>Ga0190346_1000036_pt1 | contig 31815 bp, 17 predicted proteins | sample 48721345_MG_FD_161680 | JGI IMG/M metagenome (GOLD analysis project Ga0190346, IMG submission 161680) | Hydrothermal vent microbial mat bacterial communities from Southern Trench, Guaymas Basin, Mexico - 4872-13-4-5_MG | ecosystem: Environmental > Aquatic > Marine > Hydrothermal vents >... | reverse complement strand
TTTTACCAAATATCTAAAAGAAATGATAATAGAACAAATTTTCTTCAGAATACGCTGTGATGCTTCTGACCGGCTTGCTTATTATTTTCACGGAAAATAAGCGGGCACAGACATACATGCGACCCCTCCGGGGTCGTGGTTAATTTGTTGATCCGTTGATCCTGTAAACAGGCAAATCCTCCGGGTTTGTGGTTTAGTTAGACATTGAAACCCATCGTCTTTGATGATGGGGATGCAGGTTTGGTTAAACCGTTGATTTGCCATCTTAGCTTTATGGGCAAGTATCTAAAATTGACCCATGTTGTTTACAAGTGCGGCTATCATATAGTTTTCACTCCTAAATACAGGTTTTGCATATTGACAGGGCATATTTCAGCTATGCCGGAAAATGACATAAGAACAAGAGCCGGATGGAAAGATGTTGTGGTTGAAGAACTCAATATTCAAACGAACCATGTTCATATGGTTGTGTCAATACTCCCAAAGGTAGCTGTATCGGTTTTCATGGGCATTCTGAGAGGCAAGACAGGGATAAAGCTTTTCAGGAGTTACCCGAACCTGGAGAAGAATCCTTATTGGGGGAATCACTTCCGGGCCGGAGGCTACTTTGTAAATACACCAGGTCCGGACGAAGGAATGAATCGTCGATAGGTGAAGTGCCAGGAAGATGAAGAACGTAAAGCGGAATAAGACTGCTATGATTATACCCTCTTTTAGAGGATTTTGATATTAAAGCCACCGTCTCAGACGGTAGTGATTTGCTTATTAATATTTAACCCTTAATTTGCATTAGATATATTTATAAATCCCGCCGGAAACATTTTAGAGTCATTTTAAATTGTATTCCGGAAAACAAAATATGTTGCAGAACATATTTTTAACATTGACTTATTAAACGATTAAGCATAAATTTATGCTTGTTTTTGATTAAAATACCAGAAAAACAGGAAAGCATTTTTTTGTGGAATGCTGTAAAGGATTGAAATTAAGAAATAAATAGCATAAATGATTTACTTATGAGGAAAAGAATAATCCTTTTACCGGCAGTGGTAGCAATTTGTATCATGGTCCTGCAGGGGAAACTCTTTGCACAGGATTTCAGCAACGATTTGCTGGAACTGACTAGAATTAAGTCGGGTGTAAAATCAAAAAGAATAAGCAGCTATGACCGCACAGGCGGAAACAACGACCGTTTTGAGAACATCGCCGACGGGGAGACAAGGGTGCTTTTTGATGTCAAAGGAGCCGGCATCATAAACCATATCTGGATAACCATTGCTCCCCCGCCCGAGGAGCTTAACCGGAACGACATTATCCTTAAAATGTACTGGGATGGAAATGAATCGCCTTCCGTTCTTTCGCCCCTGGGCGCCTTTTTTGGCCAGGGATGGGACGAATGGTATGAATTTGCTGCCCTGCCCCTTGCCTCCGGACCGAAAGACGGGAGGGGACTGGTAAGTTATTTTGCCATGCCTTTTGAGAAAGGCGCGAGGATCGAGATAGAAAACCAGACCGGTAGAAACATCGGTGCTTTTTATTATTATGTGGATTACCTGGAGATGAAAGAACTGCCTGAAAATACAGGCCGTTTTCATGCCTGGTACAACCACGAACTGACAGAAGCCGATCCGGAAGGGGAGAACGAATGGAGTACCCTGGGCCGGGCCGGTAAAAATACGTCAGGTGAAAAAAATTACCTGTTTGCAGACATAAAGGGGAAAGGCCATTTTGTAGGAGTGAACTATTATGTGCACTCACCCACCCCCATGTGGTACGGGGAAGGCGACGACATGATTTTTATTGACGGGGATCCCGAACCCACGATGACCGGGACCGGGACGGAAGACTATTTCAATACATCATGGTGTCCAAAAACCCTTTATGCACATCCTTACTATGGATATGCCAGGGTGAACAACGACTTCGGCTGGCTGGGAAGGACCCATTTATACCGCTTCCACATCAGCGATCCAATTTATTTTGATAAGTCACTCAAATTCACTATTGAACACGGACACAACAATGTGCTGACCCTTGACCTGGCAAGTGTGGCTTACTGGTACACCGAAAAAGCCACGGCCGTTCCGGCTATACCCGACAGGGAAAGCAGGAAACCCAAACCCTTTATTACACCGGCCCAGATTCACAAATGGAGGCATGAATGGCGGCAAAGCAGGGGAGGTGGTAGCCAGTTGTGGGGAAATGAAAGATAATGATTATATTATAGCTTTAATTATAGTGTGGATTGAAAAATAAAACCCGAGCAACAACACCGGGGATGAAGAAAAAAAATAAACGTCCCTCCATAAAGGACATTGCCGACAGGGTGGGGGTTTCCACCGCACTCGTTTCCTATGTGCTCAACGGGCAGGAAAAGGAAAAGAGGGTGAGTGCCGAGGTGACCCAACGAATCCGGGAAGTGGTTAAGGAACTGAAATACACTCCCAACCAGATTGCCAGAAGCCTGAGAAAAGGTTTCACCAAAACTCTGGGACTGATTGTTGCCGATATTGCCAACCCGTTTTTCGGGTCCCTTGCCAGGTTCATAGAGGACGAAGCCAATGCATATGGCTATACGGTAATTATTGGTAGTTCGGATGAAGACTGTGAGAAATCCTCTCTCCTGGTGGATACCTTGCTGAACCGGCAGGTGGACGGATTCATCATTGTACCTTCCGATGGGTGCACAAACCACATAAACGACCTGGTCAACGATGAAATGCCGGTGGTACTGGTAGACAGATATATTCCCGGCATTACCACCAACTATGTGATCCTTGACAATTTCAATGCCTCGATGGATGCTGTAGGACACCTGATATTCAAGGGTTACAGGCGCATAGGCATGATTGCATACCAGTCCTCTCTTATTCACATGAAGGAAAGGGTGAGGGGTTACTGCCAGGCCATGGAAGCTGCCGGACTCGGAAACAATATCCTTGTCAGGGAAGTCAGACACGCACACCTGGATAGGGATATGAACCGGGTCCTGAAAGAAATACTTGTCGACGAAAACAAGGTTGATGCCCTGTATTTTGCAACCAACGCCATCGCCATCAATGGTTTGTACTTCATTCAGAAAAACAAGATAAAGGTTCCGACGGAATGCGCCCTGATTGGGTTCGACGGGAACGAGGCATTTGATTTCTTCGCTTCCCCCCTCACGTTTATTAAACAGCCCATCCACGAGATGGCCAAGGAAGCGGTGAAAATAGTGGTTGATCAGATAAACGGTTCCCGCAAGGTTGCCCACATCATGCTGCAGCACGAGCTCATCCGCCGCCAGTCGTGCGGATAAAAAAATTTAAGGATTCATTAAACGTTTAATGATACAGCCCATGAAAACACGACTCGGATTTTTTTTCCTTTTTGTAAGCCTGGTACCGGTTGCTATGGCCCAGAAAGGATTCGACGGCCTGGAAGTGAACATGAACAACCTTTTCAGGCTTTCTGACGCCAGAACACGTTCTATCAGTCCGGAAAACTTCACAGGAGAAAAAGGGAAAGGAGGGATGGCCAGACTGGAAGACAGGGACAAACCCAATCAGGCAAATGCATGGCAACAAGCCAGAGACCTGGGACAGGGATGGAAAGTTAATCCCTACATAATAGTAGAAGGCGGACAGACCTTCACACTGGCCGAAATGAACGGCCCAGGCGCTATCCAGCACATCTGGATGACCCCTACCGGAAACCGAAGGCTCAGCATCCTGCGAATGTACTGGGACGATGAAAAAACACCGTCGGTGGAATGTCCCATAAGCGATTTCTTCGCCAACGGCTGGGGTGAATATGCCCACGTAAATTCCCTGGCAGTGTGCGTGAATCCGGGCAGCGCCTACAACTGCTACTGGGTAATGCCCTTCAGGAAAAAGTGCAGGATCACACTGACAAACATGGACGACAAACCCATGCGTCTCTATTACCAGATTGATTATGTGCTGACGGATGTGCCCGATGATGCTGCATATTTCCATGCCCAGTTCCGCAGGGTGAATCCCCTGCCATATAAGGAAGTGTACACCATCCTCGATGGAGTGAAAGGGAAAGGTCATTATGTGGGAACCTATATGTGCTGGGGAGTGAACAATAACGGCTGGTGGGGTGAAGGGGAAATCAAATTCTATATGGATGGCGATAAGGATTTCCCTACCATCTGTGGTACGGGAACTGAAGACTATTTCTGCGGCTCCTATAATTTTCATGTGAGGGATCCTGCAACCAATGCGGGCGACGAAGTGGGTTACCGCACCTTCTGTACAGCCTATGCGGGACTGCCTCAGGTGATCCGCCCAGACGGACAGTATCGGTCACAGATGCGTTTCGGACTTTACCGCTGGCATATTACCGATCCCATACGGTTTGAAAAAGACCTCCGGATCACCATACAGGCACTGGGCTGGCGCTCCTCCGGGTACCTGCCTCTGCAGGATGATATCTCCTCTGTTGCCTTCTGGTACCAGACCGAGCCCCATGCCCCCTATCCGGAATTCCCCGACAGGCACATGCTGGAGATCAACTGATTCAGAAAAAACAACCAATGCACAATAATGCACAATAATATTCACATAAATTTACAAATATGAGTAACAGATTGATAGGCCAACTGCCCAAAGTTGGTATCCGCCCGGTTATCGACGGCAGGGAAAAAGGGATCCGTGAATCCCTCGAGACTCAAACCATGAACATGGCCAGGGCCGCCGCCCGGCTGATTGAATCCAACTTGAGATTTCCCTCCGGTGAAAAAGTGGAATGCGTAATCTCCGAAACCACCATAGGCGGTGTGGCCGATGCAGCAAGATGTGCCGACCAGTTTGCCAGGGAAGGCGTGGGGGTTTCTCTTACTGTAACTCCCTGCTGGTGCTATGGTACGGAAGTAATGGACAGCGATCCCCTGACACCAAAAGCCATCTGGGGATTCAACGGTTCGGAACGTCCGGGAGCCGTATACCTGGCTGCCGCCCTGGCCGGATACAACCAGAAAGGCCTTCCCGCCTACAGCATTTATGGAAGACATGTACAGGATGCCAGCGACGAATCTGTTCCCGATGACGTCCAGGAAAAGATCCTTCGGTTTGTCAAAGCTGGGCTGGCCGTGGCACTGATGAAAGGTAAAACATATCTTTCCATCGGATATACTTCCATGGGTATCGTGGGTTCAATGATTGATCCCCAGTTCTTCCAGGAGTACCTCGGAATGAGAACCGAGTTTGTCGATATGTCGGAGATCATCAGGCGGGCTGAACTTGAGATTTATGACAGGGAGGAGTTCAAAAAGGCCATGGAATGGACCAGGAAAAACTGCTCAGAAGGAGAAGACCTGAACAAAAAACCCTCCGACAGGAAAAGAAAAGACTGGGAGTGGGAAATGGTTGTGAAAATGACTCTGATATTCAGGGATCTCATGATTGGCAATCCGAAGTTGTTTGAGATGGGCTGGGGAGAAGAAGCCCGTGGAAGAAATGCTATTGCCGGAGGATTCCAGGGACAGCGCGCCTGGACAGATTATTACCCCAACGGGGATTTTCCCGAGGCCATACTCAATTCCTCTTTCGACTGGAACGGGATAAGAGAGGCTTTCGTGTTTGCCACGGAAAATGACAGTCTCAACGGGATATCCATGCTTTTTGGTCACCTCCTGGCAAACACTGCACAGATTTTCTCAGACGTACGTACTTACTGGAGCCCGGAATCGGTGAAAAGAGTCACAGGGGAGGACCTGACCGGATTCGCCGCCGGAGGAATCATCCATCTGATCAACTCGGGTTCCACTACCCTCGATGCCACCGCCATGCAGAAAGACGCCTCCGGTAACCCGGTAATGAAGCCTTTCTGGGAAATCACCGAAGAGGAAGTGAAAAAATGTCTTGAACAAACCCGCTGGTGCCCGGCAAACCTTGAATATTTCAGAGGGGGTGGATTTTCATCCCAGTTCCGGACAGCCGGCCAGATGCCCGTGACAATGTGCAGACTCAACCTGGTTAAGGGAGTGGGTCCTGTTCTGCAACTGGCCGAGGGTTGGACAGTAGAACTGCCTGAAAAGGTTCACAACATACTTGACAGGAGAACCGATCCTACCTGGCCAACCACCTGGTTTGTTCCCAGAACCGGCGGAAACGGTCCCTTCAGGGATGTGTACTCGGTCATGGCCAACTGGGGATCGAATCACGGTGCTATCAGTTACGGACATATCGGCGCCGACCTGATTACCCTGGCTTCCATGCTCAGAATACCTGTCAGCATGCACAATGTGGATGAAATGAATATATTCAGACCTGCTGCATGGGCAGCTTTCGGTTCCGGAACGGAAGGTGCCGACTACAGGGCCTGCAAGGCTTACGGCCCGCTGTACGGATAATAAATGCAATGAGAAAGATATTGCTTAAATCCGAAGAATCATGAAAAACAAAACCATTTTTCTGCCGGTGATGATAGCCGTTTTACTGGCCGTTTCCTGCAGACCAACCCCTAAACAATACCAGATGGGAACATTCGGTTACGATAAGGCTTTCTTCGAAAAGCACAACATTGAATATCTGGAGCTGAAAAGCAGCGACGGCCAGTCAAAACTGCTGGTGGTGCCTGCCTGGCAGGGACGCGTAATGACCTCCTCCGCAGGAGGTGATAAAGGACGCAGTTATGGCTGGATAAATTACTCTTTCATCGAATCGGGGGAAGTAGATCCCCAGTTTAATGTTTTCGGTGGAGAAGAACGGTTCTGGCTCGGACCTGAAGGCGGACCCTTTTCAATTTATTTCAAGGAAGGCGATGAACAGGTCTTTACAAACTGGGTCGTTCCTCCTGTAATCGATACGGAAGCATATGATTATGAAATACTGAATGAACAAACCGTAAAGTTTTCAAAAAAGAGCAATCTGATAAATGCTTCCGGCACCAGGTTTCAGCTGGGAATAGAACGCACCGTGTCACTGCTTTCCAGGGATAAGGTGGCATCCCTCTTGAACGTGGAAGTCCCTGAAGGGCTCCGAGTAGTGGCTTATGAAACCGACAACAGGATTACTAACCTCGGGGATAAGGAATGGACCCGGGAAGACGGATTGCTTTCAATATGGATGCTGTGCATGTTTAATCCTTCTCCTGAGACCACGGTGTTTATCCCGTTTAACCCTGATGCAGAAGGAGTGATTGTGAATGATGATTATTTCGGGAATGTCCCGGCCGACAGGCTGATTGTTGACAGTAATACTGTCTATTTCAAAATCGATGGGGAATACCGCAGCAAGATTGGAATTCCCCCTGCCAGGGCCAAGGAACTCTGCGGAAGCTATGATTCTGGAAGTAAGGTACTGACCCTTCTCTGGTGCTCACTTCCGGAAGAACCTATGGATTATGTTAATTCGAAATGGGGGCAGCAGGACGATCCCTACTCGGGTGATGCTATTAACTCGTACAACGACGGACCGGTAGAAGACGGTTCCATTATGGGGCCCTTCTATGAGATCGAGACTTCCTCCCCGGCAGCGGCACTCCAGCCTTCGGAAACCATGAAACATGTGGAAAGACTTATGCATTTCGAGGGGGATGAGGCTTTGCTTGCCAAAATGGTAAAGTCTCTTTTCGACCTGGATCTGAATGATATAGCGAACAAATTCTGACATACTTTATTAGGGATAGTAATCATATGGAAAACCATCGAATTATTCCAAAGGGCATTGTATGGCCGTTCATTCTTCTTTCTTCCCTGTTTTTTGCCTGGGCCATACCCAATAACCTGACCGATACCATGCTGGCGGCTTTCAAACGGATCATGAGCCTGTCGGATACGAAGACCGCATGGATTCAGGTTGCCTGTTATTTTTTCGGTTATGGCTGTTTTGCCATTCCCGGAGCACTCTATATCAAGAAGTATACCTATAAATCGGGGGTTCAGCTGGGTCTGGGCATGTATGCCTTGGGTACCTTCTTGTTCTATCCGGCCATGATTGTTTCGAGGGGGAGTACGGAGATCGGGTTTGTTATGTACCTTCTGGCCCTGCTGATCCTGTTTGCCGGGCTATCCATTCTGGAAACCTCCACCAATTCTTATGTCTGTGCCATTGGTCCGGAATCCACCGCCACGCAGCGACTGAATTTTGCCCAGTCGTTCAATCCTTTCGGCGCCATATCAGGGGTGATCATCAGCCAGGTGTTCATCCTGTCGAAGCTCAGCACCATGACCGCATCCCAGCGGGCCCTCCTTCCTCCGGAGGAACTTTCCAGGATACAGGGCCTTGAACTCAAGGCGCTTAGTTTAACCTATGTAGTGATCGGGCTTGTGATGGTTGGGCTTCTTCTGGCCATTCGTTTTACCAGGATGCCCAAACTGAAAGAGGACGACAAAAGGCTCGATTTTCTGAATACATTCAAGAGGCTGAAGAAGAACGGGAACTATGTCTGGGGTGTGATCGCACAGTTCTTCTACGTGGGGGCCCAGATCGCCGTTTGGTCGTTTATTATCCGGTACGTGATGCAGCAGATGCAACTGGATAACGTGATTGCCAGTATCGGGCCCAATCCTACTTCTGCTCAGATCATTGATAAACTCAGGAATCTTGAGCCGGTAGCTGCCGGTTTCTATAATTTCTTGGAATGGGTGGGCTTGGATGCCCTGCTGCCGCGGACAGCCGAGCAGGCCGGCGCCACCTATTACATCATGTCGCTCTGCCTGTTTGTGATCGGAAGGTTCGTATGTACCTGGCTGATGCGTTATTTCAAGCCCAGGCACCTGCTTACCGGTCTGGCCACGTTGGCATTCATCTTCTGCATGATCACCATCTATGGTGGTGGATTTGCCGGTATCTATGCCCTGATGGGGATTTCCGGCTGTATGTCGCTTATGTTCCCCACCATTTACGGTCTGGGGATTGACGGACTGAAGGATGACACGAAAATCGGCGGTGCAGGGATGATCATGGCCATTGCCGGTGCCGCCTTCCTTACCCAGGTACAGGGGATCGTGTCCGACCAGTCGGGCAACATCATCTTTGCTTACTGGGTTCCTGCCATTGCGTTTCTGGTAGTGGGGTTTTATGCTGCCGTCGTTGCAAGGAAACATGAACTCCGGAAAGCACAATCCGGAAAGTAGCCCATGTAAAGCAAGACTTTGTTCAACAAGTTAACATTTTTATGTATCTAAGGTATATGAATATAAACGATTAAGCATTTTTGATCTTTCAATACCTGTTCCATTCATTAACTAACTAATTAACCAAACGTTTAATCAAAAAACAAACGCATGAAAAAGCAGACTCTCAGTAAGCGAATGTCTGATTTGTTCATCCTGTTGCTCCTAATCGCAGCATTGGGGGCGGGAAAGGTTTTGGCGATGGAAGAATTCCAGCAGCCAAAGTCGGTCCAGGGACAGATCATTGACGGGACCGGTGAACCCGTCATCGGGGCCACCGTGGTGATCAAAGGGACCACCACGGGGACCATCACAGACCTGAATGGAAATTATTCCATCAACATTCCGCCTTCGATCATGAATCCCGTACTTGTCTTTTCATTTGTCGGAATGCAGACCCAGGAAGTGGCAGTAGCGGGTCAAAGTGTGATCAATATTGTCATGGAAGAAGACCTGATCGGTCTGGATGAGGTGGTGGCCATTGGTTATGCCAGCGAGAAGCAGGTGAATACCACCGGCGCGCTTTCCGCAGTACGTACAGAAGAACTGGTAAGGAAGCCGGTTGGCAGCCTGAACCATGCCCTCACGGGAAAAATTCCCGGTCTGATCGTGATAGACAAGGGAGGGATTCCCGGTAGTACTGTCGGTGATTACCAGATACGTCGTTTGGGCAGTCCGCTGGTCATCGTCGACGGGATGGAACAATCTTTTGTTTACATGGACCCGAATGAGATCGCGTCCATTACCGTGCTGAAAGATGCTTCTGCAGCAGTATACGGTGCCAGGGCCGGTAACGGTGTGCTCCTGATCACCACCAAAAGAGGGAAAGAGCAGAAGGCACGGTTCAATGTATCCATGTCACATACCCTTTCTGAACCTACCTATTTCCCCGAGTTGGCAGATGCCGCCACCTATGCCATTCTCAGGAATGAGGCCAACATTACCAACGGTCTGGAACCCCGGTTTACAGAAGAAGAGATCCAGAAATACAGGGAAGGGACCGATCCCATGTACCCCAATACCGATTTCTGGGATGAGACCTTCAGGAAATATGCCCCGATGAGCGACTTCAACATGAATACTTCAGGCGGAGGCAACGGTGTGAGGTATTTCTTTTCGGCGGGTTACAAGGATCAGGGATCGACCCTCCGGAGCGGGGATATCAATTTCAAGAGGCTGAGCATACGGTCCAATGTTGATGTCGACCTGACGAAAAGGCTCAAGGGTTCGTTCGACCTCAGCGGCCGTTTCGAGAATAGAATGGAACCAGGTCTGAGCTATAGCAAAATCATGCAAAATTTCTATAGTTCACTGCCCATGTACCCCACCAGGTATCCCGATGAGAGCATTATTCCCTATACCGGACTGAATGCTTACGACCCGGTATACGTGACCGATGATGAGTACAGTGGGTACAACAGCGCGAAATTCAAGATGTTCAGGGGAACCCTGGGGCTGAATTATGATATGAACGACTTCGTTAAAGGCCTGAGTGCCGACTTCAAGTTCGACTACCGCATCAATGACAACTTCAACAAGTCGTTCATCAAGACCTTTAACACCTATTATTATGATTATGACTACGATACCGAGACTTATACCTACACGGAGTCTCCTATCAAGTTCAATGAAGGCAAGATCACACTCGATGAATACTATGGAAGGAACTGGGACTGGATGCTGAACTACAAGCTGCATTATCAGCGGGTGTTTAACGTGCACCGGGTTGGGGCCATGTTGCTGTATGAAGCCATTTCCGGAAGGAATGACAATTTCGGGGCATACAGGGAAGGCTTTATTTCTACCGCCATCGACCAGATGTTTGCAGGCGCCGACCTGAACAAGGACAACCGCGGTTCTGCTTCGGAAGACGGCAGGGAATCGGTGGTCGGCCGTTTCAATTATGCATACCGCGACAAGTACCTTGCCGAATTCCTGTTTAGGTATGATGCCTCTCCGAAATTTGCCCCGGAAAACAGGTGGGGATTCTTTCCCGGCGTATCACTGGGATGGAGAATCAGCGAGGAATCATTTATCAAGAATTCGGCGACCTTTATCGACAACCTGAAACTTCGTCTTTCCTACGGACAGACCGGTCTGGAAGGGAATGTGAGATTCAATTACCTCTCGGGATACCAGATGCAGGGAGATTATATTTTTAGTCCCTCACAGGAGGTCCTTCCCGGTATCGGTACCACCGGTATGGCTAATCCCGATGCCACCTGGGCCACTTCCACCATGTACAATGCAGGTCTTGAGGGAAGTTTCTGGGACCAGAAACTTTTCTTCGAGGTTAATGGGTTCTATAACCTGAAGGAGGATATTCTTGCCACCCGTGCAGCTGCCATTCCCAATACCTTCGGGGCCGGCCTCCCGGAAGAGAACCTGAACAGCAAGGACACCCGCGGATTTGAACTGGAAGTGGGGCACCAGAGCAGGATCGGCGACCTCTTTATTCAGGTCGTTGGAAATGTTTCCTGGGCGCGTTCCAAGTGGGTCCATTATGAAGAACCCGCCTATGCCACTGATGAGGAAGCGTACAGATACAAAAAGACCGGCCGCTGGACCGATCTCACCTTCGGTTATCTTACCGACGGCCTGTTCGAAAGTCAGGAGGAGATCGACAACTGGGCTGATATCACCAATGGTGCCGACAATGCCAACATCATGCCCGGCGACATCAAATTCCTGGATATGAACGGTGACAGCATCATCAACTGGCAAGACCAGCGGATCATCGGCTCGAACAATGTTCCCCAAACCGTGTTCAGTTTGGATCTCAATCTGAGATACAAGGGTTTCGAACTGAGTGCCCTCATCACCGGGGCGGCCAATTACAGCAAATACTACAGTGGCCAGATGATCGTTCCTTTCGGGACCGACCTCAGGTGTTACAAGTTCTTTGAAAATTCCTGGACCACCGAGAACCCCGATCCGAACGCGCCCTATCCCAGGCTGAGGAACGGTACACAGAACAGCCACCCGAACTGGGATTATCCCTCTGATTTCTGGACCATTGGTAAAGCCTATTATGTCAGGTTGAAGAACATCGAACTGGCATACAATCTGAAAAAGGAGTGGATCAAGCCCCTGAACATAGATGCCATGAGGGCCTATGTGCAGCTTTACAACTACGGTATGATCACCAATGTGCGGGACATCGATCCCGAGAACACAGTGACAGCTGCCAAGTATTATCCGCAGATGAGGTCCATCAGTTTCGGGCTTGATGTCAAATTCTAAAATAGACTGTGATGAAGAAAATAATCTTTATATCATTGGCATTCCTGGCTGCAGTATCCTGCGAGGAAGCCACGGATAAGGTCCCGCTGGACATGATATCCGATGCCCAGGTGTGGAGTGATCCCAATCTGATCGATGCATGCCTGACACAACTTTACAATGCCACCAATGTGTTTGTGATCTGGTCTTACCAGCAGCACAGCCCTCTTTCCACCCTTACGGACGAATCACGTACCTGTATCGGCTGGTCCGACGCACTGAACGTGTTTACCCTCGGGGTCCTGAACCCGTCGAACTGTGACGACAACAATTATCTTTCCAACTGGGCCTACAACGACATCAGGCACCTCAATGAATTCATCGAGAAAATCGAGGATGCAAATGTCTCGGAGACATTTAGGGAACAACGGCTGGCCGAAGCCCGCTTCCTCAGGGCCTGGACGTATTTTAACATGGCCATCCGATATGGCGGGGTCCCCCTGCTCACGAAGGCCCAGAGTCTGGATGATGACCTGTATGTGTTCAGGAATACAGAAGATGAGATCTATGACTTTGTCAGGACTGAACTGGACGAGATCATCGATATTCTTCCTGAAACCAATGACGAGGCGAATCTGTGGAGGGTGAACAAGTATGTGGCCCTTGCCCTGAAAAGCCGGGCCATGCTCCACGCAGCCTCCATCGCCAAATACGGCCAGGTCCAGCTCGACGGACTGGTGGGGGTGCCTGCAGAAAAGGCAGATTTCTACTTCCAGGAATCCTATGATGCATCGAAGGAGATCATCGAGAATGGTCCCTATGAACTCTTTGAAAGGTATGCAGACAAGGCCAAGAATTATCAGATGCTCTTCATTGAAGAAGACAATTCAGAAATCATCTGGTGCAAGAAATTCCTTGAAGGGGAGAAAGGACACAACCTCGACAGGGACTGGCAGCCTATCCTATACAAGGCAACCGTGGCCTGCGTAGTGAACCCCACCCTGGAAATGGTGGATGAATATGAATTCGCCGACGGAACCCCTGGCAACACGATCAACTACGACCAGGAGATCGATACCCGTCTCCTTTACCAGGATAAGGAGCCCAGGTTCCATGCCAGTATCCTGTACAACCGTTGTTTCTGGATTGATGACACCATTGAATATCATTACTTTACAGTGGTCAATGATCTGAATGATAAATGGAACAAAAAACCGGGCTTCAGGGGAAGACATGTGAACGACCGTGAAGCAGGTGCCACGCAGACGGGTTTCTCGGTGAAGAAATTCCTCTGGGAAAAGAGGGACCAAAGCAAAGGCGATTCCGGACAGGACTGGATCATCTTCAGGCTGGGGGAGATCTATCTCAACCTCGCCGAGGCAGCTTTCCAGCTTGGTGGCAAAGATACCGAGGCCCTCGAAGCCCTTAATGTGATCAGGAGAAGGGCTGGTGTCCCTGATAAGGGGGAGATCAACATGGAGAACATCATGCACGAGCGGAAGATCGAGCTGGCTTTTGAAGGTTTCAGGATGTGGGATGCCAGAAGGTGGAGGACTGCAGTGAATGATTTTTCGGGTGTTTTCCATAAGCTAACTGCTTATAAGATCTCCAGCAGGAATACTTTCGGCTATATCGTGGAGAACTGCCAGGGGAATGCCGTGAGGATGTTCCTCGAACCCCATTATTACAACCCGATCCACCAGAACCGGATCTTTGAAAATCCCAACCTGGTGCAGAACCCGGGTTACAATTAACAGATGAAAATTTCTTGTTGTGGGACTGGTTGATAACAATCAGGTTTGGGTAGTTTAGGTTAGGTGGGTATTGCCCGGGGAAAGTTTTCCCCGGGCAATATTTCCCTTTTCAAAACGTCCCACGGAGGCAGGATTTTGGAATGTAAGTCTTTTATCATAACTTATTGCATAATGTAGTGAAGAAAAACGCATGAAAAAAGAACTGATTCTAAGTACAGCGGCCCTCGCATCACTTTCAATACAGGGCCAGAAATTGTATGCCGAAGAAAAGCTCCCCAACATCGTGATCATATTTATTGACGATGAAGGATACGGGGATGTGGGCTGTTTTGGAGCCACTGGTTTCCAAACCCCGAATATCGACCGGATGGCCAGCCAGGGTATGCGTTTCACCAATTATTACAGCGGCAGCGCAGTGAGCAGCCCTTCCCGGGCAGCCCTTCTGACCGGGTGTTACCCTCCCAGGGTGGGGATCACACAGGTTCTCTTTCCTTTCCACGATTTCGGGCTGAACCCTGAAGAAACCACCATTGCCGATATGTTGAAGCAGAAGGGCTATGCCACCGCGGCTGTTGGTAAATGGCACCTGGGGCACCACCGGGAATTCCTTCCGCTGCAGCAGGGATTCGATGAGTATTTTGGTCTGCCCTATTCCAATGACATGTGGCCCGTCCATTACAATGGGCTTCCCGTGACCCCCGACAATTACTTGAAGGAATGGAAACTTAACTGCCCGCCGCTTCCACTGATTGACGGGAATGAGAAGATCGAGGAGATTGAAAACCTGGATGAAATGGATCAGATTACCACCAGGTATACAGAACGGGCGGTAGACTTTATCAAAAGGAACAGGAAGCGTCCTTTTTTCCTGTATATTCCCCACACCATGGCACATGTTCCCCTGGGAGTATCCGAAAAATTCAGGGGAAAAAGCGAACAAGGTTTTTACGGGGATGTAATGATGGAGATAGACTGGTCGGTTGGCGAGATCATGAAAGCCCTTGAAAAATACGGTCTTGAAGACAATACCCTTTTGATCTTCACTACCGACAATGGTCCGTGGCTCAATTACGGGAACCATGCCGGATCGGCAGGAGGATTGAAAGAAGGAAAAGGAACTCCCTTCGAAGGAGGTTTCCGCGTGCCCTGTATCATGAAATGGCCCGGGGTGATCCCTGCCGGGACGATCTGCAACAAAATGGCCGGTTCGATCGATATCCTGCCCACCCTTGCTGCCATCACAGGAGCACAGCTCCCTTCAGAAAAGATCGACGGGGTGAACATCCTCTCGCTGATGAAAGGGGAGCCTGGAAATAATCCCAGGAGGGTCTACTTTTATTACTCGGGAAAGAACCTGAATGCCGTCAGGAAAGACAACTGGAAACTGGTTTTTCCTATGACCTATAGATCGAATGTAGGGTCGGTCGTTGGAAAGGATGGCTGGCCCGGGACCATGAACAGGGTGGATTATGCCGGGGGGTTGTACGATATGCGAAGGGATCCCGGTGAACAGTACGATATGAAATCGGTCCATCCTGAAATTGTAAAGGAACTCGAACAACTTGCCGACAGCATGCGGATGAAACTGGGAGATGCCCGCATGGAGATCAGGGGAACGGAGAACCGCATGCCGGGAAGACTGGCAAAATAGCATGAAGCGATTGTCTCGCTGAATCAGTGGACTGCATCTGAAACAGTAAAACCAACAAATATGAATCTGAGAACCCATTTAATCCTGGTCCTTTCCCTATTTTTCGTGGTTTTATGGACCAACGCAGAAGGTCAGCAGGACAATGGATCCACACACCGTTTCAACGGACCATACAGCGGTGCATATCTCGACCGGGTGGCTTTCCCCATCGGGGGGATCGGTGCCGGTATGATCGCCCTCGAAGGTACAGGGGCCATTTCACATGTGTCGGTGCGTCACAAGATGGATTTCTTTAATGAACCCTGCATGTTTGCGGCCCTGTCGGTCAAAGGTGTAGAAAACGGGTCAAAGGTGCTGGAAGGGCCGGTGCCGAAATGGAAGTATTTCGGGAGGGCTCTTACCGGAAGAGGAAGCCCCAAGACCAGTTACGGGCTGCCGAGGTTTTCTGAGGCAGCATTCACCGCCAGGTTTCCTTTTGGGAATATTCAACTGGATGATCCTGATGTTCCCCTGGAGGTGAAAATCACAGGCTGGAGTCCTTTCATTCCCCGCGATCCCGATAACTCCAGTCTCCCGGTGGGAATGCTGGAATACACATTTACCAACCCTACTTCCGGGATCGTGGAGGCCGTGTTTTCCTATCACAGCAGGAACTTTATGGCCATGAACAGGCAGGCGGAGATCCGTCCGCTCGAAAATGGGTTCCTGCTTTTCCAACCCGGGTCAGAGAAAAACCCTGAATACGAAGGGTATTTCGGGTTCTTTGTGGAAGGGGACAAGGCCACTGTGGACCACTGCTGGTTCATGGGAAGTCATTTTGATGACTTTACCCTGCTCTGGGAAACTATTGAGAAAGGATTGGTCAGGGCAAATCCTCCTTGTGACGGGTCGGCTCCCGGGGCATCCCTTTATGTGCCTTTTGAGCTCGGACCGGGAGAAAGCAAGACCATCCATCTGGGAATTGCCTGGTATGTTCCCCATACCACCCTTCGTTACGGGCAGGACCCACCCGGGATCACGGAAGAGGAGCGTGGGGCACTGCTGACTCATGTACCTTGGTATGCCGGCAGGTTCGCTGACTTTCAGGAACTTGTATCTTATTGGAAGAAAAACATTTTTTCCTTACGGGAACGGACGGATAAATTCAGCGAGACCTTCTATCAGGTTTCCCTTCCTGACGAAGTAATAGAAGCAGTGGCTGCCAACCTTACCATCCTGAAATCACCAACAGTGCTGCGCCAGACCGATGGCAGGCTCTGGGCTTTCGAAGGTTGTTCAGATGACCGTGGCTGTTGTCCCGGATCATGCACTCATGTATGGAATTATGCCCAGGCTATAGCCCATCTCTTCCCCAGTCTCGAGCGGAGCCTGAGACAGACCGAATTCAATGAAAGCCAGAGTGAATATGGCCGGCAGACTTTCCGGGCCACCCTGCCCATACGGCCTGCTAGCCATGATCCTGCCGATTACTTGGAGAACCGTTTTGCTGCTGCTGACGGCCAGCTCGGCGGGATTATGAAGATCCACCGTGAGTGGAGGATTTCCGGTGATACGGAATGGCTGAAGGGAATGTGGCCGAAGGTTAAACGAAGCATGGATTTTTGCATCAATACCTGGGATCCGCGAAGGAAAGGGATCATGGACGAACCCCAGCACAATACCTACGACATCCAGTTCTGGGGACCCAACGGGATGATCGGCAGTTTCTATCTGGGTGCACTGAAAGCCATGGAAAGCATGGGTGATGCGCTGGGTGAGGATGTGAAAGAATACAAGGATCTGTACAGGAAAGGAAAAGCAATCCTCGAATCGGAACTGTTCAACGGGGAGTACTTTTATCAGAAGGTCCAGACAGAAGGTCTCAATGCTACCTTTTACCCCATTGATGAGGACAGGAACGGGGAAGGATATGCCGATGTGGTCAGGGTACTCAATTCTGAGGGACCCAAATACCAGTACGGAACGGGATGTCTTTCCGACGGGGTGCTGGGCAGCTGGATCGCACGCATGTGCGGGCTGGGTGAGATCATCGATCCGGCCAAAGTGCAGAGCCACCTGCTGGCGGTGCATAAGTATAACCTGAAATATGACCTCACCGATCATGTCAATCCCCAACGTCCTGCCTATGCACTGGGTGATGAAGGAGGCCTTTTGCTCTGTACCTGGCCCAGAGGAGGAAAGATTACCCTCCCGTTCATATACAGCAACGAGGTTTGGACAGGTATCGAGTACCAGGTGGCTTCCCACCTGATGCTGGAAGGATTCGTGGATGAAGGACTAGATATTGTGAGGGAATGCCGGAAAAGGTACGACGGAAGGGTCAGGAATCCGTTCAACGAATATGAATGCGGCCATTGGTATGCAAGGGCTATGTCAAGCTACGGCATGATCCAGGGATTGACGGGTATACGTTACGATGCAGTGACCAAAACCCTTTACATCGATTCAAGGCTGGGAAATGATTTTTCTGGCTTTTTCTCGGGTGAGACCGGTTATGGGAATATTGGCCTCAGGGACGGTACTCCCTTCGTGAAAATGGCCGAAGGAAACCTCGAAATCAAATCCTGCCTGGTTTCGGGGAAGAAAGTCCCCGTATCGAAAATAGATTTTTCACACTGAACCAAACAACCCCAAACAATCCCTAACAACCATCACCATGAAAAACCTATTGAAGTATTTCTGTTTCATTCTCCTTGCCTGGACACTTTCATGCACGGATTCTGACAGGGGAAATGTCACGGACGGATCACGCGGGTTTAACGAACCCTATTACGGCAAGTACCTCAGCAGGGTGGCTTTCCCGATCGGTGGAATCGGGGCCGGAATGATTGCCCTGGAAGGCACAGGGGCCATTTCCCATGTATCGGTATACAACAAACCTGATATGTTCAACGAGCCGTGTATGTTTGCTGCCCTCTCCCTGAAGGGAGTGGAGCATGGGGCCAAGGTACTGGAGGGACCAGTTCCCGACTGGAAAGTATTCGGCCGGCCCGAGACCGGCAATGGTGCTCCACGGACAAGTTACGGATTGCCTCGTTTTGAGGAAGCAGAGTTCGATGCCCGGTTCCCCTTTGGTAAGATCGACCTCAGGGATCCAGATATCCCCCTGGACGTTTCAATCACTGGCTGGAGCCCTTTCATTCCCCTGGATCCTGACAATTCCAGCCTGCCTGTGGGTGCGTTGGAATACCGGTTCGTTAATACCGGCAACAAGGAGGTGGAAGCCATGTTCTCATACAATTCAGTGAATTTTATGGAACTTCAGCTTCCCTATCCTCAGAACATTAACCAGCAGACAGGGGAAAAAAATTTTGTAAAGCCTTATCCGAACGGATTCATCTTGGGCAACAAAGGGACAGAGACCGTCCCCGGCGGAGAGTTTGCCATTTTTACTGACGATGACCATACCGTGGTGGACCATTGCTGGTTCAGAGGGACCTGGTACGACCCGCTTACCATTACCTGGAAACACATCGAGGAAGCAGAACCGCGGGTGGTACCGCCGGTGGATCACGGAGCTCCCGGTGCTTCCCTTTTTGTACCTTTTGTCCTCAAACCGGGCGAAGAAAAGGTGATCCGCCTGATGCTTACCTGGTATGTGCCGAATTCCACCCTCAGGTCGGGAGGGTCCGATTTCGAGCGTCTGTACCTCGACGACGAGGTGGAAGGTATCGCATCAGGCGATTATTGCTCGAATTACTACTGCCCCTGGTACGGAAAACGGTTTAAGAGCATTACCGAACTTACCTCGTACTGGCAGACTGAATATGATGACCTGAAAAAGCGCACAGAACAGTTCACGGAGAGCTTTTATGGCACCACCCTGCCCGATGAGGTGAAAGAGGCAGTCGCTGCCAACCTCACCATCCTCAAGTCGCCTACAATACTGCGACAGTGTGATGGTACGCTCTGGGCGTGGGAAGGGTGTAAGGACAATGTGGGTTGCTGCTTTGGTACCTGTACCCATGTGTGGAACTATGCCCAGTCCATTCCCCATCTTTTTCCTTCCCTGGAACGTTCGATGCGTGAGGCAGAATATTTTCATGCCCTGGCTGAGGATGGGCACCACACTTTCAGGATCGGGATCCCGATCAGAGATACGGGCCATGAATTTCCTTCTGCGGCCGACGGCCAACTGGGTGAGATCATGAAGGTGTATAGGGAATGGCGAATCTACGGTAACGAAGAATGGATCAGGACCATGTTCCCTAGGGTCAGGCTGAGCATGGATTATTGCATCAGGGAATGGGATCCGAGGGAGACCGGTACACTCGAGGAACCACACCATAACACCTATGATGTGGAGTTCTGGGGCCCCGACGGCATGTGTACCAGCTTCTACCTTGGCGCCCTTAAAGCGGTGATCCTGATGGGGGAATACCTTGGCGAGGATGTTTCCCGTTACCAGGTATTGCTCGAAAAGGGGACCAGGTCCATGGAGGAAGAACTGTACGACGGGGAGTATTTTTACCAGAAGATCATGGTCGAGGGACTGAATTCACCCGATCCCATTGCAACAGTCGGGAAAACCCTCCGTTCTACCTATTCCGAAGAAGCCAAAGTCATCCTGAGGGAGGAGGGACCCAAATACCAGTATGGTAAAGGTTGTCTTTCCGACGGGATACTCGGGTTCTGGATCGCCAAGGTCTCAGGGATCGACGAACCTATCATCGATGAGAACAAGGTGAAAAGCCACCTGGTTGCCGTTCATAAGTACAATTTCAAGAAGGATCTGAGTGACCATGCCAATCCACAGAGGCCCACTTTTGCCATGAAAAACGACGGGGGATTGCTCCTGTGTTCCTGGCCCAAAGGCGGAAAACTCTCGCTTCCTTTTGTATACAGCAACGAGGTATGGACAGGTATCGAATACCAGGTGGCGTCCCACCTGATGCTTGAAGGTTATGTGGATGAGGCACTTGAAATTGTTAGGGCATGCCGCAAGCGATATGACGGATCGGTTAGGAACCCGTTCAATGAATATGAATGCGGGCACTGGTATGCCAGGGCCATGGCTAGTTACGGTCTGATCCAGGGCCTGACCGGAATCCGTTATGATGCCGTTACACGGACCCTGTACATCGATTCCCAGATCGGGAACAATTTCGACAGTTTTTTCTCCTGCGGGAGTGGTTATGGCAATGTGGGGCTGGAGAACGGGAAACCCTATGTGAGGTTGGTGGCAGGAACCATGGACATTGAAAAATGCGTGGTTTCAGGAGAAGAAGTCCCTGTACCTGAAGTGACCGTATTGAACCAGTATGAACTCAAAAAACCAATTCCGGGTGATGAAACCACTGAATAAGATCTTGCAATTGTCCGCACTAGTGCTGCTCCTGCTGGCAACGAAGGGCTGCTTTGTTAGGGAACATGCTGTCCGTTTGGAGGATCTTGTAACTGAAATGACGGATAGGGGGGCACTTACAGAATTTCCCGATCCCCCTTATGTTTGCAAACAGTTCAGCAGTTACAACCGTACCTCTGTAAAACCCGGGGATTATACCTGGTTTGCCAACCTGGACAACAATTATTTCATCAGGGTGGAAGAGAACCAGGGAAGAAGGGAATTCGTGCTGTTCGATGCGGAAGGTCCCGGGGCAGTGGTCAGGTTCTGGGCTACTTTCAGTAATTATAAAAAAACAGGAATCCTTAGGTTCTACTTTGACAATGAGACAGATCCGCGGATAGAAGGTGAGGCCATGGACATAATCAGCGGAGGGAAACTGGTGGACTGGCCACTGTCGTTCTCTGTATCTGAGGAAACTGAATACCTCAGGCGCGGTCACAACCTTTACCTTCCCATCCCGTATGGCAAACACCTGAAAATCACCTATGAATCGCCGGGGATCAAAGAAGCCAGGGATGGGGTGGATGAGGCTCCGCACCGGAATTCCGAGCAATTCTATTACCAGATCAATTACCGCAGTTATGATCCTTCGGTAAAGGTCGAAACTTTCTCCATGGAACAGCTTGAATCCAGTGCTGAAGTGATAGAAGAAACCCTTGAAAAGATCGGGAACCGTGACAGGGGACTCGAAGGGGTGGACCTGGAAACCCTCGATCTTTCAGGAATGCTCGGGCCCGGTGAAGAAAAGGAAGTGAGCCTCGAAGGGGAGAAGGCAGTGAGGAAACTGCAACTGAAAATCAGTGCTGCTGACCTTCCACAGGCCCTTCGCTCCACCGTCATCGAGATCGCATTTGACGGGAAACGCACCGTATGGGCTCCGGTTGGTGACTTCTTCGCAACCGGATACCAGATCATCCCTGCAGCCACGTGGTACCATGAGGTCCAGGCCGACGGAACCCTTTCAGTATACTGGATCATGCCCTTCAGGGAAAAAGCGGTGATCAGGCTGAAGAATCTCGGACAGCAGGAGGTGAAGATCGAAAATGCCGAGCTGGATGCCTCAGCCTGGGAATGGACCGAACGGACCATGTACTTCGGATCGTCATGGTATCAGAACACCAGGATCGATACCGGCCTGGAGAAAGACAGGGACGGGCATGGCGAATTCTATGATGTGGAGTATGCCAGACTTGAAGGAAAAGGAGTATACGTGGGTGATGCTGTTGCCCTATTCAACTGTTCACCGGCATGGTGGGGAGAGGGGGACGAAAAGATCTTCGTGGACAATGAGCCATTCCCCTCTCATTTCGGGACGGGTACGGAAGATTATTACGGTTATGCCTGGTGCCGGCCTGAGCCTTTTGTACATCCGTTTATTGCACAGCCCGATGGATCAGGGAACCTCTCCGTGGGGTATACCCTCGACATGCGTTTCAGGGTACTCGATGCCATCCCCTTCAGGGAAAAATTACAGTTCGATATGGAAATGTGGCATTGGGGATATACCATCATGAACCACGCACCGGTAACCTACTGGTATATCATGCCCGAAACAGAGATCGGGATAAGCCCTGACATAGAGGGGGCGAAAGAACCCGTGGTCCTACACAGGGAGCAGATCTTTCCGCCTGTGATGGATCAGGACGGGATTATTCAGGGAGAAGACCTGGTTGTGGAAGAGACTACCGGGAACAGCATGGCACGGATCAGGCCTGTGCCTGTACCCGGCAAGCCCAAATGGACCCGTTCCATGATGGCCTGGAACAATATAGGGAACGGCGATCTCATAAGATTGCGATTCGATAGTGAAAAGACCGGGAAGTACGGATTGGAACTCCTTCTGTTAAGCGGTGAAGGGAAAGTTAGATTCAGCATCAGCCTGAACGGGAAAACCCTGCTTTCAGGTTATACCCTGGATACATCTGCTCCTGAAGAGAAATGGATCAGCCTGGGTGCCGTCGACCTAAGTGAAGGTCCCAACCAGCTGGAAATTAAAATGCTGGATTCGGAACAGATGCAGAGGAGATTGTTTGGAGTAGATATTTTGCAGTTCGAAAAGTACTAAAGCATCCAACAGGTAAGGGCAGTTAGTGCACGAGTACGTTTCATATCGCAGGTTTTTTGCTAGGATGTGGAATCCGGGATGCCTGAATTTCAAAAAATTGTTTGTCTCATGAATAATTTCAAAAAATTGTTTGTTTCATGAATATCACGTTGAATGTCAGGGGGTTCCTGCTGCCCGGAATGGCGCTGACTGCCATTGGGGGATGCAGCAGCCCGCAACAAGGATTACCGAATATCCTCATCTGTATCGCCGATGATGTATCCTACCCGCATATGGGAGAAGCCTGCAGCTGGGTGAACACACCGGGTTTTGACAAAGTGGCCCGGGAAGGCCTGTATTTTACCAATGCCTATACTCCCAATGCCAAATCGGCTCCTTCGCGTTCCTGCATCATCACGGGAAGGAATTCCTGGCAACTAAAAGAGGCGGCCAACCATTTCTGTTATTTCCCGGCCGAATTCAAAACCTACCCGGAAGTGCTCGGCGAGCACGGCTATTACACGGGATATACAGGGAAGGGCTGGGCCCCCGGTGACCCCGGAATTGTGAACGGAAAGCCCAGGGAACTTCTTGGTAAAGCCTGGAATGAATTGCGTACCGATCCTCCCACGAAGGCTATTTCGCGGATCGATTATGCAGGAAATTTTAAGCAGTTCTTTGAGAATAAACCTGAAAGCCAACCTTTCTGTTTCTGGTACGGGGGACATGAACCCCATCGTAGGTATGAATACGGTTCATCAATACGGGCAGGGAAGAAAACATCCGATGTGGACCAGGTCCCGCGATTTTTCCCCGATATGGAAGCCGTACGTACCGATATGCTCGACTATGCGCTGGAGATCGAGTATTTTGATCTCCATCTGCAGCGGATTCTGCAATTCCTTGAGGAAAAGGGCGAACTCGACAATACCGTGGTCATCGTGACAGCCGACAACGGCATGCCTTTCCCGCGTGCAAAAAGCGATGAATACGAATATTCCAACCACATGCCCATGGCGGTCATGTGGAAGAACGGGATCATACATCCTGGAAGGACAGTGAGCGATTATGTCAGTTTCATTGACTTTGCACCCACTTTTCTCGAACTTGCCGGCGTTCCATGGGAGGAAAGCGGTATGCAGCCATCTCCCGGTCAGAGCCTGCTTCCGGTATTCAGGGATAAGGTGAAAGAGGGCACGTTCAGGGAATTCCTGCTGATAGGTAAGGAAAGGCATGATGTGGGAAGACCCGATGACCTGGGATATCCCATTCGCGGGATCATCAGGGAGGGCTGGTTGTACCTGGTCAATTACATGCCCGAACTCTGGCCGGCAGGGAATCCGCAGACCGGGTATCCCACAGTAGGCGGAAGTCCTACAAAAACCATTATTCTCGATAACCGGGAGGATCCTGATTCGGCCCACTTCTGGCAATGGTCTTTCGGCAAAAGGCCCGGGGAAGAACTTTATCACATCAACCAGGATCCCGATTGCCTGGATAACATGGCTGAGAAGGGGGAGTATGCAGACCTGAAAGCCCTGCTCAGGGAAAAGATGGAAAGCGAACTCATTCGCCAGGATGATCCAAGGATGTTCGGACAGGGTGATGTGTTCATGAACTATCCATACACGGATAAACGGTGGAGGAATGGTTATCAACGGATCGTGATCGAAAAAGAGGACCTGGTCTTTCCATGGATCAACCGCTCGGATATAGAACCTGATTTTAGAACGGAATAAACCGGTAATGATACGGAGATCATTCATTTTCGTTGTGATGGCCGGCTGCCTGTCCGTTGGGATGACATCCTGCGGGGTGAGGGATAGGAATGGCCCGGAACTACCGGGTCGTTACATGCTTGGAAAATCCGATCTGCTTGACAAGATAAAAGGCGGATGGGTAGGCCAAACGATCGGGGTGACCTATGGGGCCCCAACCGAATTCAATTATAACTCCAGGATCATCCCCGACAGTGTGGAGATTCCCTGGCCGGAAAACGGATATGGCCTTTACTGGTGGCACCATAAGAAAAAGACAGGTCTTTATGATGATGTTTATATGGACCTTACCTTTGTTGATATCTATAACAGGTATGGGCTGGATGCCCCGGTGGATTGTTTCGCCATGGCCTTTGCACGGGCTGACTATCACCTTTTCCATGCGAACCAGGCTGCACGATATAATATCCTCTCCGGGATCATGCCTCCGGTTTCGGGCCACTGGCAGAATAACCCGCATGCCGATTGTATCGATTTTCAGATCGAATCGGACTTTGCAGGTCTGATGTCGCCGGGAATGCCGGTCACCTCATCGGAGATCTGTGACAAGATTGGCCATATTATGAATTATGGTGACGGATGGTACGGCGGAGTATATATTTCGGGGATGTATTCCCTGGCTTTCCTGACCGATGATATTGGTTTTATTGTGAATGAAGCACTGAAGTCCATTCCTGAAAAGAGCGATTTCCGCCGATGCATTGAAGATGTGATCGGTTGGTGCGGTGAGTATGAGGACTGGAAGGATACCTGGCAGGCACTGGAAACCAAATGGGGGAACGACCTCAGCTGTCCGAAGGGCTTCGAGGAGCCTTTCAATATCGAGGCCAAAATGAATGCAGCATACGTGGTCATGGGGTTATTGTACGGTGAAGGAAACTTCGGCAGAACGATCGATATTGCTGCGCGCTGTGGACAGGATTCTGACTGCAACCCGGCAAGTGCGGGGGGGATCCTCGGAACTGTCACAGGCTACAGCCGGATTCCTGAAAAATGGATGAACAACATCAGGGAGGTGGAGGATCTGAACTTCCCGTTCACGGAGATTTCGCTGAATGAGGTTTATGACATGAGCCTGGAACATGCCCTTGAACTGGTGGAACGCGGCGGCGGAACTGTCGGTGAAGAGGTGGTGGAGATCCTCTGCCAGGCTCCCGAACCCGTGAGGTATGAGAAAAGTTTTGAAGGAATGATCCCCGTTCTGAAAAAAGAACTGAACATGTTTCCCGGCGGAGAGAAGTTTAGCTTTCCCTTCGAGGGAAAGGGGATTGTTCTCACGGGACAGATCAGGTCGGGTAGGAGTGATACCAGCGATTATGTAGGCAAGGCATTGGTTCATATTGACGGTGAATTCGCCGATACACTTTATCTGCCTGCCGATTTCAGGAAAAGAAAATTTGACATTTACTGGAACTTCAGTCTGGAAGACGCCCCGCACAGGCTGGAGATGACCCTGCTTAATCCCGATGAGGGAAAGCCGCTGGAACTGGGTACGGCAGTTATCTATGCAGCCAGGAAATAAGTTCCTGGCCCCGGAACCGATGGCTATTTCTCAAACCATACAATTACACGACAGGAATAGAATGACAGATATGAGATTGAAAAAGATTGGTCACAGCCTGGTCCCCTCTCTTCCCGGTGGCATGGCAACACTTCTGCCTGCCACGCTACTACTGTCCGGTTGTGGCGCACAGCAGGGAAAAGAGTCCCTTAGACCGAACATCCTTATTTGCATGCTTGACGATGCTTCTTTCGATCACATGAGTGCCTATGGTTGTTCTTACGTGAACACCCCCGCCTTCGACAGGGTGGCAAAAGAGGGACTGCTTTTTATGAATGCCTATACTCCGAACGCCTTGAGTGCCCCCTCCAGGGCATGTATCATCACCGGGAGGAATCCCTGGCAGCTGGAGGCAGCATCCAGCCAGTTCTCTTTCTTTCCCTCCCAATACAAAACATTCCCGGAAGCTCTTAGAGAAAATGGATATGTTACCGGTCTCACCGGAAAGGGCTGGGTGCCGGGAGATCCGGGAGAGAAAGACGGTAAACCCCGGCTGCTGATCGGGGAATCGTGGGACAGTATAAAAATCAAGCCCCCTGCCTCGGGGATATCAAGGATCGATTATGCATCCAATTTTGCCCGGTTCCTGTCAAATGTGCCTGAAGGGAAGCCCTGGTTTTTCTGGTGCGGTTCGCATGAACCACACAGGAAATACGAATATGGCAGCGGGATTGAAAAAGGAGGGAAAGACCCTGAATCGGTTAATGATATTCCTTTTTTTCTGCCCGATTCGCTGATAACCCGGACAGATATACTGGATTATATCTTCGAGATCGAATATGCCGACAGCCATTTCATGGCCTGCCTGAACCTTCTTGAAGCAAAGGGACAGCTTGATCATACACTGGTGATTATAACTTCCGACAACGGTATGCCATTCCCCCGCATCAAAGCGAACGCTTATCAGAATTCCCTGCACATGCCGATGGCCATCATGTGGAAGAAAGGGATCAGCAATCCCGGCAGGAAGGTAAATGACCTGGTGAGTTTCATTGACCTGGCGCCCACATTCCTGGAGATGGCAGGCATCCCGTTCAGCGATTCAGGGATGGAGCCTTTCCCGGGGAAAAGCCTCCGTCGCATTTTCAGGGATGAACCACCGGCAGCGGAGAGCCCTGATTATCTCCTGGTGGGTCAGGAAAGACAGGGGAACAGCCGGCCTGAAAACACGGGTTATCCCATCAGGGGACTGGTGAGCCATGATTACCTTTACCTGAAGAACCTGAAGCCCGGTCGCTGGCCGGTGGGCAATCCCGAAACCGGGTACATGAACTGCGATGCCTCACCGGTCAAATCGCTGGTACTCGACCTTTACAGGCAGGGAAAGGAAAGAAAATACTGGGACATGGCCTTCGGGAAAAGAGACAGTGAGGAACTCTACAGGATCAGCACCGACCCTGAATGCATGATAAACCTGGCCGAAGACCCCCTGTTCGCGGAGGTGAAAGATTCCCTCAACCTTATCCTCATGAACGACCTGCAGGAACAGGCCGATCCCAGGGTACTCGGGAACGGGGATGTCTTCGAAACTTATCCCTTCAGCCTTGACCTGCTCAACAATTTTTACGAGAAATACATGGATGGAACATACAAGAAAGGAAAGGTGGGCTGGGTCAGCATCAGCGATTATGAGGATCCCGGTTTCCATTTTGGATACAGGGCCACGGAAAAACAGAAAAACCCTGAAAAATAAACCTGCTGGTATTTGCTACATAAAGAACTAACCTAACAGACATGAGAAAAAAGAACCTGATGATGATTTGCCTGTCCTTCGCCGTACTGTCTCTTCAGACCGGCAACACCCAGGGTCTGCTCGATGAGCTCAAAGCACTCTCTGCCATTGGTGATCTTCCTGTGTACCTTGAAACCGGACCCGTCGAACAGTTTTCCAGTTATGATAGGACCGGAAACAACGACGACGGGTTCAACGGGACCTATTCGTTTATCCGTATGGAAGGGGACAAACAGGTGATCGCCGAGATGACCGGGCCGGGTGTGATCAACAGGATCTGGACCCCCACACCCTCGGCAGATACGATCGAATTTTATTTTGACGGGGAGAAGGTGCCACGGATCGCCATGCCCTTCGACGAACTATTCACTTCTGACCGTTTCCCTTTTTTATCACCGGTCTGCGGGTATGAAGTGGGGGGATATTACTGTTACCTGCCCATCCCGTACAGCAAGTCATGCAAGGTGCTTTTCAGGGGGAAAATGCTGTTTTACCAGTTGCAATACCGGAGCTATCACAAAAAGACGAGGATCAGCAGCTGGCCTGCAGAATGGAGCAGAGAAGAAAAAGATGCATTGCATGCTGCGGTGGACCTGTGGAATGATTATGGGGAGAATATTCTTTCGAAATGTTACGGGAAGCCGGTGATGGAAACGGTGACCGCCAGGATAAGGCCCGGGGAGACCATTCCCCTTTTTGAAAGGAACAGTGGGGGCAGGATCGTGGGAATAGAAGTGGAAGGACTCGACAATATTGACCGCAAAGACAACAATCTGGTATTGATGGCCAGGTGGGACGGGGAGGAGGAGTATGCCATTCATGCCCCCCTGAAAGACCTTTTCGGATATTTTTTCGGGGAGAGAAGCATGCGTTCCCTGCTGGCCGGTGCATCAGGAAATAGTTCCTATATCTACTATCCCATGCCTTTTTCGGGATCGGCCAGGCTGGAACTGTCCAGACTGGGTGATGTCGGGGTAGGAACGGAAACCGTCCTGAACTTCAGGATCTATTACCTGGATGAGCCCAGGCAGAAAAACGAAGGGAAATTCTATGTGCATTGGCGCCGGGAGAACAGGCCGGCTGAGGGCCAGCCCTATTCCATTCTTTCCGGGTACGAGGGAAAGGGGCATTATGTAGGTACCATTCTTGCCTGTCAGGGATTGCTTAAAGGGACTACCGGTTATTTCGAAGGAGATGACCAGACCATTACCGACGGGAAACTCCGCCTTCACGGGACCGGCAGTGAGGATTATTTCAACGGTGGCTGGTATCTGATTCCTGACAGGTGGGACATGGCCCACAGCATGCCCACCCATGGTTGCCTGGGGTATGTGAATGCACTGAGCCGTACAGGCGGGTTCCGGCACTACCTGGCAGATAAACTGAATTTCAATGAGGATTTCAGTCTGACCATCGAGCATGGCCCTGAAGGGAACCGGTTCCCCGTGGATTACCGATCGGTGGCTTTTTTTTATGGTGAATATCCTGTAAGCCAAGAGGACCCTGCCGTTGCACTTGTTTCATACCCGGAACCGCCGGCCCTGAAATACCAGGCTTACCTGTTGAATATCCTCGCTTTCAGGAATGGTGTGCTTGAAAATGGGAACAGGATAGGTCGCAAGCGGGTCCTGACCCTGAAGACAGGTGGCGGAAATGAACCCATGCTTATGAAAGTCAGCCTTGAGGCACCTGATGATGGTGTTTACAAACTGTATGCCTCCTATTACAAAGGACCAGGTTCGGGACAGATCAGGTTCAAGCAGCGCCAGGTGATCCTGACTGACTGGATTAATGTCCAGTCCCCAGAGTATCTGTATATTGAAAAGGAGTACATAGGGAACCTGCAGGTCAGGAACGGATCGGCCACCCTCACCATTCACCTGCAGGGGAATGCCGGGACAACTTTTTACCTTAACGAGATCCAGATGGAAAAAATGGGAGGGGAGTGAGACAAGATCAAACAGATGATGCTGAACCTATAAAACCAAAACCAACCATGAAAAAAACAAAGCACCAACTGGTATTTCTGCTTTTTCTGGCTTCAGGCCTGATCATGCAGTCCTGCGGAAGAGATTCCGTTACACTGGAATCCCTGCTCGATGAAATGGTTGACCGAGAACAGCTGGCAAGGCTGCCCGAGATCCCCTATACATTGAAGCAGTTCAGCAGTTACGACAGGGGAGCGGTGGCACCTGGTCGGCCGGGCTGGTTTGCGAACTCTGACAGGACCATGTTCATCAGGGAAGAAATGAACCAGGGAAGGAAGGAATATGTCATGGCCGATACGGAAGGTCCCGGGGCCATTGTCAGGGTATGGATGACTTTTGCAGGGGAGAATTCGGGAAACGGCATCCTCCGTTTCTATTTTGATGGAGATACCATCCCTGAAATTGAAGGGACCGCGTTCGATGTGATCAGCGGCGGACAGCTTGTTGGGGAACCCCTTGGTTCATCGGTGTCTGACCTCTCTCCTTATGAGAACCGCGGACACAACCTGTACCTTCCGCTTCCCTACCAGAAGCACTGCAAGATCACTTATGAAAGCAACAACATAACTAATTACGGGAACAAGGGAAACACCGGTGAGAGTGTGTACTACAACATCAACTACAGGACCTATCCTGAAGGGACGGCGGTTTCCTCTTTCAGCCTTGAAAGACTTAAGGCTGCTTCTTCAAAAGTGGAACAGGTTCGGGAGATCCTACTTAAGCGGGAGACAGGGCTTGAAAAACTGAATCTCTCCGTGAACGAGATCGGGGGGACGATCAAGCCCGGTAAAGAATGGACGGCTGGTTTTGAAGGACCCTCTGCCATCAGGTACATTAGGCTGCAACTCGATGCGGAAAACCTTGAGCAGGCCCTGCGCAGTACAGTGCTGAAGATGGAATTCGACGGGGAACAGGGTATATGGTGCCCTGTAGGCGATTTTTTCGGAACCGGATACCAGATCAGGCCGTTGAATACCTGGTACGCCAGGGTGGATGAAAATGGGACTATGGAGGCATATTGGGTCATGCCTTTTGAGAAAACGGCTACCCTGAGCATTATGAATACCGGCGGGCAGGAGGTGGAGGTCGCGGGTCAGGCAGGACTTTCTGCCTGGAAATGGGATGACCGGAGCATGCATTTCAGGTCGTCCTGGCACCAGTTCACGAATATCTTCACGCGTGAAGGAATGACTGCAGAAAGTGAGGGAAGTCCTTTTGACATCAATTACGTGGACCTTTCTGGAAAAGGTGTATATGTGGGAGACGGTCTGGTGTTGTTCAATACTTCCTACATCTGGTGGGGTGAAGGCGACGAGAAGATATACGTGGACGGCGAGGATTTTCCCTCCCATTTCGGGACGGGAACGGAGGATTACTACGGTTATGCCTGGGGCGGGCGCTCGAAGCGATTCAGCAACCATCCCTTTATCGCCCAGCCTGATGAAAGTGGCAATGCAGCTCCTGGATACGTGGTTAACCTCCGTTACAGAATCCTGGATGCCCTGCCTTTTAATGAAAGCCTGGAGGTGGACATGGAACTCTGGCACTGGCATGCCACGTGGATAAATTATGCCCCGGCGACCTATTATTACATGCGCCCGGAAGGGAGCACCA
>Ga0190346_1000034_pt1 | contig 32796 bp, 28 predicted proteins | sample 48721345_MG_FD_161680 | JGI IMG/M metagenome (GOLD analysis project Ga0190346, IMG submission 161680) | Hydrothermal vent microbial mat bacterial communities from Southern Trench, Guaymas Basin, Mexico - 4872-13-4-5_MG | ecosystem: Environmental > Aquatic > Marine > Hydrothermal vents >... | reverse complement strand
AGCTTCTGTTATTTCATTAAAAGCAACTGTTCTTAATCTTAAAAAAGTATCCATTTGTTTATCTAACTTATCAGACAAACTATAAACATAACCTGTATTTGTTTCTTTTGTAGCTGAGTTAATATCAGCACTTATGTCTGATAACATAAATAATTGAGAAACAACCCATTTTGTTATGTTTGAAGCAATATTAATAGCCCAAGTCCTAACATCTTTTTTTGTAGCTTTGATAATATTAAAAGTAGTATTATATTTATCTTTTAGGGGAGCAAAATCTGCCTCAGTAAAAACTCCTGCTTTTCTTATATATTTAATCTGTTTCTCTATATCATAAGCCACATTATCAATATCTTTAACATCAAATCCTAATTTTTTTATATCTTCGCTCCTATCTACTAAATAGAACAAAGAATCAATAACTTCATCAATAGTAACAATTCCATCTTCATAAATTTTAGCTATTTCTGGAATCGTTTCAAATAATAATTGATTTTTAACAAACCATTCCTGAAAAGCTTCTAATACATCGCCTTCTAATTCGTCCCCTTCATAAATTAATTTTTTATAAATTTTATTTTTGCTTCCTACAGTTGTTTCTATTTTAATGTTGTCTATTACTTTCTGAACTTCACCAGCTGTTTTTTCATATGAATATAATACAATATCTGCCAAAGAATTTTGAATATCTTGTATTGGCAAAACAAAATTAAATACATCAATATAAGATTGCAATTCAGCTTTTTGCTTTATTTCATCTAAAAGTGAACTATAATCTTCTTCAAATGTTATATCTATGCTTTTTTCTACATCAACTTTTCCTTTTCTTAAAAATTCTAAGAAAGAATCTAACTTTGAACCTAAAATTGTACTTAACTCTAAAAAGAAATCGTCTATTTTTGATTTGTCCAATTCTCCATATCTACCATATTTATTAATAAAATCTTGAAAAGCATCAGCTATTTTTTTGTCTTCAGCAGAAAGATCCTTTCTTTCTTTAAATAATATTTCATTAAAATAATATAATTGTTCATAAATTTGGTCTAAATTTCCTAACGTTTGTTCTGTTGACTCTATTGAAAAAACTTTCTTTAAAAGAGGAACATTTGACTTTATTAACTTACCCCCACTAACTTCAGCAAAAGCAGCCTGAAATGCCTTTGCAAAAAAGCTATTAAAAGCATCTTTATCAACAATTTGTTGCATTGATAAAGGACTTCTTAAATGCCCTCTTAAACCAATAATGAAAGTATTTAAAGATTCCCCTACCGAAATAAAGAAATTGTATACAGAATCAAAATAAGATTCCATTATTGAAACTATTTTTGATGTTTCACCCCCAAGAGTTTTATCTGTACCTTCAACCGCTCCTGCTATATTTGCTATAAAATCTCCTAAAACTTTCATTATTGTAGCAATAGCTTGTGTCTCTTCTAATGTTTTAGCATTTGCAAAATCACTTTTAGCAGTAGCTAAAGTATTAACAAGATCTTTCAAATAATAAGGTACTTCCCCCCAAGATCCATACTTTTCTACTACAAGATCATAATATTTTGAATAAAACTCTTCTACATCATATCCTCCCAATAATGACCTTTCAAGAACATCTTCATTCTTAGCCAATTCATTGAGATATTTTTCTTTTATTTGTTCTACTTTATAATTTGTAGCTTTTATTGCTAAAATTGAATCAATAACTCCTGCATATCCAGCTTCATATACTTTCTCATAAATAGCTGCTAAACCGTCCATTGAAGAAGCCCACTCATTAAATATCTTTACATCTATTGAGTTTAATTCTTGTTTCATTTGATTAACTCTGTCTTCAGCATTTAAAACTCTACTAGCAATTCCCTTATAATCTGCTTCAGTAAGAATACTATTAATACTAACACTTAATCCCATTAAAGAACTTACTAAGTTAACGTGTTCTCTAACCTTACTTTTAACTAAAGATATTGTTCTGTCAGTTATCCCCATTTCAGCTTCTCTTTCTGCTATTGTTAAATCTACTTCTTCTCCAATTTCTTGCAAACTTAATAAACCAGAAGAAATATTATTTATATTTTCTTGTATTTTCTCAGCAGACAATCCTTCGGGCAATTCTGGCAATGGAGGAAGCTCAGGAACACTAATAGTAGTCTTTGCAGCTGCGCCCGTTTCTTCCACTTTTGGAGCTGTAATTGAAAGAGCTTTATTCATATAATTAGTGTACTCAGTTTGTGTAGTTTTTACTTTTTCATTTAATGTATTTAATGTGTTTAAATTAGATTCTTTAATTTCTTCTTGTTTTTTTAATTGTATTGCTGTTTCTTCTGAAATAATATTCATTATTTCATCATTTAAATCTAAAACAACATCAAATGTTGAATTTATAGTCATACGGAATAAAGAAAACAATGTAGTTTTATCTATATTTTCAGATAAAAACTGTTTTGCTGATTTGCCCTCAACATATTCATTATTTTTCAACATTTCATAAAAAGATCTTTGTAAAATACTTTGGTCTAACATCATACCCGAAACATCAAAACTTCCAATAGAAGTTACTAATGAACTTTTTGCATTTTCTAATTCTTGTGATAATTTACTAACAAAAGAAATCAAAGCATCTACAGCACTTTCACCATATAAAGTTATTCTATCTAATACAGCTTTAAATTTATCTGATGTATTGAACAATCCCCTAAAAATAGAAGCAAAATCTGTTTCCTGCATTGCTTCTTCTAACTTATATACAGCAGCACCTATATCTTCAATACTTTTACGTGTTTCTGTATCAATTACATCCCTATATTGCCATAATATATCAGTTAAATAAGTTATATTATTAAAAGCTTCATTTTCTTGTAACATTTTAATTATAGTATTTCTAATAGTTGCCCCTGCAAATTCATATTGCTTTGCACCTATTATTTCTTTTAATCTAGACTCTATTGTATCCTTTAACATATCAGAAACTTCTCCACCTGCTGTTATGAATGCTTGTTGAATATCTGCTCCCCAATCACGTGCTATGGTTTCAATTCCTTTTCTAAATGAGTCTTCTATTTCAAACAACCCTTCAAAAGCAACCCCAGTCCTAGGATTAAAGTAAGTTATTCCAGAAATTTCCAAAGGTTTAGTAGCTATATCACTTACAAAAGATCTTATTATAGAAGCAGAAGCGTCTGCAAAAATACGTTCTGCAAATAAACGCATTGTATTTGGCATTTTTCTTAATAATAAGTCAGAAACTTCATTTGAATATTTTTCAATTAATTCAACCGTTTTTCCTCCAGCTTTTTTTATTTCCTCTTCAAATTTATTCATTTTTAATTTTAATTCATCTTTTATAGCATTATATTCTGCAACACCAACATCTGAAAAAACTCTAAACTTATTTATAGCACTTAATATGTTTGCTGTTTCAGTCGTTATTTCACCTGTACTTGCTTTATATGCAATATTAATTTCTTCCTGAGTTTTTAAAAATTTCATCAAATCTTCTAAATCACTAATATTATCTCCTACAAAATTAGTCATTCGTAAAGATATTTCATTCAAAGCCTCTAAAGGAGCTATTGTTTCTTTTAATGTTCTTGCCCCTGACAACTTTTCTAAAATAGTATCCATTAAACTAGTTAAATTTCTATTTTCTTCTGCAATATCAAATTCTTCATAATATTTATTAATTAAATCCCCTAAATCTGTACCTTCAAATGCTGATGCTTTAATATCTTCAAATAAAGGAGTCAAATAAGAAGCTATCAAATCATTTGCAATTTTGTGTAAATTAATTTGCTTAGATATAGATAAAAAAGTAGAACTAAATAACCCATAATTTTCTGCTAAATTAGTAATATCATTATATGCCTTATCTAAAGCTTGTTCTAACGTAATATCTACTTTTCCACCTGTTTTTTTGGCATTTATTCGAGCTTCTTCATATGTATTTATAGCTTGAACTAAATAACTATATATAATATCCTGCTGGTCATAAGAAAATTGATTTATTTTATTTTCTAAAGCATCTAAAAAATCTTTATCTACTTTATATTTTATATCTTTTGGTCTAAATCTCCCTATTATAGAAAGTATATCATCTGATAATGACATTAACCTACCAACAGTAACATCCTCAATATTTTTACCTATATCTGAATAAATAAGATTTCCATAAGCCTCTAATTTATTAATATAAGTACCTATTTCTTTTGCTTCCTCTTCAGCTCCCCTATTCTTTAATTTAGTTTCTTCGCTCTTTAACTGATTAATAAAACCCTCCAAGGTAACCTTTAAATCAGAAGCTTTTTCATACAAAAATTCTCCTTCTCTATTTACTAAAGACACCCCTAATACACTAGAACTGTATGTATATAATGTCTTAACTAAATTTGCAATTAAATTTGTATAATGCAAATTGAAGTCATTTAATATACCCTTATTAAAAAGAGTTTTTATAAGTCCTGTTTCACCTTTTAATGATTCTTCAATACTTTCTGCTCTTGTTGGTGCAAAATATTTCATGGCTTTAGTTACATAATTATTCAAAAAATCTGTATATTCTGTTTTTGAAATTGCAAATTCTTTACCTGCAACAAAAGCAGGTTTAGCTTTTTTTGTCAAAAAAGCATAGGTAAAAGATAATTTACTAAAATCAATAAGATTATCTACAAGTTCTTGGTCTTGCTCTGTATTTGAAAGTTCCTTATACGACTCTATTATATAGCTATAAAATTGAGCTTTATATTCACTTTGAGATTCAAAAGCTCTAACAAGTCTGTACTTAAAATTTCTGTAAAAATCTTTGTAACTTTCTCTGTAGTCTTCTATCTGCCGTAACAAATCTTCATCTTGCGCCTGTAATGTTTTCTTTCTTTCATAAGAAAGAGCCATTAAACCAATTGAAGCACCAGTAAATAAACCTCCAATAGCAGAAACAGAAATACCCCCAGTCGCACCGGCAACGCCCGCAGAAGTTGCTGCTATAGCTGCTCCAGCAGGTGCTCCTATACCAGAAGCCATTAATATTCCACCTGCAACTAAGCCTATTCCAGAAGCTGTTAAAAGCCAATCTATCCATTTACTCTTTTCTTTTTCCTTATTTGTTATGTCTTCTAATGTTCTACTAGTTAAAGAAGCAGACGAATTTAATTGATATAAATATTTTGAAGTGTCTTCAAATGATTCTCTTAAAACTTTTGTATTACCATAAAGAGTACTACTAAAATTATTTAAATCCTTATATGCTGAAGATAAAGAACCTTCAAAAGCAGCGGATGGAGATACATAAGAATAAGTTTTAGCTTGCTCTGCAAGAGGATTTACAAGAGGAGCTTTTGTTTCTTTCTCTCTTCCTAAAAACAATCCAGCAACCAAAGCTCCTGCTGCACCTATAACTAAAGCAATCAAAGCTCCTTTAGAAACAATTCCTTTTGCTGCTGTAGCAGTAGATGTTGCAGCTGAAGCTGCTGAAGCTGTTCCAGTTGCCGTTTCTAATCCTAAAGACTGTTTAACTGCCTTTAAAAATCCTTTCATGAGATTAGTACTACGAAAACCCCGTGTTCCAGAAGAAATTAAAGAAGCATTCTCAGCAAAAATAATTACAGTATTTGCTTTCATCGTATAAGGCTTTATGGTTTTTTTAGTTTTACCAAACATTCCACTAATAAATGTCATTATTGTTTTTGCAATAGAACTCTTACTTTTTACTAATATTTCACCTATTTTGCTAAAAATTAATTTTCCAATACTCATAGCTAGAATTGAACCTACAAGAGTCAAAGCTAATTTAGAAAATGAATTTGATATCCCTTTTCCAAATATAAAATCAGTAAAGAAAATCATAGCTGTTAACTTAAAACCCATCGATGTAATGGAAAAAGCACCAGAACTAACAGCTGCTAACCCCGCCATCATTTTTGCCATTAAATTTTTCAAAACGGTTTTTGTTATTGAAAAACCTGCAATTGGAAGAATTAAAGAAGACCCAATATCAGGAATTAACAATTTCAAGCTATTCTTTAAAACAGCTCCTAGAGCAGAAGAAATATAATTTATAAATCTACCTATTAAACCAGACTTAAAACCAGATGCTGCTTTTAATAATAAATCTGTAATTTTACTTAAAAACTCATCTATTCCCATTTCTTCAGGAGAAACATTGAATAATCCTGCAAAAAGATTTTTGAAAAACTTTTCAAATATATCTGCAAGTGCATTTAAGAAATCTATCAAACCCCAATTTTCAGCACTTTCTATACCAAATAAACTAGAAAAAATATCTTTCATTATTTGACCTAAATTATTAATTAACAATCCAAATTTATACGCAATATAATTAATTAAAGAATCAAAACCAGCAGCTTGTAAAAGTTTTTTCATTTCTACAGGATTAAATATGCTTTTTAATACATTCCAAATATCTTTAAGGGTTTGTACAAAAGCTCTTATGCTTTTATTTTGAGAAAATACAGAATATAAATCTCTAAAAGCAAACTGAAGTAATTTTAAGAAAGCAGAAACAGGAGCTTCACCTGTTTGAAGCAAAGATAAAAAGAAATTAACATATTGTCCTATAACATAAAAAACTTGTCCTAATAACTGAAACCTGCTAGTAAAAGCTAAAAAAGTATCTGATACTGTCATTGCTTCCTTTGTTAATTTAACAAAGGAAAAAAGCACAATTCCTAAAGGAGTCATCAAACTAGCCAAAGAACCAGAAAGCATTGCTGTTACAGAATACAAAAGGTAAAAAACAGTAACAGATTTTGCCAATGAACCTATTTGAAAATTAAAATCGCCAAGTTGAAAAGAACCACGTTCAAACAAATCTACAATATAACCTAAAAACTTTGAAAGACCTTCTATAGCAAAAGATAAAACAGGAGATATAGCTTCTGTTATCGATATTTTAAAACTTTCCCATGCAGCAGATAATTGGTCTAATTTAAATGCCATAGATTCTGTAAATTTATTAAATGCTTCATCCATTGCAGTAAGTTTACTTTTTGTTGTATTTGCAACATTTGAAAGTGCTTCTTGATAAGTATTTGCTGTCTGCTTTGCCCCTTGAGATGTTTCCTTCATATTAGTTCTTAAATCACTATGATATTGCTCTAAAAGATCAGCATAAGAAGTATAATTATTTATAAGAGAACGTAAAACTCTAATTGCTCTCATATCAAAACCAAGATTTGACAACATCATCTGTTGGGTTCTAGTTGAAAAACCTACCAATCTACCAGATAAGTCTTTTACTATTTCAGCTAAACCTCTAAAATCTCCCATTAAACTATATACTTTTACCCCTAATTTTTCCAAAGAAGCTACTACTGTTGGCTTGGAGAAAGCTTCATATAAACGAGCCATACCAAAAGCAGCCATTTCAGGAGAAAGACCTACCCTAGTAGCAAAAGCGAGAGTTGCATAAGCTTCTCTAAGATTATTCATAGTATTTGCAAGAGAAGCAGCAGGTTGATAAACACGTCCCATAACTTTAACAAGATCTTCATATCTTAAAATACCATATTTTACTGCCAAAAATTGTGCTTCATATACTTCTGTTAAATTGTCCATTTCACCACCAAAAGCAAATATTGCTTGAATACCCGCCTTAGCAGCATTTTCTAAGGAAGTAACCCCTGCAGTAGCTGCTTTAGCTGCCGTGATTAAAAATTCAGGCATTCTTTCAAAAGGTACTGTTGCAGAAGCTAATTGATACATTGCCTTAGCTATATCTTTTGGTATTTTTCCAAAAACTTTTGATACCATAAGACCTAAATCAGTTAAATAATCTTCCATTTCACCGGAGAATAAAGAACTTAATGTAACATTATTAAAATCCTCAAAAACATCTCTTGCATTTTTAATATCCTCATAAATATCTTTCCATATATCACCTATTAATGCTGAAGTATTATAAACTTCTTTATTATAATCCTTAAAAGTTTCTAATAAAGGAAAGAATATTTTTGAATATAACCAAAAATTCATAAATTGCATAAATAATTGATATTGTATCCATTCAAAAGACTTAAATAAACTTTCCATTACTCCTCTAATTTTTGATGTAATAGTTTTCAATAAAGTTAGGGGGGATTTAATAACATTTATAATAAGTTTACCTAAATTTGTAAACAAAAATTTGAGTTTACTTATAAAACTTACTAATCGTTCAAATCCAAAAAATACATCACGCATTCCTTGAAATAAATGAGAAAAAAAGCTTCCGCCAGAAAGACGGCTAAACATAAGAGAAACCCTCTTACCCGCTTGTTCAGCTTTATTAGTAAAATCATTCCACATATTTGAAAATCTATCTTGAACTCTATTTACGGCAGAAGTTGCCTTTTGGGCAAAATTCTTAAACGTGTTTTCTACTTGAGCACCAAATTGTGTAGCTTCAAAGTATAAACTTAAAACTAAACTATTTACCCCCGGAGCAGCTTCCATAAAAAAACCCCCCTAACAAACAAATACTTATATACTATTTTCTCTTATACTAGCAAATTTACCTTTTCCGGGTTCAGCATCCTTATTTTTTGATTCGGATTGCTTACTAGCTAAATATTTTCTAAACTTATCCTGAACAACAAATAATTGAAACAAATCAGGGGTGGGTTGCTCATACAACCCACCACTAACAAAAAGAATTTTTATATCTCCAAACTCAGAATCAATCATTCTTAGGCAAGTATCAATTACAGATGACCATTTAAAATATTTATTAAGAATTTCTTTAACTTCTACCAAACGTTTCTCAGAAAATGCTTTTTCACCATATAATTTCAACTTGTCATTCAAACTTTTTATTGTACCTTTTAGATATAAGGAAGTTATTCCCCCAGCTCATCCAACTCCTCTTCTGTTTCTTCTTTCTTTTCAGGAGTAAGAGCATACATATCCTTTAAATAATTAACTAAATTAGTTACAATTTGATTATCCATGCTAGCAAATATTAATTGCGTTATATTTGGTTCTTCTTTAATATCACCATCTTCTTCATAAATAATCTTCTTAACTACTTTTGACAATAACCATTTATCAATTTCAAAAGCACCCGGTTTCAATTTTATACTGTTACCCTTTCCATAAATAATGGAATCAGACATTTTTTTTGAATACTCTACGTTCAAACTATAAGGAAGAGATTTAAGAACTTCAAAACAATTATTACTAACCGGTTCTTGTGTTATCTTTCCTTCCTCATCTACGAACAATGTTATGGTTTCTTTGGTCGCAAAAATTCCCATATGAAACACCTCCTAATTATGTATACTTACATTATGAACTTGTTGGAACAAAAGGTTTAATAAAAGAAGAACTATTAATATCAGCTTCAACCGTTATCATTTCATTAACTCCATCATCATATCCAACAAAATCAACACTCAATTTCAAAATTCCTCTATCAGAAATATCATGAGATACACCAGTAACCTGAAGATTATTCATTATTATTCTAAATATCTTAGGCAAAGCCGTATATATCAACAATAACTCTGGAATTAAAGAACCTACATCTAATGACAAGAAAATATCTTTTACAAGAACATGATTATCCCCTACAACATCTCCTATAGGAATTAAGAACTCAATAGTACCAGAAATTGCAAATTCTCCTTCTGGCACAGCAATTCTCTGATCGCCAGCAATTTTATACAAATCAGTACCTAAATTATTGCTTATTGTAAATTCTAACGAGGATAAATAATCTCCAATTGAAATTGAAACATCGTCTGAAGCATAATTAATTGTTATTAATGATGTATCACTAAACTTTCCTGGAAATATAAAGGATGGAGTTACACTACCCAAATCTCTAGATAAAGAAGATGGATATGAACCCGTCAAATACTGCATGCCTATCACATCTAATGTGATTCCTGCAATAGCATCAGAAGCCATTGAAAATCTTAATGAATTAGCCTTACAATTTTTAAAAACAGTATTAAGAGAACCCCCATGACTTACAAAAACATTAAAAACAGGCAAAAAACTATTTGAACGAGTAATTTTAACATTATATGTTGTTGTTTTAGCTAAATCCATTTTTCCTAAGACTGTATAAAATAACCAAGGAATAGCAATAAAATCAAGTTCTGTATCAAAATTACCATCAGCAGCCTTATTTCCAGCCTCTCCAACTCCTTTAATTCTAGACGAAGATAAAGAATTTGAATTTACAAATGCTCCCGAAGGATTTAAAGACTCAGAAGTAAAAGGCAATTCAAAAGCATCATTACAAAAAGTGTAATATACAAAGAAATACTTTGTTGTACTTGCTAAATTAGTTAAAATGTATTTTGAAGCAACATTATCCCAATACAAACTATAATCTTGACCCTCAACAGCCAAAACTCCGTCTGAAGATGTGTCTGAACTATTAGAGGCAACTATAAATTTAAAATGACACCCATCACCCGGATCATTTAATTGAATATTACCGCCAGCAGTTACTTCAAAACTTTCTGTAGCTTGTTCCCCTGGCACAAACGTAAAAAAGTAATCGGACGCACTCCCACCTTGGGCAAGAATCAATAATGCTTTCTCAAATTCTCCGGGGGTTTGATATATTAAAGCTAATTTAGAACCTCCACCTGTAACTATATTTCTCATATTAATTCACCCCCTTCTAATTATGTAAAGTAAATGTAATCAACTGTTACTGTTGAACCTCCCGCAGGAGCTTCATTCAACACAAATACACCAGTTTCATAATTTATTGTTCCTCCATCAGACAAAACACCATAACCCAAATCTTTAATTGTAGTAGAATTAACTGTTATAACAACAGACCCCTCTTTTATTGGAGTGTACGCAAGAGTAAAAGTTTTATTACTACCATCAATATCCCCCGTTGGCACTTCATCATCTACTGTATTTCGTACTGTAAGCAATGTTATTGTGCTACTTTCATCATAAGCTACAACTATAGGTTGTGCTCCGGTAACAGTAGTTCCATCAAGAACCTTTGCCGTATCAGAAGCATTATAAACACATTGGAAATCAGCCGAAATAGTAATAGCACCACGATCTGATATATCATGAGTTAAAGATGTAAAATAAATATTTCTCAACACAATATAATGATATGTAGAACCACTAGAATCTGCAACTTTTATAGCTATTGCTTTCCAATTTGTTCCAATATCAGCAGCTCCTATACCTAAAGTATCTTCATCATCCAAAACAATTTCAATAGTACCTGTAACAGCAAATTCCCCCCCTGTAACTGCCATTCTTCCTGAAGCATCTAATTTGTTCAAATCTGTACTTAAATTATTTGCAATTGTAAACTCTATTGAGTTCAAATAAGGAATCATATCAATTCCTGCATCCCAATCAGTTGTTTCAATAGGATCGCTTTCTGTTATTATTTTATTTATTGCAGCCAACTTCTGAGGAAAAATAAAGTTCGCAGAATCAGCAAATGCAGTTGTTCCGCTTAATGTTCCTGAAGCGTTAACATATTTCAAACCTGCAAAATCAACCGTTCCTGACATAACTCCATCAGAAGCAAAAGAAACTCTTAATGAATTAAATTTCACCCTTCTTGCTTCCATCCTCAAAGAAGCTGCACTTCCATGTTCTACAAAAACATTATAATCAAATAAATAATCTGGGGATGGATAAATTACAGGTTTTGAAGCATCTTTAGCTCCTAAAACCCCCAAAAAATAGTATGGTAAATACTTATGTGAAAACTCAAAATCAAAGTTTCCATCTCCTGCAACATTACCTTTCTGCCCTATACCTTTAGCTCTATTACTTACAATAGCATTTGAATTTATAAATTCAGCACTAGGATTTACAGATTCAGAAGTAAAAGGCACTACGTATTTTGTACCTGTTTCTTGCTGTAAAATTACCTTAGAGCCTCCCCCTATTACAAAATTTCCCATATGTCATTCCTCCTTATCATTCGTAATTTGACAATGTTAATACTATATTTATTAATCCAACAGAGTCCCCTTCTTGTTTAAAATATTTAACATCAATTTCTCTAACATGAAACATAATATCATTTAATGAAATCCAAAAATCATCTATTTTAAAATACCCCGCAATCACATCTGCAAAATTCCACAAATTTTGTTCTTCTTCTTTAGAAGAAATAGTTGCTTCAACAGCAATAACAACAGAAAAAGTATCATAAGTATTTAAAACATTTACAGGTAAAATTGAATGTGTTATTGAATACAAATAAACTTCAGGATTAGAACCCGTTGCTCTATATGGAGTACCTAAATAAATTTTTAACGTATCATTTTTTGTTAACAAATATGTTTTTAAAGCATTTAAAATTTCCGTTGTTTTTAAGGTGCTCATTATTCTACCTCCTTATTACGCAAATTAAATGTTAAAACATAATGATATAATTGTTCAGAACCAAATATTTCTATCAACCAATTACAAGTTAAAAAAACAGAAAAAATATTATGTGAACCTAAATTCTTTTTATCAAGTTCTTGTTCAATAATTTCTGCTAATTCAGTTGCCTTTGAAAAAGATTTACTATAAACATGTACATCAATACTAAATTCTACAAAATTTCTGTCATAATAATTCGTTTCAGTTGAAATTTCTGAAAACCAAATATAATTTTTAGAATAATCAGAAATATCCAAAGCTCCAAAAGCAACAACAACATTTGAATATGAATTAAAAGCTGTTTTTAATAAACTATAAACAGTTGCTAAAACATCTTTCTTTATACTTGTAATCACTATATTCGCCTCCTATTAACCACAGGAGAATATCTTTCAAAACGTTGAACAGTCATTGCTTTTATTAATAATTTTCTATCAACAACACCACTAAATCCCTGCAAAACACTTCGCCTGAAAAAAGGTCTTGGAGACATTTTACTTGTACCAAATTCTAAAAAAACAGCATAATGTTTATTTGCAAAAATAGTAACTTTAATATCATAAGCCCTATTTCTTGGAATTTTGGTAACATAACCATATATTTCATCTCTTAAATGTGTGCCAGAACGCCTTTTAGGATTATATGGTGCTACTCTTTTCATTATTACTACTGTTCTATCGGTGGCTTGTGTTATTCTATGATAAAAATCTGTCCATCTAAAATTGTACCATAATTTAGATATTTTTTTATAATCATGCTCAAAATCAAAAAATTCATAAGTTGAACCATTTTCAAAAATAGTTTTAACTCTAACTTTTTTTGCATAAAGAGCACTACGTGCCATCTCAAATCACCTTTAACAAAATATCAAAACCTAGTTCTGTTTTAACAAAATTAATCAATTCATACCTTTCTGAATTAAATTCAAAAATATCTCCTAATTGTAAACTTATATCTAAATTATTACCATCCTGCAAATTTATAATAGCATTAACATAAGCTACTTCATATGCAGTATTATTATTATCTTGCATACTGGGCAATCTTCGTTTTTTATATACAATAGGAACATTAGAATAAACAATAGATTCAGTAACATCACTTTGTTCACCAAAAGCATCAACAGAAGCAATATTTCGTTTTATCGTTGCTTTTGTTCCATACTTCTCCATATATAATGCAACTTTATTATATATCTCATTCAAATTAAATTTTCCCATAAAATCACCAACTCAACTCATCATTAGGAAAATCAAAAATATCCTCCATTTTAGAAGCAGAATTTTCAACACGTCCCCAAAGAATTCCCCCCTTAATTGTCTTTGCTCTTACAAGTTCAAAAAAATTCTCTAAATAAGTATTTTCTACACCTTTTTTCTTACTTGTATCAAAACGCAATTGTAAAATACCATTATTAAAATAAACTAAGGAATCTTCTCCAAAAATAGCTTGTCTAGATAAAATATGACAAGACAAATAAAATAACGCATATGTATGCTGTACAGGTATTGTACTTTCTGAATCAGTAAAAACATGTTTTGTATAATATTTAACAATAATAGAATCTAAATTTACAATATTGTCAAATATTATTGTATTCTGAATAAGGTCAACAGAAAATTCATATAAAAAATATCTTTTATTATCAGAAATATAATATATAATAACTTTATCACTATACATAGGATTAGAAACAGTTATTTCATACGTATTAACTAAATTTGTAAAAGTCTCTTCTATTGCCCTCGGACAATAATTAGAATAGATTTCTAGAGCTAAATCTATTGCTTTTTCAATATTTTCCTGAGAAAGCAAAGCCTCATCAGTTATTTTTAAACTATTAACTAATTCCTCATATATTAAATCTCTTAATTCTGTTCTATTCATCAGCACCACCCTATTCTATTCTACGCCACCGTCCTTTGACATAAACAATTTGAGGAGGTCTATTTTTTGATACAGATATAACAACACTTTCTTCTACATCTTTCTTTTCTTCTTTTAACTCCTCTTTTATTTCTTCTTTTATTTCTTCATCCAATGTCTCTGTAACTATATTATCTGTAACTATATTATCTGTAACTTTAACTTTTTCTGTTTCATCAACTTTATCATTCTTTGCTTTATTAACTTTTTTTACAGACTTCGTATTCTTTTTAGTTGTAGTTTTTTTTGACTTACTACCTGATTTATTTTTTGAACCTTTTGGTCTAGGCATACAAACACCTCCTTAAATCGAAAAGAACAAATGGGGGGGAGAAAATCCCCCCATTAAAGCTACACCCTAGCAGAATAAGCAGTAAGAGTAATTTTTCCTCCTGTTGGAGTATAACTCGATGAAGTAGTAATTGCTCCTGTTTCCAAATCTAAAATTATCGTATTAGCATCAGAACTGGTTGGTTTTGCTTCTGTTCTACTATCATATGTTATAATTGTAAGAGCAGTAGAACCATCACCATCTTTAGCAGTAAGTGTTTTTGCTGAATTAATAGGTGCATGTGCTGCTTGTCCTGCTCCACCTGTTATAGTAACATCTTCATTTGTATAATTATCATAAAGAACAACTCTAGCCAAAGCTTCCCCCTGAGTTATCATCATTGCAGCACGAGTCCTAACATTCCAATCCTGTTTGTCATATTCTGCATTATAACCACCAGCGTTGTATTGCATTGGAATATAAGAACCATACATACCAATAGTCTTCTTCTCACCAATAAAGAACATACCTGATTCAGAATTTAAGGAACTAAAAACACCAAGATTCAATATAGTACCAAGTTCACCCTGAAGACTGGTATCAGGTTCAGCCGGTCTAAAGAATTTAAGTTTTACTACCCTAACAATATCGCTAGGATTTATAAGCATAAAGTTTGCAGCAAATTTATTTACAGCAACCGCTTTAACTGCTTCTACAAGACTGTCATATAAAGTCTGGTCATACTCAAGAGCTGGATGTGAATCCGACCAACTTGCAGGTATATTAACATCCCACCAGACATCTCCAGCAGCAGCCCCTAATTTCATCAAAGCAACTACTTTCTGATCCAATTCATTAATTATAGATTTTACATCATATTCCATAACTCGTCTAAGGATATCAAAACCTACTTTTTCAGCGTCTTCAAGAGCTTCCTTTGTTAAAATACTTCTAATTGCATATTTTACAGCAGTCATTGTAATATTGCTTGTGGATATTTTAGCCGTTTTAATCTGTCCATTTTCAGCCACTTCTGCTGTTGTTGATTCTCTCGTATAACTTAATCTAGGAACAGCATATGTTGAAGCGGGCATATTAACCAATTGAAAAAATTGTGAACAAATAGACTGTGCAAAAACTACCGGAATTATTTTTTTAGAAAGATATTCAGGTTTTATAGATGAAGTATCACCTGTAAGACCCAACTGTTCTGCTTCAAGAAGAGTTTCATCTTCAAGTTCTTTACCCTCTATAGTAAGAAGGTTCTTTAATTCTGCCTTTATAAATTTCTTTACTCCTGGTTCAAGTTTCTCATACATTATTTTCATATGTATTCCCCCCTTATAAATTGTTATATTCTTCTATACTTCTCTTGATTTCTTCTTCCAACTTATTATCCATAATAATTTTAGTTGGAGCTTCTTCAACATCTTCACTCTTAGATAATTTACCTTTGTTTAAATCTTCTTTCTCTTCCTCATCATTCTCTTCTTTTGTTTTAAATAATTTACCAATATCATTAATAAAATCTTCAATATATTTTTCTTTTTCTTTCAATTTAGTTTCAAAATTTGATATGGCATCTTCAATTGAAGAATCAAATTCAACAGAAATAGAATTAACTGCATTTTCTATAAATTCCTTTAATGCTTTGCTTTCACAATATTTAGCATATTTCTTAACTATCATTTCTTTTCTCTGTTCACTAAATTTAGCTATAAAGGAATTTATATTGTCTTTCATTTCTTCAAATTCTTTATTCTTTTTATCTAATTCTTCTTTTGTTTTCTTTATTTCTTCTTTTGTTTTCTTTATTTCTTCTTCTAATTCTTTAACTTTATTTTTTGCTATATCAATTACTATGTCTTTTAACAATTCTGCTTCTTCCTCTACTTCATTTTCATCTTCTTCCTTATTTTCTTCAATATTTTCCTTGTCATTAATTTCTTCATTATTAGTTTCTTCTTTATTATTTTCTTCTTCTTTGTTTATTTCATCATTTTTCTCTTCATTTTTATTTTCCTCTTCCTTAGTTTTCTCTTCTTTGTTTTCTTTTTCCTTTGTTTCCTCTATTTCTTTCTCTTTCTTCTTATCAATGTCTTCCGCATAAGGATCTTTCCCATTAGTTTGCATAACCATATTAAGAACCCCCCTTGTACTATTTTTGTCTTTATCTAAAAATTCCCACAAATTTTCAATAATTTTTTCTTCTAAATTCAAACCTTCTTGATTAATCTTTTTAATAACTGCTTCTGGCACACCAGGAATATCAACAAAATCTATTCCTAACAATTCTCCTCTATTTATAATAAGCATTCCTGTCTCTTCATCCACCTCATAATCAACGGGATAAAATCTCATACTGACAGAATTTATAACTTTCTCAGAAATAAGAGAAAGTAAATCTTTTGATGCCGTTGTATCCAATAATCTAACCTTTATATATCCAATTCCATCCTTTTTCCATGCTTCTTCAATTACAGCTACAATATTTAAAGTATAATCAGCAGGATAATGACTAGACCACATAGTTAACTTTGGTTCTGCCTTATTTATTTGTTTAACTGCATCATCAACAAATTCAGAAGTATAAAATCTATCATTCAAACTTTTAGAATTCTCTTTAACAAAAGCAGCTGTAATATAAATATGCTTTTTATCATCTTTAACTTTCTTTTCTATTAAAAAATCACCATTATTAAACTTCTCATTGACACCATTTATTAAATATTTAATAAACTCTTCTTTTTCTACGTTCACATAAATCCCCCCCTTCTTTATATATTAAACTATTTCTTAGGTTTAAATTTCTTGCTTTTTGACTTTGGAACAGAAGAAGTTTTTTTATCTTCCTTCTTATCCCCTGAAGATGGGAGTAACATACTTAAAACAGAATTTGATACTCCTCTTCCGAAAAGCTCTAACTTTGCATTTTCGAGTACTGCAATAATTTCATAAAAAGAAACCTCTTTCTGAGTTCCATTAGTTATAAAAAAGTTAAGTTCACCATTAAGATTTTTTCTCACAACAAGTTCAAAAGCAAATTCTGGCTCAGGAGCTTCTTCTGGTTCTGGTGCTTTTAAAACCTCTCCTTCAACTTCCTGTTTAACTTCTTCACGAACTTTTTCTTCCTTATTCATACACAACACCTCCATTATTCTTTATCATCTTTTTCTAATCCATCATCCAATAAATCATCAATAGATTCTTCTTTCTTTTTTCTATTAGCAAAATTTGAATAAAAATCTGATTCTTTAATTCTAGCATCTTTAAATTCATCCCAACTATACCCCATAATAGAAGCCAAAATAGGCTCTGGAAAATCATTATATTTATTTTTAATTCTAGTAACAATCTTAGAAGCATCTAATTGGTCAAGCAAAGCTGACTTATCAAAAGAAATAAATATCTCATATTTATCTAAATCAATATTTTTTAAATATAATTCAGTCTTTATTAATTGTTCCAAAGCTCTCTTTGCTTCACATTCAAGCAAAGAAACTAAACCTTTAAGAAACTTTATCTGCAAATCCATAGTTGCTCTATCTACCTTACTTCCGCTATCTATTATCCCAGTTGGTATAAGTAATCCTATTTCAAATAATTGATTAATAAAATCTACATCTTTTATTTCATTAAAAGTTGCACCATCAGATTTTACTGTATCTACTGTAAAAAGACCATTAGAAATTATATCTACATTCATTGCTTTTCTTAATGAATTTACAAATTTTACTTTGTAATTTTCAACTTCTTCTTCAGTCAATAACCTACGATAATTTTCTGGTAATTCAGCATAATTAGGTTTATGTAACCTAATTTGAATTGACCTTGTTTCCCTTGATATAGCCATAAGTCTTTCCATTTTATGTGCTAATCTATTTATATCCTTAGTATTAAAAAACAAACCCTCTCCAATATCCCCATTTACATTAAAACTAAATCTCAAAATCTGATAGGGATAAAAAACAATTGCCTTTTCATCTACTAAAGAAGAATAATACCACGATAAAATAACTCCTGTTTTTGAATATTTAGGTAAAACACGAGTAAAATCTAATTTGTCAATAGTAAGTATCCCAGTAGAATCATATACAATTTCAAAAAAACTATCTCCGAGTAAAATAGCTTCCTTCAAACCATAAAAAAGAACAGAAGTTATTTCTACTCTTTTCAAAAATTCATTTATCATTTCTTCAATTTGATATACATTAGTAACATTACTAGCAATTTCATCTAAAAGTAACTTTTCTTCTTCACTTTTAACAAGCTTTTTTAACTTTTCTATAATTGAAACGGAAGTTAAAGAATTAGGAAGGGATTCAAGCATTCTAGAAATATTTTTCTTTTCAAAAACATCTCTAAAAAACTTTGCTCCCTCTTTAGGGGAAATTTTTTCTTTTGATTTTACAATAATATTATACTTACTTCCTAAAATTAAAGCTGTTAACAAAAATGCTGCTTTTTGTAACCTTGGATCACGTAAATATTTCTTATTAAATTTCAATATATTTATACGCTTATACCAATTAATTAAAGCAAGATCTTTATTGAAAGATTTTGATTCTGCTTTCTTATTTCTTCTAATCTTATTTAAATCTTTTCCAAACAATTTAGTGTATGCTACAGTATCCATAAAAACCCCCCTATTCTTTTACCATTCATCACTAGAAATAATATCTCTGTCAATAGCACTTAACTCATCATTCCATAAAGCGTCCCAATAACTTTTTTCTTCATTAGCAAGTTCTTCATTGTCCTCATAATTAGAAACCATTTCATCCAAATACTTTTTATCCACCGTTTCCATTTTATTATGTAAAGCACCTAAAGAAGCTTCATTTTGTACCATGTAATATATACAAAAAGCCAAACTCATAACTGTATCATCGTGTCTTGCAACCGATTTATATCTATTCTCTACATTAATTAACCCTGTTAATTCTTCACTTAATACCCTATAATATTCAAGAGTTTTTTTAGAACCTTTATTTGCTGGAATAGCTATTCTTTTTTTTTCAAATTCAAAAATTAAACGTCCTATAATATCATTTTTAGTATATCTTGTAACTTTTATTGGTAAAACATAAAAACCTGCATCTTGAAGCATTTTAACAACTCCCTTTTGCTGTCCTGTGTCTTCAGCTATAATAACATCTGCATCATAACGTTCCCAAAAAGAAGCTAAAACCTCTTGAATTTCAGACATAGATGTGCCTTTTTTTCTCCAAACATCTACAACTTTATATGTACTTCTTACTTTAGAAACAACTGTTATTACTGTAAAATCTGCTCTCTTAGCCTCACTAAAAGCAAAATCAACCCCTATAACAGTATATAATGGATTTTTAGGCTTTGTTCCTAAAACGGCTAATTTCCTTGCAGCCTCTTGAATATATTCGGCTTTTATAACTGCTGTATCAGGAGAAACAGGTTTCAATAAATATTCTTTTGCAAAAACAGTTGGTGTAATTTCTTCTCTTTTAGCATCTAATTTTTCTAACGTCCAAAATTCTTTCCATAAGGGATTTCCATTTTCATCCAAAGCAGGAAATTCTGCCACTTTAAATTTAGGATTATCTTTCAAATCTGTATATATATCATCAAAAGATATTGGTGTTCCTACCATATATAATTTTGCATTATCATCAGACAACATATTTAAAATAACATAATTAAATTTATAACGAACATCGTTCATAGGCATATTATTTTGTTCCTGTAACAAATCATCTATAATAATCAATTGAGGATGTCTACCACGTTTTGCTGACTTTAAACCCATTGAACTTACTTCAATACCTCTACTATTAACCTTATCGGGTTTAGTAACAAAACGTCTAGTTGTCCAAGTACCTCTTTTATTCTCAAGATGTTTTAACCACGGATTAGTTTCTATTTCAGTACGAAGTCTTTCTAAAATTCGACTAGATTCCTGTGCTATTGATGCTATAATCAAAATTTCATTACAATCTCCACGAAAAATAACCCATAAAGGATATATGTAACTAAAAAAGACTGTTTTTCCACTACTACGATGTGCTAATACAACCAATCTATTGTGTTTTTTCATTAAACTATACCAAATAGAATAATGTTTAGGAAATGTATACCCCATTATTTTTTCAGTAAAAAACTTAATATCAGAATATGCCTTTTTTACAGCTTTTTTGTATTCTTCTGGGGAGTCTGGAATAGGTATTGGGTCTTTGCGTGCAATTGAAATTTCAGCCATCCGATTCCCCCCTATTAGACATAAATTCAAGTACTCTAGTATATGTAGAATCATCAAAAAACATTATAAAACCAAAAATATTATCTTTATCTGTACCTATAAGCAAAAAATTTATATCACTATCAATCAACATCGAGGGCACTAAAATACAATATTTATCTTCATACTCAATCAAATTATTTCGTTTAAGAATTATAAATGTATTATTGCCAAGAATTAATTTGTCATCTGTAATTTTTGCTTTCAAAAAAGGAAATTCAACTGTTATAGGAAAAATATCACTCATGGTTTTTTTGAATTTGTACAAAAGACTATTTGGTTTTCCTACATATAAAAAAGCAACTCCTAAATAAAGATTAGACGTAAAAGTATTATTTTTCATTTGACTCCGACTCCTTCAAATTACGAACAATATTAGATATTTCCTCCTTTTTTTGTTTGCCTTTTTCGTTAGTTACAGTTGACAAATCACGTAATAAATTTCTAAGTAAATTAGTTATCTTAGTTAATGTAGAAATCAACATAGATAATTCCTTAGCATTAAAATCATTAGTATGTTCCATAATATAAGAACGTAAAAAATCTGCTTCTTTTTCTGCAATTAAAATCAAATTAACCATTTTCTTTTTTATAACAAAATCTAAAGAACTTTTATCTTTATATAAAGCATTATATAAATCTGAATTTAATTCTTCCTTAAAAACAGATACTGCTTTATTAAAATTTTCATCCATTAATAAAATATCATAAACCTTTTCTGTTATACCAACCTGTTCTATTATTTTAGATTTAGGAATATCAAGGGCACGTAATAAAGCAATTTTATAATAATTCATTAAAGATAAAGTACTTGTCATACGAAAACCTCCTTTTTTTCCCTCTCATATATATACGGGTCAAAAAATACCTTTTTTTAGTGAAGAAAATGTAAATTTATTGTAACAATATTATTAAATGTATTACTTTTTTAATATACAAAATTTTATAAATTGTGTAAAACTTACTTATAATAAGGTTTCTGTAAATTTTGACTGTTTTTAGGGAACAATTTACTGTTTTTTCATTTGAAAGCAGCTAATATAAGGGAACTCAAGTTTGAAAATAAAAAAAATTAACTATTTACATTCTTTTTCTATAAAGTTTTAAATCGTTTATAATTCTTTCTATAAAAGAATTTGCTAAAATCCACCTGTTTTCCAGTAGATCTTATGTACTTTAGTACTTATATATAAATATATAATACTAAAATTTAAATATTACAAATGTAAAATCGACCTGTAATTAGCTAATAGATTCACAGATTTATAAATTTTATAACCGTAGAATCATATTAAATAGTAATATATTAGAAACACAAAAGGTTTCAAAAGAAGGAAATGTTACATTTGCTTAATTTTATTCTTTTACAAAAAAATGCAGATTTGCGATGTTTATTCTCCTCTTGTAATGAAGCTGTAATATTTGCTAACATTGTGATAACATTCAGCATTCTCTTTTTGTATTAATTTTATGTTTTTTACTCTAAAAGCAAAAAAATACTCTTTTTTTTATTACTATTTTATTGCTCCAATATGAACAAAAATAAAAAGTTGGCTTTTTTAGCCTCTTTGAATGCTCTCGTTCCCTAAAAACATAGTAGATGCCTAAATGTCTCATCAAAAGCTGCTTTGATATAGATTTAAAACCCAAATGCCTAAAAGGCTTTAGTAGAAAGAGTTTCAGCATTTTGTGTTAATATTATGTAAACGACCCTCAAACCCCCATATTTACATTAAGTTTTATTTTGTGTATTATATTATTAACAAAATACAACCTAATAAAGAAAGAATTATGGTCATATCCTGCTACTATTCTATCTCATATGAATTTTACATAAATATTAATAATTTTATGCAAAAGAGTTAATTCACATTGTTATTTTTTTCTCAAAGAAAATTTCACAAAGTCGTATTCACTTTTTTTGTTCCAGAGCCATTTACATAACTCGTTCCCCATAAACATAGTAACAATTTGTTTTTCTCTACTGAAGCTAATTTGCAACATTTATAAACTAAGCCAAAAAACATGTTTTTGGTAAGCTTTCCTTACTTTCTAATTTTTTGCTAAATTTCAAATCTTTGTGATTCCCTTTTTATCCTAAACACAGCAATTGTTAACAAGGTCGTTCCCCAGATACATAACAAATTAAGGAAATTGGCTTATAGATTGCTTTCAATAGAGATTTAAAACCATTTTTGAAAAATTTCAATGTTTTAAACTTCTTTTATATAGCCCTTTTCCGTTTTTCTATTTTTCAGTCATTCGACTGAATTAAGTAATTCTGACAAAAAAACTCCAAATTAAAAATTTTTCTTATTGAGAATTAATGTCAATATTAAATTCAATGTAATGTGGACGAAAATTTAGCTTAATAAAAAAACTGTTTTTAGGGAACAACTCAAAAATCTAATTTTTGTAATCCTTTTTATAAGCAAGTTTTAGCCATTCTAATTATAATATAATAATAAAGAAATTGTTACTTTTCCTTAATATATCATGCTCTTTTTCATGTATACTTGTATTGATAAGGAAAATAAAGAAATTAAACAAATATTCTATATCAAGAGTCAAATAATAAAGGAGGTTTATACATGAAACAATCTTTTTTAAAAGAACTATTGAAAAGGCAACCTGAAGAAGTAAAAAATATTTTATTATTAGGTTCATCTTCTGAGTTAAACAAAATACAAGAACGATTATTATTGTTTCTTTCTAACTTGCATTTAATTACTTCAAAATTCCCAGCAGAAGGAAAATTGATAAATTATGGTCAAATTAAACATATTTACAAATTACTAGATGAGCAAAGTAATTATGCAGCCATTGTTTATGGTGTAGATAAAAAGGATTTTCTCAAATTTTTAAATTTATTTTATAAAAAACTCTTTGGTTATACAAAAGAGAAAATTAGTTTGTTTATTTATCCTTATTTTGTTTCATCACTTGTTCATTCATCAATTCTTGTGCCTAAAATAATAATGTTTTATAAACCAGATATTCCTGTAATTATAAATAACAAACCACAAACTATTTTTTTCAGAAATTTTTATTTTTATGTTCCTTTAGATTTTGTTGGTTTATACCAAATTCCAGTAAAATTATTGCACAAAGCAAAACTTCTAACTATTAATAAATATAGATGGGTATATTCTTCACCTGAAAGTTATTTTAAGAATCCTTCTCTTATAACTAAAAAATTAAAAGAAATTTATAACTTTAATACATATGGTGATTTATATAGAGAATTAAAAATTCCGTACTATGTAAAAATTAATGGAAAAATTTTTATAAATAAAATAGAATTAAGTCATCATATTAAAAGAATAAAATATGGAGCTTTATCTGATACTATTCGTAAATCTCCTACAAAAAAAATCTTTTATTTGAAAATTGATTATTTATGGGAGCTTCTTTTTACAGATATAGTTAAAATTCAAAATAAAGCACAAGAAGTAAGCAAAGTAATTAAGAAGTTGAATCATATTTATTCAGATATAGCTAATCAAGAAATAATACTTAAATATTATAAAAGTTTATTTAAGGATACATATACATCTTTTTTACAGTTAAGAAAATTTAAAACATTAAAAATTAAATATGCAAAAGAAATAGCTAATGAATCACAATACACTATTTATGAAGCCTTTAGGAAAATTAAGTTTCTTTTGGATTCAAATTTAGGTTTTGGATATCAAATTAGAAAAAGTCCTTTTGTATATGATTATATGAGTGAAATTTTACCTATAATAAGTACAAATTTAGTAAAGGAGTGATTTTATGAGTGAAACAAAACAATATGGAATAGTGCATGTTTCAGCACCAAGTAAAGATATTAATTCTGCAGACATAAGAACATTTAAAAAAATTACTAAAACTAAAACTATAAATGTTCCTTATGTTCCACAACCTGTAGTGCATCGTTTTCTTTCAGATTTTTTTGGAATTAATATATCAATAGAATCAAAAGGTTATGATTTAGTAGAATATGAAATAAACATTAGCAGAATTAATAGAACAGTAAAAAAGACAGCAGTTGTTCGTTCTTTTAGATTTCATTTTCAAGTAGAAACTCCTCATGGTCTTGAAAATAGATTTATTGATGTAGTAGGAGCTTGTGAATTGAATGAATATACAAATCTCAATAAAGCATTACATTCTGCAGAAACTTTTGCATTAAAAGAATTGCTCAAAATTTTAGGTAGAGGATTGGAAGCTTATGAAGCTGTGGAAAGTCAATTTGAAGAAACCCCTGTTGATTTTGATATTACAGCTGAACCTGAAGAGAATTTAGACAGTCTATTAGATGGGCTAGAAAAATAAACATACTTAAAAGGAGAGTGGTTTTTATGAGTAAATGGATGTTTAATGAAAGTACTTTGTGGAAAAATATTTTTAAGGAGGCAGAAGAAAGTTTAGATAATCCTTTGATTATTAAGGTTAATGACGAAGATATAAAAATTTATAATTTTAATTCTCATCCAATAGACTTTAAAGCACTATTAAAGTTTGCCAGAACAACTCCCTATAACAAAACTTTTGTTATTCCTCATGCTATGAGTGGTGCATGGTATTTTATTTATGACAAAATAAGAGAAATAGCAAAAGAAAAGAACATAGATTTGGACAATGCTGTTTTTCTTAATTACAGAAACAAAAAATATTTACCTGTTTTTTCCCCATATTACTCAATAGGAATATTTAAAGCAATGAAAGAAACAAAAGAATAAGGAGGAATTTTTATGTTTATATTTTCATATATTTGTATTTTTGCAGGGATAATATTTTTCCCTCAAGTGTTTTTGTTACCGGTTTTTGTTTTATTGATAATGAAGAGCTTTGAATTTATAACTGCAGTAGAATTTGCTAAATTAATTCCATTTGTTTTTACATTTTTAATAATTTTTAATAGTATTCTTTATGCTTTGTATTTGTTTAAGCTCCAAAATTTTAAGACAATAGTTAAAAATTTATTTAAGTTTAAGTCTCAAAATAAGGAGGGGGTGTAAATGCTTCCATATAGTACAGATGAAGATTCTTTAATTTTAAGATTAAGAAAAAAAGGTTTAAGTTATGCAACTATTTCAGAACGATTATCTGAATTTGGTTTTAAAAGAACCCCAAAATCCGTTAAAAATAGATATTATAGACTTATAAATAAAGAAGAAGATTTTGAGGAACTTTTTGATGATGTTGATATGGCTATAAATGGATATCAGAAAGTAGTAACTGAAATAGATCCTTCTTTTTCCCTTCATAAAATACGACAACCCTTATTTCATGAAATAGATACTCCAGAAGATGTGATTAGAATTGGTATTAGTGCTGATTATCATATGGGATCTAAAAAAGAAAAACTGGAAGAATTAAAAGATTTTTATGCTTTTGCACACGAAATGGGAGTAAAATACATGTTTATTGCTGGAGATATTACAGACGGTAATGGATATGTTTATAGAGGGCAACTTTATGAAATAAAATATATTGCTTTTGATGATAGAGTAAATTATGCAGTTGCTCAACTTCCTTATTATTCTGACATGAAACAAATATTAATAATGGGAAATCACGATTTGTCTGACTTACAACGTATAGGTGCAGATATATTAAAAGCAATAGCAAGAGAACGAAAAGATTTAATATACTTACCAACACAAAAGGCAATTATAGATATAAAATCTGAAAATCATCGTCCTTTTAGAATTATTATGCAACATGGACGATTAGGATTAACAAAAGTTAAGGGATATAGGTTACAAGATTATATGCAAAATTCTTTTGATTTTGTTTCAGGTTTTGATTTGTTTGTACTTGGACATTATCATCAAATAGATGTTGATTTAGATTTCCGTGGAGGAATTGGTGTTATGCCTGGCAGTTTTCAAGGTATAACAAAATATTTAGAACGATTTAAACATCCCCCTGCGATTGGAGGTTTGGTACTAGAATTACGAAGATATAAAGATAAAACAGATATTATTTTCTATTACAGAAGATACAAAAGTGATATAAGAAATTTTTATGTTCCTATGAATCACTTAGATAATTTCTTTACCAAATAAAATAAAGTAAGGTGATTTATATGTATGACAACTATGACGTAACTTTATATTTTGAATTTATTCCGGCAGTTTGTAAAAGTTGGTTAAAAAAACACAAAATTTATCTTAGTAAATATGATTTTGAAGATTTAGTATCAGAACTTTATTTTCAAACAAAACAACCAAGATTTAATAATGTAAATTACATTTTAAACCCTGAATTATTTTTTGTGATGCTTTATATTTTAATCCCAAATGTTTTAAAAAAGTTATTTCCTTCTGAAGTATTGATGGAAGAGCATGATATAGAACAATATTCAGAAAAAGAACAACAAAAAGATGAAATTAAAATAGAAGATAAATATTTTACTGTTGTATATGAGATATGGACAAACAAAAAAGACATAAAACAAATAGCTATGGAATATAAAGTGTCTATATCTACAGTTTATAGCTGGATTAGAAGAGTAAAACGTATGATAAAAAATATTTATGAGGAGGAATTAAAAAATTGTGGGGATATTAAAAATATATAGGTATGAAAATGTTATACGTTTAGAAGGAAATTCATCATTTGAACTTTTGTTATATGATAAATTGTCAGTTAAAAATCCTAATGCAAAATTTATGAAAAGTTATCAACTAAAAAAATGGGATGGTTTTCATAGATTATATAATTTAAGAACACATACAACTTTTCCCGGTTTTTATGATTATATTATAAAATTATGTAAAAACACGAACATTAAATATGAAATAATTGATAAACGAAAGATTCCAACTAAAAAAATAGAATTAACAGATTCTATTGAATTACGACCATATCAAAAGAAAGCTTTAAAAGAAATATTAAAAAAAGAAAGTGGTATCATATGGCTTCCTGTAAATGCAGGAAAAACTTATATAGCATTAAAATTAATTTCTTCATTAAAATTACGTACTCTTTGGATAACACATACAAAAGATTTGTTAATTCAAACTGGAAAGAAAATGGTTTCTTTATTTAACTTTGAGCCTGGAGTTATTGGTTTAGGTAAGTTTGATATTAAAAATATTACAATAGGTATGATACAAACATTATCAAAGAACTATAAAGATGCAGAAAAAATGAGTAAAATAAATAATTCTTTTGATATTGTAATATTTGATGAATGTCATAAGGTGGCTCATAATTCATATTCAAAATTTATGGGAAGAGCTAAAATGTATTACAGATATGGATTATCAGGAACACCAAAACACAGAAATAAAGTAGATGTTTTTTACACTCAAGCTGTTTTTGGAAATATTTTAGTGAAAATGACACAACAAGAAATGATTAATCTAGGGGTTTCTACTCCCCCTTCGATTTTTATTATAAGGAATAAAATAGAAAAAATAGAAACAGAAAATTATATGGAATTATATGAAAAACAAATAGTTATGAATGAAAAAAGAAATAATATAGCTGTTTTACTTACAAAATCTTTGGTTGAAAGAAATTTACAAGTTCTAATTACATTAGAAAGGTTAAAACATGGAGAAATAATATCAAAAAAACTAAAGGATTTAAACATTAATTATGTATATATACATGGTGAAACTCCAATTGAAAAAAGGAAAGAAGCTTTAGCTGCTTTTGAAGCCGGTGAAATTCCTGTTTTAGTATCCACAACAATTCTCAATGAAGGTATTAATTTACATAGTATGGATGCAATAATCGTTCTAGGGTCTGGAAAAAGTTCTGTTAAAACAGTACAACGAGTAGGACGAGTACTAAGAAAAAGAATAGGAAAAAATAAAGCTCTTATTTTTGATTTTGAAGACAAAGGAGAAAACATATTATATTACCAGGCACGAAAGAGAATTAAAACATATAAACAGGAATTTAAAAATGTATCTTATGCTTCTTTCTAATTTGGCAAATTTGCCCCCCAGGGCGTTCGCTGTTAAAAGTTTTATTTTTTTATGATAAATTACCCTTGGGCATAAAAAAATTCAATATAGAGCATTTAGAAACGTATAAATATTGTTTCTTTTTTTTAATACTATCGTAATATAACAACTTATAAAATGATGTAGTATATATACAGGAGGTGAGGTTATGGAAGATTACGTTTTTTTTGAAAACGAGAAGGAAATGCTTGACGTTTTACGTGTAAACGATATTGAAGAAGAAGCTAAAACAAATAGTACATCTTTATTTCAAGCCGGATTGCAGTACAGTAAGGCAGCACACAAGTACAATAAAATTTATGAAATGAGAAAACAAAAAGAAGCAGAAGTTTTTTGGACTTTAAAAAAGCAATACATGGTATCAGGAGAAAAAGCAACAATAAGAGACCTAGAATGTCAAGTACAAATTAATCCTGAAGTCAAAAAATTAAAAGAAGCGGAAAATAATGCTGAATTAGAAATGAATAAGCTGAAAGTTTTAACAGAGGCATTAAGACAAAAAGGAGTCCTTTTACAAGGATTGCTTAAAACGAATGGAGGTTTTTTGAATGGCTAAATACAAAGAGTATATTGAACAGTCATATGGTGTATTTGATAATGGATATAGTAATGACATTCCAAACGTAGAAAGATTAATTTTGAGTAAAGAGAATCCAATAGCTTATGTTAGACTAGTGCCTTATCAAAAGGAATTTCCTTATGGGTTAGTTGCAACACATAATGTAGAAATAGATATAGGAGATAGAACAATTTTTAGGTATTTCAGATGTCCTAAAGCAACCGCTTTTTTGTTAGGACAAAATCCTGAAACAGAAAATTGTGATTTTTGTAACTTTTTAGAAAAAGTCGCTGATAAAATTCCTGAAGCAAAGAAATTAGCACCAAAACATCGTATAGTTTTTTCAGTAGTTGATATTAGAGATATTAAAGAAGGAAAATATATAGTAAAGGCTTTTCCTTTGAGTGCTCCTTATGGGAAACCTATTGCTGATATGATTTTGAATGATGAAGATTTGTTAGATTATGAAAAAGGAAAAATTTTAAAAATTACAAAGTATTATGATGAAAATGGTTTTCCAAAATATCTATTTGAATTACAAGACAGAGTTTTGGATTTAACAAAAATTTCAGGATTAATAGAAGGAATTGAAGAATCCTCTTTTTCTGTTGAAGCTTTATTTGAAGAAGCTACAGCTCAAGATATTGAAAAAGTGGTTCTTTTTAAGAGAATTCTTACGGAAAAGAAACCACAAACAAAATCCGTTGTTGAAACCAAAACACCAAGGCAAATGACAATTCAAGAAACAAAGAAGGAAAAAACAGAAGAAATTCCAGTTATTGAGGATTCAGATATTGAGTCTTTGATGGATCAAATCTTGGATGTAGATAATTACTAATTTCCCCCCCTACTCCCCTCAACAAAATGTTGAGGGGGGATTTTTGAATGAAGGAGGAATAAAAATGAAAGAAAATGATATTTTTGTTGAAATAAAAGATGCTAAATACAGTAATATAATACCTACAGGAAGTATTGCAATTGATTGGGGTTTGTTTGGATTGGGGGGTCTTCCCACAGGTAGAATTATTGAAATTTATGGAAAAGAAGGTTGTGGAAAAACAACTCTCGCTATGCAAATAGCAAAAAAGACACAAGAAATAGGTGGTTATATTTTTTTGGCTGATACAGAACGTTGGGATATTTCAAGAATAAAACAAATAGGAATTGAAATTGATAAAAAAACGCTTATTAGAATTTCTGGCAATACTTTAGAAGATATTTTTATGAATATTTATGCTGCCATAGAATGGTATAAAAAAAACAAACTTAAAAAACCTGTTCTTATAGTTTTTGATTCAATAGCTTTAACTCCTTCAAAAAAAGAAATGGAAGCAATTATAAAAGGAAATTCTGCTCCTATTGGTGTAAATGCAAGAGCTTTAACTTCTATATTAAAAACCTTACAATTGATGTTAGAAAACACACCAATTTTAGTTTTAATTATAAATCAATATAGACGGAACTTAACTAATATCAATAAACCTTCATTCATGTCATATGGGGCTAAAGAATTTACAGTTACTGGAGGAGAAGCTTTGAAATTTGCTTGTGATGCTATTATTGAATTAAAACCAAAGAAAAAAATTGTTGTAGATAATTTAGTTATGGGACATACAATTCAAGCTTTTACAGAAAAAAATAAAATTGCTCCTCCAAATATAACTTATGAATATATACAATATTATAATGGAAAAATAGGAAATTGGTATACAGTACATCAAGTGGGAGTAGAAAGTGAAATAATAGCACAAAAAGGAGCTTGGTTTTCTTTTTCATTTGAAGATAAGACAGTTAAGTATCAAGGACAAGAAGGTATTTTAAAACTAAAAGATAAAGAATATGATTATTTAAAACAAGAGATAATAAAATATATGAGAAACAAATTAATGAAAATTAATAATTTGGAGGTAAAATAAGATGATTATTAATATTATTGGAGATTTGCATATGACTTCTTCAAATTTTGATATTTATGATTCACTATTTTCAGAAAGATTTCTAAAAAAGAAGGGTTTTTTGATTTTTTTAGGAGATATATTTCATTCATCTTCTGTCTCTTTATATTTTTTACATCAAGTAAGAGAATTATTTAGAAAGCTAAGTGAAAACAATTCAATCCTAATAGTCAATGGAAACCACGATTTAATAAGTAATAAATTTTCTTTGATTACTTTGTTAGAACCCTATGTAAAAGCAATCTTAATACCTAGTGTTTTATCCTTAGGAGCAATAAAATTTCAATTTATTCCTTATATACCAGCAAAAGAATTCAATATTGAAATTATTAAAGATTCTTATGTTTTTTCTCATTTAGCTATTCCATATCAAAAAAATGAAAAATTACCTTTTGATTTTATTCCTGTTGATACTTTTGCTGCTGCAAAAAAAGTTTTTAATGGGCATATTCACGTTAATGCAGAATATAAAAATATTATATTTGCAGGTTCTTTATATCCAACATCTGTCAAAGAAATAAATAGAGATACTTATATTTTTGAATTTAATACTGATACAGAAGAAATAAAAAGAATTGAAGTAAAAACAGTAAAAGCGGTTAGTTTGAATTCTTATAAATCTGATTTTGATACAAATGAATATATTGTATATTTTGAAGGTAATATGGAAGAAGCGTCAAAATTTCAAAATGTTAAAAAATTAGTAATCAAAGATAATGCAGAAGGAATAAATCAACAAGATTTAATTGAAAGAGACATGCAATCTTTTTATATGGAGCTTAAAGACGAATTAGAAAATATGATAGTTTTAAACAAAAAAGAGAAACACAAAAAAGCAATTTTTGATTTATTGCCTGAAGATGTCGCAAAAAAATTGAAAATAGAAAATTATATAAATTTCTATGATATTTATGACAAAGTTTTTGAAAAAACAAAAATTCAAATGAAAGAAGGGTTAAAATGATAAGATTTACAAAGATGAAAATTAACAATTTTAGAAAGCACGAAATATTAGAATTGGTTTTTAACTCCGGAATTACTTTGATTAGAGGAAAAAATGGAGCAGGAAAAAGCTCTATTTTTGAAGCTTTATTATGGATTTTATTCAATGATACTGTAAGAGGAGATCCAATAGAAAATGTTATGCGATTCGGTGCTTCAGTAGTATCCGGATTTGTTTATTTTACAGATACTGAAACAAATTCAAACTATATTATAACTAGAATTCGGAGAAAGAAAGGTTCAAACGAAGTTATAATATCAAAAGATGGTAAAGAGCAAAAATTTACTAATACAAGCAAAGCAAATAAAAGAATAGAAGAAATTTTAGGGGTTAATAAGAGTTTATTCAAAAGAATAGTTTATTTAGACCAATATGGCACAGATTATTTTACATCTGAAACAGATGCAGAAAAAAAGGAATTCCTTGAAAATTTAATAGATATTGAATTTTTTGATAATATGGAAATTTTTTACAAGGATAA
>Ga0190346_1000030_pt1 | contig 34167 bp, 27 predicted proteins | sample 48721345_MG_FD_161680 | JGI IMG/M metagenome (GOLD analysis project Ga0190346, IMG submission 161680) | Hydrothermal vent microbial mat bacterial communities from Southern Trench, Guaymas Basin, Mexico - 4872-13-4-5_MG | ecosystem: Environmental > Aquatic > Marine > Hydrothermal vents >... | reverse complement strand
TCGGTTCTTTAGCTTTTTAGCTCTCGTAACTCGAACATCGTAACTCGGTTCTTTAAGAATCGGGTTTAGGTTACAAGCACATAGAAGGTTCTTCAATAAGCTGGAAGAACACAACAATGCTGGCAAGCGCAAGGCGCATTGGTGGCAGGAAGTACAAGACTTATCTCGTTTTTGGAAAAAATATATCTTCAAGGAAGTTATCCTTGGAAGAGATTTATGGCCGTGCAGCCTGGAAATTCAATAAAGTCGCGGGTGAAATCTAAATTAATTAAATACGTTTCAGCGAACTGACATATCTATCGATAGCTCTTGCAGCTCGCTTGCCGGCTCCCATTGCTTCAATAACTGTTGCTGAGCCGGTAACAATATCTCCACCTGCAAAAACCCCTTCGAGATTTGTTTTGCCTGTTTCAGGTTCAGCCTCAATATACCCCCACCGGTTCAATTTTACTCCCGGGAAACCTGTCTTAAGTACAGCGTTTGCCTTTTGGCCAATGGCCTCTATAACAAGTTCGACTTCAACAATGAATTCTGAACCTTCAATAGGTATTGGCCTTCGCCTGCCTGATTCATCAGGAGCGCCAAGTTCCATCTTTATACACCTGACTTTTTTTACGTTGTTGTTTATATCACCAATGTATTCCACCGGTTGGGTGAGCCAATGGAAACTTATTCCCTCTTGAATAGCGTGATGATATTCCTCGAGCCGTGCCGGCATTTCGGTTTCGCTCCTGCGGTAAATAATCATTACCTCTTTGGCTCCAAGCCTGCGAGCCGTCCTTGCTGCATCCATACTTACATTTCCCGCACCAATAACAGCAACCTTGCTTGCTATGCGCACAGGCGTATCAAATTTTGGGAATTCATTTGCTCTTAAAAGATTTACTCTTGTTAAGAACTCGCTTGCCGAGTATATGTTGTTCAGATTTGACCCCGGGATTCCCATAAATCTGGGTGCCCCAGCGCCTATGCCAATAAAAATTGCATCGTATTCTTGTCGGATTTTTTCAAAGGGAATAGTCCGCCCAATGATCTGACCATACTCAAATTTAACTCCTAATTTTCTTATATAGTCTATTTCCCTTTCAACAATATCCTTGGGTAATCTAAAGCCAGGAATACCATAAACCAAAACGCCGCCAGCTTTGTGAAAAGCTTCGTAAACTGTAACATCGTAACCCATCCGAGCAAGATCTGCAGCAGCGGTAAGACCTGCTGGACCTGCGCCAATAACGGCGATATTACCTTTCTTTTCCCTCTGACTTTTGGTGTTTACACGCTTTTTTGGAAGATTAAGATCTGCAAGAAACCTTTCAAGCCTTCCGATAGCAACAGGTTTACCATCTTTCATCTTTCCCAACACACATTGCGCTTCACATTGCTTTTCCTGTGGACAAACACGCCCACAAATAGCAGGGAGGTTGTTTGTATCCTTCAATATCTCAATCCCCTTTTCATAATCTTTGTCACAAATCGCTTTTATATAGGCTGGAATGTCAATTTCAACAGGGCAACCAGAAGTACAAGGATGTGTAGGACATTGAAGACACCTGTTAGCCTCAGCAAGTGCCATTTCCTCTGTGTATCCCAGAGCTACTTCGGAAAAGTTCTTAATTCTTTCTTCAGGCGATTGCTCAGGCATAGGAACGCGGTCTTTTACAGCCATGATAAATCACCTACTTCTTTTTTGAAAAGATCCAGAGCAATTCTTTCCTGTTCCTGGTATTGATGTTGCCTTTTTATAAGCTCGTTCCAGTTAACAAACCTACCGTCAAATTCTGGACCATCTACACAAGCGAATTTCATGCTTCCGTTCACTTCTACTCTACAAGCTCCACACATTCCCGTGCCATCAACCATGATGGGATTCAGTGATACCCAGCAAGGGATTTCCGCACGCGAGGCAATTGCAGAAACGAATTTCATCATGATGGTTGGACCTATTGCCCATATTCTATCAAAGTTATTTCCTTTGCTTAATAACTCTTCAAGCCTATGGGTAACCAATCCTTTCTTTCCTAAAGAGCCATCATCAGTTGTGATAATCAATTCATGGGCTGTTCTTTTGAATTCTTCAAGAAGTATGAGCTGTTCAGAAGTAGAAGCACCTATGATTGCAGTAATGCGATTTCCGGCTTCTTTTAAAGCTTTCATTATGGGCAAAAGCGGAGCGGCGCCAACACCACCACCAATCAGACAAATTTCTCCGTAAAATTCAATTTCACTGGGGTTACCCAGTGGGCCAACTACTTCAAGAACCTCATCGCCCTCATTCAGTGTAGCCAATTTATAAGTGCTTTTTCCAACACATTTCACAATAACCCTTACTGCACCATCTGAAACACCTGCGATGGTGAGTGGAATGCGTTCTCCTCTTTCATCAATGCGAATAATCAGGAACTGACCGGGTTTAGAAAAAACCGGCAATGTGGGATGTGCTATAAAATAATCGTAAATGCCAGTGGCAAGCTTTGCTTTTTTCAATATTTTGTGAGACATATTTTCGCCCCTTTTCAATATATACCAAATCAATAATATCAAAAAAATCAACATTTGAAAAAAAGGGCTGCTCTTTAAAGCAGCCACAGGGGGTAATGGAAAAGGGGGGTAAAAATAATTATGCAAATTCATACCAACCGGTAGAGATGTTTTGACTAAGCTTTATGATAAGCTGTATCTGTACGCAAAAAATTTTCCCCGGATGTGGTTATAGCATAGGGATTATGTTATGCTTCCTAAAGGAGGGATTTTTATAAAGAAGATATTATGGATTTTCCTTCTTCCGTTAATTGTGGTAGGAGCATGTAATTATTTCTCCGGTTACAATCTAACAATTGACAACATCACTTTGGATGCAACCAGGTGCAATTATTCAGTTACTGTAACCGGACAAAAGCAAAAAAAACCTGATATTCTAATAACTATTGGAAAAGTGCCAGAAGACTCGAAGGATGGTATTATAACGCAATCCGAAACTGGCGAGTTTTTCATAGACGAAGATGGAACCATTACATTATACTTCACTCTCATATCGGGAAGAAGATTTCTTTCCACCCCTCTAGCCACTACTGTGAGGGTTTATAATTCAACGCTCGAAGCTCCTTCAATAAAGGAATCCACTATTAGAGACGGGAATCTCATTCTTTCTCTTTACAGTCAATCTGAAGCCATTATGGAATATCGGGTAAAAATTGGTTCCAAAATATACACCAGTAAATCCGGCTTTTTTAATATTCCTTTGCCTACACAACCAAAAATGCCTATTGAATGCTTCAGCATAAGAAAAGATGGGGTGAGCTCCAAACCTGTGAAATTGAATATAGATTTATACACTAATGAAAAGCCTTCAATAAATTTGCTCTTACCACAGCACTATGATGGTGGTAAAATACCCGCGGAATTTCACGATGATTGGACCCCTCCTCGGAAGTTAACAATTGAAGCCTCCGCCGATGGAATTCCTTTGCTTTTCGATGGAAACGCTTTGTTTCCATTGTTCGAATTGCCAAGCGGCAGGCATTTTATTCATGTGAAGGTAACTGACGAAGCTGGACTTAGTACCATAACTTCCTTACAGGCTGTGGTAAAGAAAACCTTGCTTAAAGAGATTGCAGAGCTTTATATAGAAGAAGGAGGCACCTTCAGGAAAGCTTCCTGGAAACTGCCTTCTTCCGTTAATCGCGCGGTTTTGCAAGTAATAAAGGCTGGAGAATGGAAAAAAATTATGGAAATTGGCTCAGAGGGTTCTGTAAGGATTCCTTCAGAATATATGAGTGATGTTGGGGATATTTATAGACTATCTCCACAAGAGGGAGATATGATGTTCCTACCCTCTGTCCCGGTTTTCGCAAAATTGGAACAATCAAGACGTGTTACTTCAAGCTTCATTGTTTCACTTTATGGCAGAGATGTGACACTCCCTTCTGGCGGAGTCTACAATTTTCAGGGAAATATAGCGGTGAAATCAGGTTCACTATTAAGAATTGAATCATCAACCAATATAAATCTTTCCAGAAAAAGTACTCTCTTGGTGAATGGAGTATTGGAAATTGATGGTCGGAGGGGAGAAGTGATAATCTCTTCATACGGGAGTCCGGCTATTATACATGTTGGAAAGAATGGCACTTTGATAGCAAGAAATGTGGACTTTAAAAATGTTGAAATTGTTGCAGATAGCGGAGCAGTAATCGTATTCGAAAATTGCAAGATAGCTGCAGATGTTACACTCGATGTGTCATCTATTCAAATATATGGTTCAAGTATCAATGGCTCTTTGAAGATAAGCAATTCCGGTGAGCTGTATCTTTTCAATTCATACGTTTCCGGCAATTTTGAGCTGTATGGCATAAAAAAAGGCATTTTCAGTAACACGCATTTCAATTCAAAGAAAGGCTCAATAAGCAAAAGCATTATTAAGCTCTTTAACAGTGAATGTTCCGCTGGGGAATTATATGTATCCAGTTCATCCCATGTGTTTTTTTATAGTTCATCGCTGAAAATAAAGAAATGTCTTATTGATGGCGCGTCTGAGCTATATGTGGAAAGCTCGGAATTTTTCTGCGATGAAGAGCTGACTGTCAATAACTTTTCCAGGATTGTTATACCCGAAAAGTTAAAAGACAAAATACAACTGGAAAAAGAAAATACCTCAGAGATCTTCTTGCACAGTGGTGATTAAATGCAACGAGAATTTGATCCTTCACCGATTAGGAAGCTGACATTCGAACAAAGTCTACCCGAAGGCAGAACAAATCACGCTACTGTTGTGTTGGCTCTTTATTCAAAAATTCCACGAAACGCAAAAAAAGTACTGGAACTTGGTAGCGGAAGCGGTGCGGTATCAATATTTCTTGCACATACATATGGTTGCGAAGTTGTAGGCATAGAAAAAAATGAGATTCTTGTTTCAATTGCACGGAAAAACGCAGATTTGAATGGGGTAATGGAAAAGGTAAGATTTATAAATTGCCCGGTTGGAGAAGTAACAAGGCACCTAGAACTGGAAAGTTTTGATGTCGTTGTTTCGAATCCTCCACATCTTTTGCATGCTGGAAAAACTAGCCCCTATACTGAAAGAAACAGCTGGCGACGACTTGATGAAGAAACTGCACATAAATTTATCGAAGCGGCAAGAAAAATGTTAAAGAACAGGGGACTATTTTACTTTTTATTGCATCCCAGAGATTTGATTCGCTGGATAAGATTTCTCGAATCAGAAAAGTTTGGTATCCACAGACTATTACCGATTTACGGCAACTTGGAAAAACAAGCAAGACTGATTTTGATTTCGGGAAGAAAGAACTCGAGTTCCGAACTAGTTGTAGAGTCTCCATTGATATTTAGCAGGGAGGAAAGATGATGTTTGTTTCGTTTGAAGGCATCGATGGTTCTGGAAAATCAACACAGGTGAAGTTGTTTATTGAATATCTTGAAAGGACCGGTTATGAATATCTCATTATAAGAGAACCCGGCGGGACAAGAGCTGGTGAGGACATCAGGAAAATTCTTTTACATCACGATTATCAACTCTTTCCTGAAACAGAGCTTCTTCTCTTCATGGCTTCAAGAAGTCAAATTGTAAGGGAAATCATATTCCCTGCGCTCAAAATAGGGAAAATTGTTATCGCCGATCGATTTCTTGACTCTTCTGTCGCTTATCAAGGATACGGGCGAGGACTTGGTGTTGAAATGGTTAAAAGGCTTAACGAACTGGCTACCGGGAATTTGAAGCCGGATCTTACCTTTTTAATTGATATTCAACCAGAAGATGCCGAAAAACGCAAACGCGCTCAAGAAAAAAATGATAAAATAGAAAGGGAAAGTTTAGAATTTTTCAAACGAGTAAGGGAAGGCTATCTTGAAATTGCAAAGGCTGAACCCGAAAGAGTGAAACTTATCGATGGTCGAGACAATCTTGAACTAATTCATGATAATATTGTCAAAACATTCGAGAACTTTATGAGAAAGCGCATCGGTAAATGGAGGTGATTAGATGTATTTCGATAAATTTTCCGAAGGTGCCGCACAGGTATTCGTCACGGCTCAGGATGAAGCCAGAAGTTTGGGCCATCCTTATGTAGGCACTGAACACTTACTGTTAGCTATTTTGAAAATTGATCGTGGTGCTATCATACAGATTATGAAAAAATATTCCATAACCTATGATCGCGTTTTACGCGAGGTTATGACCATGGTAGGAACAAATGTGCATCAATCTGTTGTGGGGTCTCCGCAGATGACCCCGAGGGCAAGAAAGGTCATAGAGCTGGCCAACGATGAGTCAAAGATGCTAGGCGAAGAGAAGATCGATGTAGAGCATATAATGCTTGGTATTATACGTGAAGGTGAAGGTATCGCTGCACATATTTTAAAACAAATGGGTATTAATCTTGGAAAATTAAGGCGCGAAATCGTTGAAAATATTGCCAGCGATTGGGAAGACCAAAATGGCACAGGTATTTTCTTCGGGAAGAATAAGCAAGAATCGGGCTTGACTATGGCTTTGAAACAGCTCGATGGCTTTGGCACAGACCTTACAAAATTGGCCCGGAATGGCAAGCTCGATCCAATAATCGGCAGGGAAATTGAACGCCAGAGATTGATGGAAGTTCTTTCTCGCAGGAAGAAGAACAATCCCGTTTTAATTGGAGATCCAGGTGTTGGAAAAACAGCTATTGTTGAAGGTCTGGCCCAAATGATAGTAAATGAAGAAGTACCTGAAACGCTGAGAGGCAAGGTGATATTCGCCCTTGATGTTGCAGCACTCATTGCAGGCACGAAATACAGGGGGGAATTTGAAAAACGGCTGAAAAAACTCATAAACGTCATAAGGGACAACAAAGATATCATTCTCTTTATTGATGAGCTGCATACAATTGTCGGTGCAGGTTCCGCGGAAGGAGCCGTAGATGCCGCTAATATCTTGAAACCTGCATTAGCCAGTGGCGAAATTCGCTGTATTGGCTCCACTACTCCTGACGAATACAGAAAATACATTGAAAAAGACGCCGCCCTTGAACGGAGGTTCCAAAAAATTTATGTGACTGAACCAACGGTTGAACAAACAGTTGATATACTCAAAGGAATAAGGCATAAATATGAAGCGCATCATAAAGTTCACTACACCGACCAGGCACTGGAAGCAGCTGTTACACTTTCACACAGATATGTGAGCGATAGATTCCTTCCTGACAAAGCGATTGACATAATAGATGAAATTGGTTCAAGAGCGAGATTGAAAAAACTAACATTACCAGAAAGACTTAAGCTGGTACAAAAGGAACTGGAACAGCTTCGTATTGAGCGTGAAAAAGCCGCTACCGAACAAGACTACGAAACCGCTGCTACGCTAAAACAAAGAGAAAAAGAACTCTATGAATTTTACAAGGCTGAATACACTCAATGGCGTGAAAAGGTAGATTCGGAATTCGTAGAAATCGGTGAAGATGATATTGCAGAAATCGTTTCCAATTGGACAGGCATACCTCTTAGAAAACTCGAAGAGTCTGATAGCGAGAAATTACTTTCTCTTGAAAAAGCGCTTCACAATAGAATCGTAGGGCAAGACGAAGCAATCACCGCGGTAGCTCGCGCCATAAGGAGAGCGAGAAGCGGTCTAAAAGATCCCAAAAAACCCATTGGAACTTTTCTCTTTCTTGGTCCTACGGGTGTTGGAAAAACAGAACTTGCGAAAGCATTAGCCGAATACCTTTTTGGTGATGAAAGATCGTTGATTCGATTTGATATGTCTGAATACATGGAGCGTTTTTCAGTGTCAAGACTCATTGGAGCACCTCCTGGATATGTAGGATACGACGAAGGTGGTACTCTCACAGAACAGGTTCGAAAAAGGCCTTTCTCGGTTGTGCTTTTCGATGAAATAGAAAAGGCTCACCCTGATATTTTCAACTTATTGCTTCAGATAATGGATGACGGGCAATTAACAGATTCTCAGGGGCGCCATGTGGATTTCAGAAATAGCATAATCATAATGACAAGCAATCTTGGTGGCGAATTCATAAACAAAACCAAAGCTTCCATAGGGTTTATTGACGCTTCTGGTATGGAAGACAAAGAATATGAGTCTATGAAGTCTTCGGTTTTGGAAGAAGTGAAAAGAACTTTCAGACCAGAATTTTTAAACCGCCTTGATGAAATGGTAGTTTTCCATCAATTGACCAAGAAAGAGATCAAAGAGATCATAAATATTCTTATGCGTGATATGCGAAAACGTCTGAGCGAAAAGGGCATGCTTTTAACCATTTCTGAAGCAGCTCAGGATTTCCTCGTTACAAAAGGATTTGATCCAGTTTACGGAGCTCGACCTTTGAAAAGAGCCATACAGCGTTATGTTGAAGATCCCCTCTCCGAAGAGCTGCTAAAAGGACGCTTTAAAGATGGAGATAACATTACAGCTATTTCTCAGGATGAGAAAATCATTTTCAGAAGAGCTATTAAGAAAAAGGCCGAGGTTAGTGCGGATACATGAAAAAGAAACAGGTTTATGTATGTAATTCCTGCGGCTATGAATCACCAGCATGGTTTGGGAAGTGCCCCATGTGTGGGGAGTGGAATACTGCTGTAAGAATATCCGTTGAACCTACTACTTCAGTTGAAACAAAGAACTTTGAAGGCCCAAGAACCCTAACAGATATTCAAACCAGTGAGCATATACGATTCAGTTCTGGCATGAAGGAGATTGATAGAGTTCTTGGTGGTGGAATTGTGCCAGGTAGTGTGGTATTGATCAGTGGTGAGCCTGGCATTGGAAAATCCACGCTTATGCTGCAAACAGCAGCACGCGTAACTGACAATAAACCTGTCCTATACATCTCTGGGGAAGAATCCGAAAGCCAATTAAAACTCAGAGCTGAGCGTTTAGAGATTACCGGAGAACATATTAAAGTTATGACAACAGGTGATCTCTCTTTTTTGACCACGCTTGATATACAAGAGTTCTCGCTGATTATATTTGATTCCCTACAAACCCTAAAACTTCCGGGTGTCTCATCTCTTCCAGGAAGTGTGGTTCAAGTCAGAGAATGTGCCAATTACATAGTATCACTGGCAAAAGGGAATGGTATTCCTGTATTCATTGTGGGACACGTCACCAAAGGTGGGCAAATAGCTGGTCCCAAGCTAGTGGAGCATCTTGTAGATACTGTCCTATATTTTGAAGCAAGTAAAACAGGTTACAGATTTCTCAGGACAACTAAGAACCGTTTTGGCCCTTCCGATGAAATTGCCGTCTTGGAAATGTCATCAAAGGGGTTAGAAGAAATAAGTGATCTTTCAACAATTTTTGTGGAAGATTACATTCCTGCACCTGGAAACGTTATTACCGCTGTTGTGGAAGGTTCGAAAACATTTCTCGTAGAGATTCAGTCGCTGGTATCAAAACCTCTTTATGGAACTCCCCGAAAACTTTCCAACGGAGTTTCGTTTGACCGTGTATTACTCATCGCAGCGGTGCTTACTCGAAGGGCTGGGATTCCACTAGATAGTCTCGATATATATGTAAATGTTGCTGGAGGTCTTCAGCTAAGCGATCCTGGAGTGGATCTCGCAATAGCGGCTTCAATAGTTTCAGCTTTTTTTGATAAACCTTTGCCTGAGGGATTTGCAGCTTTTGGTGAAATTGGCCTGGACGGCTCTATCAGGTCTGCGATGTTTTCTGATCGGAGAATTGACAGATTGAAGAACTCTGGATTTTCGACCATTCATTCTCCTGAAGGTGAGATAACCGTCAGAGATATAGGAGAGTTCCTAAAGAGATTGAGGGGGGGCGATACATGAATCGCAAAGAATTTCTGGAAAAATTGAGAATAGTTTCCCCAGGAACGCCCTTAAGGTTTGCTTTAGACCAGATCGTGGCGGCTAATACGGGTGCATTGCTTTTTTTTGTTGACGATTTCGAGAAGTATAAGCCTCTTATGCAGCTTGGTTTTATGATTGACTGTGAATTCAATCCAAACAAACTTTATGAATTGACAAAAATGGACGGGGCAATCATAGTTGACGAAAATATGAATAGAATAATAGCTGCAAATGTTCAACTTATTCCAGATCCAAGCATTTCTTCATCTGAGACTGGCATGCGGCACAGAACAGCCGAACGTATGGCACGCCAAACCGGCAAGATGCTTGTGGCGATTTCAAAACGAAAAAAGACCATCAGCCTTTTTTATGATGATTATAGCCATGTGCTGAGGTCTCTTGAATTGCTTATTCCACGCATCAACCAGGCGGTTGGTACCGTTGACCAATATCGAAAAGCGTTTGACAAGGGACTCGAGGAGATCGATGTACTTGAATCTTCATCGGTTTTAACATTATACGATGTTATAAAAACCTTACACAAGGGGCTCATGATTCTCCGAATATATAATGACGAAGAGATGACTCTGGCTGAATTGGGTAATTACGGTGATATTCCCAAGATGCAATTTGATGAAATCCTGAGTGGGGTCACCGAAGAGATTGAGAATCTCGTGCTGGATTTTTCCAATAAGATTCCTGATACTGAAGAAATCGACGCTTTAACTGAAAAACTTTTTTCCTTGTCAGAAAAAGAAATGTCAAACTATGTCTTCCTGGCAAAACTCATGGGATATGAAGTTTCTTCAACTGCTCAGACTATGGAGATGTCGCTATTTTCAAGAGGTATAAGATTTATTCGTAAGATACCAAAAATTCCTCTTCAGGTGGCTCTGAATATTGGAAAGCGTTTCGGCTCTCTCTCAAAATTAATGGATAGCTCTTCAGAAGAATTAAAGAAAGTGGAAGGAATCGGAGAAAAGCGTGCCCTTGCTATAAGGCACGCCATCGATGTGAAAAAAAGGCATGAAGATCTCGACTAATTATAGTTACTGAAAATCATTCCAAACTGTTCAATCTTTCGCGTATTTCATTTACATCTTCTGGTGTCATCCTTGTATGATTGCAAGATTTTATTATTCTTTCACCTGAGGTCCAGACATCACAAACATAATAGTTTTTGGATAAATCAGATATAAATTCTGAAAGCGATTTCAACTCTTTTCTTATAGTGCTAAATGGATTTCTTGGCTTTGCCAACATAAAATCAGCTTCGTATCCAGCTTTTATTTTCCCAAAGCCTCTTTTGAAAAATTTCTCAGCGAGTTTATAGTTGTTCTCAAAAAGAGTTTTCTTGAGTTCATAATCGATGACTTTTATATCAAAGCCCCTAAAGTGCCGTTCTGAAAGAATTAGACCGCGTCCTTCCCCAAGCAAATCAGCATCCAATAATCCTGAGCCTATGCAAACGTTCATTCCGCGTCCAAGGAAATCGGCAATATTTGATTTGAAAGTTCCAGCAAAAAGCTCCGTTCTCAAAGACTTGATCACGAACATTTGTTTGCTGGCAATTACATCCATGTCGGTTTCTCTCATATTACCCGCATAAGCAATACCGGAATGAGGTATCATTAAACCACTTTTCAATAATCTGTCTATCAGGTGCTCTCCATATAGTGATAAACATCGTGTGTCATCAGAATGCATGTCAAAGACAACAAGTATGACATCTATGCCAGAAGCTATAAAGCTTGTAAGCTTTTTCAACTCTTCCTCGCTGTATTCAGCAAGTTCGGTAATATACACAACTGGATAATAATAATCTGTCTTACTTGCATCAATCCATTTGCTAACTATCGCATCGATATTTTCTTTGAAAACAACAGGGCCTGTTACCAACCTGATATGGTATTTTTCAGCGATTTCTCGAATTATATCTGGATTTAAAGCTTCCGAATCAAAAATCGGACCGAATATCGTCGTGATCCCATTCAATTGAGCTAAAAGAGCCCCCATTTCGATTGAATACTTGCTCAGGCCTTTTTGATCGAATTTTTTGAAAAAGTTTATTAAGTTCACAAAATAATTAGAACCCACGATATTGTTCGCGTTATTTTGATAAACAAGATTGTGAATGAAATTGTACAGGCTAATATGTGCATTTACCAAACCAGGTACAATGATTGCATCCGGTGCATCTAATTCCTCGTCATCAGTAGCAGTATATTCATTCATTCTTCCGACATTTCTAATGACCCTGCCACGTATTTCAACAAACCCCCTTGGAATGAAGTAGTTTTCAGGATCATTTGTGAATATCGAAACATTTTTGATTATCATGAACAATCACCCCTTTCTTTAGAGGAAATATATCGTACTAAGTAAATCACTGACTTAAACAATCTGGGTATAATTTTAAGCCGCTTTCGGGGTTCCTTGATTATCCTATAAAGCCACTCCAGTCCTGCCTTTTGCATCCATTTGGGAGCTCTTTTAATCCTATTTGCAATAACATCAAAGGATCCTCCAACTCCCATGGCAAGCAATGGTTTTAAAGAATCGTAATTTTTCGATATCCATATTTCCTGTTTCGGAACACCCATAGCTACAAAAAGAAGCTTAGCATTCGTTTGATTGATTATCGATACAATTCTATCATTTTCATCTTCTGTAAAAAAGCCATGATGAGTCCCAACAATTTTCAATAATGGAAATTTTTTGGACAAGTTTATTGCTGTTTGCTTAACAATATCCTCTTTTGAGCCCAGCAAAAAAACCTCTAAGCCATCGCGTTCGGCATATTCACATAGTTTGAGCATCAGTTCAATACCTGGTACACGTTGCAGCTGCCTTTTCTTGAACAGTTGTATGGCCTTTATAACCCCGATACCATCAGGGACTACATAGTTGACTTTCTCTACTGCCTTTGCATATTCGGGTTTTTGAAATATTTCATAAACAATTAGACTGTTTATTGTCAACACAAAAAAGCGTTGTCCGGCTTTAATACCAGCTAACAGTTTTTCTGCATTGTTCACGATATCGAGTTCAGAAATTTCAAAGCCAAGGAATTTCAAGAGCCGCACCTCCATAAAATAAAGAGGAAGGCAAAGCCTTCCTCTGGTGCCGAGGGCGGGAGTCGAACCCGCACGGGGCTATCAACCCCAGCGGATTTTGAGTCCGCCGCGTCTGCCAATTCCACCACCTCGGCCCGCTAATAAAATTTACCATCACGACGGGGATATGTCAAGTAATATTTGCGGCTTCGCCTATCACAGATCGAAATACAATTGATACTCTGCAGGTGAAGGAACACTATTCACGTATTCCGTTTCCCTTTGCTTAAGAGTATACCAGTTTAAAATCAAATTTTGGCTAAACACTTCATTTAGATATTCGTTATCCTGATTCAGAGCTTCAAGAACTGAAAACAAGCTCGTGGGAAAGAATCTGATTTTTTCCCTTTCATCATCAGCCATTTTGTAGATATTTTCCTCAAGAGGACCAAAACCCATTTTTACGGGATCGAACTCCCTCTTTATACCGTCAATACCAGCCATTAAAATTGCCGCAAGTGAATAATAAGGGTTGCAGGTAGCATCCATTGTCCTGAATTCTATGCGAACTTTTTCGGGTTTTTTAACATAACCCGGTATCCTTATCGCAGCGCTTCTGTTAGCCTTCGCAAAAGCGGCACAAACTGGAGCCTCAAATCCCGGAACAAGCCTTTTAAAGGAATTGGTAGAAGGATTGGTAAAAGCTAACAAAGAACCAGAAAGACTGTGATAAAGTATTCCGGCTATGTATTGAAGGGCAATTTGACTTAAGCCGCTGTATCCCTTTCCCGAAAAGAGATTGCTATTATTTTCATTGACCAGAAATTGATGCACATGTAACCCATTCCCGGCTTCGTTATAGAGAGGTTTAGGCATGAAAGTAGCGGCCAAGCCATGTCTTGTTGCGATGTTCTGGATAATGTATTTGGTGAGGATAATAGAATCAGCTGCTTTCAACGCGTTTTGGAAGAACAGCTCTATTTCATGTTGTGCCGAGCTGACCTCATGATGATGGTATTTCACCGGGATTCCAATTTTCAACAAGGCTTTTACCACTTCATTTCGAAAACCGGAATAGGCATCAACTGGTGGGGTTCGATGATAGCCACGTTTTCTATCTACCACATATTGATTGGAAAGCACCTGACTGTTCCAAAAGCCTTCCGAAACATCAACTTTATAAAATGAACCGCTTGTATCAGTACCATAACCAAATGATTCAAATAGATGGAATTCTAATTCCGGAGCCATCATCGCGTTTTTTGCACCGATTTCTTCGAGTTTGTTTACTGCATTCCTCAACACATTCCTTGGGTATTGGTCGAAAGGTTCAAGAGTATCCACTAAAAAGACATCACAGAAAAACGACAGGGTTTTTTCATCATAAAAGGGGTCAATGAAAGCAGTATCAGGATCAGGGATCATTATCATATCGCTGGATTCAACAGAGGCAAAGCCAAAGTTAGAGGCATCAAAACCAACGCCTTCTCTGAAAAGGCTATCATCAAGACGGTTCCCCGGTAGTGTGACATGCCTCAAACGGCCCTGAACATCCACTACTTTTAGATCGATGAATTCAATATTATGGGCGTACTTCTCTATTACGTCTTTCACACAATCTCCTCCTTTAGAGCAGTAAATTAATATTTAGCATTATATGTTATTCTGTATACGCTTATGGATCTGATGATCTTTGACTGATTTAAGTATTCGGTGAATCCTTCACGGATAACCGATAGTACAGCCTGTGTTACACAGCGCAGGACATCTTTTTGTACTATTTAGTACTATTTATCGGATGTCCTTTTCATTTGCTTATCGGTTCAATTGTAATGCCTATCTGGTAAGGATTCAATATATCTCTGTAAAGGATTATTCCCTTCTAAAGGCAATTAGAAACTTCAAGCAAGCGTATGTAAATGTTTTGCTTGAACAATGTTGGGTAACGTTGTGACATATTCGTGTAATAAAAGTTTATATATGTAGTCAGTAATTACGAAAATATGCAATTTTCACATTAGGTCTACTGTGATATAATCTCATTCGAATGTAACTACCTGAAAGGAGGCAAGAGAATGAGCGCGAAATATGTTTATTTCTTTGGTGGCAACAAAGCCGAAGGCGATACCACCATGAAAAATCTACTCGGCGGAAAGGGTGCTAATCTTGCTGAGATGGTAAGGCTTGGTTTTCCAGTACCACCTGGTTTCACCATTTCGGCCGAGGTATGTAAATATTACTACGACCATGGCAGGAAATATCCAGAGGATTTGAAGGAACAAGTTGTTAAAGCCGTTAAGGAACTGGAGGAAGTTACCGGGAAAGAATTTGGATCACCTGAAAATCCTTTGCTTGTTTCTGTACGCTCTGGAGCTGCCATTTCTATGCCAGGTATGATGGATACCATTTTGAACCTGGGTTTAAATGATGCGACAGTGGAGGGCATGGTCAAAGCGACTGAAAATCCACGATTCTGTTATGACGCTTATAGAAGATTCATGCAGATGTTTGGTGATGTCGTTCTCGGAATTGATCACTCCTTCTTCGAAGAACAACTGAACGCGGTGAAAAGCGAAAAGCAAGTAAAACTTGATACAGAGCTTGGTGCTGATGACCTTAAAGAAGTTGTTCGAAGATACCTCGAAGTTTACAAAAAAGCTGGCCACGAATTCCCCCAAGACCCTTGGGAACAGTTATGGAAGGCAATTGATGCAGTTTTCGGAAGCTGGATGAATGAAAGGGCTATCAAGTATAGAGAACTCAACGGAATAAAGGAAGGCGAGCTTTTGGGAACTGCTGTAAATATCGTCACTATGGTTTTTGGAAACATGGGCGATGATAGCGGTACTGGTGTCGCTTTCACAAGAGACCCCAATACCGGAGAAAAGCAGTTCTATGGTGAATACTTACCCAATGCACAGGGCGAAGATGTTGTTGCAGGCATTAGAACTCCATATCCTCTCACAAAACTTGGAGAAATCATGCCAGACGTTTATAAACAACTCCTGGACATTTTTGTAAAGCTCGAAACCCATTACCGTGACATGCAGGATATTGAATTTACCGTCGAAAAAGGCAAACTGTACCTTCTCCAAACAAGAACCGGTAAAAGGACGCCCTTCGCTGCTGTTAAAATCGCCGTTGATCTTGCAGAAGAAGGCCTTATTACCAAGGAAGAGGCAATCATGAGGGTTTCACCTGAACATATCGAGACTCTTCTTCATCCTTATTTCCTTCCTGAGACGAAGCAAAATGCAACGCTTCTTGCCAAAGGAATAGCAGCTTCTCCAGGTGCAGCATCTGGCATAATTATTTTTGACCCAGCCGAGGCTGAACGCCTTGTAAAAGAATCAGGTAAAGATGTAATACTGGTCAGGCCCGAAACCTCACCCGAAGACATTGCTGGTATGGCAGCAGCCAATGGCATACTTACCTCTACCGGTGGAAAAACTTCACATGCTGCTGTTGTTGCCAGAGGTATGGGGAAAGCCTGTATTGTCGGTTGTGAAGCAATGGAAGTTGAAGAGGAAGCTGAGGCCATTAGCGTAAATGGCAAAAAGTTCTCCAAAGGCGATTGGATTAGCATAGACGGGACAACCGGTGAAGTATTTGAGGGCAAGTTAGATGCTGTTAAGCCCCAGGGTCTTGAAGGACCTCTTGCAAAGCTCCTCGATTGGGCAGATGAAATTAAAAGACTTGGTGTTAGGACAAACGCCGATACTCCACGTGATGCCACTGTTGCAAGAGAATTTGGCGCTCAGGGAATCGGGCTTTGCAGAACTGAGCACATGTTCTTCGATGAAGAAAGAATCCCGGCTGTTAGGCAAATGATTGTCGCCAAGACAGTGGAGCAGAGACAAGCAGCTTTGGACAAACTTCTTCCCATGCAAAAAGAGGATTTCAAAGGTTTATTTAGAGCCATGGAAGGCTATCCTGTTACTATAAGGTTGCTTGATCCACCTCTACATGAATTCCTTCCAAAAGAAGAAGAAGATATAAAGGATCTTGCTGAAGAGATGGGGCTTTCTTTTGATGAATTAAAGGCCACAGTTGAGGAACTGCACGAGTTCAATCCCATGATGGGACATAGAGGATGCCGACTTGCTGTAACCTATCCAGAAATCGCAGTTATGCAAACCAAAGCCATAATAGGCGCCGCAATTGAACTGTTGAAAGAGGAAGGTCAAACAGTTGTTCCAGAAATCATGGTTCCACTTGTGGGACACATCAATGAACTAAAATATCTGAAAAAGATCATCGTTGATACCGCTGATAGCATGATAAAAGAAGCAGGTGTAGAATTGAATTACAAAGTGGGTACGATGATCGAAGTCCCCAGAGCAGCGCTAACTGCCGATGAGATAGCTAAAGAGGCTGAATTCTTTAGCTTCGGAACCAACGACCTTACTCAAATGACTTTTGGATTTAGTAGAGACGATTACGGCAAATTCGTCGGCGATTATGTTGCCAAAGGCATTCTCGAGGTTGATCCATTCCAAAAGCTAGATAGGGATGGCGTAGGACAGTTAGTCAAAATGGGAACTGAAAAGGGAAGAGCAACGAGACCTGACCTAAAAGTGGGCATTTGTGGTGAACACGGCGGTGAACCTTCTTCAGTAGAATTCTGCCATCTAGTCGGACTGAATTACGTTAGCTGTTCACCATATAGAGTTCCTGTAGCCAGACTTGCAGCCGCTCAAGCATTGTTGAAAAATAAGTAATCCATTACTGATACTATTGCGACCCCGGTAGGGGTCGCGGTTTTCTTTGATGGAGGTTTGATTATGATCGATACGCTTTTTAGCTTCCTTCAAACTACAGGATTTTCAGCATTAAGCTGGGAAAACCTTGTTATGTTCGCAATAGCAGGTGCGCTTTTTTACGTTGCAATAGTGAAAGAAGCTGAACCATTGCTACTTATTCCCATTGCTTTTGGAATAGTCATGTCTAACATTCCTCACGAAGTAACGGGCTTATTCAACGAAGGCACAGGTCTTTTATGGTTTATACAACGAGGATTGTATCTGGGGATTTACCCTCCGTTGATATTTCTTGGAATAGGTGCCTTAACAGATTTTTCCTTTTTGCTATCCAACCCAAAAACGCTCTTTTTAGGCGCCGCTGCACAGGTTGGCATTTTCATTTCTTTCATTACCGCTAGGTTCCTGGGTTTTAGTATGCCTGATGCAGCTTCTATTGGTATCATAGGTGGTGCCGATGGCCCTACTTCAATATATGTCGCAAGCCAGTACAACTCACCATACCTTGCAATTATAGCAATCGCAGCTTATTCATATATAGCCCTAATTCCCATAATTCAACCCCCAATAATGAAATTGCTGACCACAAAGGAAGAGCGAAAAATAAAAATGGGAATGCAATTAAGGCATGTCTCAAAGCTCGAAAAAATCGTTTTCCCAATTGTAGGTACGATAATAATAGCTCTCCTTGTTCCAAAAGCATTGCCGCTCATTGGAATGCTGATGTTCGGAAACATTCTAAGAGAAAACGGTTTAACTCAGAGATTAGCAGAGGCCGCATCAAAGTATATTTCAGATACCGCTATCATCCTTTTGTGCCTCTCGGTGGGTGCCAGCGCGGATGGAAAAGTATTTCTTCAATTACAGAGTCTTGAGATTGTTGGTCTTGGCGCAATGGCTTTTGTTGTTGCTACGGCTTCTGGTATCATATTTGCGAAGATCATGAATATTTTCTCGAAAAAAAAGGTCAATCCTTTAATTGGTGCAGCAGGTGTTTCAGCAGTACCTGATTCTGCAAGGGTTGCTCATAAGCTTGCAATGGAAGAAGATCCATCGAATTTTATATTGATGCATGCCATGGGCCCAAATGTTGCAGGTGTTATAGGTTCTGCTGTTGTTGCTGGTGTTTTCCTTTCAGTAATTTCATAACCTGGAGGTTTGTACATGCCTAAAAAGAAATTTCATGTCCATATCAATGACAATTTCTGTAAGCGCTGTGGTATCTGTTATTGGATTTGCCCCACTAAAACCATCATCAAAGGAGAATTGGGAAAACCTGAAGTTCCTGATCATGATAAATGTATCGGCTGTCTGATGTGTGAAAATGCATGTCCTGATTTTGCAATCGATGTTGTTGAGCGTGAGGCGGTGAAGAAAGATGTCTGAGTACGTTCTAATGCAAGGGGACGAAGCCTGTGCACTTGGAGCTATAAAGGCTGGGTGCCGTTTTTTTGCTGGATATCCTATCACTCCAGCCACAGAAATTGCCGAGACTATGGCTAAAGAACTGCCAAAAGTTGGCGGAACTTTTATTCAAATGGAAGATGAGATCGCGAGCGCCGCGGCAATTGTCGGGGCATCGTTGGCAGGCGAAAAAGCCATGACGGCGACAAGCGGGCCTGGATTTAGCTTGATGCAAGAAGTAATAGGTTATGCATCAATGGTAGAAGCCCCAACAGTTTTTGTAAACGTGCAACGTGGGGGACCTTCAACAGGAATGCCTACCAAACTCGCTCAGGGAGATATCATGCAAGCACGTTGGGGAACTCATGGCGACCATCCCGTTATCGCAATATATCCTTCAACTGTAGAAGAAGTATATCGTTACATAGTCACTGCCTTCAATTATGCTGAACATTACCGTACACCGGTTGTTTTCCTGATGGACGAAGTTTTGGGACATATGAGAGAAAGCCTTTACCTACCTCCAGATTCCGAATTGAAGTCTGTTCCAAGGGCTGGAGAATCAGTCCTTGAAGATGACGACATTTTCCAACCCTTTATTGGAGACGATCAGATGCTGGCTGCTCCTTTGATAAAAATGGGAAAGAGCAGATTTCACGTCTCAGGCTTGGTTCATGATGAATCAGGATTTCCTGTGGGTGCGGCAGTTGATGCCAACCGACTATTACGCAGGCTTGATCACAAAATACGTCTTCACGCTGATGAAATTAATATATGCGATGAATATATGACAGATGACGCGGAAATACTGATTGTAGCCTATGGTTCCGTTGCCAGAAGTGCTTTAAGGGCTGTTAAGATAGCACGGGAAGATAAGATTAACGTTGGCCTATTTCGACCGATAACTATATGGCCCTTCCCAGCTACCCGTCTTAGACAATTACTAAAAAAGACCAGTGCAGTAATCGTTGTTGAGATGAATCTTGGCCAGATCGTTTATGAAGTTTCACGACTGAATCGCCGAAGCACCAAGCTTGAACTTTTAAGCAAAGTAAATGGAGAGATGGTTACTCCCCAGGAAATACTCGATACCATCGCAAAAGTGAAATCTGAGGTATTAGACCTTTGAGTTTATTTGACTTCTGTAATTTTATTAAGCAAGATGGAAGATATGAGAAAAAAAATCTTAATGCTTTTGATGCTCCTATTCTTTTGTGGTAAAATATATTGACCACATGCTCGAAAAGGAGGCAGTCTGAATGGAGATACTGAAAGTCAGTTCCAAGTCAAATCCTAACAAAGTTGCAGGTGCTATTGCAGGTGTCTTATCAAAAGATAACCAGGTTGAGCTCCAAGCGATCGGAGCAGGAGCAGTCAATCAGGCTGTTAAGGCTTGTGCTATCGCATCGAGATTTTTGAAAGAGAGAGGTGTGGAGATTTACGTAATTCCCGGTTTTGTTGAAATTCTAATCAACAACGAAACAAGAACAGGAATCACGTTGAAGATTGTTGCAGGAAAAAGGGAAGAAGTGGAAACTCAGGAAGTTACTGAATCTGAAGCTTAATTTGAATTCCTTCCCTTTCCACAGGAGGAAAAATGAAAAAGCTCAATGTTGGTGGTCAAGCGGTCATCGAAGGCGTGATGATGAAGGGTAAGCGTACGGTAGTGGCTGTACGTGATGCTGATGGAAAAATAATTACCAAGGAGATAGAGGGGGCCGTGAAAAATCCGGCCCTATTTTCTATCGTTTTTTTAAGGGGGCTTCTCGCACTTTATGAGGCACTTGTAATCGGGACCAAAGCTCTAGGTTTTTCCGCAGAGGTAACCGGCGAAGGCGAAATGACAAAAAAGGATATTGTTATTACTTTCTTGATAGCCTTTGCCTTTGCCATAGGTATGTTTGCGCTGGGACCGTTATTTCTCGCACAATTGATGGTATCAAAGAGTAATCCAGCTATGTTTGCGCTTATAGAAGGCATAATAAGAGCGGCATTTTTCATAACCTATGTATGGGTTATTTCGCTTTTCAAAGACATAAAACGTGTCTTCGAATACCATGGAGCAGAACATAAAGCGGTTTACACTTTTGAAAATAACGAAGATTTAACCGTAGAGAATGCCAGAAAATATACGACATTGCATCCCCGTTGTGGTACCAGCTTCTTGATTTTGACGCTGTTTTTCGCAATTGTGATATTTGCATTACTTGGCTATTGGACAGAAATGAATTTTCTATGGAAAATCGTGTCCCGGGTTGTATTCATACCTATCGTTGCGGCTTTAACTTATGAATTTCAAAGACTTACCGCTAAAATAATAGACACTAAATTGGGTAAAGTACTGGCTTCTCCCGGATTACTCTTCCAGAAGATCACCACTAAAGAACCTTCAGATGACCAGTTAGAGGTTGCGCTTGTCGCTTTGAAAGAATCATTAAAAGAAGAATAAATTACCATCGTGTAGTTATGCTTATGCGGCTTACTTCGGGGATAATTTGATATCTCCGAAGTAGCCAGCGTATGTCTTTTACGCAATAGATCCTTACGATCTGTATCAGATTATTACTGATAAGATGATAGGCTGGGTATCGCTTTTCAAAATGCTCAAAGCTGAGGATGTCTTCCCGCTTGTCATCAAACAAATATACATTACTGCTGAGAAATTCATCTGGGTGAGCCAATGAGAGTTTATAAGGCGTATCGATTCTGAATAGCCTGTCAAAATCCGTCAGAAGCTCGTGAAGAATCTTTTTATCAGCATCTTCAGCTTTTTCTTTGGCATCTTCGAGTTTTTGTTTCATTTTTGATAGCGCATCTTGAGCCACTGAACCACTAACCACTGAAGGATCCACACCGGTGGTGGAAAAAGAAATTTCCATGATCAACTTCCAGAGATCCCTTTCCCTAAATCTTTCAACATTCATATAAGCCATCAGAAGGTCTTTTTCATCAGGGCTAAGCTCAGAATTCATCTCCCCGGAAAGAAGAAGCTTTCTTACATGGTCTTCATTATCCTTAATTTTAGTTGCCAGTTTTTTTATGAGGTCGTTGAATCGTATTTCTATTTCGTCAAGAAGCATAGTGTCAGTCAACTGTAGAAAATCACTTACCTGTTCAAGGCGCCTGGGTAGGTTGAGGGGGTTATAAGAAAATCTGAGAATATCCTGAATCATAAGATCCGCAGCTCTTGCAGTTTTATGAAAGTACACGTTTTTGTACATCATGAACCTTGAAAAAAGTGTTGTGTAAATGTCATCAATAACTTTTAGACTGTAAGCGAGTTTATTTCCTTCTACAATCATAGCCCCTCTTATAATTCTTTCAGGTGAACCAGTTCCAAAGTACCTTGTTCCGGCAAAGTATGAATCTCTTAAAACGAAATCCATTCTATCTGCCCCTAAGGGTCCTTGAATGATATTGAAATCCAAACTCCCCTCAGACTCGCCTTCGAAAACTTCGTTTATTTTTTCAAGAAGTATTCTTATCGCTTCAATAAATTCTGTTTTTTCACCGGTTATGGTTTTGAGTTCGGCATCTATTGCTTCTCTCAATTTTTCATCTTTGATATTTTCGTAGTGTTCTTGTAAAATTTTTGGGTAATATTCGAGCAAAATGCGCTTCCGATAAGTATCGTGCCCGTGTTTGAAACCCGCTTTTGCATAAACAACATCATCAAACTGATGACTATAAGGTCCATGCCCTATATCGTGAAGTAACCCGGCCAATCTTAAAATTCGTCCTTTTCCAGGGTCTCCAGGAAAGAGATGTGTGGCATACATACCTGCAATATGCATAGTTCCCATGGAGTGTGATAATCTCGTATGAGTAGCTCCAGGATAGACAGATTCCGCCCCTGCGAGTTGAGATAGAAATTTGAGTCTCTGGACAGGCCTGGTATCCATGAAAAGTATTTCAAGCGGATAAAGGTATATTTCGGTGTAAACTGGATCCCTCGAGACCTTGAAATACACAAGAATCCATCTCCTCTGGTTGTAAAAAAGCCTTCGCAACAATTATAGCATTAGCATGTTATAATCATTGCAAAACTGCAAAGGAGGGAGAAAATGGAACAGTTAAGTACTAGGTACGATCCCTCAAAAATCGAGGATAAGTGGTACGACTTATGGAACAAAAATGGGTACTTCAAACCGCGTGGAAATGGTAAATCCTTCACGGTAGTTATTCCACCGCCAAATATAACTGGTACCATTCATATGGGTCATGCTTTGAACCTGACCCTGCAGGATATCATCATAAGGTACAAACGTATGAGAGGCTTTAACACACTCTGGGTTCCAGGTGAAGACCATGCGGGAATTGCCACTCAAAACGCTGTGGAAAAAGACCTTGCCAAAAAAGGGATTCATCGGGATGATCTCGGGCGTGAAAAATTTCTCGAGCTTGTCTGGGATTGGGCAAAAAAGTACCGAGCCCGGATTGTCGAACAAATAAAGGCCATTGGAGCTTCGGTGGATTGGTCCAGAGAGCGTTTCACTCTTGATGATGGTTTAAATCGCGCCGTGAAGAAAGCATTTGTTGAGTTATACAATGAGGGACTGATATACAAAGGAAAATACATTGTCAATTGGTGTCCTCGTTGCCATACAGTCCTTTCCGATGAAGAAGTTGAGCATGAAGACGAAGAAGGAGCATTTTACCATATCAAATACCCATTCAAAGATGGTTCGGGACATGTAGTCATTGCCACTACAAGGCCAGAAACAATGTTGGCTGACACCGCCGTTGCCGTTCACCCATCCGATGAAAGGTACAAGGCACTTATAGGCAAGAAGGTAATTCTGCCCTTAGTGGGTAGGGAACTCACGGTCATATCTGATATATATGTGGATCCTTCTCTGGGAACAGGTTGCCTAAAAGTTACGCCAGCACATGATCCAAACGATTTTCAGATTGGGTTAAGACATAATCTTGAAATAATCGAAGTAATAGGAAAAGACGATATAATAAATGAAAACGGCGGTAAATACGCGGGAATGGATAAAATAGAAGCTCGGAAAGCCGTTGTCAAAGACCTTGAAGAACAGGGTTATCTCATCAAAATTGAACCAATAAAGCACGCCGTAGGCAAGTGCTATCGCTGCAATACAACTATTGAACCTCTTCTATCTGACCAATGGTTCGTAAGAACAAAGCCCCTCGCAGAACGAGCTATTGAAGCGGTTGAAAACGGTGAAATCGTCTTTTATCCAAAGCGTTGGAAAAAAGTTTATCTTAACTGGATGTATGAAATCCGGGATTGGTGCATTTCCAGGCAATTATGGTGGGGGCATCGGATTCCGGTATGGTACTGCGACGATTGCGGTGCCACTATGGCTTCTGAAGAAGATTTGAAAAAATGTGTTCACTGCGGATCCAGCAATATCCACCAGGATGAAGACGTACTTGATACCTGGTTCAGCTCCCAGCTTTGGCCTTTTACCACACTTGGCTGGCCTGAAAAGACTGAGGATTTGAAAACTTTCTATCCAACAAGTACCCTTTTTACAGCTTTTGACATAATTTTCTTCTGGGTTGCAAGAATGATCATGGCTGGATACCAGTTCATGGACGAGAAGCCTTTTTCTCATGTTTATATCCATCAGCTTGTAAGAGACAAAAAGGGTAGAAAAATGTCAAAATCCCTGGGTAATGGGATTGACCCACTTGAAGTAATCGAAGAGTATGGTGCTGATCCCATGAGGTTTACGCTTGCCATGTTGGCGGCTCAAGGCCGAGATATTAAGTTGGATTCCCGCTTTTTTGACTCTTATAGGAAATTTGCAAATAAAATTTGGAATGCAACCAGATTTGTAATAATGAATCTTGAAGGTTATGAAGCTGCTGAAATCGCTTCGCTGGATCTTGAGTTAGAAGATCGCTGGATTCTTTCAAGACTTCAGCGAACCGTGGAAATAGTTACAGAAGCGTTGGAAAGTTATGATTTCAACGTAGCTGCAAAAAAAATCTATTCCTTCATTTGGAATGAGCTGTGTGACTGGTATATCGAAAGTGTCAAGGAACGTTTGAAGGACACCGGGAAAGAAAGAAAAGTCGCTCAAAACGTACTCGTCAAAGTTCTGGACAATTCACTGAAGCTGTTGCATCCCTTTATGCCTTTTATCACTGAAGAGCTGTGGCAAAGACTTCCCACCAAGGGTGAGGCTATTATCGTCAGTGACTGGCCCTGTGTTAATGATGATCTAATAGATCCTGACGCAGAAGGTACATACCAGCAAATCATGGACATTGTTAAAGGGATACGTAGTTTGAAAGCGGAAATGAACATCCCCCCTTCAGCCAAGGTGAAAATTCACTACGTTGGAGTACCTCTTGAAGAAAAGATTTCTACTATGATCTCTTCACTATCGAATTCTTACAAGCTGCATCATGAGAAATCAAAACAGAGTGGAAGTGCAGCTGCTTATACATCTGATAAATTCACCCTTTATGTTGAACTTGGTGAAATCGACCTCATTACTGAATTGAAGCGGCTTGAAAAGAAAATCAGCACCCTCAACTCAGAAGTTTCAAGGCTTGAACGAAAACTCAGCAATGAAAAGTTCATTAACCAAGCCCCTGAAGATGTTGTAGAAGAAACAAGGGAAAAGCATAATGAAATGAAGGCACAATTGGAGAGGGTCAAAAACCTCATTGCTGACCTGAAGGTTTAGAATCATGAATTACAAAGAGTCTATCGAATATCTTTACAACTCAAGACCGTATGGCAAGATAAAATACGGTCTTTTTCGCATTAAAGAATTAATGGATAGAATCGGAAACCCACAAGATAGCTATCCTGTGATTCATATCACCGGAACAAATGGAAAGGGAAGTGTTGCAGCAATGATCACTTCTGTGTTAGCCCAAATGGGATTGAAAGTTGGGCTTAACATTTCCCCGCATATAATCTCTTTCCGCGAAAGGTTTCAGATTAATGGGCAGTTGATTTCCAAAAGCAAAGTCGTGTCACTTCTTGAGTATATTATGCCTCACTTAAATAAGATGGATAAAAAAGAAGAGGATTTTGCCCCAAGTTTTTTTGAAGTTGTCACAGCAATGGCCTTTCACTATTTTAGACAAGAAAAAGTGGATGTTGCGGTCATAGAGGTTGGACTAGGAGGCAAGTACGATGCCAGTAATGTTATTAAAAAACCCTTAGTTTCGGTGATTACTACCGTTGGCTTGGATCACCGCAAAATACTTGGAAACACTGAAAATGAAATTTCCAAGGAAAAGGCGGGTATAATTAAACCGGGAGCCCCTGTTGTGTCTGGAGTCACCAGGCCAGTCATCAGGCGGGTAATTGAAAAAATTGCCAAAGAAAATGGCGCAGATACGTATTTTTTCTGGCGGGATTTTTATGTTCAACCTCAGAAGATGTCTATTGGACATAATCTTTTTAATTATGTCGGCGAAAATCATCATAACGATTTGCCACTTTCTTTAAACGGTGCCCATCAATATCAGAACGCTGCTATCGCAATCAAAACCCTTGAAATTGCCAGTAAAAGGTTAAACATGAAACTTTCGTCAGACATTTTGAAAAAGGGACTCTCCAAAGTACAATGGCCTGGCAGATTCGAGCTATTAAAGGCTTTTGGAAAAGGAATCATTCTCGATGGTGCCCATAACCCCGATGGAACCCGAACTTTTGTCGAGAGTGTTAGAAATTATTTTGGCAACCAGAAAATAAGATTACTTTTTGGTGTCCTTGATGACAAAGACTATATGAATAACATCAGATTGCTTTCACCGATTTCCAGCGAGGTTATTGTCACCAAGGTTAGTAGTCATCGCAGCACATCGCCAGAAAAGGTTTTTCGCGAATGGAAGAAATATGTGGATAACGTTATCTATATTGAAAATCCTGAAATCGCCTTTTATGAGCTTTTAAATACAGAAAAACCTGTTGTCTTTTGTGTTGGGTCGCTATATTTAGTGAGTGAAATAAGGCAGGCTATTCTTGGAGGAAAGGAAAATGCTTGAAGGTCTTGAAGGTGTTGTCAAAAAAATCAATGGAAATTATGTGTTGATTAAAGCCGGTTTTTTCACTTTCGGATTGAATTGTCCATTATCTACCGTAGAAAAGCTAAAGGTGGGTGAACGTTGCGATTTTCTCACATATATGAGTTTTCCTCAAGATAAGGCACCTGAGCTTTTTGGGTTCCTTACAGATGAGGAATTTGAGGTTTTTTCTGCTTTGATTAGGGTAAACAAAATAGGTCCCAAACTCGCATTGAAAATTTTATCTGGAACAACACCCGGTAATTTGAAAGCACTGATCGCCAGCAGAAATTTGGAGGGGCTTTCACATTTACCTGGACTTGGGAAAAAAACCGCGGAACGTTTAGTCGCTGAAATTGGACATCTCTTCGAGACGGGAATCGAATCCGGAACACTGGTGCCAGATGACCCGAGAATTGAAGATGCAATTAATGCACTAACTTCACTTGGCTTTGATAGGAGAATAACCATTAAAACCGTTTCTAAAGTATTGAAGGAACTACCCCATATTGAAACTGGTGAATTGATCAAAGAAGCCTTGAAAAAGATACGTTAATGAGTGGTTTTCACTTTTGATATGAAAAATTACCGATAAACATATAACATCTAAAGGGGGAGAAAAAATGAAAGCGATCGTTTTGGCAGCGGGGCTGGGTAAAAGAATGAAATCCAGCTTGCCAAAGGTGGTTCATAAAATCCTCGGTAAGCCAATGGTGAACTGGGTGATTTCTTCCATTTTTGAAGCCGGGATAAAAACTGAAGACATAACAGTGGTAACCGGTTATAGAGCTGAGCTGGTTGAGGAATTATTGCCTGAAGGAATCAAAAATGTAAGGCAACAAGAACAACTCGGGACAGGCCATGCAACCATACAAGCCATGGAAACGATAAACAGTGATGATCAGATTCTGGTTATTCCAGGTGATGTTCCCTTTATTGAACCTGAAACTCTTAAAATGCTTGTAAGAGAGTCAGCTGAGGGGTTTGAAGCAATTGTATTGACTATGAAACTCGATAACCCTGCTGAATATGGAAGGGTTATCGAACAAAACGGCAGGATACGTATAATAGAAGCTAAAGACGCTTCACCAGAGGAGAAAGAAATAAACGAGGTAAATACTGGCATTTATATTTTTGATTCGCAGTTTTTGAGAGATGCTTTGAAAAAACTGTCGCCTAATAATGCCCAGGGGGAATATTATCTCACAGACGTGGTACAATTCGCCAAGAAGGCAAAAAGAGTCATTTTGAACGATCCTCAAGAATCCCTTGGAATCAACGACAGAGTGCAGTTGTCCAAAGCACAAAGGGTGGCACAACAAAGAATAAACCACAAGCACATGTTAAATGGCGTAACAATAATAGATCCAGAAAACACGTATATTGGTCCAGATGTAATCATCGGAAAGGACACGATAATTGAACCTATGACCTTTATCTATGGCAATACCACAGTAGGTGAAAGATGCAACATTGGCCCTTTTACTCGTGTTTTCGATTCAACAATACAAAATGATGTCACAATTGTTAGATCTGAAATCGACAGAGCAATGGTTCATGCCCATTGCTCAATTGGACCTTTTTCCAGATTAAGGCCGGGTGCTGTTTTGCTGGAAGAGGTTAAAATCGGCAATTTCGTAGAAGTTAAGAAATCCACTATCGGAAAAGGCAGCAAGGCCCAGCATCTTTCATATATTGGTGATTCTGAAGTCGGGGAAAATGTTAACGTCGGTGCTGGTACGATAACCTGTAATTACGACGGTAAAAAGAAACACAGAACTGTTATTGGAGATGGTGCCTTTATAGGTAGTAATACAGCTCTCGTTGCCCCTGTAAATATAGGCAAGGAAACTGTCATAGGAGCTGGTTCAGTTATCACTGAAGATGTTCCAGATTATTCCCTCGGATTGGGGAGAGCAAAACAGGTAAACAAGGTCGATCGATACAGAAAAAGCGAGAAGGGAGAATGAACTTATGCCTTTTCATTCTAATGAAATGAAACTCTTTGCAGGCACTTCGAATATTCAACTCGCCGAAAAAATCGCCCGCCACATGGGCATACAATTGGGAAGTTGTGTGATGGGGAGATTTTCAGATGGTGAGATTAACATCAAGGTTGATGAAACCGTAAGGGGGCACGATGTTTTTATCGTTCAATCAACATCTACTCCCGTAAATGAAAACCTGATGGAATTACTGGTCATGATCGATGCTTTCAAAAGGGCTTCAGCGAATTCCATTGCTGCTGTTATTCCCTACTACGGTTACGCTCGCCAGGACAGAAAAGCAAGAGGAAGAGACCCCATTACCGCGAAACTTGTTGCGAATTTATTAACCATCGCTGGTGCTACAAGAATAGTTACCGTTGACCTCCATGCAGAGCAGATTCAAGGTTTTTTCGACATACCTGTTGATAATCTTTGGAGTTTTCCTGTTTTTTCAAAGCACTTTTTGAACAACAACATCGTTGATGTGAAAAATGTTGTCGTTGTTTCTCCTGATATAGGTGGTGTAAAAAGAGCGAGCAAGTTTGCGGAAAAGCTTGGCGCACCTCTCGCTATATTGGACAAGCGAAGACCCAGAGATAACATTGCCGAGGTTGTAAACGTCATCGGGGAAGTCGAAGGGAAGACAGCCTTGCTCTTTGATGATATAATAGACACCGGTCGCTCCTTGGTAGAAGCGGCAAAAATGCTTAAAAAGCATGGTGTAAAAAGGATTTTCGCATGTGCAACCCATGGTGTATTCTCCGGTCAAGCCCTTGAATTAATTGCAAATTCCGAAATAGAAAAGGTGTATGTAACAGACACCATATATCATGAAAAGTTGCCAAACAATGTCGAAATTTTATCTATCGCACCACTGTTGGGAGAAGCATTGTTAAGAGTACGCAAAAACCTATCGGTGAGTATTTTGTTTAGATAGAGGAGGGATTCCTATGCACGAATTGACACTTGCTGTAGAGCCTCGCAGTAAAGATGTAAAAGCTAAGGACTTATTGAAAGTTGGGAAAATACCCGCTGTAGTATACGGTCCGGATGTTGAGCCTTTGAACATCTCCCTTAATAAAGTAGATGTGGTGAAACATATTAACCATCTTTCCGAGACCACAGTTATAACCCTGACTATGAAAGAAAACAATGAAAAGAAAGAAATCCACGCTTTTCTGAAGGCTGTACAGCGTGACAGAGTCAACGATGCTGTGATGCATCTCGATTTTTATGTTCCGGCGAAGGGACACAAAATGGAAATACATATTCCTGTCAACCTCATTGGAAAGGCAAAGGGCGTTGAAAAGGGTGGAATCCTCGATCACATAATAACAAACCTTCCAGTTGAAGTTCTGCCTAAGGATATCGTTGATAGCATCGATGTTGATGTAACACACCTTGACTTGGGCGACGCGTTAAGAGTAAAAGACTTGCCTTTGCCAGATGGAATCAAGCCGTTGCTTGACCTCGAGGAAACCATCGCAGTTATTGAAACTCCAAGAGCGGCTCTTGTAGAAGCTGTTGAAGAAGTCGAGGAAGAAGAAGTCGAGCCTGAAGTCATAGAAAAAGGAAAGAAGGAAGAAGAGGAATAATCAATGCGTGTTTTTATAGGATTGGGAAATCCTGGCCCACGTTATGTCCTCACCAGACATAACGTGGGTTTTCTATTCATCGACGAAATGCTGAAAAGCAGCGAAATTTTGAAAAGCTATGATACAAAACTCTATCAGGCATATATTGTAAATTTTCATAGCTGCGACCATATGTTACTCGTAAAACCAATGACCTATATGAACTTAAGTGGTATTGCCGTGAAAAAAATATGCGAGAAATTTGGCATTGAAAGTACAAAAGAAATCATCATTGTTTATGATGACATATGGCTTCCTCTGGGTAAAATACGTATTCGAAAAGACGGTAGTGATGGTGGCCACAACGGTGTGAAGTCAATAATTGAAGAATTGCATTCCATCTCTTTTCCAAGGCTAAGAATAGGTATAGGTCCTAAGCCAGAGGGTGATTTAGTGAATTATGTTTTGGACGAATTTTCAGATGATGAGCTTAACCTTTTATGGAAAGTTTTAAAAGTATCTTTGGAAGCGGCAAAAGATCTGTGCGAAAACGATATTGTGAAGGTTATGTCCCGTTATAATAGTTTAGAGGTGAGTTGAATGCATTTTCAACTCAATCTACCCTTTAAACCCAGTGGAGACCAGCCAGAAGCCATTGATAGATTGGTAGCAGGTCTTAAAGAAGATTTCAGATTTCAAACACTTCTTGGAGTTACCGGTTCTGGAAAAACCTTTACTATGGCCAGCATAGTAGCAAAGACACAGCGACCAGCACTGGTAATATCACCTAATAAAACCCTTGTTGCCCAGCTTTATCGTGAATTCAAAACCTTTTTCCCTAACAACAAAATTGAACTTTTCATAAGCTATTATGACTATTATCAGCCAGAAGCTTACATTCCCAGCAGAGATCTTTATATTGAAAAAGATGCCCAGATAAATGATCTCCTTGCCAGAATGAGGCTATCGGCCCTTAAATCTGTTTTGACCCGGAAGGATGTAATAGTAGTTGCCAGCGTCTCCGCGATTTATGCTAGTGGTGACCCGAGAGATTTTCAAGAACTCAATGTTAAGCTGGAGAAAGGGAAGAGGATAAACCGAAAAGAACTTGCCTTAAAGCTCTCCTCACTGCAATATAACCGCTCGGAAGACACTTCCACCGGCGGGGTTTTTCATTTGAAAGGTGAAACAATCGAGATCTTTCCACCCTATGAAGATTTCGGAATTAAGTTGTATCTCTTCGATGACGAAATCGAAAGAATAACTTGTTTCGACCCACTGAACAGAAATATCCTCGAGGAACTTGATAAGGTGATCATCTACCCTGCCAAGGAATTCGTGACCACTGAAGAGAAAATCGCTCGTTCTATAAAAAACATAGAAAAAGAGCTTCGAGTGCAAATTAATTCTTTAGAAAAAAACGGGAAATTTTTGGAAGCCCAGAGGTTAAAGCAGAGAACTCTATACGATATAGAAATGCTGGAGACTCTTGGTTACTGTAGCGGAATTGAGAACTATTCGCGCTTTTTTGATGGCAGAAAGCCCGGAGATCCCCCCTTTACACTCCTTGACTATTTTGACAAGAGGGACTTCATCGTTTTCATAGATGAATCTCACATAGCAGTTCCACAGCTTAGAGCGATGTATCGTGGGGACTATTCAAGGAAGAAAAATTTAGTTGAGTATGGGTTCCGGCTTCCCTCAGCTTTTGATAATAGGCCACTTAGATATGAAGAGTTTCTCGAAAAAGTGGGCCAGGTTATCTTTGTTTCCGCTACCCCTACAGAATATGAGATTTCAATTTCTTCCCAGGTGGTTGATCAGGTGATCAGGCCCACTGGTTTGATAGATCCAGAAGTTGTAGTAAAGCCCACAGAAAATCAAGTAGATGATTTCATCGAAGAAATGATAAAGGTAAAAGAACGAAATGAAAGAGCCCTTGTAACTGTACTGACAAAAAAAGCGGCAGAAATGCTCAGCGGATACCTCAATGAGATGGGGATACGCTCTGAATATCTTCACTCTGAATTAGATGCCGTCGAAAGAGTTGAAGTACTCAGAAAACTGAGAGAGGGATATATTGATGTTGTAGTAGGTGTTAATCTTTTAAGAGAAGGGCTTGATCTTCCTGAGGTCTCTCTCGTAGCCATTATGGATGCGGATAGAGAGGGTTTCTTACGTTCTGAAACAACTTTGATACAGACTATTGGCAGAGCAGCCCGAAACATCAATGGACGGGTTCTTCTTTACGCTGACAGAATAACAAACTCAATGAAACGGGCTATTGATGAAACAAATAGAAGAAGATTAAAGCAGCTCTTATACAACAAAGAACATGGAATAACACCTGAAAGCATTGTTAAACCACTCTACAAAAATATCTTTGAGGAGGCAAGAGAGCAAAACGAAAAAGAAGAAACCGCAAAGAATACATATCTTGAGGGTATAATGGCTCTTAGGGAGAATCTTGAAATTGAAGATTACGTTGCTCTCCTTGAAGAGGAAATGCTCAGAGCAGCCAGTGAACTCAGATACGAAGATGCGGCTGTTTTAAGGGATGAAATATACAACGCGAAAAGAAAAGGTGAGACTAAAAAATGAAAATCGTATCCACAAACAAAAAGGCAAGATTTCAATACCATTTACTCGAGACTTTTGAAGCAGGCATTCAACTCCTTGGTACTGAAGTAAAATCACTGCGTCAGGGTTCTGCTTCTCTGGCTGAAGCGTTTTGCAAATTTGAAAATGGTGAATTATACTTGATCAATGCCAACATCAGCCAATACAGTCACGGTAGTCACTGGAACCACGACCCTTTGAGAAAACGAAAATTGTTGTTGCACAGGAAAGAGCTTTTGAAAATACATCAAAAGGTCAAGGAAAAAGGACTGACGATAATTCCAACAAAGATTTATTTTAACGAAAGAGGTATTGCCAAAGTGGAAATAGCTCTCGCCAAGGGGAAACGCCTATACGATAAAAGAGAAGACATAGCAAAGCGTGATATGGAAAGGCGACTGAAAAGAAAACTCGATATATGAATGATTTTGATTTCAGATACATAAATATTATAATCTCTTATGTAGACACATGATTCGTTAAAGACTTGATTCTTATGTGCTATAATTTCGATATAATATAATGTTTTGAGGGAGGTGTGATTATGAAGAAAACCTTAGCAGTGTTGATATTGACACTCCTGTCTGTTGGAGCTTTCGCCACTGTTTATGTAGGCTCAGGGCTTGTGATTCATGCAACGGATGTGGGGACTGGCAAAGTTACTTTGCCAGGTGCATCATTTAGGGCTGAAATTCCTTTTAACAGCAATGTTGGGTTATCACTGGATGCCCAGGTAGCTCTTTTAGGTATTGACAACAAAGTCGGGCTCCTTAGTCTTGATTTTTATGTCAATCTTTTTTCAGATCCTGACCTGGTTAGTGTAAGACTCCTTGTCCCTATGGGACTACTCTTTGACACCGTTGACGGCGTTCCAGACACTGTCGCTGGCGATATCCACATATCTGCTGGTCTTGGCCTGGAACTTTCAGCTCCTTTAAGCGACAAA
>Ga0190346_1000019_pt1 | contig 41223 bp, 35 predicted proteins | sample 48721345_MG_FD_161680 | JGI IMG/M metagenome (GOLD analysis project Ga0190346, IMG submission 161680) | Hydrothermal vent microbial mat bacterial communities from Southern Trench, Guaymas Basin, Mexico - 4872-13-4-5_MG | ecosystem: Environmental > Aquatic > Marine > Hydrothermal vents >... | reverse complement strand
CTTCCAAGTTGATTTTGCCTATATCGCGTGAGTATATCTTGAACATCCATCAATATCTTTTTTGCCTTTTCTGTATATTCTTCGTAGTTCAACATAAGTAGCACCTCCTTTTGGATCGAGTTACGAGTATTTCGAGTTACGAGATTCGAGTTGCGAGAATAAGAGCCGAGTTTCGAGTAACAAGAGATTTGTTAGAAATTCATTGAATTGCACAGAACCCAAGACAGGTTTTTTCTCGTTTCTCACCACTTTAGATTCTCAGCTTTCAATAGCTGTTTTCTTTTGAAAAAGGGCGCCTTTTAGAGGCGCCCTTCTACGTTTTCGCTGATTAGTCGATTTTTATTTCTACGGCTTCTTTTTTTGCCTCTTCTTTCTTGGGAAGCTCGATTTTTAAAACGCCGTTGTCATAGTTTGCTTTGACTTTTTTCGTGTCGATACTGTCAGGAAGTCTGAAGGCTCTGCTAAAGCTACCATAGCCTCTTTCCACAAGGTGGTAGTTTCTCGATTTTTCTTTCTTTTCGTACTTCTTTTCACCTGTTACGCTTAAGACGCCATCTTCAAGCTTTATCTTCAGGTCTCCTTTTTTGATTCCAGGCACTTCCATTTCGAGGAAGATGGCATCATCTGTTTCATAGACGTCAACGGCAGGTATGAAGTTTTCACGCTCTTCAGGTCTGATACTTAAACCTTTGAATGCATCGTCAAAGAGCCTGTCAATCTCCCTGTGGAGTTCTTCAAAAGGTTTAAAGATGTTGCTGAGTTCACTCCTTTTCGCTAACATGATCCCACCTCCCTTTAACTTTTTTGTTTATGTTCAATTCTGAGGATTGTCTTTTGGCGGTATGTATTCAGAACCACCATCACCCTGTCCAGGGTCTGACTGTCCTCCCTGGGTTGATGCACCCTGAGCCTGTTGATAAAGATGTTGTCCTATCTTCATACTCTCCTGCTGGAGCTTGTCAAAGAGTATCTTGACTCTTGCTATATCGTCTTTGTTAAGCGCTTCTCTCAGATCTTTAACAAGTGTTTCTAAATTGCCGCGATCCTCGGCAGGTATTTTGTCTCCACTCTCTTTCAGGAGTTTTTCAACTCTATATGCAAGTTCGTCAGCCTGGTTTTTGAGCTCGATTTCCTGTTTTTTCCTCTTGTCCTGTTCCTCATATTTTTTGGCATCTTCAACGATTTTCTTGATTTCGTCTTCTGATAATTTATTGCGTCCCGTAACTACCATTGATTGCTGCTTGTTGGTACCAAGGTCTTTGGCATGGACATTGACGATTCCGTCACTGTCAATATCAAAGGAGACTTCTATCTGTGGTACGCCTCTTGGAGCTGGAGCGATTCCCGTTAGCTTAAAGCTACCTAGGAAAATGTTGTCCTGAGCCATGGTTCTTTCGCCTTGATATACTCTGATTTCAACCTCTGTCTGACCATCTTCGGCGGTTGTAAATATCTTTGACTTTTTGATGGGAATTGTGGAGTTTCTCGTAATAATGGGTTCCAGGAGCCCTCCTTTAACTTCGACTCCAAGAGTAAGAGGTGTCACGTCAACAAGAACCAGGTCTTTGTCAAGGTTTCCCCCGAGTATAGCTGACTGTATTGCGGCTCCCACAGCAACGGCTTCATCTGGATTGACACTTTTATTTGGTTCCTTTCCAAAGATTCCCTTTATGAAATTCTGAACAAAGGGTATCCTTGTTGAACCTCCAACGAGAATTACTTCATCTACGTCATTGGGTGAAGCTTTGGCATCTTGCAAGACCCTTTCGACTTGTTCTCTGGTTGATTCTATAAGATCTCTGATCAGAGATTCGAAAGTTGACCTTGTTATTTTCATTTCGAGATGTAATGGGCCTTCAGTGGTTGCGGTTATAAAGGGCAAACTTACCTCTGTTTCGAATTTTGCTGATAACTCTATTTTGGCTCTTTCAGCGGCATCCTTAAGCCTCTGGAAAGCCTGTTTATCCTGCTTCAAATCCACACCGTGTTCTTTCCTGAATTTCTCCGCCATGTAATCAATAAGCTTCTGGTCAAAGTCATCACCACCAAGGTGGTTATTTCCGGCAGTTGCAAGGACTTCCACAACACCTTCGCCAATTTCCAGCAGAGATACATCAAAAGTACCGCCGCCAAGGTCGTAAACTATAACTTTTTTATCACCCTGGGATTTATCGAGTCCGTAAGCAACCGCTGCTGCGGTGGGTTCATTGATGATTCTCAGAACTTCAAGGCCTGCTATTATGCCCGCTTCTTTTGTTGCTTGTCTTTGTGCATCGTTGAAATAAGCAGGGCAGGTTATAACAGCTTTGGTAACCTTCCCACCAAGATAAGATTCGGCATCAGTCTTGAGCTTTTTCAATACATAAGCACTGATTTCTTGAGGAGTGTATTCTTTGTCGTCAATCTTGACCTTGTAATCAGAACCCATTTTTCTTTTTATGGAACGGATGGTTCTATCTGAGTTCAATATAGCCTGTCTTTTGGCAGGTTCCCCAACTATGATTTCCCCTGTTTTCGTGAAGGATACGATGGACGGTGTTGTCCTTGCGCCTTCAGCGTTTGGTATCACTTCGGGACTTCCATCAGGTTTGACCCACGCAATAACAGAATTCGTTGTACCAAGGTCGATGCCCACAATGTATTCCTTTTCTGCCATTTTAATCCCTCCCGTTTCGGTTTTTGCACCTTCCGTTTGAAATTATAATTTTGTCAAGAGGCTTTGTCAACACCCATGTAGAATAATTACATATGCTAATATTCGTGTTGTATAAATGGTTTTAGTGATATAAATAATATTGTATATAAATTTTATAGCTTTCATAATATAAGACTGCTAATTAAGGGCAAGAATTTGTATGAAGATTTGTATAAAAAGCGTAAGAGAAAATTGTATCCGTGATGGTATTTTTGGGTGGAGGTGATAATGTGACAAGGCTCATCGAGAAGCTTTTCCCAAAAGAAAGCCCTTTAAAATTGCTAAGAGAGCATTCTGACATTGTTCTTGAAGCTGCTGCATATCTTCCGAAAGCCATGAAAGATTACTTTAGCGGCGGAAATGTAGAAAAGTTTTCCTACGAAGTAGAAAAGCTGGAAAAGCAGGCAGATTTACTGAAAACCAAATTACGCGGGAGTTATGAAAAGTTCAGATTCGCTTTTTTTGACAGAGCGGATATCATGGCTATTCTCCACAAGCAAGATTCTGTGATTGATAAGGTCGATGATGCTCTCAAGATCCTTAGAATGAATCGCGTTGAAGCAATTGAGAAGACGGATATTCCCCGGTTGTTCACAGATTTATGCGCTTCCGTATATGACTCAGTAAAGCTAATGCATGAACTGATTCATACTCTCACCAAGGTTGTTGAAAGTGCTTTTTCCCCGGAAGAGGTCAAAAAGGAATATGGAGATATTGATATACTTGAAAACCTCGAGTTCAAAAGCGACACGGAATCTGTTCACATCGGCGAAATTCTCTTTTCACTGAAAAAAGAGTTAAACCCGGTGGATATATTCTATCTGGTGAATCTTGCAATCACAATTTCAAACATCGCCGATAACACCGAAAATGTTGCTGAGTCAATTGCAATGCTTCTGAAGATGGAATAAGGAGTGATTTGATGATTCTGATATTATCTGCCGCACTTGGATTGGCACTTGCAATGGCTATTGGTGGCAATGACGTTGCAAATTCCATGGCCACGGCTGTCGGTGCAAAGGCAATCACTGTCAAGCAAGCTGTTATGATTGCTGCCGTTCTGGAATTCAGTGGTGCTTTTTTCTTTGGTGCTCATGTCACTTCCACTATAACAAAGGGCATTCTAAATCCCTCAATTATTTCTTCCGACAAAACGCTTATGTACGGTGCTCTTTCAGCCCTGATAGGTGCTTTTATCTGGTTGGCCATCGCGACTTTGAAAGGCTGGCCGGTGTCCACAACTCACTCTATAGTTGGTGGAATGGTTGGATTTGGTATAGTGGCTGGTGGTCTGGGTGCTGTTAACTGGGCAAAAATGCTCATGATAGTGTCAAGCTGGTTCATCTCCCCTTTCGTCGGAGGGCTACTTGCCTTTGTCGTCTTCAAGCTCATCGCGTTTTCCATACTTCGGAGGAAAAGTCCTATAACTGCCACCAAACACTACGCACCCTTATATATAGCGGGTACGTTATTCATCATTTCATTCCTTTTCTCTATAAAGACGTTAAAATTAGGAACTTATAGCTCTCTGCTTGTGGGTGGTGTATTTTTTACCCTTGGTTTCCTGGTAAGCTTTCTCCTTGTTGCTAAATATGCGAGAAAAAATCAACATGAACCTTATGAAATTGTCGAAGGGACTTTTAGAAAAATGCAAGTGCTTACTTCGTGCTATGTGTCTTTTGCCCACGGCGCAAATGATGTAGCAAACGCTGTAGGACCTTTAGCAGTTGTGTATATTGCCCTCACAGCAGGAGGCATTGGCAGTCATGTAGAAGTTCCTTCCTGGATGCTTGCCATAGGTGGCTTCGGTATAGCCCTTGGTGTAGGAATATGGGGTAAGAAAGTGATGGATACTGTGGGAACCCGTATCACAACTTTGAATAACACCAGAGGTTTCAGCATTGATTTTGCAGCGGCTACCACTGTTTTGCTTTCTTCGTTCTTTGGAATGCCCGTTTCCACAACGCACACTGTTGTAGGGGCAGTCACCGGCGTTGGACTTGCCCACGGGCTCGAAGGTGTCAATAGAGGTGTTCTCAAAAACATTCTCTGGGCATGGTTTGTAACAGTCCCGGTATCTGGAATTATTTCTGGCTTGCTTTTCATGCTATTCATATAAGTGGTAATACTAGGTACTGTCCGGAGCTTTTCCCGGTCAGTACCAATTGTTTTTTGTAAGTAAATAATTCAACTTTTCCCGAGTTCATTCTGGATAGAGCAGAACGAAGGCGATGGGGATCAACCCCTGCAGCAAAATTCTCAAAAGGTGTCTTGAGTATGACTTTTTCATATCGGAAAGTTCCTGTTTTTAGCATGAATTTGATGCTCCCATGGTCTGAAAGTATCAGGACCTTCATACCTCTCGATACAAGTTTTGCTAACTTTCGCACAGAGAATAATAGCTGACTTTTTTCCATAACGATTTTCTCTTTGATTTCGGGAAGTTTAGGTACTTCGTCGAATAATTTTTCGCGGTCGCAGCAAATTGAAAACAGTAAAGGTCCCACTTTAATCCCAAGATCCTCAATGCCCTCCCCAAAGTTTAATTCTTCGATTTTTATAAGATCCAGGGTTTTTACAAGATGGCGGGTAGTGACATACGGAATATGTGCTTGAAGGTTCCTTGAAAGCGGGACATTCAAATAATTAAGCGCAGTCATGTTGTGAGAAGACGAAATGATGCTCACAAGGCTATTATTAAATACAAAACTTACGTTATCCCCTTCATCATTAATTGCAGAGGAAAAATTCAGAGCATTTTTAAAGAGGTTCTTTTTCACTGAAAAAATATTCTCGAACTTTCTCTCCATTCTGGGAATACCATCAATCCAGGCTTTTTCAATCAACAGCTTTTCTCCACCCAGAAAAATAGACAAAGTTGCTTCATTCCCGGTAATTATTATGCTCGCATCGTCCTTAAGCTGCTCTTTAAGCGCTCTCGCATGATCCAGGGGGATAATATAAGATCCCTTAAACGGGGCACAATCTTTTTTCAAAGGGATTTCCAGTTTTCCACAACCATCTGTTATAAAAGCTCTCAAGCCCTTCCAGTAATACAACCTTAAGAATCGATAACCGGGCTCTACTGACCCTGCAAATTTTTCTGAAAGTTCAAGGAGCTTTCTGTACTCAATGGCGGTGAGTTCAATTCTCATAGCAAACCTCAAAAAAGTGTGATTTGTTCTTTTTCCGGAAGTCCCTTTAAGGCACCGTACTTCCTAAGGACTTCCACAGTGGTTTTGTTCAGCGCTGTTCTTCTGATCAAGTCTTCAATGGAAGAAAAAGGTTTTTTCTTCCGTTCTTTGATAATCGATATGGCTGCTTTTGTACCAAGGTTCTTAATCCTGTTAAAAGGTATCCTGAGCGCTTTTTCTTCTATTATGAATTTCGTTGCATCTGATTTCTCAAGATCAACAGGCAAGAAGTTATATCCCCTGAGTTTCATTTCTAGAATTACTTCCAGTAATGTTTCTTTTGAACGGTCTTTTACATTTTTATCCGGGTTTCCTTTAAGACTTGCTATTTCTTTTTTTATGCTGTGTATATCGCTGAGGGCAAGTTCAACATCGAATTCTCCACCCTTCACAGTGAAATAGGTCGAATAAAATGCCAGTGGATGATGAACTTTGTAGTAAGCTACCCTAAAGGCCATGCTCACATATGCAACTGCATGAGCTTTTGGGAAGAGATACTTAATTCTTTTACAAGACTCCACAAACCAGTTGGGAACAGCTTTTTCGCGCATTAACTGCTCTTCTTCAGCATCTATGCCTTTCCCTTTTCTCACTTTTTCCATTATTTTGAAGGCTTTTAACGGTTCTATGCCTTTCTGGATCAGGTAATTCATGATGTCATCACGACAGGCGATGACTTCTCCAAGAGTGGCCTTTCTTGAAGCAATCCAGTTGCGAGCGTTATTAAGCCAGACATCCGTTCCATGCGATAACCCTGATATCCTTACGAGTTCTCCAAAACTCTTAGGGTGTGTCTCTTGAAGCATCCCTCGGACAAATTGTGTTCCGAACTCAGGAATTCCCAACGTACCAACATTAGTTCCCAGATCTTCAGGCCTGATGCCCAATGCTTTGGTTGATGAGAAAATGGAAATTGTACTCTTGTCACCCATGGGAACAGTTGTAGGATCCATCCCTGTTATGTCTTTAAGATATTTTATAAATGTAGGATCGTCATGGCCCAGTGCATCGATTTTAACCAGATCATCGTGTATGACTTCGTAGGCAAAATGTGTTGTCCTTGTCCTTGATTTAGTATCATTCGCAGGATACTGTACAGGCGTGAATTCGTGGACATCACGGTCTTTGGGAACGATCATAAGCCCCCCTGGATGTTGCCCGGTTGTTCGTTTTACCCCTGTAATACCAGCTACTAAACGATCTATTTCAGCGTTGCGTAAGCGCTTACCCGTCTTTTCTATGTAAGCCCTCACAAAACCGTAAGCCGTTCTCTCTGCAATTGTGCTAATGGTTCCGGCTCTGTATACATGTTCCCTTCCAAAGAGTTTTTCTAAATAGGCATGGGCTCGTTCCTGATATTCTCCCGAGAAATTCAAGTCAATATCCGGGACTTTATCACCCTTAAAGCCCAAGAAAGTTTCAAAGGGAATGTTTTGCCCATTCTTCGCCATTTTAGTCCCACAATTTGGACAAACTTTATCTTTGAGGTCATATCCGGATTCTACGCTGCCATCGAGCACGAATTCTGAATGGTTACAGCTAGGACACACGTAATGTGGAGGAAGCGGATTGACCTCAGTTATTCCCATCATCGTTGCAACCAATGAACTTCCAACCGACCCTCTCGAACCCACTACATATCCGTCGTCATTCGACTTCTTTACCATCCTTTGAGCTATTAGATACAAAACCGCATATCCATGGTCAATTATTGCGTGTAATTCTTTTTCAAGCCTGGCTTTTACAATTTTTGGAAGCGGTTCACCGTAAATTTCTTTAGCTCTTTTCATGGTGATTTCACGAACCTGCTCATCAGCACCTTCAATGATAGGAGGATGCAACTTTCCTTCAACAGGAACTATTTCTTCTATTTCGTTGGCTATACGATTGGTATTTACTACAACTATTTCCTGGGCGATTTTTTCATTATCGAATATCTCCATGGCCGCCTTTAGCATTTCTTCGGTGGTCCTCAAATGTAACGCAGGTTGCTTATCGAAGTTCTCCTGATCTTGAGCTGCTTGTATGGCAGCCCTGAAAATATTGTGGTGCGGTTCAAGAAAGTGTACATCACCTGTCATTACCACAGGGATATTAAGTCTTCGGCCTATTTTGTAGAATTCTCTGTACATGGTTTTCAACGTGTCCCTTGAAATTTGTCTGTCATTCTCTTCAACAACGTCAAGAGGCATGATTTCTATATAATCAAAGAATTTTGCTATTTCTTCCAGCTCCTGAGTGTTAGCACCATTCAGATAAGCGCGGGAAAGCTCGCCCGAAACACAGGCAGAACCAATTAAGAGTCCATCTCGATGTTCGTTCAGCAAGCTCTTTGGAATCCGTGGCTTTCCATGAAAGTAGTGTGTGTGGGATTCGGTTACCAAAATATAGAGGTTCCTCAAGCCTGTTTTGTTCTTTGCCAATATTGAAACATGCTGAGGTCTCAAACTGGAAATGTTTATATTTTTTCTTAAGGTTTCCAGTTCCGAAATTTTTTTTATACCTCTTTTGTCCACCATACTCATGAACTTCCTGAAAACTTCTGCCGTGACCCGGGCATCTTCTGCCGCTCTGTGGTGATTGAAGTTTCCCAACTTGAGATGTTTTACCACATTATCCAGTGAATAACTTCTCGACTTCAGCAGGCTTTTCGAGAGGGCAAGTGTATCTATATACGGTGATTCCCATTCTTTTCCAAAGAGTTCTTTGACAGCACTTCTGACAAATCTGTAATCAAAGGTAGCGTTATGCGCTACCAATATGCAGCCTTCACTAAATTTGAGAAAAGAAGTTAGCACTTCTTCCAGCCCAGGAGCTTCAGCAAGCATTTCATTGCTGATACCGGTGATTTCAAAGGTCTCGGATGTGATTTTCCTCTTGGGTTTTACTAGAGAACTGAAACTATCTATTATCTCCGTTCCTTTTAATTTCACCGCGCCGAATTCTATGATTTCATCAGAAACTGGATTTAAACCGGTGGTTTCGAGATCAAAAACTACGTATGTTTGGTCGGATAATTCTCCGTCGTGATCTCCAAGATTGCTTACGATCGCTTCCAGGTCGTTTATCATATAACCTTCCATACCAAAGATGGGTTTGATTCCCGCTTTTTTTGCAGCAAAATAAAATTCTGGAATGCTTTGAACTACTCCGTGATCTGTCAGGGCAACCGCAGTATGACCCCATTTCTTTAGCGTCTTGAAAAGCTCACTTGTTTCCACTACTGAATCAAGTGCGCTCATTTTTGTATGTAAATGGAGTTCTACTCTTTTCTCTGCAGCTTTATCCAGGCGCTCTGGAAGCTTGAAAGAATTTAGATCATGAACAGTCAGTACCTCCTCATGCCTTCTGGAATCGTATTCCAATTTTCCCCTAACAAGAATGCCTTTTCCATTTGAAAGAATTGAGGCTACCTCTTCGGCTTTTTTTCCTATGACCTTGCAAGAAAGGGAATCTGTAAAATCAGTTACTTTAAAAGTGAGAACAGCTATTTTTCCTTTCCAGAGATCCATTCCAAATACCTGGCCTGCTATAACTACGGAGCTTTCATTTCCCACAACATCGCCGATCTTTTGTGGTGCGGTCTTTATTTTCCTCCCCATCAGTACAGCTGGAACCTTTTTCTTTTCAGCCTTTTGAGGTGTATCTGTATTTCTTTCAATCATTCCATTTTCCCGTTGAGGGGAATATGGAAGTTCTTTTTCACTGTTTTCATGTATTTCTTCGGTCTTTAAAATTACTTCGTGTGGAACAGCTTTTCCTATTGTCTTTTGCAGGGCTTTAGCAAGTTCTCGCTTTTTGGAGATGATTCTTTGTTTCGCGAAAGCACTATTAACAACAATCGAAACTTTTGTTCCATCATATTCTATAGAGGCTTTTTCGAGGTATGAAGAAAGGCCGTTTACATATTTAAAGAGTTCGTTCTTATTCAAATATGTCTTAGTTTCTTGTATCGTATCCATATCATTATTGTCGCCAACCTTCTTGGCAGACTGTTCATTGGCTTCTAAAAAGATAAATTTTATCCTGGATTTTAACTGATTTGAAGCGATGAGTGTAAAACGCTTCAAAAGAAAGTCTTTCATATCCTCCGAAACTCTGGAATCGAAGACAATTGTCAATTCTCTTTTACCAGGGTTGACAACCACACTGGATAAGTTCAGAGAGGAAAAAGCTTCATCAGGATAAAAACCCATGATCCTTTCAATTAATTTTGACGCGTTGAGATCTACATTTTTAAATCTGAATTTCATTTACTACGTGCACCTCCAGGAAAAGAACGAGAAAGAAAATGACACCAGGCAATAGCAAGTGCATCTGCTGCATCGTCGGGTTTTGGCGTTTCATTCATTCTCAAAAATTTCATCATCACCCGCTGTATTTGACCCTTTTCAGAACGACCATATCCAGTGACCGCTTGTTTTACCTGATGAGGTGTATATTCGAAAATGGGCAGCCCTTTTTCTCTTAATGTAAGTAAAATTACTCCACGAGCTTCTCCAACCTGAATGGCCGTTGTGACATTTCTGAAAAAAAACAACTCTTCGACAGCAGCTTCGGAAGGTGAATGCGCATCTATTATCTTCTTGAGTTCCAGATAAATTTTTAACAAGCGATCTGGAATAGGCTCTCGGGGTTTTGTGTAAATGGCACCATAATCAATGAGCTCAACATGAGAAGCAACTACATCGATTATTCCATAACCAAGAGTACCAAAGCCTGGGTCAATTCCAAGAATTCTGATGGCTCCTCTTTGCAAAACCACACCTCCGATTTTATGATTTTAATGCCACCCATTGAGTGAAGGCTATGGAACATAGAACCCATGACTCACATGAGCCTTTGACAAGGTCAAACCATCAACAAAAGCCTATTTGAGAGTGTCGATAACTATTAACAAAGTTTCGTTTCAGCAACAAATTCTCTCAATGTTTCGTTATAAATGCGAAGAAATTCGCTATGGCCTAATAACACCAGAGACCAGAGAAATTTACAATAGAAAACCGCAGCATTCATAAAAGTAAGTTGAATTCAGATTCAACCCTTTTGCTGTATCTATAGTGGGCTTGATCGGTTGCACTATGGCATCAAAGCCCGAAGATAATGCAAGGTTCTGAAGTTTTCTTCTGTAACCTCCACCGGGATGCATACAACCGAGAATCTTCCTAAAACCACCCGCTTCCTTAAAAACGAGCTCAACATCTTTTATCTCTGGTGGAGATTTTTTCGCATATGCGGTGCCAACAGTCGGAATAAAAACAAGAAAGACAACCTTTCTCATTTTCGCCTTTTCAAGCAACTCCAGAGCTTTGAATTCGTGCGAAAGCACGCCTTCTTTAAGCCCAATGGTGATGTGGGGAATAATTTTTATATCATTCTCTATGAGCAAGTTAAAGCTTTTCACAGAAGCACGAAAAAGGTCTTCACCATAAACTTCCTTCATGACTTCAGCATCTCCAACGATATCAAAGGAAACTATATCTGCCAGTTCTTTTAGCAAAGGAATATCTTCACTTTTCACCACAGGCCCAACATGAAAATTGTACTTCACAGGATAATCCCTTTTTATCTTCAAAAGGAACTCAGCGTGGTCTTTCCAAGGAACAGCAGCCTCCCCGTTTAATCCTCCGCTGATCAAAAAACTCTTCTTGCCAGCGTTTAGAAGTTGTGGAATTTCTGCCACCATACCCATGCCTCGAAGATAGTGCCCTCCACAATGCTTACAATTCAGCGCACATACTAATCCACTGGTACTGATAGACCTTGTCGAGGAAGGGAATACAAAGGTGAAATCACGCATTGAGATTTTCACCCTTCAAGAATTTCTCGTAGGCGCTTTTAGCTGCTTGCTGTTCAGCTCTTTTTTTTGTTTTGCCCTCACCATAACCGAGAAGTTTTCCATCAAGATATACTTCAACAAAAAATGTTTCGTTTTCCTGTTTTCCTTTTAATCGGTATTCCGGGCGTACCCCGAAGTTCTTTTGTGTGTATTCCTGGAGTCTTGTCTTGTAATCCATCACAAGTTCACCGCTCAAAGCCTGATTGATATATTTTTTCAACACTTTTTCAGCAAAATTCCTTGCTTCTTCCAGCCCTTTAGACAAATATATTGCGGCAAGAACAGCCTCAAAGGCATCGGCAAGCAAAGAGTCTTTTGTCCTGCCGCCCGAATTTTCTTCGCCTTTTCCAAGCAGCAGAAAATCACCCAGCTTTATTTCTCTTGCCACAACTGAAAGAATGATTTCACTTGCAACTGTCGAGCGAATTTTAGACATTTCCCCCTCGTTTAGCGAATATTCTGTGTAAAGAATTTCAGCTAGCACAAAATCAAGGATAGCGTCTCCAAGAAACTCGAGCCTTTCATTGGATTCTAAATTCAAAGCTGTATTTTCATTTGCAAAGGAAGAATGACACAGAGCTCTTAGCATGAGCTCTGTATCCACACCTTCTACGCCTAAAGTCCCTATGAATTTCTTTGCCCTCTTTAACGCCTCTTCCATTTTTAGACTTCTCTTATCCTTTTGGCTATGGACTCTGCATCAAGACCAGCTAACTTATAAAGAAAGTCTTTACTTCCGGATACCGCGTATTCGCTGACCCCGATCTTGACGAATTTTTTCGGTAGAAAGCCTGCAACGGTAAAATACTCTGCTAAAATGCTACCAAGCCCACTTTTTACATTATGATCCTCTATGGTGAGAACCTTTCCTTTAAGATACTCTTTTACAGATCCAAAAGAAGCATGAAGCGGGCAACTTACACCAAGAACAGATATTTCGATGCCCTCTTCTCTGAGCTTATCAGCAGCTTTTATGGCTTCAGAAACAACCTGACCGGTAGCGACTACGGTAGCATCTTCACCAGTTCTTATAACGTCCACTTTTCCATACTCAAATTCATATTCTTCACCAAAGAAGGGTTCCCCATTTAATCCTGTAATGGGGCTAATCTTTGAGCGTCCAAGAGCAATTACAAAATTGCCTTTTTCTTTCGCTGCGAATCGCACAGCCCTATCGGTTTGATTTGGGTCCGCAGGAACAATTAGCTTAAAGCCATAAAAATTTTTTAATGCACCAATGTAGTCAAGACAGTGATGGGTTTTTCCATCTTCCCCAACGTCGAGTCCCACGTGAGTAACCACCACTTTCAGGTTTGTCTTATTGATGTCATTCAATCGCTGCTGGTTGTAAGTTTCATCTATGCCAAAAACGCCAAAATCAGTGAAAAAGGTAAGTATGCCACTTACTGACATACTACCAGCAAGGGCAGCAGCATTATGTTCTTGAACACCAATTTGAATGAAATTCTCAGGCCATATTTTTTCAAAATTGGTGGTCTTTGTTGAAGGCTTTAAATCACAATCAACAACGGCTATGGGTGATATTGCTTTGTTCAATTTAGCCAAATCTGACAAGACATTTCCAAATGCAGAGCGATTATCTGTTTTCTCCTGTGGACTATAAAGCTTGGGCTTGCCTACGTTGACAGCTTTTATTTCGAGGGGGGGAATGAGTTTTTCTCTGGTTATAGATAATTTTTTCCTGCGTTCGATAAAGAGTTCAATATCGTCTTTTACTCCAAGTTCTGCAAGCGCCTTTCGGCAATTTTCAAGATCCAGTGGCTTTCCATGGAAACTAACATCATTTTCCATGAAGCTAACTCCTTTACCCATGACTGTACGGGCTATGATAGCAACAGGTCCATCTTCTTGAACGGCTTGATACAAAGCCTCAGATAATTCCGTGTAATCATGCCCATTCACTTCCATGACCTTCCAACCGTCAGCTTCGTAATCACCTTTTATGTTTACTGGCATTGTATCAGAGGCGCGGCCTGAAATCTGCGCGTCGTTATAATCAACAACCACAGTAAGATTGTCCAGTTTGTATTTTACAGCGGTTCTCCGAGCTTCCGCAACCTGTCCCTTTGCCTGTTCCGCGTCACTCATAAGAGTGAAAACATGGTAATCCCTTTTCGAGAGTTTTGCGGCAAGAGCCATACCCACACCGGCTGATAGACCCTGTCCGAGGTTTCCAGTTGTCCATTCTATACCGGGGATTCCTCTCGTTATGTGACCTTCGAAAATCGATCCAGGGTGTCTGAAGCCCGTTATAACTTTCTCGATATTGAAAAATCCCAATCTTGCTAAAGCAGAATAGACTCCAGGTGATGTATGTCCATGACTCACAACTACTCTGTCACGATCAGGTGCAAAGGGGTTTTTGGGATCTATATTCGCAAACTTGTACACGGTAAGATAAATATCTATGGAAGACATCGAACCTCCCGGATGGCCTGACTGCGCAACCGTAGTCATTTTCAGGATATCTCCGCGGCAAATAATTCCCAACTCTTCCAGCTTTCTTAGCTCTTCAGAAGAAAGTTTTGATCGGTCCACTTTCATCCCTCCTCATCGATGCGAATATCTTCGTCTTTGTTCTTTATGAGTTCTTCTGGTGAAACTTCTCCAATCACAAGTCCTTGTTTTTTCCTGAATTCATCGAATGGAACCTTTATTATATTTCCTTCGTCAGTTACCATAGAGATTTGCTTCAGGAATATATTCACATTCAATAGTTTGCAGGTTTTTCCATCGTACTCAATCAAAGAGCCTTCATCAGGAATGTCCCGAAGTTCTTCTTCATAATGTTGCTGTTCATAAGCGAGACAGCATAGCAATCTTCCGCAGCGACCGGATATTTTTGCTGGATTGATGAGCAATTGCTGCTTTTTCGCATGTTTCAAGGTTATGCTCTCAAATTCCCGCTTAAACCTAACACAACAAGCCAGTTGGCCGCAAAGTCCCATACTTCCTTTCATTTTCACTTCGTCTCTTATTCCAACCTGTCTGAGTTCTATTCGGATTTTGAACATCCTCGCAAGGTCTTTCACCAGCTCTCTGAAATCGACACGACTATCGGCACCAAAATAAAAAACTATTCTCGACCTGTCAAACATATATCTGGCCTCAAGCAACCTCATGGGAAGCTGGTGTTCTTTGATTTTCTTAAGGCATTGTTCAAAAGCATCTTTTGAATCTTTTTGATTTTTCTTATGCTTCTCCTCATCTTCAGTTGTCATCTTTCTCAATATCGGCTTTATATCTTCAATCTGATCTATGCGCATTTTTACAGGGGCATGGCGCACAGTTCCCACATCAAGACCAAACTCGGTTTCCGCAATTACTTTATCTCCCGGCTTTAGATTCTGGTTGTCCACAGTGAAGAGATACAATTTTCCAACCGGGTGAAATTCAACTCCACAAACATTTCCATATATCTCAGGCATATTCATCCCTCCAGATACTTCTCACCAATATAAAAAGAGCTCTATGTATTACCAGGTCCTTGTTCAGGGAAGAAATTTTCCTTCTTACAAAAGAATTTATCCAAAGATAATCTTCTTCATCCAGATAGAATCCTGAATCAACGAGTACCATCAGCCATTCTAACAGGTCAAGGTTAACGATTCTGTTCCAGAATGATGTATGCGAAATGATGAGCGCATCTTGAACCACGCTCCTAAGAGTTTTCACAAATTTGCGTATGTTCAGAAAAGCGTCTCCAATATTCAAAGCATCTCTTAGAGCACGGAACATGGAAAAAAAACCTTTATTTCCTTTTTTAAGAAATCTTCTTATAATTTCCACATGAATTTTCCGCAATTTCAAAGATTTTCCTTCATCAAACCCGTTTTTTTCGAGTTCGGTTAATGCCTTTAAAAGTTCTTGAAATTCAAGGGATTCGTACTCAATCAGTTCCTTGATAATGTCGGTGACATCATTATGCAAACAGAATTCGAGCAATTCATAATCTTCGAAGCAAGCGCCATGGATGTATTTTACTTTTTCCATGTACTTCATTTTCAGCTTTTCCATTGGTTCCAGAGGTGTTTTTATATCAAAGGCAAAGCATCTGCTTCTGATTGTCGAAAGCATTGAATTCCATGAAGTGCTGGTTAGAAGTATTACAGCATATTCAGGAGGTTCTTCCAACAACTTCAGGAAAGCGTTAGCCGCTTCAGTTGTTACCCTTTCGGCTTCGTATACAATCGCGTACTTGCGTTTCCCCTCCAGAGGTTTATGCATGAAAAAATGCTCAAGTTTCTTGATTTCCTTTATGCCTATATTTCCACCAGAAGGTTCGACAATCAGAAGATCTTCAACCGACCGTCGCTCACTCCAGTTCAACTCGTTCTCAACAATTTCAAGAGCAGCTTTTTTGAGCAACGCAACTTGTTCACCAATCAAAGCCAGACTGGTGCCGTTGCCTTCTAATATTAACTTAAAAATCTTATCAGCTATTTCTTTGGAAATAATCATATTTTAATTATAACGGAATATTTCAAGGAATATGGTATATTTTCTTGGATGATTTCGAATTTTTGTATCTTCTTTCAGTATATGAAACAATAAGAACAGGGAGGGGAACAAATGGAAGAGAGAACATTTGTATATTTGAAACCTAATACCATTCAAAGGCAGTTGGTTGGAGAAGTTATAAGAAGGTTCGAACGTCGGGGATTGAAAATCGTTGCCCTAAAAATGCTCTGGTTAAATCAGGAACAGGCAGAAGCATTATATGCGGAACACAAAGGAAAAAACTTCTATGAACCACTTATAAAATTCGTTACCAGTGGTCCCATCGTCGCTATGATTCTGGAAGGACCTCACGCGGTTAGGCTTGTGCGCCATACAATAGGAAGCACAGATCCACTGGAAGCCAGTGGTGGAACGATTCGCGGGGATTTCGCTGTTTCCGTGAGAAAGAATATCGTGCATGCCTCTGATAGCCCTGAAAGTGCTAGGCGCGAAATTTCACTCTTTTTTGACGAAAAAGAAATCTTTGATTACCCATTGCTTTTGGAGGAGCATTTTTAATGCTAATAGCCCGTCTTAAGAGAAGCCAAGAGCGCAAGTTGCTCAATGGCTATCCCTGGGTTTTCAGAGATGAAGTTGAAGAGCTCCAAGGGAATGCTTTTTTGGGAAGTGAGGTTAACGTTTTCTCTTCCGAGTACAGGTTTATTGGCAAAGGTTTGTATAACCCCTTTTCGCACAGGAGCATCATGTTTTTAACAACTAAGGAAGAGCCTATCAACGGTGAATTTATTCTTTCACGCTTGATAAAAGCCGTAAATTGGCGCCAAAAAACGTTCACTGAACCCTATTACCGCCTTTTTCATAGCGAAGCTGATGGGCTTCCGGGGTTTATAGCTGACCGTTATGGTGATATCATTGTAGTCCAGTTTCGCAACGCTATTATGGAACTTTTCAAAAATGAAATCATAAAACATCTCATAGATATAGTAAGCCCCATTACGGTATATGAAAGAAGCGATTTTCAGATGCAGGTTGGTGAAAAGATCCAGAGGAATGTTGGACTTCTTTATGGCGCTGAACCACCAGCTTCGCTTACCATCAAGGAAAATGGAATATCATATCTTGTAGATGTTGTCAAAAGCCAGAAAACCGGCTTTTTTTATGATCAACGAGATTCCAGGCTTTTTGCGCGAAGAATTGTGTCAGAATTTGCCCTTAGAAGGGGCCTGGATCTTTTCACATATACTGGCGGATTCGCATTGAATATGGCTTTGAGTGGCGCGCAAGTAACCGCAGTCGATAAATCCAGTTTTGATCTTGAACTCGGAAAACAAAATGCTGCATTGAATAATCTTTCAAAGAAGATCGAATTTCTTCAATCAGATGCTTTCGATTATCTGGAGACCTTGGAAAAAAGAGAGCAATTTGATATAGTAATCATAGACCCTCCTTCGCTAATCAAGGGAAAGCACGAAATTCCAAAAGGAATAAAATTGCTTAAAAGGCTTGTGAATAATAGTCTTAAGGCAATTAGGAATGAGGGTGTAATTGGGCTTTGTAGCTGCGCGTATAATCTTACACTCGATCATCTTGTGGAAGCGCTACGTAAAGCTTCTACCGATAAAGGTATATTTTATAGGTTTCTCGGGGTTACTTATCAGTCCAGAGATCATCCCTGGTTATTTCAAATTCCTGAAACTCTTTATTTAAAATGCTTATGGGCGGTCGTGGAAAAGAGGTGAAGTGTAGTGCCTGATTACTGGACGCACTATCTTCATGGCACCCGGGTTCTAAGAGAATTGAGATTTGATTTCAAAAGTGAAGAAGAAACCGGATTATTCGTCCTTGGGCTTCTTGGACCCAATGTATTTTATTATGTCCCGGACAACCCAGAATATTTGATGTTAGGGAATAAACTCCACTCTCAAAAATGCGGGAAATATTTGCACACAGTTGTAAAAGAGCTTTTCAAAACCCGAAGAGCGTATGTTTATGGCCTGATATGTCACCATACCCTTGATAGGCTAACCCATCCTTACGTTATCTCACAGGTTGGAAGCGGTTCTAAGCATTACGAATTTGAAAAGGCGATAGATGCTGAAATGGTAAAGCGCGTTTTAAGAAAACCGCTTTCAGATATAAGTTTTGCCGATAAAATTCCCCATGAGTTGCCACCAGAACTCGAGGAGCTTTATTTTCAGATCGCTTACGAATTCTTCAAAATAGATAATATTAGCTTTTCAGAAGCCGTTTATGACACAAGGATTTTTATACAAAGTGAAGAAAAAGGTGGAGGCTTTCTAAGCATTTTCGGTCGGTTGTTGAAAAGGCTTTCTGGCGAGGTAAAATACGGTGGATACGATGGCATGGACGTGTTAAACCTGAATAAGCGTTCGTGGTTTCATCCAACCACAGGTTGGGAGAGCAGAAATACCTTTCTGGATCTCTTCGAGCAAGCGGTAGAAGAATCAAAAAAATTGATAGGGAATTCTCTGAAATATTCTATGCCTCCCGATGTTCCCGACCTTTCTTTTATGACAAACCTCCCCTGTGTTGATTACTAAATAGGGGTGTGATTCCTGTGAAAGTACTTGGTCTGGTATTAGCCGGCGGAAGAGGTGCAAATTTGCGCCCCTTTACAGACATTCGAGCCAGTGCCGCATTGCCCATTTTTGGAAAGTACAGGGCTATTGACTTCACTCTGAGTAACATGGTGAACGCTGGCATCTCAAAAGTGGGAATAGTCACTCAATATAGCCCCAGAAGCCTTATGGATCATATTGGTTCTGGCAAGGAATGGGATCTTGACAGAAAACAAGGAGGCTTGTTCTTTCTACAACCTTTCTTCCGGCTTTCCAGTGAGACCATTGGCTACAAAGGAACAGCAGATGCAATCTTTCAAAATATGACCATCTTAAAGAGGGGAAATGAAGATTTCGTTCTCATAGGTTCAGGGGATCATATATACAAGATGGATTTTCAACGGCTTTTCAGAGCTCATATAAACAACGGTGCGGATATAACCGTACTTACCATACCTTTCAGCAAATCCTCTAAAGAAGTCATCAGTTGCAATGCAGGACGAGTTACCGGCTGGTATAAAGATACAAAATCTTTCGACATTAATGAAGAAGAGCTAAGAGAATCAGCCGGAGTATATTTCATAAACAAATTTTTATTGAGAGAGCTGTTGTTTTCCTGCGTTCCAGAAGGAAAAGATAACCTTGTAGAAGTAATTTCAGCAAATTTGAGTTCCTTAAAGGTCATGGAATACAGGTTTGAAGGATTCTGGAGAAATCTAACAGCAGATGTTGCTATATATTTCAAGACCAATCTCGATATACTTAATCATAAAATTAGAGAAGAACTCTTCTATAAGCACGGGAAGATCTACACAAAATTGAAGGACCTGCCTCCTCCCAAGGTAACCACAACGGGAAGGGTAACAAATGCCCTGGTAAGTGATGGGTCTATTATCTCTGGCTCGGTTATAAATTCGGTGGTTTTCAGGAATGTGAGAATATTAGCTGGTGCAGTCATTGAAAACTCCATAATCATGGAAGACTGTGTTATCGAAGAAGGCGCAAGGCTGGAGAATGTCATCATGGATAAGAACTCCAGAATCAGATCAGGCAGGAAATTATCGGGAAGTCCTGAAAACCCTGCTGTAGTCGAAAAATCCGGAGTTATTTAATAACGGGGTGATGGAATGACCAAAAATGTAGTTGCGATGATTCTGGCCGGCGGACAGGGAACAAGACTGGGATTGTTAACAGACGAAATTGCCAAACCAGCAGTTCCCTTTGGTGGCAAATATAGGATTATAGATTTTACATTGAGTAACTGCGTTAATTCGGATATCTTCAATGTGGGAATATTAACTCAATACCGCCCTCATGCTTTGAGCAAGCATATCGGAATCGGAAGGCACTGGGACTTAGATCGCAAAGATGGTGGAGTAGTCATGCTTCCTCCATTTCAAGGGCGCAGCGATGCTGATTGGTACTCTGGAACTGCAAACGCTGTATATCAAAATATCGATTTCATAGATTCGTTCAACCCCGAAATTATTCTTGTCCTTTCCGGAGATCATATATACGCTATGGATTACAATGAAATAATTGATTTCCATTTCTCCAAGATAGCAGACGGCACAATCGCATGCATGAGAGTCCCGATGAGCGAAGCTTCTCGTTTTGGATTGATGATTGCGAACTTCGAAGGCAGAATAATGGAATTTCAAGAAAAACCTCAACAACCAAAATCAAATCTCGCTTCGCTCGGTATCTACGTTTTCAACTGGAGTTTTTTGAAAGTAAAACTCATAGAAGATGCCCGTGACCCTAACAGCGCTCATGATTTTGGCAAGAATATCATTCCGAGAATTATTTCTGACAATTCCGGTCAGCTTTATGCCTTTAACTTTGAAGGCTATTGGCGTGATGTTGGAACTCTACAAGCATACTGGGAATCAAACCTCGAATTGACGAGGCCGGTTCCAGGGCTGAATCTTCATGAACCAACCTGGCGCTTTTACACTCACACAGAGGAATATCCACCTGCATATTTTTCACCAGAAGCAAAAATAAGGAGCTCCCTCATTAGCGAGGGGTGTGAAGTATATGGCACCGTGGAAAATTCATTACTTTTTCAAGGTGTTCATATTGGCGAAGGCTCAATCATAAGGGATTCAGTGGTAATGACCAATTGCATCATTGGAGAGCATTGCACCATTGAAAAGGCCATTATTTCTGAAAGGACAATAATAGGCAACAGTGTACAACTTGGTTTTGGAGAAGAAAAGCCTAACAAAGTGTCTCCAGAAATATACAATGGTGGTCTGGTCATTGTGGGGTCTGATGTGAAAATTCCAGATAATGTATTAGTCGGGAAAAACACCGCAATATGGAATCACGTGGGAGAAAAACAATTCGAGGGAGAGGTGCCTTCTGGGGAAATTCTTTATCCAGAAGAACGGTAGTGCTGTTTTATGGTTATTAATCGGATTGCTTGTTGCTTCTTTTTGCTTCCTCGGATTTGTCAGTATTTCCCATCTTGAGTTTTCGGTAGAGAAGCAACTGACTGATTCATTACATCTTTTTCTTGATTCTCTGTCCTTTGCCTATTCATCTACTTCACCTATAAGGTGTATAATTATTGAGAAAGAGCGCGATTTATCACTTGGAAAAAGCGGAAATGCAAAGATTATTGATGCAACAGCAACATCAGGCAGTTTGTTTCTCGAATTTCAGTTTATCAGCAATATCTCATATTCCAATTCCAATTTTGAGAAAGGGGGAAGTAAAAATGAAGAAACTTCTAGTACTACTTTTAGTGCTTCTTTCGGTCTTTGTAATGGCAGAGAAGCTCACTATTCTCCACATTAACGACACTCATGGACATGCATGGACTTTCAGTGAGTACAAAAACCCAGATATTGGCGGTTTTGCGCTTATTGCGACCCTTGTAAACCAATTTAGGGCCGAGAATCCCAATACAGTTTTTCTCCACGCCGGAGACCTGAATACTGGGGTCCCTGAATCTGACCTTATTGACGCAGCTCCTGATATCGTTGCGCTCAATTTGATGAAACTTGATGCTATGGCATTGGGAAACCACGAATTTGACAATCCTCCTGAAGTATTAGCGAAACAAATGAACTGGGCTCACTTCCCATTTTTGAGCGCTAACATTTATAAAGATGGGGAACCCGCTTTTACTCAGTACGTCATCAAGGAAGTCGGAGATTTGAAGGTTGCCATCATCGGCTTCACGGCAGAAGAGACAGAGATTCTGGAGGCTCTTTATGCCCAGGACTACGAATGGAAGAGCGTTGTGGAGGTAGCCAAAGAACTGGTACCACAGCTTAGAAAACAAGCGGATATTGTAATCGCATTGGTACATCTTGGCGACGCAGAACCCATAAAAGGAGTTAATTCTCACGAACTCGCGGAACAGGTTGATGGAATCGATGTTATTGTTGATGGCCACAGTCATACTCTATACGAAAAACCCGAAGTTATCAATGGTACTCTCGTTGTATCAGCAGGCGAATGGGGAAAATACCTTGGAAAACTCGATCTCGATGTTGAAAATGGTTCAATAACCTTCGTTAGCTACAAAGCTATTCCAATAAAGCTCGCCGATATAACTCCAGATTTTGCTGTTTCCACGGTACTTGATTACTTTAAGAAACTCGGAAACGAAAAGCTTGACACTGTTGTAGGTGAAACCAAGATCCTGTTGGAAGGTACCAGAGATATTATCCGAAACCAGGATACCAACCTTGGGCATTTGATAGCAGATGCTATGCTCTGGAAAACAGGCGCTGATTTAGTTATTACAAACGCTGGTGGCATAAGAGCTTCCATAAATCCCGGTCCAATAACTTACAGAGACGTCCTCACTGTTCTCCCCTTTGGAAACACGGTATACATTGCCAAATTAACAGGGGAACAGCTTATGGATGTTCTTGAATACACTGCAACTATTCCAGCAGGAAAAGGTGCAAGGCCACAGGTATCAGGCCTTAGCTACAAAATAGAAAATGGGGAAATCAAAGATGTGCTAGTCAATGGCGAAACCCTTGATCCTGAAAAGGTTTACACACTCGCAACCAATAACTACTTAGCCGCAGGCGGAGATGGCTATTCCATGCTAAAAGATCTTGAAGGCTACGATACAGGATTCGTGCTTGCAGATGTTGTTATGAACTACATTTCTGAAATTAGCCCGATCACCGAGTATGACGATGCACCAAGAGTAATAAAAGTTCAAACAGAATAAAATGTAAGCAGCAAACTCTGTAATATAATAGGGGCGCGAGCCCCTATTATATTTGTGGAGGGATTTTTTTGCATATAAGACTTTCAGCTGGCACTGCAGCAAAACTCGGTTTAAAAAAATTTAGATTCACAATTCCCATGCCGACAGCATATTTCATGATTGGCAATCGTTGCACTTTCAACTGCCTTTACTGTGCTCAGGCAAGAAAGTCCAAAGCAGATACTTCCAGGTTATCAAGAATGGTATGGCCCCAATATGAGTTATCAGCTGTTCTTGAGACATTGAAGAAGCAAAATCCTTTCTCCAGATTTTGCATTCAGACGGTATCAAGTAAAGGATACAAAGAAGAAGCCCTCATTCTGATCGAAAAACTCTCGCGGCTAAAAACCCCTATATCTCTATCAGTAAGACCTCAAAATACGGAAGAAGTCAAAACCTATTTTTCACAAGGAATAGAGAGAATAGGTATAGCTGTGGATGTTATCTCACCTGAGCTTTTCAAAAAGTACCGGGGTGGAGATTATGAAAAGCACATAGAGCTACTTTTCAATGCTGCAAAGGAGTTTAAAGGTAGAGTATCGACCCACGTAATTGTTGGATTAGGCGAAAGAGAAAAAGACGTGATAGACTTTATATACCAGTGCTATACTCGAGACATTGAAGTTGGCCTTTTTTCATTTACGCCTGTAAAGGGAACGGCACTGGAAAGACTCCCTCAACCAGATATGAGGGCATATCGAACTATTCAAATTGCAAGATACCTTTTAAAAAAAGACCCGAAGAAATATTACGGGAAATTTCTTTATAATGAGGAAGAAAAACTCATCGACTTTGGAATCGATGTTTCTTCTGTAAATTTAAGTGAGGCTTTTAAGACTTCCGGATGTCCGGGATGCACCCGACCTTTTTACAATGAAAGACCTGGGAAAGAGCTTTATAATGTGTTCATGTAGAAATAGATTTTTTCAGCGAGGTGGTATGGAGTGGGACTCTTAACGTTCAAAGGGGGTGTACACCCTCCTGAAAGGAAAGAACTTTCGGAGCACCGTGCTTTAGAAAAGACCCCTTTGCCAGAGATAGTTTACGTTTTTCTTGCCAATCATGCCGGCATTCCGGCAAAGCCTCTGGTTGAAGTTGGAGAAAAGGTGCTAACTGGGCAAAAAATCGGTGAAGCAGCTGGTTTTATCTCCGCAAATCTTCATTCACCGGTTACTGGGGTGGTGAAAGAAATCACAAAAGTTTATCATCCTGTCCTCGGTAAGCCAGACAACGCAATCGTTATAGAACGACAGGGTGAAGATAGCTGGCAGCTGCTTGAACCCCAAAAACCTTATGAAAAGTTTGAACCGCAAGAAATCATCGAAAGGATTAAAGAAGCCGGTATTGTGGGGCTTGGAGGTGCCATGTTTCCCACAAACGTGAAATTAACACCGCCCAAAGAAAAGAAAATCGATCTTCTTATAATCAACGGGGCGGAGTGTGAACCATATCTCACAGTAGATTACCGTTTGATGCTTGAAAAATCGAAAGAATTGGTTCGGGGAATACGCGCTTTGATGAAAGCACTTGGCGTTACAAAGGCGATAATTGGTATTGAAAACAACAAGCCCAAGGCTATCGATGAAATGAAAAGGGTATCAAAAGGCACCGGAATAGAAGTGGCAACATTAAAAACGAAATACCCCCAGGGTGCTGAGAAACAGTTGATTTATGCCATAACAAAGCGCATTATTCCTTCAGGCGGACTACCTATGGATGTTGGAGTTGTTGTCCAAAACGTAGGGACAGCCTATGCTGTCTATGAAGCGCTTGAAGAAGGAAAACCCCTTGTGGAAAGAGCGGTGAGCATAACCGGGGAAGCTGTTCAAGAACCTGTAAACGTTATAGCTCGAATAGGAACCCTGGCAAGTGAGCTCATAAAACTCGCAGGCGGCATAAGAGAGGAAGAAGTTGACCGAGTTGTATTTGGTGGTCCTATGATGGGTATAGCTGTCCCGCGTGTTGATATTCCCATAGTCAAAGGAACTTCTGGAATCACCGTAATGCCAAAAGAAGTTATTCCCCCAAAAGAGAGTTATCCCTGCATCAGGTGCGGTAGCTGTTTCATGGCATGCCCCATGAACCTACAGCCTTTTGCCTTAAACCTTTATGCCACTAACAGACTTTATGACAAAGCTGTTGAAATCGGTCTTATGGATTGTATTGAATGTGGCAGTTGTTCATACATCTGCCCTGCAAACATCGATCTCGTCAAAAACATCAAGCTAGCTAAAAAAGTTTACAGGACCCTCAAAGGAGGGAAAAGATGATGAAACTGACTGTAGTAGCTGCTCCTCATTTGAGATCAAAAGATAATGTTAGGAAGGTAATGATAGATGTTTTAATTGCTCTTATTCCCGCATCTGTTGCCGCTGTGGTCCTGTTTGGAATGCAAGCGCTTTTACTGATTGTTGTTTCAATGGTATCAGCAGAGCTAATCGAGCTCTTCATAATGAGGGTACTCAGAGAAAAGAAAGATTTCAAACCGGATTTCAGCGCTTCAGTGACCGGTTTACTTCTTGCCCTTAATCTCTCCCTGGCAGTCAGTTGGTGGCAGGCAGTAATCGGTGCTGTCGTCGCTATCGGTATTGCCAAGCATGTATTTGGGGGACTTGGAAAAAATTTCTGGAACCCGGCTCTCATAGGTCGTGTTTTTCTTTTAATGTCGTTTCCCGTTCAAATGACTACATGGTTCAAGCCCTTTGATCTTGAAACTACTGCTACACCCATGGCAATACTCAAAGAAGGTGGGGGTTCGCTACCATCTTTGAAAGACATGTTTATTGGTACAATTCCGGGATCATTAGGAGAGGTCAGTGCCCTGCTGTTACTAATAGGGTTTGTGTATTTAGTATTGAGAGGTCGTATTAAGCTGCTTATCCCTCTCAGTTATGTAGGCAGCGTTGCGTTGATTTCGTGGATTTTTTATACTGTGAATTCAAGCTATGGAAGTCCTCTTTACCATATTCTTGGCGGTGGTCTAATGCTTGGTGCGCTTTTCATGGCCACTGATATGGTCACCAGCCCTATGTCTCCCCTTGGGCAACTCATTTTTGGAACAGGCTGTGGTTTTATAACAATGATCATAAGGTATTTTGGCGGATATCCTGAAGGTGTTTCTTTCTCCATTTTGATTATGAATTCCTTCGTGCCATTGATCGATATGGCAACAAGGCCCAGAAGGTTTGGAGAGGTGAGGGGCAATGCGTGAATTTTTGAAAACAGGACTTGTATTGATGATTATCACGACTATTGCAGGTTTGGGACTGGCATTGGTTTACAACCTCGTCAAAGAACCTATTGAAAAAGCCGAACTCGCCGCCAAAATAGATGCTATACGTTTTGTGCTAACAGATTCAGTTACAGGAAATTTGCTCGTTCCAGAAACCGAAATCCCTGAAGATGGAAAAGCATTGGCAAAATACGAATGGACTCCCATGCCATCTGAGGAAGGTATCATGTACTCTTCAACTACCTGGAAAGGGAAGGTTCAGTCGCCAGCTTATATCTTCGAAACTAAAGACGGAAAAAAGGTTTATGTCTTAACTGGCCAGGCGGTTGGTTACGGTGGAAATGTTGTCAGCGTAGCAGCCTTTCTTACCACTCCTCAAGGACTCAAACTTAATGCAATAAAGGTTATGGAGTATTCGCAAGAAACCCCGGGGCTGGGTGCTAATATTGCCCGTGATGATATCCAAAAGCGTTTTTACCCCATAGCCTCGGAAGGACTAGAAAAGGGGCTCAAAGTCAATAAAGACGCTGGGATTATTGTCCCTTCAAATGAACTTCAACGTGCAAGGGATACTGAGGGAGTAGTTCAAACGAGTGATGTAATGACAGGCGCTACTATAACTCCCCGTGCGGTAGTCAATTCTATAAACACTATGTACGAGTTTTTGAAAAAGGCAGGTGTTAAATAATGGCCGCCGGTAATGTCAAGACTTTCACAAATGGTTTTATCGCGCAGAATCCAACTTTTGTTCAAGTTCTTGGTATGTGTCCCACGCTGGCTACGACCACAAGTGCAGCAAATGGTTTGGGCATGGGTCTGGCTACAACGAGCGTACTCGTCATGTCAAATGTTGTAGTATCTTTGGTAAGAAAATTCATCCCGGACAAAGTGAGAATACCAGCATATATAGTTATTATTGCTTCCTTCGTAACCATAGTGGATTTGCTGATGCATGGTTTCACATACGAACTCTGGAAAACTCTGGGGCTTTTTATCCCCCTTATCGTTGTCAACTGTATCATACTGGGCCGCGCAGAATCTTTTGCTTCTAAAAACGGAGTGAGGGCGTCATTCCTCGATGGCCTTGGCATGGGACTCGGTTTTACCGGCTCGTTGGTTCTTCTTGGCAGTGTACGGGAATTTTTAGGTAATGGAAGCATCTTCGGATTGCATCTTTCCAACATGAAGATGTTTGCGATGATTCTCCCACCGGGAGCGTACATAGCCCTTGGAGTACTTGCCGGTATGTTTAATTTTATAGGTATAAAGAAAGCAAAAGCGGCAAAGGCTAAAGCCGCAAAATGAGGGGGAGATCTGAATGTCTGTAGGTACAAGACTCTTTTTCATATTTCTTTCGGCATTGCTAGTAAACAACTTTGTGCTTTCCCGATTTCTTGGTATATGCCCCTTTCTTGGGGTCTCAAAAAAGGTGGATACAGCCGTAGGTATGAGCTTAGCGGTCATTTTTGTTATGGTTATGGCTTCCATAATTACCTGGCTGTTGAATCTATTGCTGGTAGCAATGGGTTTGCCATTCTTAACGACTATCGTGTTTATACTCATAATTGCTGTTCTTGTCCAATTTGTAGAGATTGTCCTCAAAAAAACTAGTCCCGGTTTGTATGAAGCACTGGGAATATTCCTGCCCCTCATAACTACCAACTGTGCTATCCTCGGTCTCGCATTGTTGAATGTGCAGCAGGAGTTCAGCCTTATTGAAACCATTGTTCATGCCGCTGGTGCTGGCCTTGGCTTTGGTCTCGCTCTTGTGATCTTCTCAACAATTAGAGAGAAAATGGAACTGTACGAAATCCCGGAATCTTTTAAAGGAACAGCCAGTGCATTGGTTTCAGCAGGGCTTTTATCCATGGCCTTTATGGGATTTCAGGGCCTTGTGAAATTGTGAGGTGAAAACTGTGATAATCGTATATTCAACGATACTCTTGGGAATATTAGGGCTTACTTCAGGTTTATTTCTCGCTTTTGCAGCCTCAAAATTCGCTGTAAAAGAAGATCCCCGGGTTAAACTGGTCGAGGCTGCTCTTCCAGGAATTAACTGTGGTGCCTGTGGATTTCCCGGTTGTTCCGGTTTTGCCAAAGCCTATGCAGATGGAAAAGTGCCAAAGGAAGGTTGTATTCCTGGCAGGCGCTCCGGTGTACCTGAAAAACTTGAAGCCATAACCAAAACTTCACAAGAAAAAATTCTCGCGATTTGGAAAGAAAGTGGTGAGGATGCCGAAAAGGCACTTCAAAAACTCCTATCTGCCACAGGAGCACCACCGAAACCTGTTCCTAAGAAACCCGTTCGTCCAAGCCCTGATGAGGTTGCAAAATACAAAGGCATGTTGAAAGATAATGAATTAGCCAGCCTTATATATGGGGCTTTACCAAATATTGACTGTGGTTTGTGCGGCCATCCCGGCTGCGCTGCTTTTGCTTTGAAATTGGCGGCAAGTGAAGAAAAACCAGAAAAATGCGTTCCGGGAATGCGTCAAAATGTCCCGGAAAAAGTAGCAAAGATTAAAAAGATGTCCTCCAATGAAATAAAGAAAATGCTTGAAGAAACAGCTGGAGACCCAAAGAAGATCAAAGAGAAACTTGGTGGTTAACATTGAAAAGACTGGCGATTATCGGTTCAACTGGCTCAATAGGCAGGCAAACTCTTGAGGTTGTTAAGGATTTAAAAAATCACAAAGTTGTGGCCCTTTCCTGCGGCCACAACTTTTCACTTTTCAGAAAACAGTTATTGGAATATAAACCTGACTATGCTGCTGCTATTAGGAAAACAGAAGAACTAGAAAGAGATTTTCCAGAGATAACCTTTTTTTCCGGTGCTGAAGGAATTGAAGAGATGCTGGAAGCCGCCACGCCTGACGTAGTAGTGAATGGCGCTTCAGGAGCTATTGGCCTGCGATACAGTCTTAAAGCGCTGGAGGTTTCCAGGCGACTTTGCCTTGCCAATAAAGAATCTTTAGTATGTGGTGGAAAGCTCCTCATAAAAAGGGCAGTGGAAAAAGGTGCTGAACTCATTCCCGTTGACAGCGAGCATAGTGCTATATTCCAATTAATGCGTGGAAAAGACAAACCCGAAAAGATATTTATCACCGCTTCAGGCGGCGCATTGCGGGATTATTCAATAGAAAAAATGTACAATGCTTCACTGAAAGAAGTGCTTAGGCATCCAACCTGGTCCATGGGAAATCGCATTACAATAGATAGCGCTACAATGGTTAACAAAGGACTTGAAGTTATAGAGGCCCATTACCTTTTCGAATATGATGAAGAAGATATTCTAACATACATATGCAAAAACAGCTTGATACATGGCGGAGTAATATATAGTGATGGTGTAATTAAAATGCATCTGGGAAAGCCCGATATGAAAATCCCCATAGCCTACGCTCTTAGTTATCCAAAAAGAGGATATCATTCTGATTATATGAACATTGTTGAAATGTCCCTTATGCTGGAAGAAATAGATTATCGTAAGTATCCTGCTCTTGAACTCGCAAGGGAAATAACAGGCATATCTTCCAAGCAAATTGCATACAACGCTGCTGATGAAATTGCAGTCAAATATTTTGAAAAGGGAGCGATTCATTTCGGAGAAATCTTTAAATTGATCAAGAGAGTCGTTGAGCTTATACCCGAAACGGATCCACGTGATTTCGATGAAATTGTTGAAATAGACAGATATTCCAGAGAACTTGCAGAAAAGGAGGTCGCAAAACTGTGATTGCCCTCTACTTTATCGTGATATTTACAGGTGTTGTAGTTGCACATGAACTGGGGCACTATCTCTTTGCTAAACTCTTTGGCGTTAAAGTCTTGGAGTTTGCCATTGGCTTTGGTCCAAAGCTTTTCTCAATAAAAGGGAAAGAAACCACTTTTAGCATAAAGTTGATTCCGCTGGGCGGGTATGTGAGAATGGCTGGCGAAGATCTTGAAAGTCTTGAGAAAGATGCTGAAAGTGTGCCTAAAGAACAGCTTTTCAATTCCAAACCTTCCTGGCAACGCTTTCTCATTGCCTTTTCAGGGCCTTTGTTTTCCATACTGGCTGGATTTCTAATTTTTGCAATAGCTGGTGCCATATGGGGTTTCCCTGAGGTAATTGTAGAAAGGGTTCAGCCCAATTCACCTGCCTATTATGCCGGTCTTCAAAGCGGAGACAGGATAGTCTCCGTTGATGGAAAAACTCTCATTGAAAGTTCAGTGCTTTCGAGAAAAATAAAAAACGGGAAAGAATTGAATATTGTTGTCGAGAGAAATGGCAATCCTGTGGAACTTAACATAAAACCGCAACTATTGCCCGAAAGCGCTGTGTTCGTGCTGGAAGATGTGACCGGGAGTCCCGGCAACAAATTGCTTAAAGTAGACAGAGCCCCTGTAAGCAATGGGTACAGCAATATCGCTCAAATGTTTCAACCCGGGGAAATTGTGGAACTTATTTTTGAAAACGGGAAAAAGATACGTGCAACGTTGAAAAACCTTTCAATATCAGAACCCTATTTTGCGCTTGGTATTTATTACGCTTCCTTTGAACCTGTGTTCAATACCGATGTGGAAAGCTTTAAAGCTGGCGATAGAATCGTACGTGTCAATGATTTTCTAATTAACGATGGCCTTGATTTTTCGTACTTTGTTCAAGGGATATCGACAGACCAGTCGACAATGTATCTGTATTTCACGGGAGATACGCTCGATAAAGCACTTCAAGGCTTCCCTGAAAACCTTGAAATAGAAGTTCTGAGAAATGGTCATCCCGTGATAATTAATACAGCTAAAAGCGATTTTATCTCTATTCTCGGAATGCCAAATGTATTCAGGCAAGGATTTAATTATTGGTACCCGGGGAATGTGTTTGAAGCATTTTCGTTGGGTGTTAAGTGGGCTATGGAACTTCTCCGGACTATGGTGGAAATAGTTAGCAATCTCTTTACAGGGCAATCTTCATTAAGAGAGTTTACCGGGCCAATTGGCATTGTCAAGCTTGTGGGAGATGCGGCAAAAGCTGGAATGAAAATGGTGATTTTATTGGTTGGTTTGATAACTCTTAATCTGGGAGTTGTTAATCTTCTGCCACTTCCCGCCCTTGATGGTGGAAGAATGGTGCTCGCGCTCATCGAAATGGTGATCAGGAAGCGCATTGATCCCAAAGTGGAGGCCTATATACATGCAATAGGGTTCTTCATACTGATTGGCATACTTCTCTATATCACATTTATAGACGTTGGACGTTTTCTGGGGTAGTGATTATGAGTAGAATAGTTAACATAGGAAAAATAAGCATAGGCGGTGGAAATCCCGTTGCCATACAGTCAATGACAAATACCGATACAAGAGATGTTGAAAGTACATTAAGACAGATAGAGGCCCTTTACAATGCAGGTTGTGAACTCGTCCGTGTTTCAGTGCCAGATTTTGATAGTCTTAATAGCTTTTCAGATATAGTCAAGCACAGTCCAGTACCTTTAATTGCTGACATTCACTACGATTATCGCCTTGCCATTGGAGCTATAAAGAAGGGAGCTGCAAAGGTCAGGATTAACCCGGGAAATATAGGACAGTCCTGGAAAATCAAGGAAATAGTTAGTGTCGCAAAGGCCTATAGAACCCCTATAAGGGTGGGAGCAAATTCGGGCTCGATAAAAGAGAGTTTCAAAGGATACGATAACAAAGCCATAGCACTTGCAGAAAGCGCTCTTGAGGAGACCCGTATCCTTGAATCCATGGGATTTTATGACATCGTTATCTCCGCGAAATCGTCATCGGTAAAAGAAACTATCGAAGCAAACAGATATATATCATCCAGAGTAGATTACCCGTTACATATTGGTGTTACAGAAGCGGGTGTTTTCGAAACCGCGGTGGTAAAATCTTCAATAGGCATCGGTACACTACTTCTTGAGGGAATTGGTGACACGATAAGAGTTTCAATTGCTGGCGACCCTTTAATTGAAGTAAAAATTGCAAAGAAACTGTTGAAAGCTTTGGATCTCAAAGAAGGCGTTGAGGTTATAGCATGTCCCACCTGTGCGAGAACGGAAATCGATGTTGAATCTCTTGCACACAATGTGGAAACATGGCTTGAAGACATCAATACAAATTTGACAATAGCTGTTATGGGGTGTGTTGTCAACGGTATAGGTGAAGGAAAAGATGCTGATATTGGTATTGCTGGTACTACTACCGGAGCAGTGATATTCGCAAAAGGAAGAATCGTTGAAAGAGTAAGAAAAGCTGACCTCAAAGAAAAATTGATGAAATGGGTAAAGGAATATTCGAGCAAAAACAAAAGGGCGTGACCGTATTAAAATTTCCATAGTTGAAGGGGGGCAACCTAAAATGAAAAGATTATTTTTATTTGTTCTTTTTTCACTTTTTCTAGTGAATCTTTTTGGCTTCGTTGGGGTTCAATACGACCCTGCAAACATAATCCTTATACCACCTGAAGACGGCATAAACGCAACGCTTGAATTCAACAAACCAAAGGGAAGCACTTATTACGCAGGGGAAGAGCTGATAGTAAGCTTTAAAGTAAACAAAGACGCTTATGTAACTTTATTGGATATTCTTCCAGATGGAAGGGTTCAGGTTTTGTTTCCAAACAAATACGATACAAACAATTTTGTCAACGCCAATGAACTGTACACGCTTCCAACAACAGATAGCTCTTTGGGATATCGTTTAATAGTGGACAATACCGTTGGAAGGGAAAGTTTTTTACTCATAGCTTCTGAAGAACCGCTCTATTTTCTTGACCCTGTGATAATACGATTTCATACCAGTGCATTCCCATACTTGATTAACAGCGTTTCCGGTATGAAAAGCCTGATAATGAATTCTCTTTCACATTCCAATTGGACTGTTGCAAACTACTACTTCTATGCTAATTACGCACCAGCAGCGACAAAAGTCAACATCGTTTCCGACAGGCAGAATACAAAAGTATTCATTGATGGGTTGTATGAAGGAATCGCGCCAATAATGCTGAAAGAGCTTGAACCTGGGCAACATAGTTTTTACCTTTTCAACGATAAAAGGCTTGCCTGGGGGCCAAATCCTCGTAGTGTGAATTTCGGCGATTTTGAACTCAAGTTTAATTTGCTTCCCACTTATCCTTATGGCTATCTTGAAGTGTATTCCGAACCCTCAGGTGCCTCTGTATATATTGACGGAGAATATTTTGGAACAACACCAATAAAGGATTTTGCAGAGGTTGGGAATCACAATGTCACCATATCTAAGTGGAAATATCACGGCGCTTCACAGGATATCACCATAATTGAAGATGAAACTACATCGATTAGTTTTGTGCTGAGTCAAAAAACTGAAGAAGAAGTAAGGAAAGATATTTACACTATATTCGCCATTGTTGGAGCCATTGTCGCCATTGTGGCATTGATTTTGTTGCTTTCGCAATAAATAAGAAAGAGACGCTTTTTTCGCGTCTCTAAATAATATTATATCACGAAAAATGGGTTTTGTCAAACTCGAATATTATAACACAATATTTAATGAAATCACCTTTTGCGTTTTCAATTTCACTGAATAAAAAGATATGGCGATATACACTTAAAGTAGGTTTACTTACAATTGTATTTCCAAGTTTCGAAAATTTGGGGGTAGAAATTCTTGAAAGCTAGGGCAACCTTCATGCTTTTGCTTGTAGTGCTTTTCTGGGGGCTTACATTTCCCATGCAAAAAGCTATTCTCGGTGAAGGCTTATCACCTGTATTCTACAATGCATTGAGATTTGCAATTGCTTCTCTCCTGGTTATCGTCTATGAGAAGCTCAAGGGGAGGAATCCCTTTAGATCGTTGTTCAATTTGCGGGGTGCTATTCTCGGGCTATTTTTGACTGGTGGATATGTATTCCAAACCTGGGGACTTGTTCACACAACTGCTTCTAAAAGTGCTTTTATCACGGCACTGTATGTTGGCTTTGTAGCTGTCCTGTCGCCGCTGATTGAAAGAAAGCTACCTTCTCCCATGAAAGTTATGGCTTTGCTTATTTCCATAGTTGGGCTATATTTCCTGACATCACCCAAAGGCGGAATCCAATTTGGGGATTTCTTAACAATTTTGTGCTCTTTATTTTTTGCACTCCATGTTATATACATCAGCATCTTCACCATTGAAAATGATAATGATGAGTTTGAAATGCTTTTGCCTCAATTACTCATTGTAACCCTTGTCAATAGTATCCTCATTCCCTTTATTCCCGGAAAAATCATTTTCAGCGGTGGAACGATTTTCACAGCGGCTTTCACTGCTGTTTTCGCCACCATTTTGGCTGTGGCTATTCAACTTAGGTATCAAAAGCATATCGGCTCGATTGGAGCTTCATTGGTGTATGTTGGTGAGCCAGCTTTTGCATTGCTATTTGCAATGATTTTTCTCGGTGAGGGGGCTTCACCTAAAGAGACACTGGGTCTCGTATTGATGATACTTGGTATAATTACCGGGAGCTTATCGATATTGCAAAGCAAGGGCAATGTTAGTGAGAATTGAAAGAAAGCACGATTTGAATTGCTGCAAGTTACGAGTATCGAGAAAATCGAAAGCCGTGAAAGCATGAAAAAGCCGCCATGTAGCGACTCAAATTCCGGCTCCCGTTCTCACTAGGGTAGGTGAAAACTTTGAGCAAAAGGAAGTTGTTACTCATTGAAGATGATCCTCATATAAGCCGGTTTTTAAAATTAGAGCTTGAACATAGCGGCTATGAAATAATTCTGGCTGTTACCGGCGATCAAGCGCTGGATTTACTTGAAGCAGAAGAACCTGATCTCATCATTCTAGATGTTATGCTTCCAGTCATAGATGGATTTAGTATTTTGAGATTTATAAGAGAAGAAGTCTCTGAAGAATTGCCCGTAATAATGCTCACAGCTCGTGGGGAAGTCAACGACCGGGTAAGGGGACTAAAGGGAGGGGCAGATGATTACGTGGTAAAACCCTTTCACATTGAAGAACTCTTAGCAAGAATAGAGGCACTTTTAAGAAGGCAGAAGAAACCCAGAAAACTGAATTATAACGCACTTGAAATGGATGTAGACAAGAGGGAACTACTGATCTCTGGTAAGAGCGTAGATTTGAGCAAGACCGAATTCGATCTATTGAGGGTGCTTCTTGAAAACAAAGGGATAGTCATGTCAAAAAATAAACTTTTAGAAATTGTTTGGGGAGTAGAAGATTGGGGAAATCCAAACGTGGTTGAGGTTTACGTAAATTACTTGCGGAAAAAGCTTGGTAAGCACGGGAATTTAATCCACACAGTTAGAGGGGTAGGTTATGTCATCAAATAAAAGTGCATTTACTCTGCCACTTTCTGTGATCTTGACAATAAGCTTTATAATCCTTCTTGTTCTCGTAATAGCTTTCATATCGATTTTTGTGTATCGGGTATCAACCACCGTTTTTATAAACAACTATTCCAAGGAACTGTTGAATTCCTATCGTGCTTCTTCTGCAGCACCACAACGTGGCATTATGGGGTCTCCCGGTTTCATGGGTGGTTGGCGAAACCAACAGTTATACGAAAACATGTTCGTTCAGATAGGTGAAAATGTTATTCGGGACAACGATGAGATAGGTAATCAGAAGTTTGTGGAAGGGCCAAGGATTGTTTCTGAAAGTGGTAAGACTTACCTTTTGTATGGCTTTGTTGAAAACGGTGAAAAACTAATAATAGGTACACATATGCTCGAATATGAAGTCTTTTTGAATGCTCTCAAAAAGACACTTGGATTGGGGGTTCTTTTGGCCATTGCTTTATCCTTAATCTTTGGGATCATTATGGGAAGAAGAATAGCAAAACCTTTAAAAGAAATCTCCAACGCACTCCAGGATACCATTCTTTCGGATCTCTCAAAAAGAATCGAGATGAATTCAAAAGCAAAGGAAATTCACGACTTAAAGGAAGCATTGAATAGATCGCTCGAAAAGATAGAAGAAGCTTATAGAAGACAAGAGCAATTTTCATCTGATGTTGCCCATGAAATACGTTCCCCTTTGACTTCTATTGTGGGATTCTCAAGGCTGATCAAGCGTTGGGGTATAAAGGATCCAGATGTTGTTCTTGAAGCAGCCAAAAATATAACAGAAACAGCTGAAAGTATGATTACCTTGACTGAATCTCTGCTATTTCTCGCAAAACCCGATTTGAAACCAGAATTCAGCGCCGTGAACTTAAAAGAAGCGCTTGAAAAAGCTCTTGATTTTGTCAGCCGTTCAGCAAACATCGAGATGAAATTTGAATTACCCGGTATAATTGTGATGACAGATAAAAAGCTCATTCAACTTGCATTCAAGATATTGCTGGAAAATTCAATAAAGCATGCACCTGGAAAACCAATTGAGATTTTTTGGAAATCTGAATCTTCAACTCTGATCTTTAGAGACTATGGCCCCGGCATTTCTGAACAAGAGAAGGAAAGGGTTTTTCAACGTTTCTATAAAGGGGATTTCTCCAGAACCGGCTCGGGGTATGGCTTAGGTCTTTCAATATTCAAAAAGATCATCGATACTCTTGGATTAACAGTTCAGGTTGAAACACCTGAAACTGGCGGTACAATGTTTTTATTAGGAGGCTGGAATGAAATTCGCTCTGTGCGCAGCTGAAACAATTGTTTTTTGGTTGCTTATTCCTTTAACCATAATCTCAACCGGTTCACCTCTATCATTACCAATTGCTTTTTTAGGCTGGGTTGTTGTAGCTTTTGGTGTTTTTTTGGCATTTTACTCTTCGCTTATCATGCTCTTTGATGGTGGTGGTGCCCCATACTATTTCTATGCTCCGAAAAAATTGGTTATCTCTGGCCCATACAGGTTTTTGAGGCATCCTTTGTATCTGGCGTACCTACTTTTTCTTGCCGGTCTACTAATAAGTAATTGGAGTCTTGTAGGGCTTTATCTTTTATTTGGTATTGGTCTTCTAATAGTTTTTTATGTTTTCATTTTTGAAGAGAGAAAGCTAATGGAGAATTTCGAAAAGTTTAGAGAATATGCCAAAAAAGTCCCCGCATTTATTCCTCTTCCAGGTAAGTATATTCCCTTTGATTATTCCCGTAGTGTTCCATGGCAATATATCTTTTTGAATTTGCTCATGAAATTTCTTGTCCAGATCATCGTTTGGCCTAAGGTCGTTAACAGCAAAGCACTGAAATCAAAAGGCCCACATGTGATTGCTATCCTTCACCAGACCCATTATGATGGTCCACTCGTGTATTACGCAGTTAATCGATACTTCAGGTTTGTCAGTACAGCATTGTACTTCGACAGGATCCCTTTCATGTGGAAAGTCGGGATTATACCTGTTAAGCGCTATACCGTGGATTTTTTGGCGATGAAAAGAATCATCGAAACAATAAGAAATGGCTTTGATATTGGAATAGCGCCTGAAGCTGCACGCACCTGGGACGGTGAGCCCATCTGCATCAGAAAAGAAATCTGGAAGCTTCTAAGGAAATTAAATATTCCCGTTATTCCCGTGAAATTTTATGGTATCCAGCGACTATGGCCAAGGTGGTCCAACAGAATTAGATTGGGAAGGGCTACCATTGAATTCGGCGACCCGGTTTCTCCAGAAGACCAGCATTTTGAAGAAAAAATCAAGGGATTCTTAACTAAGCCAGATCCCACTTTCGAGCTTCCTTACAGGGATTATAGGGGTATTGAAAAACTTCTCTGGAGATGTCCAAAATGCGGCACTATCGGTTCTATACGGAGTGCAAAACACGCATTTTATTGCGATAAATGTGGAAAGAAATATGTAAAACCAACTGTCAACGAAGTTATAGAGCTTCACAAAAAAATAAGACCTGATTATATGCCCGTAAAGTTCCCTGTCAGTGATACTGTATTGCTTAACAACAAAAAGGTATCCGGGCAAATGTACGAAGATAGAATGAAACTTGGGAATCTTGTGATAGAATTCGATAAATTGCGCACTTCATCTATCGAGCGAAATGAGGAGAACATATTTGGAACCCCTAATGAGCTTATAAGATTTATTCCAGAGACTTCCCCGCTCATGTGGAAAGAAATCGTGGATTATCAAATCAGATTCGTTCTGGGAAATGAAAATTTTCACACGTATTACTGGGATCTAAGTCGTTGAAAGACTCATCTTCCACTTTTTAAAAATAGAAAAAACTGTGCAAGTTTGAACAAAATTGTGTTCAATACGGTATAAAATCCAGCTTTTATCTTGGATCTCATAGGAAAACTGATTATGCTTTGATACTCCTCGCAATCGCCCTTATCTTCCCAGAACTTGTACTCAAATCCCCTCACAATGATAACCGGGGTAAGCTCAGTATTTCCACCCATAACAGCTCCTCCAATTGCAGCAACAGCATCTACAACAACAACGTTTCCTCCGAACTTGTTAGGCTTAAACAAATCAGGGCCCGATTCGTTAACAGTAATTGGGTAAATACCAGAGCAACCAACGCAAACATCAAGAGCCCCTGTCCTGTTTGGAACTGATAATGTATCTGTAACTACCACCGCAACATTTTTATTGTACTTGCGCCTAATATAATCTCTTATTTTCTTCGCCGAAAGGCATGGATCCTTAGGCAAAGGAACCAAAAAACCTTCGGGTACATTTGAACCATCTATGCCACCATTATCAAAAATAAGTCCCAGTTTATTGGTCATTGGTACATTGACAAAATTTTTACGCAGCATTTCCTGTGTTGCTTTTATATCCCTGGAATGCTTCAGGTAAAAGTTCCTGATGAACTTATCATTCATAATCCTTCTCAGTGGCACAATGCCCAGAACTTTTCCTTCCCTAAAAACCAGTTCGAGTCGATGAGAATCAATCGAAAAAAGCTTTGAAAGAAATTTGATACGCCATCTCGGCTTTATTGAAGAGATTTGCACAGCATTTCCTTCAAGCAAAGAAACTATTTTAGACGTTATAACCAAAATATCTTTTTCTTCTATTTCGATTTTATTTTCTTCCAGCTCTTTTACCAACCGTTGTTCTAACGACGAGTCTTTAATATCATCAGGGACAACAGGCTTTGAAAAACGAATGGGTATTAGCTTAACCACTTTATATTCCCTCCTTCGGCTAATCAACCACCTTAAATTTATTAAGGTTTACTTCATCAAAGCTATTTTTTGCCTTGTCTCGTTCTTTACAATGGGAAATATTCCAGAACAACCAATTCATATGTTATTTGATCCAACGCGTCTTGGTGAATAAAGAGAATTGATAATATTATAACCAATTTCTTCCAGGTCTTTTTTCCGAATTGTTTCTTATTTTTATGGCAGATCTTATGGGCTTTTCAGGCAATAGAGTAATATATCCATTATTCTCAATCGCGGAGATCAACAGATCTTCAAATTATCTTTTCACTTCTACTTGGCAACACAGGCTTTGAAAAACGAATTGGATATATTTGCATCACAGATAATCCCTCTTTTGAGAAAGCAAGACTTCAAAATTCTATCACGAAAGTTTCCATAATTGTTTATTTGGTGGTTGAAAGAAAGAAAGAAACCGTGTTAAAATACCCATAGCGAGGCGACGTAGCCAAGGGGTCAAAGGCGGAGGTCTGCAAAATCTCTACTCGAGGGTTCAAATCCCTCCGTCGCCTCCAGCGCTTTTTGAAAGTAGTTTGAACAAGTTTAAAGAGCAAGGGATCTTACGGGTCTCTTGCTCTTTTTGTAAACAGTGGATTTCATTGATCTTCGCAAACACAAAATCTGAGATCTCAATCTCTTTTGAAAATATATATGAGGAAGGAGTCTAATGAGGGTATGGGAACAATTTTCGCAATTGGTGGAGGAGAAATAGGTAAGATGGAAACTTTAAGTATTGATAGAAAGATAGTTGAATCTTCGAAAAAGAACCACCCAAAAGTTCTATTCATCCCAACTGCCAGCGAAGAATCCAAAGAATATATTGAAGTATTTAACAACATATATGGAAAAAAGCTTGGTTGCAAAACTGATGTTCTTCTCCTACTAAACAAGCAGATTACTTCAGATGAAATAAGGCGAAAAATCATGAGTTCCGATATTGTTTATGTTGGTGGTGGAAACACAAGAAAAATGATGGAAGTATGGAAGATGCATAACGTAGATGATCTTTTAATAGAGGCGTACAAGAACGGTATAATCATGAGTGGGTTGAGTGCTGGGTCAATTTGCTGGTTCAAGAGTGGCATGAGCGATTCAGAAAGTTTTGAAAAACAAGGAAATTGGAGTTATATCAGAATAGAAGGTTTGAATTTGATTCCCGCAATGCACTGCCCCCACTATAATGAAGAAAGTAGAAGAAAAAAACTTATACCCATGCTATCAAAATACGATGAAATAGCAATCGCTATTGAGAATAACTGTGCTATAGAGTTTAAGAATGATGTCTATAAAATTCATAAATCAAACGATGAAGCCAAAGCGTACAAAATCTATCTTCACGATGGAAAGATCAGAGAAAAAGAATTAAGCAATAATACGGAATATAAACCATTAAGAGAACTACTTACCAAATAGCCAGTCAATTTTATATCAGTGGAAGTAATAAAGTGCTTCTTTTTTCCTGAAACTCTTTGCTTATAACTCACTTATACTACTTTTCTTGAGCATCTTATACGGATTGAAGCCTTGATCTGGCCCTTTCCATCTTAAACTGCTCATCGTGAATCTCCCGATCTGTATCGCCTCTTCAGGGCATTGGTGAACACAGCGAAGGCACAAATAGCAGTTGTCTGAGAAAGCAACTTTATCATTTTTTAAATGTATGTTTTTTGCAGGGCATACCTCAATGCAAATTCCGCACTTTGTGCATCTATCATTCACCCAAAACTTCCTTTTTAGCAAGTTTTCAATGGCCGGATATGCGATTTTTAATCCAAATTCCACAGGGAAAGCCCACACGTTAAACAAAGGAATGTTCGCATCTTCTGAGTTCAAGGGATTTGCATTCTTGATT
>Ga0190346_1000018_pt1 | contig 41327 bp, 78 predicted proteins | sample 48721345_MG_FD_161680 | JGI IMG/M metagenome (GOLD analysis project Ga0190346, IMG submission 161680) | Hydrothermal vent microbial mat bacterial communities from Southern Trench, Guaymas Basin, Mexico - 4872-13-4-5_MG | ecosystem: Environmental > Aquatic > Marine > Hydrothermal vents >... | reverse complement strand
GGTTATCCAGTGGAAGAATGTATTATTTGTAAGAAGATAATACAAAGATAGTGGCCTCTTCCGTTATACTTCATATAATGGCAGTTAAACAAAATGTTTACGCACATCGTTTGAACTGCATACATTATGCGTAATTTTTGGCTATTGCCAAAAACTCAAAAAATAAATAGAGGATTGATAACATGAAAAAAATAAGAAAAATAGAAGAAAAAAGTTGGAAAGAAGGAACATATGCTTTTACAAAATATTATGTTAATGGAAGATTATTCCATGAAATGAGTGAACCTAAAAATAAATGTGGTGTTAGTTATTTTTCTGAACTTCCAACTTCGGAAAGAAAAGCAAAAAAAGAAGATATAACATCTAACACCCCATATTTTATTGATAATATGCTTGAGGAAATGGGATATGAATAAAGTTTGGTATTACAACAATTTTCATTTATTTTTTGGAACTATCGTTCACGCATAATAATTCTTATGCGGTTCGTGCTTCGCACTCACCCAAATGCCTTCGGCACTTCGCATAAGAATATACATTATACGCAATCGTTCCTTACGGAACGACTTTAAACCCCTAGAACTAAAATGGAAGAATATATTAAATGAATATAGAATTTAAATGGTGGAAAGCAATCGGAATGTTTTTACTGATTGTGGGATGGACAGCACTATTTATAATTGAAAGACCTATACCTTATAACCCCATTCCAAGCTTTATATGGATTGGTCTTGGAATAATATTTTTGAGTGTAGAACGTAAACCTACTAAACATAATAGCAGTTAAAAAACATTGAAAACGATTTTTGAACTGCATACATTATAATCAATAAATTTTCGAGGGCTAAAAAATGGAAAAACTAAAAATCATTTGTGGAATATTAATTGTGATGTCATTAATGTTAGTTGGATGTGTGTCTATAAAAAAAGAAGCTAAACCTACAGAAGAAGAAAAACCATTAACTTTTGAAACCTATATCAAAGATAATTATGATTATTGTCAAATTGTATTTTGGAATACTTTTTCATTTAGTAAAGGTCAAAATATTATAGAAGATATGGATTTGTGTGCTTATTTATATGAAGGGTGTAGAACTAGTGCTGGTTGTGGTTTAAGTGATAGACAAGATAAAAGATATTTCATTATTGGATTTCGCAATAATACTCATAGAGAATATGATTTACAAGAACGCATAAGATATTTAGAAAAACAGAAAGGTATAGATGTTTTACAAGACTTAGAAAAGTGTAAAGATAAATTAGAGAATATAACACTTGCTATACAACAAATTACTGAGGAGTAACACCCTCAAAAATTTACTAAACTTTGCTTCGCAAAGTTTTCCTACAGAGATTATAATTAATGTTAATCGGTTCACAAAAGCTCACCCAAAATAAAAATCGGAGATTTTTATCTTCGATTAACAATAACATTATGCGTAATTTTTACTTACGCAAAAACTTAAAACTAAATGGATGTGATAAAAATGGAAATTGCTGTAAATAAGTGTTATGGGGGATTTAAATTATCAGAAGAAGCCATCTTAGAATTAATTAAGATGAATAGTGATTTAGTTAAAAAATCTAAGTTATCAGAATGGGAAAAAGATGGATTAGATTTTTCCTCAAGATTAGAGCTATTCAAAGATGGCTTCAGAAAACATAGGTTTTACCACTTGCTTGAGAAGGATGGAGAGATATATAGTTATGATAGAGCGTATAATTATAAAAATAGAACTCACCAAGACTTAATCAAAGTTATAAAGAAACTGAAAAATAAAGTTAATACATCCGTTTCAAAAATAGAGATAATTCAAATTCCCGATGATGTTGATTGGGAGATTGATAAATATGATGGGATAGAATCAATACACGAAAAACATAGGAGTTGGTAATCCGTTTGGTTTTAATCCTAGCGGACACGCATAATTCTCGTTATGTTCAATTCGGCTTCGCCAAACTTAAATTGCCGAGGGAGGATAAAATGACTAAAATTAATGAGATAGTAGGAAATGGTAATAGGTTTAATAAAAAAGCAAGGGAATTAGCAAAAGCAATAAACCAAGGAACAGAATCTATATCTTTAGAAGAGTGTAGAGTTTATCTTGAATCTGTACTTTGTATTTGTGGGCATAATGAATTAGACCATAATAAATATGGGAGATGTTATGCAGGTGGTTGTGATTGTGAAAAATTAGTTTTACAGAAAGACAGATAGTTGTTTTGGTTAAATGAAAAGGAAATATAAAAAAAAGAAAAACATTGGATGATACAAAAATAATTAAAAGGTAAAATAAAATGGTAAAAATAAAAGGATGGAAGAAAACAGGAAAATATAGTTATAGAAGAGATAGTGACAATGCTTTTTTACAAATAGGGCAACCAATAAATAAAGTCACATATAGAGTTTTAATAGAAATCTTACCAAAAAGAAAATTGAAACCAATACATGAAGGTGTTTTTTACAGTGAAAAAGAAGCTAAAAAATTCGCTATAGATTATATGATAAAACATCCAAAAAACTAAAATGATAAATTAAAAAACCTAACTAAATATAAAAACATCATAAGAGGCAAAATAAAATGATATTTTTAGGAAATGGAAACTTGAAATTAGAAAAAAACGAGCCAACTTTTAGAAGTTGTTGGAATTGTAACAGTGCACATGAACAGCTCAAAAAACTTAATATGATAATGAATTGTTTTATATGTGGTAAAAACTTCATTTTTGGAAGAGAAATGAATTTTAAAAATGACAAGGAGTTTGATAAATTTTTTAAAAATTATGGATTAAAGAAAGGAGACAGTACAACTAAAGTAGATTTAGGTTATAGAATTACTGTATTAACAATTTCACCTTCAAAATCAGAAGCTAAATAAACAAAAAATTTAAGGAGGTAAAAAAAATGGATTTAGGAACAATAGTAAATGAAACAGAAATACACCACCAATTTAATGAGGTAGAACCGCATCCTTATGAATTGATGCAGATGTATTTACCAATAAGTATGTATGCTTTTGCAGGCTGTCCTCAAAACAATACAAGAGGACAATGGGAAACGCCAAGCAGAAAACTAAAAAAAGAATATGAAAAAGCTAAGGTAAAAAGAAACAGTTTTTGGTACAAGAAAAAGAAAAGATGAAACATTATCTTTGGTTTTTATTGTTGTTAGCCATAGCATGTTTTGGTGGTATAATCTTATCTGGGATAGTACAATTAATAGGTTATATTTAATTTATTTTTATGAAAGTTAAAAAAAATGAAACAATATTAATTAATGGAGAGATTATAATAAAATATATTATGTTGCAAAGATATTATAATGAATTATGGAGTGAGTATTGTGATTTATATAAAAAATACGAAGAATTAGAAAAAACACAAACATATGATAAGAGTGAACGAGGAAAAATATGGGAAGAGGAATATTAAAAAAATTAAATAAAGAAGAAAAAGAATTTATAAAAAATAACTGGGGAACACTACCTAAAGATGTGTTGAAAAACACAATAGGTATAAGTTTAAAAAAGTTATATGATACTGCTAGAAAGCTAGGGATTAAGATAGATGAAACTAAGAAAGGAAGAAAGAACAATAATAGTGAAGAGTTTTGGAAGCCATATTTAGATGAGTTGTTTAATAATAACCAGCCATTTATTATACAGAACAAAACAAAAGACAATGCAAAAAAAATTTGGTTGGTTAATTATCGCAGAAAGACACAAAATATAATTATAACAACTATTGGTAAGAAAAAAGAACAGATAGTATTTACAGAAAATACACGTATCCAGGCATGGGAACTAGCTATTACATCTAGCTTGATTAAAAAAAAAGGTAATTATTTTAGTAGATATGGACCAGCTATATTAGGTAAAAAAACATTGTGGAAAAAACCTGATATAAAAATAAAAGGACGAGGTAGAAGACCAATGTTAAGATGTGAGTGTGGTGGACAGTTAAAAACATTATATGCACAAAACCCAAAAAAACAAGGTTTCAAAAGAATAACAAAATTAATTTTTTGGTGTTGGAAGTGTGAAAAAATAACAAAATATAACAAGGAAAAATAGAATGTATAAATTATAAAAATTAGGTGAGATTATGAGCAAAAAAACAATTTTAGATAAATATCCGGAAGATTATTATTTTTATTTTGACGAGAATGATGTATTAGTGGCCATCCCTAAAAGAAATGTTAAAAAAAAGAGTTGATTAATTTATGAATGAAACATTTAAGTATAAAGTATATGTTGGGAGTATTGAAACTAAAGGTACAAGACCAGGAGACAAGTCACAGAAAGGAACAATATATTTACACATGGTTGAAGATGACTTGTTTAAATATAAAGAAAGGTTTGTAGAGATAGAGATAATAGTAAAAAAGAAGTTTGGTAAATCAGAAAAACCTAAGAAAGGTTATAAATATAGAATTTTAAAAAGATTGAATAAAAAATAAACTGTGTTGTGATATGGGAAGGATAATCGGAATGAATAATGTGGATAGAAAAGTGTTGAAAAAAACTATATGGGAGTTAAAAAAAAGATATAACATTCCATGTGAAGAGATTAATAAAATAATAAAAAGTATATGAGGATTAAAAAATGGCAGATAAAAATGATGTAAAAATATTAAAAGAAATAAAAATAATGCGACATATAATGTATGACATGTACACCACCTTAGCAGAATTTCTCAGGGAGGAAGTTGTAGATGAAAGTTGTTATGAAGACGCTGTTGACGATGAGATGGTGGATGAAAAATGAAGATTGAAATTGACGATGCTGAGATAAAAGAAGAAGTTAAAAAATACATTATGCGTAAAATAAAAAAAGAGTTGAAAGAAGAGATTGATGAACAGATACTTGATATTTGTACAGATGTTGAAACATTTGAACTAAGAACACCAGAGATTAACAAAAAGCTTGAAAAGATAGAAGATTGGATTAATGATAACTTTCTTGATAAGAGGTTAATGTTATGACAAGTTACTTATATTTTGATTGTGGATGTTCCTTTGAAGTTGATGAAGGAAGATGGGATTGTAGTGAGATATGTGATAAACATTATAAAGAATTATGTAAAGAAGATTTAAATTTGGAAAATGATTAAAAAAACATTCATTGAAAAATATCCAGAGTTTAAAGGAAAACAAATAGAATCTTATGAACCTGTTGATATTTTAAAAGAAGATGGTAAGTGGCATAACATTAATCAATATTATGAAAAAGATATAGAAAAACTACTTGATAAGCACTTTATTAGAAAAGAATCTTATGAGATTATTGCAAAAGATTTTGCTAATGTATTAAATAGATTAAATAAAGATTACATTCCAAAGCAGAAAGTCAAAGATGCTTTAAAAGACTTAGTCAAAGATTTAAAAAAAGAAGATTATTGTGTTCAACCAATATTTATAGAATTATTAAAAGAGTTGGGGTTAGAATGACAGATTACCAGAGAAAGCTAAACTTTGATGAAGATGTTGAGATAGTATATGTACAAGGTTGGAAAGGAAAAGGAGATACACAGATTTATGAAGGGCCTGAACAATATAAAATTATAGAATTTAGAAAAAACAAAGAAACAGGGCATGTAAATGAAGATTATCATATAATAAATAAATTAGATGTGTTGTTTCTTTGGGACAAGATAATCAAACCATTAGAACTTGGAGAAAAGTATGGTTATAAATATCTTGTGAGAAAACTTATTGAGTTAAGAGGAATCAATCTGAAAGAAAATGTTTCAGTAGAAATTATGATGGAAGCGTTCAATGGAGGAACTAATAGAAGTAAATATTATTTTCCGCTTTATTATTATCCTATGAAAGTTTTGGAGGCTAAAGGTTACATTCAATACTGGGGCAGAGGAGGAATAAGTAGATTAGAAGATGGTGAGTTGAGATGAATAAAGAAACTTATTTTTTTAATAATAATACTTATTAAAATCATAAAATAAGATGAAAAATAAAGCTATTAAAAAAGGGTACGTGTGCCAGTTCCATAAAGACTGTGTGAAATGCAGTATGAAAAATTTATGTATTAGTGCTAGTGGATTGGTTTCAGGTGATAGGCGATACTTTTTACGTAATAAAGGATATAGAGAACCAACTACAGAAGCCATGACAAAAGGTAAGGAACTCCACGAAAAATACCAAAAAGGTATGAAAAGTGCATTAAAAACGCCTTTTCACATCATAAGAAAAGAATTATTTTCAGGCATGGAACTTGTGTATAGTGAATTTCAACTCTGTTCACCTTTATATGGTTTAAGGGGGATTATAGATGTATTAAAAATACAATATGACAGAACAAACAAAGTCATGAATCTTACTGGAGTTGAGCTAAAGAGCCATTACTGGAAGCCTTATTTTAAGCAGATAGCGTGTTACGGCTTGATTTTAAGCGATTTGAAACATAGGTTTGTCCAAGAAGTCACAAAAAGAAAAACAAGAAGGATAACGCATAAGTTTTATCCTAATGAAGAATTTAGATTGAACATTAACTTAAGATTACAAGTTTTTGAAAAAAAGCCGATTGACATACCTTGGGTTAAAAACAATCAAATGACAGATTATGCTAATGGCATAAGTGCATATGTGTTGAGACGTGCAAAAGAATTAAGAGTGTATCATAAACTAGGTTTGCATTGGTTAGAAGAGATTCCTGAATGTGAAAACTGCAATCCTGAGTTTTGCGGTTTTTACCAGAGGTTTTGCAGTAAGATACCTAAAGTGAAAGAAAAAGTTAAGACAAAACAAAGATATTGGGGAAAGAAAAAGTTATTAATAAAAACAAAGCCGAAAATTAACATGGCGGAGATAAGCAACATGGTGAGGATAAAATGAAATACACAGGCAAGAAAACAAAGAATAATTTTAAAAAACAAATTAAAGGAATGAATAAAGAAAATTTAGAAAAGGCGTTGGCTGATATTAACCTTGAATTTCAGAAAGCAAACAATGAAAGGAGTAAAGGAGTCAACCCATATGATAAAGGTAAGTTTCTTCTGAAGTTGATGAGATGGAAAAGGACACAAATAATTAATATGTTGAAGAGTGGTGGGGAATGAAACAAAAAAATTGGTTTGAGATTGATTCACAGGGATTAAAAAATCTCTTTGGACGAAAAAACAAAACATTTATACTTAGAGAACTAGTACAGAATGCGTTTGACGAAAACATTACAGAATGTAAAATAGATTTAAAATGGAATAAAGGCATTGCAATTATAAGTGTTGAAGATGATAGTCCTGAAGGTTTCAGGGACTTGACACATGCATACATTTTATTTGGTGACACATATAAAAGGAGAGACGCTGAGAAAAGGGGAAGGTTTAACATTGGTGAAAAACTTGTATTTTGCGTATCAAAAGAAGCAAAGGTTGAGACTACAAAAGGCACAATTATTTTTGATAAGAAAGGCAGACATAAAAAACTTGAAAAGAGGGACAAAGGCAGTAAAATAACTATAAAGGTATCAATGACTAAATATGAATTTAATAAATTAATTGAAGATGTTTTATTATACATCCCACCTAAAAATATTAAATTTATGTTAAATAAAGCAAGGATAGATAGGATAGATAAATATTTAACATCTTCTTTCAAGACAATCCTTACTACAGAAATAGAAAAAAATAATGTAATGACTAGAACTAAAAGAAAGACAGTGGTTGATGTCTACAAATTAGACAGGGACAAACACTATATTTATGAGATGGGGATACCTATCACTGAAATAGATTGTGAATATGATATAGACATCCAACAAAAGATACCTTTAAGCCTTGACAGGGAAACAGTATTACCAAGTTTCTTGAAAGATGTTTATGCAGAGGTATTAAATCACATGTATGATAAACTCACAGAAGATAATGCTGCAGAAACATGGGTAAACATAGCTATAAGTGACGATAGAATAAATAAAGATGCTGTTGAAACAGTTCTAAAAAAGAGATATGGTGAAAAGATAGTTGTTGGAAACCAGTTTGACCCAAATAGTATAGACGATGCTATAAGTCATGGGTTTAGGGTTGTCCGTGGCGGTGAATTTGGTAAAGAAATATGGGAGAAAATAAAAAGATTTGATTTATTAAAATCAACTTCAGATTTATTTGGTACAAATTTTAACAATGCTCCTATTATAGTACCTAATGATGATATGAAAAAAGTTGCCAGACTGTCAAAAAAGATTGCAAAAGCATATTTTAATATTGATATAACTGTTAATTTTGTTAAGGGTGGCAGAAACATGGTAACTGCACAGTATGGTAATCGGTGTTTGACATTTAATATAACTAAATTAGGAAATGGGTTTTTTAGTAATCCATTAAGTAAAAACACAATATCACTTATACTCCACGAGCTAGGTCATGAACGAGGTAACCATACAGAAAGTAATTATCATGAATGTTTAACAGACATGGCAGGTTGGTTAATAATACAAGCAATTAAAGAACCAACGTTTTATGAGGTGAAATAAAATGGCAATAGAAGAAAAAGAAGTTGTTGGCGGTATCCAAGTAAAAGACGATGCAGAAATAATAATAAGAGTGACAGAAATAAACGAGATTACAGGAGTTGATATAAGGGAATATGTAGATAGTGAGAATTATACAGGTTGGACAAAAAAAGGAGTTTGGGTTAAAAAAGATAAATGGGACGACTTAAAAAAACTAATCAACAAAGTTGATATGGGATGAAAAAACCGATTACAGGAATTGTAATCATTGGAATAATTATGGTAATAATTACATTCATAATGTGTTTAAGATAAAAGGTGAAATAATGATAAAAGAGATTATAAAAGAAAATTTAATTGAAGTATTAGATGGGTTGAACGCCATTGAAACAAAACATAACATTACACTTCCTCCTAACTTCAAGAGAGATTTATTAAATTTTATTACAGTCAAAGGGATAGCACACTACACATCAATAATGAATTACATCTTAAAAAGAAGTGGTAGTGACATAGAATCTATATTTAAAATAGGTGGAGATGTTGCACAGGAGCTAGAAGTTCTTTTGAAAAATTATCAGGTGTGTTTAAAAAATGAAAAATAAAAATATATATAAGGAATTTATGAACCAGGAAGTTAGGATAATAAAACAAGAAGGTAGCAGGATTTACACACTAACAGGTAAGTTAACCTATTTAGATGATAAAGTTATTAAACTAGATGGGGATACTGTAAGAATTATAGATAGAAGTATAATTAAAGAGATACAATTAATAGATTTTAAAATGGAAAGGTGATAATATGAAACAAAAATTAAAAACAATTGAGATAGGCAGTAGAATATTTGAGATAGAACGCGAGTTTAGCAGAAAAGGAGTAATAAACCCAATAATCAGGTTTGAAAAATACAATGATAAAAATAAAGAAGACATTTACATTGATGAGAAGACAGGCAAGAAAATAAAAATATCTGTAGTAAAAAAAATCATACATTGTGAAATTTGCGAGAAACGGTTGGAAGTTTTTAATAAGCTAAAAAGAGAAGTTGAAAAGAGTGGTGGTGAGTTTATAGAAGAATGGAACCGTGAAAAAGAAAAGTATTTAGCCAAACTAAAAGAATGCCCTGCATGTAGTAAAAGAGTGTCAAGTGTTGTATCAGATTTAAATAGCCATACCCACACACATTACTGCCAAGAATGTAATTTACACTTTCCTAAAGAAGAAGGTGTTGTGTTTGCTGGGGATTATGAAGATGATAGTCTAGAAAGAAAATGATAAAAGTTAAATGTCCTTATTGTGGGAATGGAGACGCAGAAGTTACTGAAGTTGAACAAACATTAGATTATATCTGCATAAAGTGTGAACAGTGTAAAAAAGAGTATGTTTGCGGTATAAGAGATTGGGAGATTGATAATTAAAAAAAAGCACATAACCAAAAAATTTATATAATATAAAATTACAAATAAATATATGGTAGACTGTGACTGGTGTAATATGAAAATCAATGGCAACCCTGTAAAAAGCAAAGTCAAACAAAAAATACTTTATTTTTGTGATGATTCTTGTATGAAACAGTTTTTTGAATTTGAATCAAAATATTTAACTAATGATAAATTCATAGCACAGAGACAGGTGGTAGTTGTTGATATGGTATAATCGGTTAGGATTATACATTGAAAGAAAGAAAAGACAACAAAAAAAGAAGTAGTAAAAAAAAACAAACTTGACATTACTACAATAATGTTGGGTGTTTTATTATTAATCATAGTGTTTTTATATATCTTAACTTGAAAAAAGAGGTGGGTGGTGATATAAATGGGAAACATAGTATTAGAGATAATTAGCTTTTGTATTGGTCTCTTACTCATACTTTCTATATTTTTATGGGCGGTTGACAATCCAAAAAAAGCGATTGATGCAGGGCTAGGGATAGGAGACAAATTTATTAAAGTATCGACTGGAGCAGTAAAGTTTGCAGTGAAAGTAGGAACAAGAATAGTGACATATTCAAACAGTAGTATGAATGAAACAATTGCACAAAAAATGACTACTGAAGAATAGTTAGAAAGATTTATATACTTATATATTTATATTAAAAAATATACCTAATAATGGTGAATTATTTTGGAGTGGATAAAAAGGGTTTGGATGTTTTTTGCAGGTGTGGTGGTTACAATAGTTGGAATGTATATCAGAAAAAACTTACCATATAAATATAGAAAAAGAATTGATGACTTTTCAAAAAAAACACTAATATTTGGTTTTGGTGTGATTTTTGGTGCTCTTTGGATGATGAGTATAAAATGACAAATAATCTAATAAAACAAAAAAAAGGGTGGCTTGATAATTTAATAGATGGGTTTAATGAACTGTTTGAGTTTGAGTTTGAAAGTAGGAGTAAAGTTATTGACACAAAAGTAAATTATAAAAAGATAAACAATAGTGAGTATAAAGGTGCTCAGACAATAGGAAAAATAAAAACCAAGCATGGTGAAATTAATTATAAAGTTACTAGATTGAAAAATAAAAAAACAGATGAAGAAGAAGTTAAATGGAGGTTTAGATGAAAATAACTATCCTTGGCGAGCCAATGGCTATTCAAAGTATGCGTATCACTAATAAAGGTCATAGGTACCAACCAAAAAAAAATCTAAATTATAAAGCACAGATACGTTCACAATTATTACAGCAACTGCCAAAATCATTTGTGCCATTAAGAGGACCAGTAATAATAAAAGACTTAATTTATGTATTTCCGCCATTGAAAAACTTCCCTAAATATAAAATAAACATGTTAAAAAATGGAAACACTATATATAAAAAAACAAAACCTGATTTATTAGATAATTTAAGCAAAGGTTTTTTTGATGCGTGTGAAGGAATTTTATTTTTAAATGATAGCCAGATAGTTGAATGCAAAGGTATGAAAAAAGTTTACGGGTTAAAGCCAAGGATTGAGTTTGAGATAGAAGAGGTAGAAATAATTAAAAAAAAGGAGTTAAAAAATCAAAAGGAGAATAAGAAAAATGAAAATACCATTTAATTCATGGAGTAAAGAAAGGATTGAGAAAGGAGTAAAGAAATGTACAAGCAGGCACAAAAAATATCTTAATGATAAACGAGTAACATACATTAGCCCTAAACTTCCTTGGTGGTTTATAAGAACTTATCTTTGGGAGCCAGAAGGAGCCAACAGTCCAGAAGAGCTGCAAGAAGTAATTGAAAAGATATATAAAAGAAAAGTTCCAGACGATGAAGTGTTTTATGTGCATTTTGGTGAGTTCAAATAAACACACGAGATAAATATGAGAGGAATGTGAGAGAATGAAAACAAAAAATCCATTTGAAGAGTTGGATAGGGTAATGGCTAATAAAATAAAGGAACAAAAAAAACTTATGGAAGACTATAATAAATTAAGAGAATATATAATTCCATTTATCAACCAAAATAAAGAAATTAAAGAATTAGAAAAAAATATTTCTGCTCGGTTAGTTGCGTTGCCAATATCAGATTTAATAATAAACACAATTATATTAACAATAAATAACACAATGAAAGAACAGATGAAAACAATACAAACAAACTTCAAAAAAATAGTTAAGGAGATGAACCTACCAAAAGAGTTGTTTGATTTAGAAAGGGATGTGAAATGAATTTTAAAACCTTTGATATTGTTTGTAAAAAATGTAATTCAAAAGATTGTGATATAAGTATAAGTTATTATGAAAAAACAGAAAATGCCACATACTATGATATAGAAGCAACTTGTAATAAATGTGGTAATGAAGAGGAAACACAATGACATACTATGGATTATCAGGACAGAGAAAACAAATACTTGATGTTATAAAAAAACTAGGAAAAGCAGCACCAAATGATATAATTCAAACATTAGAAAACAAACCAGGCAATATCCACGACCAGTTGATAAAACTAACAAAAGATGATTTTATAAAAAGGGTATCTGATAGAGAATATTCTCTTACTGAGAAAGGACATGCAGTGTATGATAAAAAAAGAAAAAGAAAAAGAAGTATAATAAAATTTACAGAAGAAGAAGTTAAATTATTTCATAAATTTGCAAGAGATAAAGAGTTTTATACAAAAATAAGTGAATCATGTTTACCAAAACTATATGGTATGGGTAAAGAAAAACTTGGTTGTATTCTTTCATTAGTAAGTTTGCCTGATATAGAGCATGATAGAAACCGCATACATATATTATTAGAAGGAGAACCTGGATGTGGAAAAAGCACATTAATAGAAGGAATAACAACTGAATATTGGGGATTGTTTGCTGATTCTGTTAGAATGGGAACAAGCACAATAGCAGGAAGTGCAAAAGGTTCTGTGTATAAACCAGGTCTTGTACAAAAAGCAGATATGAGTTTGTTAGCTGTTGACGAGATAGATAAACTTAATTATAAAGACCAAAGAGCCATGCTTGGTGCAATGAGCCGAGGAAAAGTAACAATAAATATGGACATGGTAGTTGATAAGGAAACAGATGCACGAATAAGAGTAATGGCCACAAGCAACAACCAAAGCAAAATATTACCAGAATTAAGGTCTAGGTTTGACTTACAGTTTTCAATTAAAAAACTAACACCTGAAGATGAAGCAATCATGATAAAAAATATGGTTGAAAACTGGGGTAGAAAAAAGAACCCATTCACCGGAGATTTTATGAAACGTTATTTGCAATATTGCAATATGTTTGACTCAAAACTTCCAGAAGACAGAGAATGGATATATTCATATTTAGTTGAAGAAAACCGGTTTGGACAGTTGCAGAGTAAAGATAACAGGAATAAAGAAACGGTATTAAGACTTAGTTTGGCTATTGCTAGATTAAGGTTAAGTTCAGTTGTAAAGAAAGAACACATAATAAAAGCAATTGAATTATTGGTATAAAAAATGAGTCAAGAAGATGTTTATATTGTTTTGAAAGAAAATCCAAATAAATGGCTTACGTCTGGTCAGATATATGAATTAATTAAAAAAAAAGGAAAACATGTAGGAAAGTGTACAATAATACAAAACATAACAAAATTAAACAAAACAAAATTTATAGAAAGAAAACCAAACCCAAAAACAGGACCACAAGGAAGAGGATATGTTTATAAATTTATAAAAGATGGTGGTAGTTTATGAAAAACAATAGTCCTGTAAAAATAGATAAATGGATTAAAATATTAATTGCACTAGATAAATTTAAGCGTGTTCCTTTATATACCATCTCAAGAATAACAAACACCACATATTCCTGGGCACATAATATAATATTAGATTTTGAACGAAAGGGTTGGATTGAACTAAATAAAAAAGGAAGAACACTCGTTTGGAAATTCACAGAAAAAGGAAAAAACATAGTAACCTGTTGTAAAAAATTAAACACTTTAATAAATATTTAAAAAGATGGTAGATAAAGCAAGATTTGAATGGAGCGTTGGTTGGGAAAGATTGATTAGTGAAAAAAAAAAGAATGGGTTTTATTTAACTGCATTAGATGGTGAAGACACAGGAGAGATTACAGACACAGAATACTTAAAAGAAATACCTAAAAAAAAAATAATAATAAAACGAATGATAGATAAAAACGACAATGCTGGGTTTTATTTAAGGTCTGTTGAACAAAAAACAAATGGGTTTTTAAAATCAATCTTTCCTACTACCCAAACTGGTGGAATTTTTGACAAATACTGGTTAGATGAACATCCATTAGAACCTGGTGATGTTATAAAAATTACATTAATACCTATGAACAAGATTAAACTTAGGATAAAAGTAGAATGTAGATGGGAAGACCAACCAGTTGATGTGTGATTTTTGTTCTTTTTTGTTATATTCATAGTATGTATAAAATTCTATAATTTGTAGAATTTTCTATTCAAAAGCTAAATATCTTGTAGAATGACTTTTTTTGAAAAAAAATAAATATATAATTTTTTTTTGTCACTACTTGTTAGTGGGAAGGTTATTAAGGTATTTTTTGACTTTCAAATATTTATCCACGAAGAAAACCTATATACTATACTATATATATATACTATACTATATATATATTTATAAGTGTCGTCTTGTAGTAGTAGTAATCCAAAAAATTACATTTTTTTATTTTTCTTTTTTTCATTCTACAAGATATTTAGCTTTTCATTAGAATTTTCTACTTTTAGTATATAGATATTTTTAATTTGAAATAGAAAAATTTATATACTTTAAATATTTTGAAACTAATTAAATTATAAAAAAGGTGAGTTAAACTGGTATCAATTATACAAAATTCATTGTTATTAAAACCTACTTCTGATGTTGTTTTTAATGATGACTTGGTTGTTGTAAGAAAAACACAAGTAAGTGAATTATATAATATGTTAAACCCAAACACAAAAGTAAATACAAAACTAGATGTAGAGTTTTTTGGAGACCCTTTAAAATATATTTGGGGTTGGAAAGGAACAGGTAAAACAACCATGTTAAGATGGTTTGAACGAAAAGTTCAAGGAATGGAAATTAAATTTATATACTTAAATTGTAGAGTATATGCAACACCATCAAAACTTATTGATGAAATTGGACGTAGGTTCAATGCGTTATTTCCTGATTTTGTTTCTTCTGAAGTTGTTGATAGAGCAATAATAGCAGATTATGTAAAATATATTAATGATAAACAAGTGTTTTTAATATTAGATGAAATTGACAAGCCACTTAGAAATTCAAAAACAACACAACCTGACGAATTTTTACATTTTTTAATAAGGTTAGTTAATGAAAATAAAAAAAATCTATTTAAAGTTGTATTCTCAACTAACATAGTTAATATTGAGAGATTCCTTTCAGATGAAGTAATCTCTTTTTTAAGCGGGTCTAAAATAGTTTTTGGAGTATATTCTGTTCCAGAAATGGTTTCTATTTTAGAGAAAAGAGCAAAAAAAGCGTTAATTAATGGAAGTTATGAAAAAAAAGATTTAATTATTATATCTAATATGACTCATGAAGCGTTTGATGGAGATATAAGAACTGCATTAAATATGTTAAATAAACTAGCAAATAAGTCAAAAGAAAAACTAGATATGACTAAACTTAACACAGTATTAAATGAAATTAATTTTGAGTTTTTAAGGAAAGAGGTGTTGTCTTTTCCAAGAGGTGCACAGATTTTATTAAAATCTTTATTAATTAGACAGCAAGGCCAAGGTGTAGAATATAATCTTTCATTTGATTCTGAAGAAGGATATAAACAGTATGTTTCTTTTTGTAATCAAGAACAATATAAAGCAACACAAAAAGCAATGTTTTATAGGTATCTCCAAGCATTACAAGATTCAATGATAATTAATAAAACAAGCAAAGGATATATTATATCAGAAAACCCAAAAAAACTACAAAGTTGTCTTAATACAATTATTTGAGGTTAAAAAAGAGTGGAACCAGTAAATCTTATTAAAAAGTTTTCAGATTTTTTTATAAAATTTGAAGCAGAACTTTTAGAAAAAGCAAGGACAGGAAAGGATTTTATTGTTGTTTCTTTTTATAATATTAGTAAATACGACCCTGAACTTGTTGATGAGTTGCTTGATAAACCAGAAGAAACGTTTAGAGCAATGGAATTAGCAATAGAAGGTGTTATTGATAAAAAAATAAAAATTATTATTAAAGAATTACCGCCAGCTTGTAAACTTCCTATACGTAATTTAAGGTCAAAACATTTGGAAAAGTTATGGGTTGTTGAAGGTACTGTTCAGAGAAAAACAGATGTTAGGCCAAAAATAACTGTGGCTAGGTTTGAATGTCCTAGCTGTGGGAATGTTATATCTATTATTCAAATGGAAAAAAAATTTAAAGAGCCAAGTGGCTGTGGTTGTGGTAGAAAAGGCAAATTCAGGTTATTAAATAAAGACCTTGTAGATGCTTATTCATTAGTAATTGAAGAATTAACAGAGTATGTGAAATCTGGGTCTGAATTAAAGCGGTTAAATTGTTTTGTTAGTGGACCATTAACTGACCCAAAATTTGAATCAAAAATTTTTCCAGGGATAAAAGTAAAATTAACTGGGATATTAAAACCTTTTTTTAAAGAAACAAGACCAGGTATAAAAAAAACACAGCTTGACATTTATTTTGATGTAAATAATATAAAAATACTTGGAACAGAGTATGAAGACATAACAATAACAAAAAAAGATAAGGAAGATTTTCATGAGATGGTTAAATCAGGGACTGTTTTACAAGAACTATCTGACGCTATGTTTTCAGCAGTTGAGGGGTATGAAAATATAAAAAAAGGCATAATCTTACAATTAGCTGGTGGAGAACAAAAAAAAATAGATGGGTATAAAGCTAGGGGTGATATTCATATATTATTAATTGGAGACCCAGGCGCAGGAAAAAGTACATTATTGAAATTAGCAATAGCAAATGCTCCAAAAGCAAGGTATGTGGCAGGAGGTGGTGCATCTGGTGTTGGACTGACGGCAGCAGTTGTTCGTGATGAAATGATGGGTGGATTTGCATTAGCAGCAGGAGCACTCCCATTAACTCATAATGGATTATGTGCTATTGATGAGTTTGATAAAATTAGTAAAGATGATATGGAAAACATTCACGAAGCACTTGAGGAGCAAACAGTTACTATATCAAAAGCAAATATACAAGCAACTTTGCGTGCAGAGACAAGTGTATTATCTGCTGCAAACCCAAAATATGGTAGATTTGATATAAACACAGCATTATATAATCAAATAGATTTACCTCCTGCACTAATAACAAGGAACGATTTAATTTTTCTTTTTTTAGATAAGCCAGATGAAGAAAAAGATAAAAAAACCGCCAGAAAAATTTTATCTAGGTATAGAGTTCTTTCAGAACCACCTATGCCAAAAAAAAAGATAAAAAAATTTTTTGCATATGCAAAACAATTTCATCCAACGACAAATAAAAAAATTGAAAATATTATAGTTGATTTTTATGTCAAGTTAAGAAACCCAGTTAGGAGAGATTATCAAAACCAACAATCTGTTCCAATATCACCAAGATACATTGAAGTTATTAGAAGGTTATCTGAAGCCCATGCTAAAATAAATTTAAGGGACAGGGTTGAACCATGTGATGTGCAAGTTGCAATTGATTTAGTTTTATCTTGTTTAAAAGACATAGCAATAAATCCTGAAACAGGCCAGCTTGATGTTGATATTATAGACACAGGATATTCAGCTACAGGAAGGTCAAAACGTGTAAAATTTTTAGAGATAATAACACAACTATCAAAAGACCATAATGATTTTTCCCATGAAGAAATAATAAATAAAGGATTAGAGTTTGACATGTCTGAAATAGAAATTGAAGAAATAATCAGTAAAGCCAAGCTTAATGGAGAAATATTTGAGCCAAAACCAGGATTTTATTCAAAGATATAAATATGAAAACCAACAAACTTAAAATAGTAACATTAGATGATATAAACTTATTAAGAGGAGTTGAACGCTCAGAAGCCAAAAGAAGGTATTTATGTTGGTTAAACAAACAGAGGGAGATTGATAAATTAAATTTAAAAAAACTAGAAATAAAAATATCTAATTTTAAAGCAAAATTAAAAAAAAACAATAGATGTATTGATTGTAACACACTTATATCTATTTATTCAAAGAGGTGTATTAACTGTTATTATTTATTTTTAAAAAACAAAAAATAATATATATTTTATAACACAATAATATTTATATACTTCAATTATAATTATTATTATAATAATAATGCCACAACAAATAATTTTCACAGATGATTTTGAGAATGAAATTGTTAAAAGATACTCTCAAAAATGGAGACTATCAAAAATGGAGACTATTAAAAAATTTATTAGGGAGTTTGAAAATAAAGGGGTAGATTAGTTTGAAGGAATATGTAGATGAACAAACTGAGTATAATATGCATGGTGGTTTAAGTATTCAATTACACCAATATATGTTACTTAAATTGGGTGTTGATTTAGATGGAATTGATACAAATACATCTAATGATTTATTGGAAATTATTGATGATGTGATTGACTTAATGCATGACCAATTAACTACAAGAGTAGAGGAAGAAATTGAACCAAGGATTAAACGACAAGAGAAATAAAATGCTTGAAGAAATACCTGAAGAAGAATATAAAGAATATATTGAAAGATTAAAGAAAAAAGATATTTATAAAATGGATTATAATGAGTTATCTGATTTAACAATGGCTGAATTTGAAGATGCCTGTGATAATAAAGATTGGAAAAAATTAAGAACAGGACTTAGACTTCTTTCATTACTTACTAATAATATAGAAGCTAAAGCAGACGCAACAAAAACTATTTTAATGAAACTATCACGAGGTGAGAAGGTTGATTCTTAATTTAAATGAAATTAAGATAGGTATCAACATAAGATTATGAAAATAAAAATTATTATTATATTATTTATGTTTGTGTTTACTATATTCTTTGTAACCGCAGAAACAAAAACAAAATCAATAGATGTTGATTATGATTTGTGGTATGTTAATGGTATATGTTATATGGATTTACAAGTTGACAGCACAGACTGGTCAGAGAACTGGGATAGTTCAACCACTGCAAATGCTATGAGAAAAGTCAGGACAGATTTAGATATTAATTTTGAATGTCCAGAGTTAGGTGAATGTCCGACATGTCCTGAATGGCCGGAACATGTAATATGTCCAGAACCACCTGCATGTAATATTGATTGTCCAGATGCACAGTGCACTTGTCCTGAAATTGATTATTCAAAATTTCCTTCACAAACATGTCCAGAAATAAATTGTCCATCTTGTCCGACATGTCCTGAATATAATTTTAAAGAAGTATTATCAGAAACTGATAAAAAGTTTTTTGAAAAATATTTAATAGGTATGTTACTTGGTGGAGGTATTGTTGCAGTGTTAGGTTATTTATTATTAAACTCTCAAGGAATTGATTTATTTAATAAAGGTAAAAAACCACCTATACATTCAAGTGGGATATCATCATTACCAAGAACAAGGTAAATAAATGAAGTATTTATAAATTTCAATCATAAAAAATGTCAAAGAAACAAAAATGGGAGTTTGTAAGAAAACTATATCTTTGCAAATGCGGGATTTGTTTTAGGAAAAGAAAAGATTTTATTGAACATTTAAAAGATACCAAACGATGGAGAAAGTATCATTATGCTCCTGATTATAATGAAATCCCATTTATAATAATTGAAAAACGCCATTTTCCTAAACATAATAAGAGATAAAAAAATGAGACAAAATGCAAAGAATAACGAGGTAGGAAGGTATTTAAGGATATCCAACCTTGCATAAATGAGCCCCTATGTCGTTATTAGCAAGATTTTGTCTCACTATTGTATGATTAATGTTTAAAGATATTAAAACATCTTTAAACTAAACATTAATTTTAGGCCTTACAAAAATGAAGTTAAGTGAAAAAGTTGATGACTATGTGAATTTTGTTATAGATAACAGTATTGAATATGGTTTATTTATCGGAATGATTGTATTTATGATGGGAGTTATCTTGTCACCTATTGTATTAATTATTTTTATATTTAAAAGAGATTAAGTTAATATACTATAAATAATAAAAATGTTTCAATGGATAAAAAGAGAATTATGTGACCATAATTTCAAAATAATTGAAGAGGTTGGTTGGATTATACCTGGTGGTATATTATTTTCTGATACAGCATATAAAGAACAAAGAAAATATATAGTATGTTTGAAGTGTGGTCATAAAATAAAAATAAGTAAATATTAGAATAATTTATTTGGAGGGTTAATATGAAAAAAAGAAGTCAAAAAAAAGAGAAAATACCTGAATATACTTTTTTTACTAATATAGATGAGATTACACCTAATAAAAACAAAAAACCAAAAGAACAAAAAGAAACAATAGAACAATATCAACAAATAATAAATAGTCTAAAAAGAGAACTATTAGACTTAAAATTATTAAAACACCAGAAAGAATATATTTCTAAATTAAAAAAGGCAGTTGACAAGTACAGAGTAAGAAATCTAGTATTAGCTATGTCAACAATTTTTTTTATGATTTTCTTTTTCTTTGCAAGTTATTCTTGGGTATCTATGGCCAGGCGCATAAATTATATTGAATCAGATTTAATAGAATACTGTGATGTTATGGGTTATGATACAGGTGTATTAGTAGATGAAGGTGAGTATCAAAGTATGTGGTGTGTTAACTCTAAACCATATTCAACAAAACGTTTAGCAGAGGTTTTATTAAAATATGTTGATTTTTATTATGGTGCAAATAAATACGATGTTCGTGGTTATGGTGTTGATTATAAAGGGTGTAAGGATAATCCACTAATATCATATCAATCTAATAACAAAACTTTGATTGTAAGGTGTATTAATTGAATATAAAAAAAATATTTGCTGATATAAAAATATTTATTGGTAGGGCACAGTCATATGTAAGTATGTTAAATTCGGGTATGATTTTCTTTTTATTTTTGTCAAAAGTAAAAGATGCTGGGTATATTCATATTGAATTAGAAAAATTAATGGTTGTTTTATTTTTTATTACTTTGCTTGGTATGATATTAATTGGGTTTATTGAAGATAAATTAAAATTACATGATGAAGAAAACAAACGTGTCTGGGACAGAAATCCTCATATAAAAGACATTATTGCTAGGTTGGAACGGATTGAAACTGAAATAAAGAAAAGAAGGTGAGATTATGAAAATGCCATTTGCGGATGTATGTGATAGGTATACAATAGTTAAGTTAAAACAACAACACACTAAAGATGAAAATATAATAAAACAAGTAAAAATATATAAAGATGAAATTGACACAGTTATAAAAGACCAAGATGAGGTTAAACAAGTAAAGATACAAGGTCTGTTGCTTGATTTAGAATATGCTAATAAAAAAGTTTGGGATGCTGAAGGTTCACTAAGAGAAGCTATAGATGACAATCTTCCTGCTGAAGAATATAAATGGCGTACTATTATTACTAAACAAGGTAATAAATTGAGACATATGTTTAAAAACATGATATCTGATTTAGTAAATGAATCAGAATTTAAAGATGTTAAGGTAGACCATGGTAGTATGTAATAAGTTTTTGTTGTATAAAAATATAAAAACAATGCGAAAGAATGAAGCGTAACCTCAGGTAGCCTTCGCTGATTGATATCTTTGGCAAGTATCCCTGTCTCGCAAGATTGTTTTTATTAAACATAGAAAATAAAATGGAGAGTAATAAAAATGTCAGACGAAATATTTAATAAAAGGTTAACTGAAATAGAGTTTAAATTAGAAGAGTTGAATAAAGAAAATAGAGATTTAGAATTAAAAAAGAAAGGCTTGGAACAAGAGTTAGTTGAATTAACAACAGAAAAGCTCAAAATAGAAAAGTATTTAAATCCTGAAAAAATAGATAAAATAGAAGAGGTAGTTGAAAAAGAACCAGAAAAAGAGGTTGTTGAAGTAAGTAACACACCTAAACCATTATCCTCTTTATTGCCAGAAATACCTATACCAGAAAAAGACTTTAATTTTAAAAAACCTCAAAAAACAATAAAACCACTTACTAAAGAACAGATTCAAAAAGTCACTCAACAAAAATCTTTTGAATTTGAACGTCCACAATCAAAATATTATATTCCTAAAGCAGAAAAAGGTCAAGACCAAAAACTTATGCCTAGGATACATAAACCATTACAACCACCAACCCCAAATCCAAAATATACTCAACCAATAATCCAACACCCAATATATCAAGACCAAACTTTTTTTCAAAAGTATCAGAAATATGCTCCATGGTTTATATTAATACTAACTGTGATTGCAATGTATTATTTTATGTCACAATAAATAAAGGAAAAAAGGTGTTAAGGGGGTTTTCACAAGCTCAACTTGCTCTGTGTTACATGCGACTTCTTTCTTTAGAAGTTGGCTGACCTCTTTTTCCTCCATAATGTCTTTCCATATTATTTAATGTGAATTAAGTTGGTTTGGTCGGATTTACCCCTCCAGTTCAGAGTTACTATGTTGTTTAAACCTACTTACACAAAATAAATAATAAATAGTTGTTTAAATGGTATTATATTCAATAATTATAACAACGGCATACGAACATAAGTTGTTAACTAAATGTATAGAATCGATTAACCCGATTGAAAATTATGAAATCTTAATTATTGCACCAGATAAAAATAGTGAAAAAATAGCAAAAAAACACAATTGTATTTATATAAAAGATAAAGGAAAAGGGAAAATAGCTGCACTTAATTTAAGTTTAAAACATGCAAAAGGAGATATCTTAATATTTACTGATGGAGATTGTGTAATAAATAATATTGAATATTTACAAGATGTGTTTGATGATAAAAAAATTGGCTTAGCAACAGGCAAGGTTATACCAAAAGATAAAATAATAAAAACAAAATGGAACTTTTTTCATTCGTTTTTACTAAATGCTGCAGATTATATCAGAAAAAAAGAAAAATTTATAGAAGCTACAGGATATTTAATGGCTGTTAGAAAAAAACTTATTAAAGAATTTCCTTATGATGTAGCTGAAGATAGTTGGTTAAGCACAGAAATATATAAACAAGGTTATAATATTGCATATGTTCCTAATTCAACAGTGGCTGTAATGGGACCACAAAATGTTAAAGATTGGGTTAACCAAAAAACAAGGACAGCAATGGCACACGAAAAACAACAAGGAATTAAAATAAAAACATTCAAGAATGAAATAATTGAAGGTTTAAAATTTACATTGAAACAAAAATTATCATTAAAAGAACTTTTTATATGGCTACCTCAGTTATATGTTTTAAGACTATATGTTTGGTTAAAAGTTAAAATCTTAACTAAAAATCATATATATTATAAAGATGGTTGGAAACCAGTTATGAGTACTAAATTATGAAAACAATAGATATAGTCCAAAGAGAAGAATTACGGCAAATGATGGAAGATTTAATTAATATTTGTGAAGATAAATATAAACATATACTTTATGAATTAAAAGTGTATGCCCTTGAAAATATTAAATTTACTTTATTGAAAGAATTGAATAAAGAATGAATGTTTTTAAAAACAAAAAAGCATCTGATAATTATATTATTTATTTAGTTATAGGTGTGATTGGATTTTTAATAATCTCTAATACTAGTTTTGATTTAAACACTTTGCTTAAAAAACAAGACAACACAACTCAACCAGTACAAGAATATGTTGAAAATAATATAATAATAATACCTGAACTTGAATCATTAAAATTATCAAGCTGGAACTTACAAATATTTGGGATAACTAAATCAGAAAATGAAGATGTAATGTATACAATAACAAATATACTTAAAAAATCTGATATTGCTTTTATCCAAGAAATTAGAAATTATGATGGCATAGCTTGGGATAGGTTATGTAGTAGGATGGATGGGTATCAATGTAAAATATCATCAAGGGCTGGCCGGACACAATCTAAAGAACAGTATGGTGTTTTATATAAAGAAGGAATTGAAATACTTGATTGGGTAGATTATAATCCTGATGAGTTAGATAGATGGGAACGTCCTCCTTTAAAAGTTAAATTTAAAAAAGACGAATATGAATTTATTGTATATGTTATTCATACTAAACCAGATAATACAGTAGATGAAATTATGCATCTTGAAAATATCACAATTAATGTTGGAAATGTAATTGTGCTTGGTGATTTGAACATGGATTGTGATTATTATGATGTTGGTAAAAATAATTATTTTAAAGAATGGTATTTTTTGATTGAAGATTATGAAGATACAACAGTTAACCAAAACACAAGATGTGCATATGATAGGATAATTGTAAATGATAATGCAAAACAAGAGATAGTTGCTGATGGGATATATACTATTGGGATTACTGAAGATGTAAGTGACCATTACCAAGTCTGGGCAAATATCTTGCCTGTTGAAAGATGAAAATAAATAATGATTGTGATTGTTTAGAGGGACCATTATGATTTGGTCAGATTTAGCTATTGATTATAGTAAAGGTGTTGATATTTATGACCTAAAAGAAAATAAAATATACACTTATGAAGAAGCAAAGGCTGAAAAACCAGATATCCGTAAAAGATTAATAAACAAACCAAGAAAAATTGGTTGTTATGTTTTGACTTTAGAAGAATGCGATGAACTTTTAAAAAAAAGAAGAAAAAAGATTTAATATTTAATTTTAAATATATTTGTTATTTTTATAACTACTTTTTAATGACAAGAAAAATTTATATAATTATTGATTTCTATTAATGTAATTCAAGAAATGCGAAATATGGTTTAATTACCTCATATCGACCACCTGTTGATTCTAGGTTTAATTACCTCATATCGCAAGATTTCTTGATATTAAAAAAAAGTGAAAAATTAAATGACAGATATTATTGAAAAAAGAAAAAAAAAGATTTTAAATACCATAACTTCTGAAAAAGTGTATGTTCCTTTATTATTTTTAGTTATCCTTTTATTAGGAGCACATATAAGGTTGGTTAATAATTCAAACCTTAAAAATGAGATTATAGCACTTGACCCTTATTTATTTTTACGATGGACTAAAACAATTGTTGAAACTGGTTCTGTACCAGAAATAGATTATATGAGAGCATACCCAGAAGGGTTTAACACTAATCAAGAAAGTGTTCTTCTTAGTTATTTTCAAGCATATTTTTTCAAATTTTTAAATTTTCTTGACCCACGAATAACTATAGTGAATGCAGTGAGTTGGTTTCCGGTTCTTTTCTTTATTTTAGGTATGGTTGTTTTTTTCCTTCTTGTTAAAAAAGTTTTTGGAAATAAAACAGCATTATTTTCTTCAGCAATTTTATGTGTTTCCCAAGGATATTTGTTTAGAACATTTCAAAGTTTTTCTGATAAAGAGTCTCTTGGCATGTTTTTCTTTTATTTAAGTTTGTTATTGTTTTATTTTTGTTGGCATAATAAAAAATATAATCATATTTTTGGTATATTAACTGGTGCGTGTATTGGTGTTTTGAGTATGGTTTGGGGGGGTGTATCTTTTATTCTTATTATAATAGGAGCATATGTTTTTGTTAATTTCTTTTTTAATTTTGACAAAACAAAAGTTTTAAGGTATTTATTGTTAACATTAACTATGTTCTTTTTTATGACTTTCTTAACTAAAAGATATGGTGGTATTGAACATGGGTTAGATGTGATATTTTTATCTTTCAGTTCTTTATTTATGTTAGGTGCATTAGGATTAGGTATAAGTAATTATCTCTTAACTATATTTAATGACAAAACTAAATTAATCAATAAAATAAAACTGCCTTTTTCAGTTGTGTCTTTATTATTTATAGTTTTTGGTGGGTTTGTCATATTTACTTTATTAAAAGGTCCTGGATTTTATTTAGAACTTATCCAGAAAATGACGAATATGTTAATTTATCCATTTGAAACAGCCAGGCATACTTTAACAGTTGTTGAGAATAGACAACCTTATTTTAGTCAATGGACAGGTGAGTTAGGTAGATGGTTTGTATATTCTTTATTAATAGGGGCATGGTTGTTTATGTATGATTATTTAAAAGGGTTTAGTAAGAAATGGTATGTTATTATCCCATATACTTTATTATTGTTTGCTATACCTTTTAGTAGATTTAGTGACACTTCAATATTTAATGGGGTATCAGGCGCATCTATTATATTTTATATAGGTTCTTTTCTTTTATTTATCTTTGTTATTTTTGGAGGTTATTTTTATGCGTTTTTCAAGAATAAAGTGTTGTATAATGAAATAGTTAATTATGATAAAAAACAATTATATGTTCTATTATGGTTTTTATTATTAATGGTTGGTGCACGTGGTGTTGTTAGATTGTTTTTTGTGTTTACTCCAATTGCATCTGTTATGATTGGTTATACTTTTACATCATTATTTTATAAAGTTCCTAAAAAGATTATTTACAAAATTGGGGTGTTGTTTGCGTTTGGGGTGTTGTTTGTTACAATGTTTTCCACTACATATAATATAGCTAAAACCATCGGACCAAGTTTTTCACCACAATGGAAAGCAGTAACTAATTGGATAAAAGAAGAAACACCAAAAGAGTCTGTGTTTGCACATTGGTGGGATTATGGGTACTGGGTACAGACAATGGGAGAAAGAGCAACTGTTTTAGATGGTGGCCAGCCTATAGGGAGTTGGAACCATTTCTTTGCCAGGCACGTTTTAACTGGAAAAACAGAAATGGAAGCACTAGATTTTTTATATGCTCATAATGTAACTCATCTTTTAATAGACCCTTCTGATATGGGAAAATATGGTGCATACTCAAGTATAGGTTCTAATGCAAGTTACGACAGATTATCTTATGTAATTAGTTTTTCATTTCAAGGTCAGTTAAATAATATTCAACATTTTCAAGGAAATTATCCTTTTGACGAGTCTATGGAATGGACAACAGACACATATATTGTACAAGGAAGAGGAGGAGTTGTAGGGATTTCAATTATAGAAAATAATGGAACAATTGAAAGTGCAACAGTAGATTTAATTGTAAATGGCCAACAATTTGTAAAACCATTGAGTTGTGTATATTATGAAGGGAAAGAATATATATTTAATGATACAGACGCATATCAAGGGTGTTTTGTTTTAGTTCCTTATATAAGTAATAAATATGATTTTTTATCAAACATGGCTGGTGTTTTTATGAGTAGGCGTGGTAAAGATGCACTGTGGACTAAATTATATCTACGCAATTATGATTTTAAACATTTTAAATTAGTATATAGTGATGATGTTCCTGTTGCCATGTTTGAAAATAAAGGGTTATGGGGACCTATAAAAATCTGGGAGATAATTTATCCAGAAAACATGACTATAAATCCTGAAATGTTAAGCTATGATTTTCCAGAAGGAACTTTTTGGAGTTAAAAAAATGAAAAAAGAACCATTAAAGAATAAAATGTTGATTATTGGTTTGGAAAATGTTGATGAATTAAAAAAGAAAATATTAAATCAAAAATATCCTCATCTAATTCATTATGTCTTATATGATAAAGAAGATGTCAGAGCAGCAGTTGAAAGGTTAAAATCACAGATAACACCAATAACAAGTGGGTCTGGCGCATTAATAAAAATTAATGAGGCGTTCCCAGATATAATAAAAGGTGAAATAAAATGAGTTGTTTACTTTGTTTATCTCTGCCTTTTTTAGTGGCATTTTTTGTATCAATAATAGGAACTAAACTTTTTATTATATATTGTGAAAAAAATAATTATCTTGGGATAGATATGCATAAACCTGATAAAAGAAAAGTTGCATTATCTGGTGGTGTTCCTGTGTTGTTTGCTATTATAAGTGGAATTATGTTATATTTATATTTAAATTTTGACATTACACTTGTAACTAATCTATCTTTTAGTTTAATTTCACTTTCAATAATAACATATGTTGGTCTTTTAGATGATTTTTCAAAACCAAAAGGTGGTCTTTCTAAATGGCAAAAACCATTATTATCTGTCCTAGCTCTTATCCCTATTTTAATTATTCCTTCAACTAAAAATTTTATATCCTTACCTTTTTTTCTTCCTAATATAATTATATATAGTCCAATAATCTATTCTATTTTTATTAGTTTTGTATTTATTGGTACATCTAACATGGTAAATATGTTAGCAGGGTTTAATGGTCTTGAAGCAGGTCTTGGTCTTATTTATGTTGTGTTCTTGGGTTCATATGCATGGTATTTTGGTAATATGTATGTGACAGTTTTATCTTTTGTTATACTTGGAGCTTTAATAGGTTTTTATTATTTTAATGCTTTTCCAAGTAAAATCTTTCCTGGTGATAGCCTTACTTATTTATTAGGTGCATACATTGGTTTGGTTGCAACAGTTGGTGGTATGGAAAAACAAGCATTTTTTGTATCAATACCTTTTTTCATTGAATTGTTATTGAAATTAAGAGGGAAGTTACAAGAACAAAGTTTTTGCATGGTTAAAAATAATAAAATATTCCATGATGGAAAAATATATTCTTTACCTCATATATTTGCTAAGTTTAAAATATTCTCAGAACGTGGTGTTGTTTGTAATTTATATTTAATTGAAATAATATGTTGTAGTTTAATTTGGGTGATATAATGAATTTTAAAAAATTGAAAATAATATTATTTATTTTTATTTTATCTCTTTTAATATTTTTATTATTTGTATATAATTTTTATTATATAAAACAAAAAATAACATTTCAACAAGATGAAATTATTGTTAATGATACTGTTGAAGAACCACCTTTTAATTTATCTGGTTTAGATGTTGTGGTTATTAATTCAAAAACAGACTGTCCTTTATTTTGTAAGGCTTTTTTTGAACAAGAATATATAGATTTATTTTTAAACACTACAGAAAACATTACATGTCAATGTAGTATAAATTAAAGTAAGAGGTGAAAATATGTCAGAAATAGAATATGGTGTAACTTTAGGGGCTATGTTCCCAGGGGTATATGATAGATGTAAACGGTGTGGAAGTTATTGGAAAGCTGGCCTTTACGATGAATGCCCAGTATGTTCAGATGTAGAATGATTAGTATAATAATCCCTGTTAAAGATGAAGAATTGAATGTAATACCACTAGCTAAAAGTATAAAAGAATCACTACAATATAAACACGAACTACTTTTCATTGATGATGGTAGTATAGATACTACATATAAAAAACTTAATTTGATTAAAGGAATAAAAATAATAAAACTTAGGAAAAATTTTGGTAAATCAACAGCACTAATGCATGGGATTAAACTTGCAAAAGGCGAGTATGTTTTAATGATGGATGGAGATGGTGAAGATAAACCTGAAGAAATAAATAAATTATATAATACACTTATCTCATCAAATTATGATTGTATAGTTGGTTGGCGTAAACATAGAAAACATTCTTTTTCAAAAAAGCTTTTTTCAAAGTTTTTTAACTATTTAAGTTCATCTTTAACTAAGCTTAAAATACATGATGCAAATTGTGGATTCAAGATAATGACTAAAAAAGCTGCAAATTCACTTGAACTTCGTGGGGAATTGCATAGATATATCCCTATTATTTTACATAGTAAAGGTTTTAAAATAGGTGAACATATTGTAAAGCATGAAAAAAGAAAATATGGAAAGACCAAGTATGGTGTTTTTAGGTTATTTTCTGGTTTCATAGATTTATTAACTGTTTTATTTTTAACGAGATATAGTAAGAAACCATCTCATTTTTTTAGTATGGTTGGTTTTCTTTTTTTGATTTTATCTATATTTACAGAATCAATTACACTTTATAGAAAATTTATTTTAACAGAATATATAGAGATAGTTGGTACAACCACCGCATTATTTTTCATAACAAGTATATTTTTTATTTTTTTTGGGTTATTATCAGAACTTATAATTAGTAATAAAAATAATATTGAATACCAAATTAAAGAGGTAGTTGAACAGTGATACAAACTTTAATTAATATTATAACAACAGAAATACAACGCAGTTTGTTTGCGTTTATAGGAGGAGTTATGTTTTTTTCATCATGGTTATGGCAAGTTTATATAAGTAAAAAATCAGGAAAGAGTAAAGTTGATATGTTGTTTTGGGTATTAAGATTTATAGGTATGTCTTTAGTTACTATTCATACTATATTAATAGAAGAATGGGTGTTGACTTCAATGAATTTAGTTGGGATGGTGATTTATTTATATAATATTTATTTGATATCTAAAAATGAAAAAAAAAATACTATGGATAACTAGTACATTTCCTTTAAAAACAGGAGATGTTGAAGTTCCTTGGATGGTTGAATTAGTTTCAAGATTAAGAAAATATTATGATATTGAAATTCTTGCTCCAAGATATAAAGGTCGTGGAGACACTCAAGTTCATGGTATCCCTGTACATAGATTAGGTTATGCTCCAATGCCATTCGAGATTCTCACCTATGGTTCAGGGATGCCATCTAAAATTAAGAACCCGGTATTATGGCCGTGGTTCTTAACTTATATTTTATTAGGTAGAAGAAAAGTAAAACAATTATTGAAAAGAAAAAAATATGATATAATTTATGTAAACTGGCCTTTACCTCATATATTTATGGTTCCACCAACAACAATACCAATTATTTCTAAATTTTATACAGCAGGGTTGGTTTTTGGTAAAAAACTTCCTATATTATTAGATTTTATCCTTAATAAATCTACTTATGTTATTTTTAATTCAATATTTACTATGGGGTTTTTATTTAAAGGAAATATAGTTGTATTTATAAAACGCAAATTTAATTTTGATACAATTTATGACTTGCCAAAAATAAAACCAATTAAGAGGATTGAACACCAAGGATTTAATATTTTATTTGTAGGTAGGATTATTGAAAGAAAAGGAGTTAATTATTTGATAGACGCGTTTTTAAAAATAAAAGATGAAGATGTTAATCTTGATATTGTAGGTACAGGTAAATTAGATTTTCCTACAATGGATTTATTTAATTTTCATGGCAGGGTTTCAGAAAGTAAATTAAAAGAACTTTATTCAAAAGCAGATGTGGTGGTATTGCCCGCTATAATAGATAAAAAAGGTGATACAGAAGGGTTAGGTGTTGTTTTGATTGAAGCTATGAGTTCAGGCATACCTGTTATAGGGACAGATGTTGGAGGTATCCCTGAATTAATTATACCTAATAAGACTGGGTTATTAATTGAACAAAAAAATATAATTGCATTAAAAGAGGCAATATTAAAAATTAAAAATGACAAAGGTCTTAGAGATAGATTATCAAAACAAGGAAAAGAACATATAAAAAAGAACTTTAATTGGAATGTTGTAATTAAAAAATATAAAAAGGTGTTTAATAGTGTCTAGTTATAAAACACACGCAATTGTTGGGATTATAATTGGTTTTGGATTTTATATATTAGTAGAACCTAATTTTTTATTTATTATGTTTTCTATGTTATTTTCCATACTACCTGATATTGATATTAGGACTAGTAAGACTTATAAATGGTATGTAGTAGGTGTAATTAGTCTTTGGTTTTTGATTTATATTTTACCTCAAACAACAGGAATATTTTTTTTTAACTGGTTCATTTCATTAAAAACACTACTTAGTTTTTTAATGGGAATCTTATTTATATTACAATTTATTCACCACAGAGAGTTCTTTCACAGCCTTATGGCAGGCATTATCTTTTCTTATCCATTATATTATTTTATTGGAATTCATATGGCAGTTGCAGGATTAATAAGTTATTATTCACATTTATTATTAGATGATGAATTATTTGATGGGGTGTTTACATGAAAGATAACGAATACAAAATATTTGTTTCAGTTGTTTTAACTATTATGTTGCTTATGATGTCTGTTGTATTTGGGGTTACTATTGGTGTGTTGATACTAAACTTTTCAAGTGTCACAGATACAAAAGATGTCCAGCCAAAATATACTTTTACAAATCTTACAGAAAATGAAACTGAACTTATTCAATATAATATTATTAATATAATAGATAAAGATTTTTTATATGGTGTAGATGAAATTGAGTTTATTAATACAGAAGCATTAAAATTAAATGGTGATGGTAATGATTATTCAGGATTATACCAAAACCATGGTGGGTATGTTAAAATATCTGTTTCTACATATTATTATAAATCTCTTGAATCAGATGCAGATATAAAATTATGGTTGTTAGACATCCGTGATACAACTTGTCATGAGTTGTGGCATCATTGGATAGAGCCAAATTCAAAATTAATTACAAATGTAAGTGATAAAGAACATGCAGTTATGTATCATATAGATTTAGTTAATAGTTGTTATACACGACAATCATTGCTTTAAACTAACGAAGTCATAGGAAAATTAAGTGTAGAATGGGAGTAATTTAAAATGCCGTTTGGAAGTGTACTATCAAATGCAAAAACAGTAACTTTAACTACAGCAGATGATAGAACTGTGAATGTTAAAAGTTCAGTGTCAAAGTTTGCTTTAAGAATGATAGGAATACCTCATATTGGATTACGTGTCAGAGCACGAGGTGTATTATATTTGTTAAATCCGCAACAAAATGAAATTATATTAGACGCTGGTTGTGGGAATGGTGTATATTCTTTTACATTAGGTTTTTCAGGCAGTATTGTATATGGAGTTGATAATAATAAAAAAACAATATCTAATTGCCAGAGGATGTCTGAAGAGATGGGGTTAAGTAATCAAATTTATTTTTATAAAGCTAATTTATTAAAACTTCCTTTTGATAGTAATTTTTTTGACAAGATTGTTTTTTCAGAAACATTAGAACATATTCAAGAAGATAAAAAAGCAATTGAAGAGTTGCATAGGGTTTTAAAACCTGATGGTGTTATGGTTATCTCTGTTCCTACAAATATTTTTATTAATAAAAGATATAAAAAACAATTTGGTCACTATAGATTATATGATATAACTAAACTTAAAAAACTGCTTAAAAAAAAGTTTGACATAGTGTTAGTTGCCAGGCGTAACAGATTAATGGGGCAGTTAGCATGGTTTCTAAATAGAAAATTCTTTTTCAATAAAATCTTAGTTAGCTTGACTTTTCCTTTTTTATATTTCATGACATATATAGATTTTTACGGTCATGGAAGAGAATTATTAGTTAAGGTGAGAAAAAAATGAATTATGAATGTCCTTATTGTAATGCATATATGGAACCGATGTGGTTTGTCTCTAATATTTATGTTTTTGAAGGTATGTTTAAATGTCTTGAATGTAGGCGTGAAGTTTATGTAATTCATGTAGATAATGATTTTGTTTATGGGTATCCTTTTGAGGGAGTGATAAATGAAACTTAGTATAATTATCCCTGTGTATAATGAAAATAAAACCATCTTACAGGTTTTGGATAAGTTAGATTTTATTAATTACTTTGATAAAGAAATTATAATAGTTGATGATGGTAGTATAGATGGCACACAGAAAATATTACATAATGTTATATCTCAACCATATTTTATTATATTTGGTAAAGAGAATCATGGCAAAGGACACGCTATTAGGCAAGGATTAAAATATGTCACAGGTGATTATGTCTTAATCCAGGACGCTGATTTGGAATACAATCCAGAAGATATAAAACTATTAGTAGATATTATGAATGGGAATGATGTGGTTTATGGTACACGATTTCATTCTTCTGCTAACCATAAAAAATCTTTTTATTATTTTGGTAATAGATTTTTATCTTTAGCTACTAGTATTTTGTATGGGAAAAAAATAACAGACATGGAGACAGGATATAAATTATTCAAAACCACAGTTATTAAAAATTTAAACTTAAAACAAAATAGGTTTGGATTTGAACCAGAAGTCACAGCTAAGTTATTAAAAAAAGGTTATAAGATTCATGAAGTGCCAATATTATACCAAGGAAGGTCAGTTAAAGAAGGGAAAAAAATAACTTGGAAAGATGGTGTAAAAGCTTTATTTATACTTATTAAAGAACGGTTAAAACCTAATAGGTGAATATTAAATGAAAGAGTTTATTAAAAAAAATTGGCATAATATTGTTTTAGGTATTGTTTTATCAATTTATATATTTGCACAGATATATAGTTTTAATGATATGTTAAGTGAAGCAGGAGATAATGCTAAATATATTATCTTAGCGAAATCTATGTTGCAAGGAACTGGTTATAGAGAAATAAATGACCCAAACATGCCAGAACATCTTGGTTCACCTCCTTTTTTTTCAATAATGTTAATTCCTATTATTGCATTGTTTGGTATAAATATATCTATCTTGAAAATATATATGATTGGTTTATCTATTCTAACTTTATTTATTGTATATGTTGTTATTAATAAATTAGGTGGTAAATATGTGGCGTTAACAATTACTTCTATGATGGCATTTTCTTTTCAATATTTTCATTGGTCGCATAGAATTATGTCAGAGGTGCCTTTCATTTTATTTTCTTTTTTAACATTTTACTATTTATTAAAAGAAAAAGGTTGGCATGTTATCTTATTTATGTTAATAACCATACTTACAAAAGCAACAAGCATTGTTTTAATACCTACAGTGGTTATATACCTTTTGCTTAAAAAAAAATATAAGTATGCATTTATAATATTCTTTTGTACCTCTTTTATATTTGGATTATGGGTGATGCATAACACTCAATACACTTCATTAAATTATATCAATTCATATAAATATGTTGACCCTTATAATCCTGAACGTGGGTTAATAACTTTTACAGGCCTTTTCAATAGGGCATATCGTTCTGGTCTTAATTATATAAATAATTTTAGTCATATGATTTTTCATTATAATGAAATAATTTACCCATCTTTCTTTTTAATAGATGCTTTAATTTTACTTCCAATGGTTTTTGGTTTTGTTATGTTAATCTTACAAAAAAAATATTTTTTTCCATTATATTTTACTTTTTTTATGGGAATCTTATTAATCTATCCTTGGCAGACCATACGGTTTGTTGTACCATTAATGCCTGTTGTTTATTATTTTTTAATATATGGCATATTGAATATGATTAAATTATTTAAAGAAAATGTTAGTTTTAAAACTAAATATCTTTTTTATGTTATTTTAGTTTGTCTTGTATTGTTACAACTTCCTTCTTTTTTATTAAAAATAAATATGGATAAAAATTATACATATGACGAGCCAATGCAAAAATATAAACTTATAGCTGAATGGGCAAAAGATAATGTTGAAGATGATGCTGTTATCTTAGCTAGAAAACCTTATCTGTTTTATATTTGGTCTGGTGGTAAACACACTAGATTGTACCCTTATTCAACATCATCTGGTGTTTGGTGGCAAGCAATTATTAACTCAGATTATTTAGTGTATGATGAACTTAGTTCAACAACTCAATTATATCTTAACCCAGTAATAGAACAAATGAGTTTTATGTTTTCTCCTGTTTATTATATACAACATACAGCATTATTTAAAATTTCAGGGAATGAACCTATCTTTGAGGAGGAAAAATGAATAAAAAAATAATCTTGATAATGTGTTTTACTTTTTTAATCTATGTGATATATGCTTTTATGGCAATAACTAACCAAATTACTGAATTTTGGGATTCAACAGAATATCTTTTACTAGCAAAACATTGGGCAAAAGGTACACCTGAAAGTGGGTTTGCAACTCATAGAGAGATTATGCCAGCATTAATTTGGTATCCTTTTTTTTTATTAGGTGTTGATGAACTTGGGATTAGGTTGTTTATGTTATTTATAGGTTTAGCTAATGTTTATATTTCTTATCTTCTTACTAAAGAAATGTATAATGAAAAAAAAGGATTATTTGTAGCATGTATGATGTCTGTTTATTATATGAATATTTTTTATATGACAAGATTAACAATGTATGTTATAGCCCCTTTAATGGTTCAGACAGCTATCTATTTTTTTTGGAAGTATTTAAATAAAAAGAAGTTTAGATATATATTAATCAGTTTTTTAATCATTGGATTAGGAATGACTATTTATTATAATACTGCGTTTGTTTTGTTAATAATTGGGGCTTTTTTAATAATAACTAATAAAAAATTTTTCAAAAACCTTGATTTATGGAAAGCTGGTGTTATAACACTTTTAATATTAACACCATATTTTATTTATTCAATACATACTTATGGACATCCAATTCCAAGGTTAGCTGCTGTTCAAAAAGCATATGCTGAAGAAGCAGGCGGTGGTATTGGTTTATGGAATGCGTATCTTAAACTTATTCCTAATATGTTAACCTTACCTTTATTTTTATTAATGATTGGTGGATTACTTTTAACATACCCTGTGTTTTTAGGGTTTGACCAAATTATAAAAGAAAAAACTAAAAAAAACTTTAATGATTTGTTTTTATATCTTTGGATAATTATACCTCTTATCTTGTATACTATGTCTGCTATTAAGCAAGGCCCTGCTGGAATTGGTGTGGTCCTCCCAGCATATCTTATGATGATTTTTCCAGCATTTTTTATATTAGCATCTAAATCTGTGTTTTTTGTCTACCATTTTATTAAACCTTTTGAAAAAAATGTTGCCTTATTGGTTCTTTTTTTGCTTATAATAATACCAGGATATTTTCAAATTCAATTAGGTACAACAACATTTTTCAATAGATTAAGTGCATTTAAAGAAATTCAAGATGCTGGAGATTATATAAAAGGAATAACACAACCAGGAGATGTAATTGTGTCAGCATCTGTTCCTCAATTAACTTATTATTCAGAACGTATGGTTATTGGTATGTCTATAGATGAGACTGAAGAAGAATGGAGGGTTCGTGAAATAGAAAACAAACCAAGTTATTTGTTATTAACTAAATTTGAACCACATCCTGATTGGGTTTGGACATACCCAGATAAATATAATATGACTGTTGTTATGGGGTTTGGCAATGACCAAACAAACCCAACAGCAGTTTTGTTTAAATATAATTGGTGATAAAAATAGCAAAATTGTATAAAGCAAGAAAAACATGTATTGTCTGTAAAAAAATATTTTATCCAAATTATTCTGGAGCTTTTTATTGTAATGAGTGTAAATATAAAAAAAAACTTAAAAGTAAAAAAACAGTAAATTAAATTTATTTTAATAAAAAAATGATAAAAAAACAAATAATTAAATGTCCTCAATGCAAAACAAAAATAGATTCTAATTGTGATAAATGTTGGTTTTGTGATATGCGTTTCAGTGATATGAAAGTTAAATTTATCTGTTTAGATTGTGGTATGCATTTTACAGATAATTATGATGTTAATGGGAATACATGTAATAGGTCTCTTTGTGGCTCAAAAAATTTAAAATTAATTTTTAGGAAAGGATGGACAGAATCAGAATTAGAATATCTATGGCAACATAAAAATGTACATTATGTTACTTTAGCAAAACGGTTAAAACGTCCACCTACTGCAGTACATAGAAAATTATTCAGGTTAAAAAAAGAGTTGAAATCACAATGAATACAAAATATTTATTAGAAACACCTTTTAGATGGTTAAGGTTTAACATAGCTGTTCCTTATATACTTGGGCCTAATGTGTTGGATATTGGTTGTCATGATTCAAAACTCAAAGAATATCTTCCTAAATCTGTTAATTATATAGGGTGTGAATTTGATTATTCTATTTTTTATTCAAAAAAATTTGATACAATTGTCTTATTAGCGGTTATAGAACATATAGAACCTAGTAAATTAAAAAAAATGTTTAAAATGCTTTCAGACCATTTATATATTAAAGGTAGGATTGTTATAACAACCCCTACAAAAAAAGCTAAAAAAATATTAGATATTCTAGCAAAGTTTAAATTATTAGAACCGAAAGGGATAGAAGAACATAAATATTATTTAACAAAAACTGAATTATTAAATTTAGGAGTATCTTCCGGATTTAAACTTTATACATATAAATTATTTGAATTTGGATTTAATCAACTTATTGTGTTTGAAAAATGAATAATATATATAAAGCAGCAATTGTAACTCCTGTGTTTTGGCCAGTAGGTGCTATTGGATATCCTCATTATATGGCTCTTTCATTGAAAGAAAATGGGTATGATGTTACAGTTCATACAATGAATGTAAAACCAGATGGTAATAAAATATACGATGATGATATATGGAATGGAATAAAAATAATCAGGCATTCTGTTTATGGTAGATTGGGTGAATTTGCAAAAAACTGGATACCTTATTTAAAAGAGTATAATCTTATCCATTTTTGTGGTGGATATAGACATGTTCACTCAACACTTGGATATTTGACAAAAAATAAAACCTCAACAGTTATCTTTTCCCCATTTTATCCAGTCAAGCCAAGAAAAAACAAATTATTAGAAAATATAGCTAAATTATATGATGGTTCATTAGGAAAATTACTTTTTAAAAGTTGTGATGTAATTCTAGCAGAAACTAATGTTGAAAAAGATTGGTTGAAATCTCTTGGTGTTCCAGAACATCTAATTTATATAATACCAAACCCATTACCAGAAACTGCTTTTGAAAATTATGACAAGACTAAATTTAGAATTAAATATAATATTGGTAATAGAAAAATAGTTTTCTTTTTAGGTGGTCATTCTTATATCAAAAATGTTGAATTATTGTTAAAGATAGCTCCAGCGATTGATGCAGTTTTTGTCATTGGTGGTGAAGGAGAACTGACTGAAAAATATAAAAAAATAGTTGAAACCTTACAAATCACTGAACAAATTATATTTCCAGGAAGTTTTTTTGGAGAATATAAAAAAAAAATGGAAGCGTTTGCATCTGCTGATGTTGTAATTTTACCTTCACTTCATGAAGGATTAGGTGGTGTGTTGTTAGAAGGTATGGCGCAAAGTAAACCTGTCTTAGCTAGTGATGTCGGAGGTTTGCCAGATGTTGTTCCAGATAAGTTTTGTTTATTTGACTTAACTAATACAGATGAATTAATTAGAAAGCTTAGGACTTTATTATATGATACTAATTATGCTGAGTATCTTGGTAATAAAGGTAGAAAAAAGGCAGAAAAATACTCTTATCATGAGATAAGTAAAAAATATATTAATTTAGTAATTTCACTACTTAGTAAAAGTTAGAAAAGTTTATATATTATTTAATATTTATGTAAGTGTAGACATACGATTAGAGGTCAAAAAAGTGAGTTTAAAATATGAAGTTAATACAAAAACATTAGTTTGTGACAATGCATCAGAATTAGTGGAATTCTTGCGTTTGACTAGGCAGGTTGAAAAAAAACAAGCAAAAAAATCAAAAACAGAATTAAATAAAACTGAATATGTTAATATAGATTGGACTGCAGTTGCAAAAAAATATCTAGACCAAGGTGAAGGAAATAAAGCAAAGTTTTTAAGAGATAATTTTGGTGAAGTTCATAGTGGTTTGTATAATAAATTAAATAGGGCTGTAATAAAATTAAAAAAAAACAAGCAAAAAATAAAATCTTCAGATTCATATTCAAAGAACAGGGCACGCCTTTCAAGGATAAATGAACTTGCACAAGATTTAAAATTAAGATATCCAAATATGTCTTATGTTGATAGGTTAAGGGCTGCAAATAAACTTTATGATAGTGAATATTAAGTTCATTTAGTATATATATATATAGTATGATATTATTTGAGGTTTTAAAAATGACAAAGAAAAGAAAAGTAACAGTGTCTTTTGATGATAAAGTGTGGAAAGATTATCAAGTGTATTGTTTTAAATCAAACCCAAGAAAAATACCTTCGTATGAACTTGAGAAATATATGAGATATAAGTTGAAAAGAAATGGTTCGTAAATTAATCGGAAAGGTTTTGGAAACTCTTACAATATCTTCGCTTAGAAGAAGTATTGAAGCTAGGATACCTATTAAAGGATATATTCTTGACAATGGTTCAGGATATAAAGGTAGCTGGGATTATAATAATAGAGAAGATGTTGCAAGTATTGATAAATTATATGGTGACGATTGTACTAACCTTCCATTTAAAAATGATGAATTTGATATGGTTGTATTTTCTGGGGTAATCCAATATGTTGAAGATTATGAAAAAGCATTAAAAGAGATATATCGTGTTTTAAGGAGAGATGGGTTGTTTTTAATAACAACAATTAATCGTAATTCATTACTACGTAATTTTGGTTTGATAACAAAAAAACCTAAAATAGGTGAAAGCCAATTATTTAGTAGTGAAGAAATTGAAGAATTATTACAGAAACATAATTTTAAAATAATGGAAAAATGGGGAGCAAGTTTTATTCCTATTACTTTTGAATTGTGTAGTAATATTTGTTATATTTGTAAAAAATGAAGAAAAAACAAAAACAAACCGAATGTATATTATGTGGAAAGAGTATTGATAAAAAGGATGCTAATTACTTTATAAAAGGATGTAAAGGGTTTGGTAGCAATCAAGTTGTAGTTATTTGTAATAATTGTAAAGTATAAAATAATTAGATATATGTATTAAATAGTAACTTTTAAACGAAATTTCAGTTTCGGCTCGTTAGCAGGGAGTAACTAAAACTATGGCAAGAAAATCATTTGACGCAAATAAAAAAGTAGGAAGCGATAAAAATTATAGTATGAAATTTAATACTCCCAAACAATTAGTTGAAGATTTGTTAAAACTTATTCCATTTGAAAATGAAGATTTTGTTTTAGATGTTGGAAGTGGGAAAAACAAAGTTTGGTTTAATTGTATTCCAACAACCAATAAAGATGAGTGTGAAATTGAGGATGGAAAAGATTTTTATGATTATAAAAATCAAGTTGATTGGGTTGTTGGAAATCCTCCCTTCCCAGAATTTATTGGCTTCCTTTTCAAATCGGCAGACATTTGTAGAAAGGGTTTTGGTTTTTTAACAAATCATTCAAGGATAAATCAGATAACTCCAAAAAGATTAGATGACTTAAAAGCAAAAGGTTTTCATCTAAGTAAAATACATATTTTTGGAGTTAAAATGTGGTTTGGGAGATATTACTTCCTACTTTTTACTAAAAAGCCAAATGATTGCATAAGTTTTAGTAGAATAAATTATGGGAATACTATCGCCGAAACTGAAACTCAAGTTGAGACTTCGTCTCAATCGTTTAATAAGGATTATCAGGCTTCGCCTTCGCCTACGCCCAAAGAATTTGCTTCGCAAATTCCTTCTGATAATCCAAATATTATATGAAATATTACTTAGAGGTTAAAAATGTTTTATTGTAGATGCAAACAACCAACATATAGGACAATAAAATGGATTACAAAAGTATGGGGTGGTTATCCAGTGGAAGAATGTA
>Ga0190346_1000004_pt1 | contig 67219 bp, 59 predicted proteins | sample 48721345_MG_FD_161680 | JGI IMG/M metagenome (GOLD analysis project Ga0190346, IMG submission 161680) | Hydrothermal vent microbial mat bacterial communities from Southern Trench, Guaymas Basin, Mexico - 4872-13-4-5_MG | ecosystem: Environmental > Aquatic > Marine > Hydrothermal vents >... | reverse complement strand
GGACGAATCGTCTATGTCGGCGGCAATGTCCAGGAGATCTTCAAAAAATCGACGCAAGAAATCCAGGATCTCGGCAATATCGAGGCGATTCTGGGAAAGGATCTGTTCGACCCGGAAACACTTTCCGGCAAAGGGGAGATTGCCAACATCGAGCGGGAGGTGACAGACGCCTCCGGGCAGAAGCGCACCCTTTTGATCTCCGTCAAAAGGGTGGCGTTTCGGCAAGGAACCGTTCTTTACAACTGCCGGGATTACACCGAGGGCAAAGAGCAGGAAAGCCGGCTTTCCGAGGCCCTGGCCCAGCTGGGGACCATCTTCGCCCATGCGCCGGTGGCCATGATGCTGGTGGACCGGGAAAGAAGGGTGACGGAGGTCAATGGTTCCGCCGCCCGCTTTGCCGGAAGGACCGCGGAAGAGATGATCGGCCTGCGAGGGGGAGAGGCTCTTCGCTGCCTCCATCACCTGGACGACCCTCAAGGCTGCGGCTCCGGGCAGGTTTGCAAGAATTGCCAGGTTCGGCTGGCGGTCTTGGATACCTTCAGGGACAAAAAAAGCCGCGAGCAGATCGAGACCTGCCTCCCCTTTCCTGCGAACGGGGGCGCAGAGGAGCGCTGCCTGTCAGTTTCCACCGCCTATCTGGAATACGATGGCAACGGGCGTGTCCTTGTGTGCGTGCAGGACATCACTGAGCGGGTGAGGGCGGAAGAAGCACTACGAGAGAGTGAAGCCAAATATCGCCGTATCGCGGACAATGTGACCGACGTCGTCTTCACGACGGACCTGAATTTCAACACAACCTACATCAGCCCTTCTATTCAAAAATTGATTGGTGTATCTCCACAGACGTATCTTCAAATGGGGCTGGAGGAAAGGCTCCCACCGCAAACCATTAAGAAATTCCAGAACATATTAATACAGGAGCTGGAAAAAGAAAAAGATCCTGCTGTTGGTAGGGGAAGAACGATAGTCGTTGAAGGCGAACATTATAAACCTGATGGTAGCACCATCAATATCTCCATGCATGTATCTTTTATCCGGGATGAAAAAGGGATCCCAATAGGAATACTAGGTGTTGCCCGGGACATCACCGAGCGCAAGCGCGCGGAAGCAGAAAAAGAAAAGCTCCAGTCTCAGTTGCTCCAGGCCCAGAAACTGGAATCCGTGGGCCGCCTGGCCGGCGGTGTGGCCCATGATTTCAACAACATGCTTTCCGTGATTCTCGGTTACGGAGAGAACCTTCTCCATCAGCTCCACCCGGGAGATCCCTTGCACGAGGATGTGAAAGAAATCGTTGAGGCCGGCAAACGTTCTGCCGCCCTGATCCGACAACTCCTGGCTTTCAGCCGCAAGCAGACCCTGCAGCCCGAGGTGCTGGATCTTAATAAACTGCTTCAGGATCTGGAAAATATGCTGCACCGTCTCATCGGCGAAGACATCGAATTAAAACTGGCGCTTTCGGATAAAATCGGTCGCGTGATGGCGGATCCGGGCCAGGTGGAGCAGGTGATCATGAATCTTGCGGTCAACGCCCGGGACGCCATGCCGGGCGGCGGCAAGCTCATGATCGAGACCGCCGATGTGGAACTGGATGAGGATTACGCAAGTACCCATGCCGGCGTTACACCGGGAAAGTATGTGATGCTGGCCGTGACCGATAACGGAAGCGGCATGGACAGGGAAACGCTGTCGAACGTATTCGAGCCGTTCTTTACCACCAAGGAAAAGGGGAAAGGCACCGGGCTGGGTCTTTCCACGGTGTACGGCATTGTGAAACAGTCCGGCGGGAACATCTGGGCCTATTCCGAGCCCGGGCTCGGCACGACGTTCAAGATCTACCTGCCGCAAACCGAGGCGGAACCCAAAGGGAAAGCGAAAGCGGCAAAAAAAGAAACCACAAAGGGTGCAGGCGAGAAGATCCTGGTGGTGGAAGATAATGAAAACCTGAGAAACCTGATGGCAACGATGCTTTCCAGGCTGGGCTATAAGGTGACCCTGGCGGCCAACGGCGGCGAGGCCCTGCTGCTCATGGAAAAAAAGGGCCTCAAACCCGACCTGGTGATCACCGATGTGGTGATGCCGAAAATGAGCGGCAAAGAGCTGGCGGATCGTCTGCGCGAGATCCACCCCGACCTGAAGGTGCTGTACATGTCCGGCTACACGGACAACGCCATCGCCCACCACGGGATTTTGGATCCCGGCATCCCCTTTATCCAGAAGCCCTTCACCCTCGGCGACATTGCCCAAAAAGTCCGGGCGGTATTGCAGGGGGATTAGGACGGGCCCACCCCCCCCGGAGGACCAAATCATAATTTTAGAGGGCCACACCCCCCTGGAGGGCCACGCTCCGTCGTGGCCGTATTTTGGACCGGATGTTCCTGCTGTCAATCAACGCATTTTCCACACCTATTGAAAGAGCATTCAGGGTATTTTTCATGATGGCCCTATGCCGGCTCATGTTAAGGGAGCGTAAAGATGTCCCACCTCCAGCGCTGCCAGGAACTCTTTTTGTTCGGCCTTCAGGGGGCTGGCCAGCTTCCTTTGGCCTTTGAGGGTTATCACCAGCGTATTGGTAAACTTGGTGGTCATTGATTCCGGTGTCGATACTATGGGGGCGCCGATAATGAATCTCTCGTGATAAAGCGATCGCAGGTCTGTGACGGGGCCGTGGGGCCCTGGCGAATGGCTTGCCAAAAATTCGTCGATTCATTATGAGGTGGCTTCATCCGGCTTTCTGCGATACCGGCCATGAGGGCAAATAGCGAGGAGAAACGATGAAAATCAAAACAACCGCAGCGGTTTGGCTGGTATGGATGGTACTGACGGGGATCGCCGGCGCTACGGCGCCGGCAGCCGTGCCGCACATAGAGATCCCTTCACTGGCGTACACCTTCGACCCGGTGGCCGAGGGGGAGGCGGTGGTGCACGATTTCGTGGTGCGCAACACCGGCGAAGCCGAGCTGGAGATCTACAAGGTCCGCACCGGCTGAGGGTGCACGGCCGTTTCCTTTCCGAAGCGGCTCCCTCCCGGCGGCGAGGGAAAGATCACCCTGAAGTTGAGTACCTCGGGCTACGGCGGCGAAACCATGCGCAAGGGCGCCCGGGTGGAATCCAATGACCCGAACCGTCCCGCCGTGGAGCTGGCCATCGGCGGCGAGGTGCTGCGCGTTGTCACCATCCAGCCCGGTCGTCTCGTGTTCCAGGGCGAGGGCGACAAGCCGATGCGCCAGACGGTGACCATTGTGCCAGAACCCCGTTTCGCCTTCAAGTTGCTGAAGGTGGAAACCAACGCCGGCAAGCGGTTCATCGACTACCGGCTGGAAGAGATCCGGCACAACGGCCAGCCGGCCTATCGCCTGACGGTGGAGAACCGGCGCACACAACCGGGCCGCTACGCCGAAACCCTCACCTTGCATACCGACAGCCCCATCCGGCCCAAGCTGTTCGTCCACGTTTACGGCAACATCCTTGCGCCCAAGCAAGCCGAAGGGGGCGAGCAGTCGCAGGGCGCTTCGCCCAAGGCGGTGCGATGATGGCGATGATCCAGGTGGTGACCTTCGATTGCGACGGGGTGATGTTCGATTCCCGGGAGGCCAACGCAGCCTACTACAACCGGGTGCTGGCGCAGTTTTCGCGTTCCCCGTTGACCGCCGACCAGTTGGCCTTCACCCACATGAATACCGTGGACGCCTCGCTGCGTTTCCTGTTTCCCGACGAAAAGGAATACCAGGCGGCCCAGGCCTTTCGCCGCACCCTCACCTATCTGCCGTTTGTTCCCTACATGCGGATCGAACCGCATCTCAAACCGTTGCTGCGGCGCTTGAGACCGGCGTGCAAGACGGCCGTGGCCACCAACCGCACCGACACGATGCACCGGGTGCTGGAGGACCATGACCTGACCGGGGACTTCGACCTGGTGGTGGGCGCCCTGGACGTGCCGCGGCCCAAGCCCCATCCGGACAGCCTGCTGAAGATCGCGGGCCACTTCGCCGTGGCACCCGAGGAAATGATTTTCATCGGCGATTCGACCCTTGACGCCGAGGCTTCGGCCGCTGCGGGGGTTCCGTTTGTCGCCTATCAGAACCGGGAACTGCCGGCAATTCACCACATTGACGCCCTCGATCAAGTGGCCGGCATCGTGGAGCGCTCCGGGGTGAGGCTTCCCGCCTGAGCCCCCACGGTCCAGGCGAACTCCTGCGGTAAAGGAGACGCTTCACCGGCGATTCGTCTGTGACTACGCGCAACTGCCTGATAAATTTCCTGGAACTTTCAGCCGTTCGAAATGGTTCCCCGATCAGGCCTGCCCGGACTCGATCCGGGCAATCCATGCTCATCGGAACGAGGCGGCGGAAGCCGCCGGCAAACTTTAAAACCCGCTGTCACCGGAGGCTGACAAGGGCCGAGCGCGGAGCCCCACTTTGACGGTATTCTATCCCTGCCGCTTGACAAGGTCGCCGCGCATGGGATACGACGGCAACGACTGCTCGTTCGAGCAGGTGTCCGGGTGCGCATTTTGCGCTCAATAGGGAACTCCGTGCAAATCGGGGGCGGGCCCGCCGCTGTGATCGGGGACGAAAGCTGCATCCAGGCCACTGCACCGGAACATCGGTGCGGGAAGGCGTAGCCGGTAGGAAGATCCGAGAGCCAGAAGACCTGCCCGGGCAGACGCGGCAGCGGTGCGTGGAGCGCCCGCTGGCCCGGATCTTGAGGATAAATCAGGGAATCCCCGGATCGAAGCATTTTTCGGTCCGGGGATTTTTTTGTTCTTCGACAACAATGCTGTTTGTCGGCGTTTGGGTGCTCGCTTGCGAGCGCAAGGGGAACCCCGTGCAAATCGGGGACGGGCCCGCCGCTGTGATCGGGGACGAAAGCCGCAGGAAGTCACTGCATCGGCGTAACGATGTGGGAAGGCGCGGCCGGTAGGAGGATCCGAGAGTCAGAAGACCTGCCCGAGCGCCAAGGTTGCGCACCGCCGCGGCAGGGGTGCGCCGTTTTTGATTCGGGGATGAAACAGGGACGTCCCGGATCGCGACCGGTGTCGCGGTGCCGGGAAAAAGCCCGGCCCGCCACCCTCATGTTCATATCAAGGAGGAGAAGATGGGAAAATGGCGCGGTTTGGGAGTGTTGGTCGTTTTGGGAATGACGCTGATGGCCGCCACTGCGACGGTACAGGCGGCGGGCGATGACCCGGTTCAGATCGAAGATCTGGTGGTCACCGCCACCCGCACGGAAACAAACATCGACAAGGTTGGTGGTACCAGCGTCACCGTGATCACGACCGAGGAAATTCAGGCCAAGGGGTACCTGACAGTGGAGGAAGTGCTCAAGGGATCGCCTGGCATCGATGTCAAGGCCAACGGGGGACCCGGCACGTTGACGTCGGTTTCGATTCGTGGTGCCGACAGCAAGAACACATTGGTTCTCATTGACGGCATCATGGTGAATGATGCCTCGGCCATCAGCCGCCAGGCGGATTTGGCCAATCTGACCACCGACAACATCGAACGCATCGAGATCGTGCGAGGCCCCCAGAGCGTGCTCTACGGCAGCAACGCCACTGCGGGGGTGATCAACATCATCACGCGTAAGGGAGACGGAAAACCACGGGTCTACGCCGGCATGGAAGGCGGTTCATACGATACCTGGAAGGCTTACGGCGGCGCTTCCGGTGAGATCGGAGACGTATTCAACTTCGCCCTGGCTGCCTCCAAGACGGAAACGGGCGGTTTCTCCATTGCCGATGCCGACAACGACCGGATTCCTCAGGGCGCCAGTACCGACGAAGACGACGGTTGGCGCAACACGACGTTTTCGGGGCGTTTTGGCTTGGATATCGAAGACCGATTCATCTTTGGCGTGACGCTGCGCCATATCGATTCCACTGTGGATGCCGATGACTTCGACTTCGCCGGATATGCCGTGGACAACAGCTTCGGCCCCGGCATGCCGGAAGCTTCCCGCCAGGACAGCAAGCAGACATTCTTTCGAACCGACGCCAAAGCGAAATTTTTGGATGGGTTGCTCTCGACCGCCGTTTACTACAGCAAAGCCATTCAGGATCGGGAATTTTACGACAACAACAACAAACTGAGCGGCGATTATGAATCGAAAACCGATGAGGTGGGCGGGCAGGTCGATATGAATTTTAAACACAACGTGCTCTCCATGGGCGCCGTCTTTCTGGACGAAGGCTTCGAGAGCGATATCGAGAAAGAAAAGACGGCCAATACCGACAGCTTTTGGATTCAAAATCACTTTTTCTGGCAGGACTGGTTCGAACTGGTCGCTGGCTTGCGAATGGACGACCATGAGGAATTCGGCAGTGAGACCACCTATCGCATCGCCCCGTCTTTAACGCTTCCGCATACGGGTACAGTGCTGAAGGGGGCCTATGCCACCGGCTTTCGCACCCCCTCTCTTTATGAACTTTACGCCGCTGCCGTTCCGGCATGGTTTTTCGCCGGTGGCAACGAGAAACTCGAGCCGGAAACGAGCAAGGGCTGGGAGGTCGGCTTGGCGCAACCCTTCTGGCAGGGGCGCTTAAAGATCGGAACGACCTATTTTGAAATGAAGTTTGAAGATCGTATCGGATATGTCACCGATCCGGTCACCTGGCAAGGGACTTACGAAAACCTGGACGGTACGTCAAAGAGCCGGGGCCTGGAAAGTTTCATCGCCTGGCAGGCTACGGATCGATTGAACCTGCGTCTCGATCACACTTACACCCATTCGGTGGACGCGGAAGACGAAAGGCTTATCCATCGTCCCTTGAACAAGGTGCGGTTTAATCTGGACTACCAGCCGGTAGAGGCGCTGAAACTCAACCTGGACATTCAGTGGGTGGACGAACGCGACGAAGATCCGAGCTTCAATTACGATAAAGACGGCAATCCGGTGCAAGAGCTGGATGCCTACACCCTGGTCAACCTCTCGGCGCGTTACCGCTTAACCCCGCGCCTGGAAATTTACGGCCGGGTGGAGAACCTTTTTGACGAGTTTTACGAGGAGGCTTGGAGCTACGCAACGCCGGGCCTGTCGGCTTATGCCGGCATCCGGGTCAACTACTAGCGGATCCCCGGCCGGGATCGGCCTCCGGTGCCGGCCGGCCTCTTATGAGAACATTGAAATTTGAAACGAGTTCGGCTGAGAAATGTTGTTTGATGCGCGGATCAGACGCCCAATACTGAGCGTTGCGGTATGGTTGAGCCTCTGGCTGACATTCGCTGGGCCGGCCGTGGCCGCGGAGCTGGCATTCGTCGACGCCGACGGACGGCGCATCTCCCTTGACGCCCCGCCGCAGCGGGTGGTGAGCCTCGTGCCGGCGGTCACGGAAATCATTTTCGCCCTGGGCGCCGGTGATCGGATCCGGGCCGTCACCTACCACGATACCTGGCCTCCCGAAGCGGCAGCGCTTCCCGTGGTGGGCGGCTTTGCCGCCCCGGATCCCCGGCGGATCGCCGCTGTCGCGCCGGAGGTGGTTTTCGTCTCTTCCTTGCACAAGGAGACGGCGGCCATCTTGAGCGCCAACGGGATTCAACCCATCGCCTTGGACATCGATTCGATCCAGGACAGCTACATGGCCATCGAACGGCTGGGGGCCATTTTTCGGCGCCGTGCCGCTGCCAAGGCCTTGGTGGACCGGTGCCAAGCCGACCTGGATCTCGTGGCCGCCAAGGTGGACAAGATCCCCCTGGCCCAGCGGTTGCGGGTGATACGCTTCATGGGCGGCGAGGAGGTGGCGGCGCCCGGGGACGATTCGTTCCAAAACGAGATGATCCGGGCCGCCGGCGGCATCCCGCCGGCGATAGGCAAAACCGGGGACGTGGTGGAAGTGTCGCTGGAGCAATGGCAGCGCTTCAATCCCCAGGTGATCTACGGCTGCGGCGGCGACCGCCAGGCCGCGGCCCGCCTCCTCGACCGGCCGGGCTGGCGGGACGTTGAGGCGGTGAAAAACAAGCGCCTGCTCTTTTTCCCCTGCGATCTGACCTGCCGCTGCGGGGTGCGGACGCCCGGTTTCGTCGCCTGGCTGGCCTCGCGCCTCTACGCAGACGCCTTTGCCCGGCAAGGCGATCAGGTTCACCCCGACGCCGTGGTCGGCAAGCGTCCCCTGGTTTTGGACCTGCCCTACGTGGCGCGGGCCGGCATCGTTGAAAGCCGCATCCACGATTTTGTCAACAAGACCCTGGCGGTCGATTTCAACCAACCGTTGACCGTTGTTTCAACCCTGGAAGGCCAGCGCGAGGGGGTTTTGACCGTGGCTAACCACCACTGGCCGCCGCCCTGCTGGAGCCTGGGGCATGACGCCGGCCTGGCGTCCGAGCGTCTGCGGGTGTGCCGGGTTTTGGGGCGGCGGCCCGAGACTACGGCGCTTCTTTTCACCGGCGCCGACGTCGACCGCCTCTCCGTCCAGCAACGAAACCATCGGGAGATGGCCGTGACCGCCCTGGTCACCGCCGGGATCGAGTCCAACGCCCGGCGGGCCGGCTGTGACGCCGGCCACTGGTACGAGCCGGGCACCATTAACATCATTTTGATGACCAACATGCAGCTCAGCCCGCGGGCCATGACCCGGGCCCTGGTCACCGCCACCGAGGCCAAGTCCGCCGCCTTGCAGGACCTGGATATCCGCAGCAGCGTGGCGCCCCATCGGCCGGCCACCGGCACCGGCACCGACAACATCATCGTGGTCCAGGGGGCCGGGACCGCCATCGACAATGCGGGCGGCCACAGCAAAATGGGGCAGCTCATCGCCGAGGCGGTGGCCGCCGGGGTGCGGGAGGCGATCTTCAGGCAAAACGGCATCGCGGCGAGGCGGCCCCTGGTGCAGCGGATGGCGGAGCGCGGGGTGAACCTGTGGAACATGGTTGCCGATACATCCTGCGACTGCGCCGGACGCCGGGGCGAGCTGGGCATCGCCCTGGAGCGGCTGTTGCTGGAAGATCGGTACACCGGTTTTATCGAAGCAGCCATGGCGCTTGACGATGCCCAGGCCGCCGGACGCCAGACGGACCTATCCCTTTTTGATGCCTGGTGCCGCCAGGTGGCCGCCGAGATCGCCGGCGCGCCGGTGTCGCTTGAAGACGAGGCACGCGTTCCCTCAGCGCCGGGCGCTGCGCTCCAGAGGGCCTTGGCGGCGATGATGGCCGGAATAAGCGCGCGCCCCCGGCAAGGCGGTCTCCCATGAGGTGGCGGATAATCCATAATCTGCGGCTGACGCTGATTTTTTTCCTGCCGATGGTGTTGCTGGCCGCCGTGACCGCCGCCGGGCAGACGCGCCGGGTCACCGACCTGGCCGGCCGCACCATGCAGGTGCCCGTCGACCCCCAGCGCGTGGTGAGCATGGCGCCGAGTGCCACGGAGATCGTCTTTGCCATCGGCCGGCAGGACCGGTTGGTGGGAGTCAGCCGCTTTTCCGACACCCCGGCGGCGACCCGCTCCCTTCCCAAGGTGGGCTCCTACGTGCACCTGGACCTGGAGCGCATCGTGGCCCTGAAGCCGGATCTTTGCCTGGCGATTCGGGACGGCAACCCCAAGGTGGTGGTGGACCGCCTGGAGGCGATGCAGATTCCCGTTTATGCCGTCGATCCCCGGGACCTCGAGTCGGTGATGGAAACCATTGCCGCCCTGGGGGATCTGCTCAATGCCCGCGAGGCGGCCCAGCGACTGGTGGACGACATGCAGCAGCGCATCGCGGCGGTGGATCGGCGGGTGGCCAGGGCCTCGCATCGGCCCCGGGTTTTTTTGCAAATCGGAATGACGCCCATCGTATCGGCCGGCACGTCCACTTTTCTCCACGAGCTGATTACCCGCGCCGGCGGCGTCAATGTGGCGGCCGGAGCCACCGTCTATCCGCGTTTCAGCCAGGAGCAGGTCATCGCCCTGGCCCCGGAGGTGCTCATCATTACCTCCATGAACCGCGAGGGGCTTTTCCAACGGGCCCTGGCCGAGTGGCGCCGCTGGCCCCAGGTGCCGGCAGTGGCCAATAACCGCGTTCACATCGTGGACTCCAACTGCCTTGACCGGCCCAGCCCGCGCCTGGTGGAAGGCCTGGAGCAGCTGGCCCGGCTCATCCACCCGAACCTTTTCGAGGCCTCGCCATGACTGCCCAGCGTGCCAATGTCACGCCGACGCGGGTGCTGGCAGTGAGCGCCGGCTTGTTGCTTCTGCTGGCCCTTTCCATCGTGGCGGCGGTTTCCTTCGGGTCCTCGGAGGTCGGGCCGGCGGCCGCCTGGCGGGCCTTGACCGGCGGGCCGGGCTCGGTGGACGCCGGCGCAGCCATCGTCTGGCGCATCCGGTTGCCCCGGGCCCTGCTGGCGGCCGTTACCGGCGCTAGCCTCTCTTTGGGGGGATTGGTGTTCCAGGCGTTGCTGCGCAACCCTCTGGCCGAACCGTATATCCTGGGTATTTCGGGCGGCTCGGCGATTGGGGCCATCACGGGGATTCTCCTCGGGCTGGCTCATTTTCCCGGTGTCAGCCTCTTCGCATTCGTTGGGGCCCTGGCCACTTTGGGGCTGATTTTGGCCATGAGCGCCGGGCAAAGCCTGTTTCAGCGCGACGCCCTGCTGCTGTCCGGGGTGATGGTCAACGCCTTCTGCTCGGCCCTGATCATGTTCCTGCTCACCTTGAGCCAGGACGGCCGCTTGCACAGCATCCTCTTCTGGTTGATGGGCAACCTGGGGACCATCGGCCTCGGTCAACTCGGATTGCTCGCGGCCCTGGTGGCCCCCTGCTTTGTGGCCATCTTTCTGCTGGCCCACCCGATGAACTTGATGCTGCTGGGCCGCGAACTGGCCTCCTCCAGCGGGGTTCCGGTGCGGGCGGTGACCATCGCCTTGCTGGTGGCTGCCTCCTTGATGGTCAGCGTCACCGTGAGCCACTGCGGGCTGGTGGGTTTCGTGGGCCTGGTGGTGCCGCATCTGCTGCGCATGCTCCTTGGCAGCGATCACCGGCTCCTGGTGCCGGCCTGCATTTTCGGCGGCGGTACCTTCGTGGTGGGCTGCGACCTGCTGGCTCGGGTCCTGCCGGAACAGGGCGAAATGCCCGCCGGGGTGATCACGGCCATGATCGGCGCGCCGCTGTTCATCTACTTGTTGAGGCGGTCGCGGCAGTAAGCGGGATCCGCCTGGCGGATGAACCGCAAACCGGCGTTGACCAACACGCGCTTTTTGGCGGCCGGGCCATCTGGAATTCTGGTAAAGAAGGTTTTTTCATGCCATGCGGCCAAACGATCTGAAAACGGGGCGGCGATGAGCCATTCGGTGGCCATTCGGGGAGTGCGGTTTGCCTACGGTCGCCAGGCGGTGATCGAAAACCTGTCGCTGGAGATCGCCGAGGGGGATTTTTTCGCGGTGATCGGGCCCAACGGGTCGGGCAAGACCACTTTGCTGCGCCTGATCCTCGGCAGCCTGACGCCCCAGGCCGGCGACATCGCCGTCTTCGGCCGTCCCCTGGCCGGCTACAGCCGGCGCGAGCTGGCCCGGCGTATCGCCCTGGTGCCCCAGGGCAGTGTGCCGGTTTTTTCCTTTGCCGTGGAGGAGCTCGTGCGCATGGGCCGGGCCCCGCACCTGGGCCTGCTCGGCTTCGAGGCCGCCGAGGACATTGACGAGGCGGCCCGGGCCATCGCCGCCGTAGGGCTGGAAGCGTTGGCCCGGCGCCCCATGGAGCAGCTCAGCGGCGGCGAGCAGCAGCGGGTCTGGATCGCCCGCGCCCTCTGCCAGCAGCCGCGCCTGATGCTCCTGGACGAACCGACGGCGGCCCTGGACATGGGCCATCAGCTCCAGATCATGCGCCTTCTGGCCCGGCTGCGGCGTGAACGCGGGATGACGGTGGTGATGGTCTCCCACGACCTGAACCTGGCAGGCATGTTCGCCACCCGGATGCTGCTGCTTCACGGCGGCCGGGCCGTCTGCACCGGCACCCCGCAAGAAGTGCTGCAGCCCGCGCACATCCGCACCGCCTACGGCTGCGAGGTGCTGGTGGACCGTCATCCCCAGGGGGATTTTCCCCGGCTGACGCTGCCGGTGGATCCTGCCGTCGCTGACGGAAGCCGGATGTGACGCGAAACGGGTATGGCTGCGATACGCAATTTGCGCAATCAGCAGCTGGCTATCCCCTCCAGAAATTTTCAGCCCTCTGAAATAGATCCCGGGTCGGTGCCCGGGATGACGAGCGCTGCAAAACGCCGGATCAAGCTTTGTCATTCCGGTTTTTTCCCGTCATTCCTGCGCGAAAGCAGGGATCCATGTTCAAGGGATGCGGCCCGGATCTGGTCATCCAGGCCGCGGCGATCATGGCCCGCACGTAGATCCCGCTGCCGGTGGCTTCGGGGCGCTGGCTGAGCAGATGAAGGATGCGCATGGGGATTTTAAGCCCCAGCGAGGCTTTCAAAGTGTCAACAGGTAACGCCAGAAGTCGGCGGCGCTCCTGGCCACGAAATCGATGCCCGCCCGTTCGGCCAGATCCGGGTCGGCGGCGAATATCGGTCCGCCGGCCACGATGCGGACGGCCGGGTCGATTTGCCGGCGGATGGCGACCAGGTCCGGTTCGGTGTCGAACTGCAAGACGGTCATCCCGAGCAGGTGGGGGCGGTGTACCCGGCAGCCGTCCACGATGGCTTCAGCCGTGAGCAGCTTGCCCAGGTGCACCCGGCGCAGGCCGGCGGCCTCGGCAAAGCGGTGAATCACTTCCAGGCCGTGACCGAAGCTGTCGTCCAACGTGGCGGTGGCCATGAGGGGCGGATCGGGCCACAGGCTTTCAATTTGTCTTTCCCGGCGCCAGGCGGCCACCTTTTCAGCGGCCTTGAGCAACTGTTGCCGGGACGGGCTTGCCCGGGGACGCCATTCTTCGAGCTGCGCGGTGATCTGCGCCCGCAGTGCCGTGGCGCCGCCATCGGTCTTGTGGGGGGATGGCATCTTTATGCTTTCAGGGTCTCGACGAATTCGGCCACGGCCGCGGTGAACGTTTCGACGGCCTCCAGATGGGGAGTGTGGCCGACTTGCGGCAGGACCAGGGGCCGGGCCGGGCCGGCGACGGAATGGACGATGGCCTCGACCTGGGCCGGCTCCCCGTAGGGATCGGCGGCGCCCTGGATCGCCAACACGGGGCAGCGGACGCCGGCGATGTCGTCGGTGATGCGCCAGTGGCGGAACCACGGGGCCAGCCAGGTGTCCGCCCAGGCGAAAAAGACCGCGTCGGTCTGTTCCCCGTGGTAGCGCTTCAGGCGGGATCGCAACTTGCCATGGTAGGCGGCTACCGCCTTCCGGATGCCGGCCAGGGTGGTTTCGTCCACGAAGACATGGGCTGCCTCGGTGACGATGCCGGCGCAGCGTTCGACGAATTTTGCTCCGAAGAGCAGTGCAATGGTGCCGCCGTCGCTGTGGCCGATGAGCACGGCCCGCCGGATGCCCAGCCTATCGAGCAGGGGGGGAAGGTATTGGTAGGCCTCCAGGTGGAGGTAGTCGATGCGGCGCGGCTCGCTGCAAGGGGTACTGCGGCCGTAGCCGCGCCGGTCGAAGACCACCGCGGTGCGGCCGGTCTGCTGGGCGAGCCGGGCCGGCAGGTTGCGCCAGAACTCGATGCAGCCCAGCCCTTCGTGAAGAAACACCAAGGGCGCAGGCTCGTCTGGCGCTGTCAGCGGTTGGTGGATTTGCACCCGAAGCCGGTAGCCGTTGACGTCAACCCACTGTTCGCTTGGCGCTGGTTTGGTCATTTAAAACATCCGTCATTACGGGCGCTGACCCGGGATCCATTTCAAAAGGCGGAAGGTTCCCGGAAGATTCCAGAGAGCCGATCTCAAGGTAGCGATGCCGATGGTTCCCTGTCAAGCCTGCCCGGCCAACCGCTGGGCCAGCCGGGTGAAGCGCCGCCGGGGCCGGTCGTTGGCCACCGCCATGGCCAGGGCGCGGCGCTGGCCCACGATTACCGCCAGGCGGCGGGCCCGGGTGATGGCGGTGTAGACCAGGTTGCGCTGGAGCATGAGGTGGTGCTGGGTCATCAGCGGCATGACGATGCACGGGTACTCGGATCCCTGGCTCTTGTGCACCGACACCGCGTAGGCCAGCACCAGATCGTCGAGTTCGGAAAGGGCATAGAGCACCGGGCGCCCGTCGAAAACCACCGTCACGCCTTCGGGGCCGGCGGACGCCACCCGCCCGATGTCGCCGTTGAAGACTTCCTTGTCGTAGTCGTTGCGGATCTGCATCACCTTGTCGCCGGGACGCCAGCGGCCGGCGGTTTGCGGCCCGCTTTCCCCGGCCGGGTTGAGGGCGGCTTGCAGCAGCGCGTTGAGCTGGTGGGTGCCCACCTCGCCCCGGTGCATGGGGGTGATGACCTGGATGTCTTCCATCGGGTCGAAGCCGAAGCGGTCGGGGATGCGCTCCACCACCAGCTTTAAAATTGTTTCCGAAACGACCCGGGGATCGCTTTTTTCGATGAAGTAGAAATCGTTTTCTTCGGAGGCCGTTTCGCGCAGCGGCATTTCTCCGGCGTTGATGCGGTGGGCGTTGATCACGATGCGGCTGCGTTGGGCCTGGCGGAAGATTTCGTTGAGAATAACCACCGGTGCCAGACCCGAGGCGATGACGTCCGCCAACACGCTTCCCGGTCCCACCGAGGGGAGTTGGTCCACGTCACCCACCAACACCAGCGTGGTACCCGGGGTCAGGGCTCTGACCAGGTGGTACATCAGGACGGTGTCGATCATCGAGGCCTCGTCCACCACCAGCAGGTCGGTCTTCAAGGGATGTTCGGCGTTGTGCAAAAAGCGTCGCTCCCGGGGGCTGAACTCCAGCAGCCGGTGCACCGTGCACGCCTCGGCCCCGGTGCTTTCGGCCAGGCGTTTGGCGGCCCGGCCGGTAGGGGCGGCCAGTCGGACCCGGTGCCGGAAGCGCTGGTAGATGTTCAGGATAGCCCGGACGATGGTGGTCTTGCCCGTGCCCGGGCCGCCCGTGATCACCAGGACGCCGCCGGCCAGGGCCCTGCCTACCGCCTCGCGTTGACGGTCGGCCAACTCGATACCCAACTGCCGTTCGCCGCTGGCCACGGCCTTGGCGCAATCCGTTCCGGCCAGGCGGGGGATGGCGGAATGGGCCAACCGGCGCAGCCCGGCGGCCAGCTCCACCTCGCAGTGGTGAAGGCCCTTGAGAAAAACGGCGTCTTGCGAACCGGGCAACGCTTCCACGACGAACTTGCCCGCGGCGATCCCGTCGGCCAAGGCGGCGGCCGCTGCCTCCGGCGCACATCCCACCATCTTGCAGCAGCGTGCGGTTAAGGCGTCGGCCGGGGTGAAGATGTGCCCCGCCTCGGTTTGCTGCTTGAGGATGTGCACCAGGGCGGCGGTCACCCGCTGGGGCGCGTCGTCGGCCAGGCCCATCTGCCGGGCGATGCGGTCGGCGGTCTGGAACCCGATGCCGTCGATGTCCTCGGCCAAGGCGTAGGGATCGTCGCGCACCCGGCGGACGGCTTCGGCGCCGTAGTGGTTGAAGATGCGCCGGGAGAGGGCCAGGGAGATGCCGTGGGACTGGAAAAAGAGCATCGCCGCCCGGGTGCGGGCCTGCTCCTGCCAGGCCTTGCTCAGCTTGCGGATCGTTTTTTTGCCGATCCCCTTGACCTCCGAGAGTCGCTGGGGCTCGTTTTCGAGGATGGCCAGGGTATCGGCGCCGAAATGGTCCACGATCCGCTCGGCCATTTTTTCCGCCAGGCCGGGAAAGGCCCCGGAGCCCAGATAGCGCCGGATTCCATCCACGGTCACCGGCACGAAGGTCTCGCCGTCAACGGCACGGAACTGGCGGCCGTAGCGCGGATGGCGCTCCCATGTTCCCCGCAGGCGTACCCCCTGTCCGGGCTCGAGGCCGGCCAGGGGCCCGCAAACGGTAATGGACATCTTTTCTTCCGGGACGGCGACCCGCGCCACGACGAAGTCGCTGTCCGGACTGACGAAGACCACCTGCTCGACTTCGCCGGCAATGCTTGCCATACGGGTTTCGGATTTGGCGGCGGGCTGAGCGTCTTCGGGCGAAAAGGGTGGCCTGGACATCGTTTTATACCCAGTCCGGCACGCGCACCGCTTCCTTTTCGAAGCGCGTGCTGGGGATGAAGCACTTGATGTCGATCACCGGGCTGTCGTCCATGGCATCGATACGATCGATCTCTATGGTTGTGCCGGTCAAGGACATCAAGCGGCACAGGGAGATGGCGATGGGATTGGGCCGCCGGGGCGAGTGGGTGGCGAAAACCCCGGTCAAGGGATTGGATGGGTCGGCCCGGGGGTGGGTGCGCAGCACGCTGCGGGCTTCGGGGGTGTCGTTGCGGTCCAACCAGTAGCAGACCACGATGTGCGAGAAGCCCTCGATGCCCAAAAGCCCGTCGCTGAAGGCCGGGTCGAGGTTGATGAACGTCCGGTCGCCTTGCCGGCGCACGGTGCCGATGGGATGGATCAAAAAGGGGGGCGCCACAGAAACCTCCGCAGGGTTTTAAATCTCGGCAAAATATGGTAGCCCGAACCGGCTTGACTGAAAACTGAAATTTGGCCTCTCAAGTTCCTTTCGTCCTTTTGGCCTCTTTTTTCAACCCGCAACGCGTGAACCGGAATTCACTCATGCCCCCCATCGATCTGCGCAGCGACACCGTCACCCCGCCCACCGAGCGGATGCGAAAAGCCATGGCCGAGGCCGAAGTCGGCGACGACGTCTACGGCGAAGACCCCACCGTGCGACAGCTGGAGGACCTGGCGGCCGAGCGCACCGGCAAGGAGGCGGCCCTGCTGGTGGCCAGCGGTACCATGGCCAACCTCGTCTGCCAACTGGTCCACTGCGGCCGGGGCGACGAGATAATCCTCGGCGACCAATCCCACATCTTCTACTACGAGCAGGGCGGCTCGGCGGCCATCGGCGGCATCCATCCGCGCACGGTGCCCAACCGGCCCGACGGCACCATCGACTTGCAGGCCATCGAGGCGGCGGTGCGCGCCGACGACGTCCACTTTCCCCGCAGCCGGCTGCTGGTGCTGGAAAATACCCACAACCGCTGCAACGGCAGCCCCCTGAGCGCCGACTACATGGACCGGGTGGCCGCGACGGCGGACCGCTGTGGCTTGAAGATCCACGTGGACGGGGCGCGGCTGTTCAACGCCGCCGTGGCCCTGGCCTGCCCGGCCGCCGACCTGGTGGCCCGGGCCGATTCGGTCTCCTTTTGCCTGAGCAAGGGGTTGTCTGCGCCCGTCGGGTCCATGGTGTGCGGCAGCCGCGAATTCGTGGCCGAGGCGCGGCGGGCGCGCAAGGTGCTCGGCGGCGGCATGCGCCAGGCCGGCATCATCGCCGCCGCCGGCATCGTGGCCCTCACCGAGATGGTCGACCGCCTGGCCGAAGACCACGCCAACGCCCGGCGCCTGGCCGAAGGCCTGGACGGCATCGAGGGGCTGGCCGCCGATCCGGCCGCCGTGCATACCAACATCGTTTTTTTCGAGATCACCGACCGGCGCACCACTGCGGCCGCCTTGGCCGCTGCCCTGGCCGAAGCCGGCGTCCTGGTGCTGGCCCTGGATCCCTTCCGGCTGCGGGCCGTGACCCACTATCCGCTGACCGGCGATGACATCGACCGGGCGTTGGCGGTGGTGGGGAAGGTGCTTTGAGCGAGTAAAAAGCTGATCGCCCGCCTGATAACCTCCCAGCAACAATCGATCTGCCCGCACCTCGATGTCCTCGGTCGCTTCGAGGGCCTCGATGACGCCGCTGCCGGTTTCCCGGTCGTCGGCGGTGATGAAACGGGCGCTTTCATAATTCGAAGATGCCTGATCGCGTTGACTTTGTGAAGGGAACTATCTATTTAAACCCCAATAGGGGAGGTGATAAAAATGGTCAATTATACCGCCAAATACACCAAGATCGATTCCGGGTACATGGGACAATTGATCGAATGGCCCGAGGTGGTCACCGAAGGCAAGGACCTTGATGAGTGCCGCGCCATGCTGCGGGATGCGCTCAGCGAAATGGTGCTCGCCTATCTCGAAAGCGGGAGGGAAATCCCGACCGGGAATGCCCTCATCGAGCAACTGCCTGTCGAGGTTCAACATGTCGGTCAAGCGACATGACCTTGTGCAATACCTGGAACGAAACGGTTTCCATCTCCTCAGGGAAGGCGCAAATCAGCCATCTACACCAACGGCAAGAAAATCATCCCCGTCAAGCGCCACAGCCGATTGGATCGCATCACCGCAAGCGAACTCTGCAAACAGGCCGGGCTATACCCCAAGTTTTAACCGGCGCGCCGAAAAGAGCAGGCTTCCAGACGCGTTGCCACCAGCTCCACCGGGTGCCGCACCGGCGTTGGTCCCAACTGCTCCATCTGCATGCGGCAGGTGGGGCAATCGGTGGCGGCCGAAGCCGCCCCGGAGGCGGCGATGCGGTCCATCAGGCCGCGCGCAATCTGTCGGCTGAGGGCGTCATTGGCCGCATGCAGCCCCCAACTGCCCGCCATGCCGCAACAGCCGCTGTCGAGAACGCGCAGGTCGACTCCCTTCACCGCTGAAAGCATCCGTACCGAGCTGTCCGCCTCCCTTTGGCCCAGCAGATGGCAGGGGTAATGGTAGGCCACCGACTGACGGGTGTCGTTGGCAAGCGGCAGGCGGTCCATGGCCTCAGCCACCAGGGCGCTTACCGGGCGAACCTTTGCCGCGATGGCCCCCACGGCATCCATGCCCATCAAATCGGCCCATTCGGTCATCAGGGCCAGGCCGCAGGAAGAGCAGGTGACCCCCACGGCCTCCACCCCGGCAACCCATTCCTGCCAGGCGCGCAGGTTCTGCCGGATTTGGCGCCGGGCGCCGTCCACCATCCCCTTGGCCAGCATGGGCAGCCCGCAGCAGTGTTGGGGGGGGACCAGGACTTGCCAACCTGCGGCCGCCAGGAGCTTGACGGCCGCCTCGCCGATGGACGGGCGGATATAGGCCGCATCACAGCCGGCATAGTAGAGGATTTGCCGCGGACCGCTTCCAAATACCGTCCCGCCGAGGCGCTGGAACAGGCTCCGGCGGTCAAAAGCGACCATGGGGCGCCGGGCCGACAGCCCGGTGATTTTTTCCGCTGCCCGGCGGGCCGGCGCCGGCGATGCCAGGGCCTGGACGAGTCCGGATACCTTGTGGGTTGCCCGGCCGGCCAGCTCGATGCGGGTGACGAGGTGGTCGTGGAGGGGGTTTCCGTAGCGGCGTACGTAGCGCGCCTTGGCCTCGGCGGCCAGCTTGGGGATGTTCACGTGGCTGGGGCACTCGCGCAGGCAGCTGCCGCAGTGGACGCAGCGGCTCATCACCGCCTTGAAGGCCGCCTCGGACAGGGTCTGGTCGTCGCTGCGGCCGCCGATCAGCGCTCGCAGCAGGTTGGCCTTGGCCTTGGGGGTGGCGGCTTCTTCCCGGGTGGCCTTGTATACGGGGCACATGCGCGTGGCGCCGGTGACGGTGGTGCACTTGCTGCAGCCGTGGCACAGCTCGGCGGCCGGGGCGAGGCCCTCGGGCCAGGCCAGCTCTGTTCGGCCCGTGTCGCGGCGGCGGTACTCGCCGCCGTAGCGCAGGTCGCGGGTCATCTGGTCCGGATCGTGATGGGTGATGATCTCCGGGTTGAGACGGCCGTGGGGATCGAAGATGTTTTTGACTTCCAAGAAAAGATCGTAAATCGTCGGATAACGGCGTCGGATGTAGGCACTGCGCAACCGGCCGTCCCCATGCTCGCCGCTCACCGTGCCGTCCAAGCCGGCCACGATGTCGTAGAAGGCGTCCGCGATGGGCCGCAGCTTGGCCACGTCGGCCGGGTCTTTCAGGTCGAGCAGGGGGCGGGTGTGCATCAGCCCCTTGGCGATATGGCCGTAGACCACGAACGGGACCCGGTGGCGTTCCAGCAGAGCGTATACTTCCCTGAAGTAGGTCCCCAGGTGGCGTACTGGCACGGCCGCATCCTCGATGAGGGCCAGGATTTGGCGTCGTCCCTTGATACGGTAGAGAATCGGCACGGCCGCCTTGCGCACGGCCCAGAACCGCTTTTTCTCGGCGGCGCTGGCCGCCGGATGGATCCGGTCGGTCAGTCCCTTCACGACATCGAGCACCCTGGCGTTGGACGCCTGGCAATTTTCTTCGTCCGGTCCGTCGAACTCGATGAGCAGCACGTTATCCACGTCACCGGGAAGGGCCTCGGCCAACCGCGGATCTTCCCGGCGGGCCAGGGCCAGCAGGGACTTGTCCATGATCTCGATGCCCGCCGGACCCAGGGGCAGGATCTTTTGCACGGCCCGGGCCGGGGCCTGGATTTCGTCCATGTAGGCCACCACCAGGCTGTCGCAGGCCGGTTTGGGCAGGAGGCGAAACGTCATCTGCGTTACCACCGCCAGGGTTCCCTCCGAGCCGCCCAGCAGGTGCCCCGGCGCCAGGCGGCCGTCGCGCACCAGGCCGCGCAGATTGTAGCCGGCGCTGTTATAGGCCGTATCCGGGTAAGCGGTTTCGATGGCGGCCGCGTGATCGGTGTAGAGACGATGGAGGCGGTCGAAGGGTGGGGGCAGCTTTTCGGTGGGCGTTCGCGCCAATTCCGCCATGGTCACCCGGCGGCCATCGGCGAGCACCAGCTCGGCGTCGACGATGTAATCGGCCACGTTGCCGTACTTGACCGAGTGCGACCCGCTGGCATTGGTGCCGTACATGCCGCCGAAGGTGGCGTACTGGCCGCTGGAGGGGTCGGGCGGGAAAAAGAGTCCCGCCCCGGCCAGGGCCTCTTCCAACTCGCCCAGGCGATAGCCGGGCTGGCAGGTAAAGGTCCGGCCGGCGATGTCCAGGTGGACCAGGCGGTTCATGAAGCGGGTGAAATCGATGATCAGTCCCCGTCCCAGGGCCGCCCCGCAAAGCCCGCTGCCGGCTCCCCGGGGATGGACGGTGAGGCCGCTTGCGGCGGCAAAGCGCACCGTCTCCTGGACGTCGCCCGCATGCCTCGGATAGACCACGGCCGCCGGCAGGATCTGGAAAATGCTGCCGTCGGTGGCCAGCAGGGTCCGGGTGGTCAGGTCGGCGGCAACCTCGCCGTCGATGCGGCGGGCCAGGGCGGCCGCCGCTGCGCTGGAAAGAGCCTGGGGCATGGGGAACGATCTCCTTTAACAGTTCGACCTGTGCAACCATCGGGATTCGGGCGCCTTGTCGCGGGCCCCCGTCTCGGATATGGTGACGGGAAGCCTTCTGTCAAGAGGCGATGAGCGCACTGGCAACCGGTGTTGATTGTAAAGGGAATCATGATCCATGCGCTATCCGGATTTTATCGAGGCCAAAGGCGTCTTTCCGCAATTCGTGCACGTGCGCCGCGAGACGCCCGACGATCATTTGCGCGACGTGGCGGCTGCCGTGCGCCAGGCCCTGGACACGGTTTTGCCCCAGAGCGGCATTCAGGCCGGCCACAGCGTGGCGGTGGCGGTGGGCAGCCGGGGCATCGACCGGCTGGCGGAGATGGTGGCCGCCCTTTGCGCCGGGCTGAAGGACCGGGGCGCCCGGCCGCTCATCGTGCCGGCCATGGGCAGCCACGGCGGGGCTACCGCCGAGGGCCAGCGGGCGGTGCTCGAACGTTTGGGCGTGACTGAGGCGGCCTGCGGGGCGCCGGTGGTCGCCGACATGGCGGTGGCCGAATTGGGCACGGCGCTGGGGGAGGTGCCGCTGTACTTCGGCCGCGATCTGCGCGAAGCCGATCACAGCATCTGCCTCAACCGGGTCAAGCCCCACAGCAAGTTCAAGGCGCCGGTGGAAAGCGGGCTGCTCAAGATGCTCTGCGTCGGCATGGGCAAGCACGCCGGCGCCCTGGCCTACCACCACTGGGCCCTGCGCCACGGCTGGTACGAGCTGTTGGTGGCCATGGGCCAGGCGATGGCGGCGCGGAGCAATTTCCGCTTCGGTGTGGCGGTGGTGGAAAACGAGGCCGATCGGGTCTGCCATCTGGAGGCCGTGCCGGTGGATCGGCTCGTGGAGCGCGAGCAGAGCCTGCTCGAGATGGCCAAGCGGCGCTTTCCCCGCCTGCCCTTCAGCCGCCTGGACGCCCTGATCGTCGGACGCATCGGCAAGGAGATCAGCGGCGCCGGGATGGATCCCAACGTCACGGGCCGGGCCTTCGACCTGAAGGAAAGCGATTTTTCCCGGATCATCGACGCAACCCGGGTCGCCGTATTGGACCTGACGGAGAAAACCGCGGGCAACGCCATCGGCCTGGGCAATGCGGACATCATCACCGAGGCCGTCTTCGCAAAACTCGACTACGAGGCCACCTTGATCAACGCCTTGACGAGCCGATCCCTGCACAAGGCGTTCATCCCGGTGCGCCTGCCCAACGATGCCAAGGCGATCCAGGCCTGCCTGGCGACCATCGGCCCGGTAGACCCGCTCCAGGCGCGGGTGGCCATCATCCGTGACACCCGGCATGTCCAGGATTTCTGGGCCAGTGAAGTCTTGATCGACGAGTTGGAAGATCTGGCCGGGGGCCACATCGGCCCGCCGGCCCCCCTGGCCTTCGATGCCGACGGAAAGCTGGTCGTTCCGGATCTGGGATAGACACCGGCAGGCGACCGCTATTGGAGAGTTTGATTCTCGTTGGCCAACGAGATGCGGTAGAAGTAGTCTTCCAGGGAATCGAACACTAGATACTGCTCCACGTTGTCCCAGGCCACTGCGGTGTGGACGCCGCTGGCCCAGTCGTTGGCGGTGGTGCCCTCGGCAAAGACGCCGACGATGAACAGCTTGTCCCCCTGTTGCTCGAAATGGGGTTGCGCCAGCACGACGTTGTGCTCGTCGCACTGGTTGGTCAGGTAGATCAACACGATCTTGTTGCTCAAATCGGGAAACCGCCAATCCATCATTTTTCATCCTCCCGCCGGGCGCCCGGGGCTTGCCGGATTATCCGCCCATCGATGTCCTGCCGCTGCAGCAGTCGCCGACTATATGACAGGTCACGTCGAATGCCAAGGCGTAAGCCGGATCACCCGACAGCCGGTGCAGTGCGGATCCGGCCGGATCAGTGCTTAAAGCTGCGCTGGCCGGTGAAGACCATGGTGGCACCGGCCTGGTTGCAGGCTTCGATCACCTGGTAGTCGTTGAGGGCCCCGCCGGGTTGAATCACCGCCGTTACCCCCTCGCGCAGCCCCACGTCCACGCCGTCGCGGAAGGGGAAGAAAGCGTCGCTGACCATGGCCGCGCCGATCAGTCCGCCTTTTTCCTCGGCCACGCGGGCATCGATCTCGGCGCGCCGGTCCGGATCAGCCAGTTCGTTGTAAGGGGTCTGGAAGGCCTCGAAGCAGTAGCGATCCGCCAGCTTGCGATACGCCTTGTCCCGGGCGATCTCGGCCACGCCTACCCTGTCCTGTTCGCCGGTGCCGATGCCCACGGTGGTGTTGTTGCGGACGTAGATCACCGAGTTGGAGGTGATCCCGGATTCCACCAGCCAGCCGAAGAGCAGGTCATCGATTTCGGCGGCGGTGGGTTCGCGCCGGATGCGGTACGTTTTGTCCTGGTGGGTGCACTGGGCGAGCTGCAAGTCCGCCGCCGTGCGGGCCTGGGGTACGAAGGACCACTGGACGATGATCCCGCCGTCGATGAGGCTCTTGAAATCCACGCAGCGCTGGCCCACGAATTGCTGCAAGCGGACGATGTTGCCGATGCGCACCACCCGCAGGTTCTTGCGCCGCGCCAGCACCGCCAGGGTCCCCTCCTCGAATTCCGGGGCCACCACCACCTCGGCGTACTGGGCCGCCACAGCCTCGGCCGTGGCCAGGTCCAGGGGGCGATTGACGGCGATGCAGCCGCCGAAGGCGGCCACCCGGTCGGCCATGTAGGCGCGCTGATAGGCGGTTTCGAGGCTGTCGGCCCGGGCCACGCCGCAGGGGTTGTTGTGTTTCACGATCACCGCGGTGGGCCGGTCGGTGAAGTAGCGCAGGATGTTCAAAGCGTTGTCGGCGTCGGTGAGATTGGTCTTGCCCGGGTGCTTGCCCGACTGGAGCAGCTCGATGTCCGAGGCCAGGTACTGGCCGGGCTGGATCGTTTCGGTTTCCCCCAGCACGAGGTTGCCGTTGACCAGCCGGTACAGGGCCGCCTCCTGGCCGGGGTTTTCCCCGTAGCGCAAGCCCCGGTCCTCGCCCTCGATGCGCCAGGTGACCTTCTCGTAGTAGAGGGTCTGGCGCCGGGCGCCGTCCACGAAGCTGATCTCCATTTGCGGCGGGAAATGGTCGGTGACGATGGTGCGATACATTTTTTTCAGGTCTTCAGCCATGATGTCGGTTCCTTCTGCCGTGGCGGGTGTCCGGGGGAGCTTGGCCATTGGTTATTGGTCGCTGGCCAGGTAGCAGGCGTCGGCTTCCTCGACGGTGCGCTGTTGGAGGTAGGCGGCGATGGCCTGGTCGTAGCGGGCCGTGTGGGCGAAGGCTTTTTTGGCCAGGGCCAGGCGTAGCGCCAGGGTGGTGGCGCCCCCGTTGGTTTTCAAGACATCCAGGATCATCGGGTAATCGGCAGGGTCCACCACCGAGGCCACCCGGATGAAGTTTTTGGCCGCTGCCCGGATCATGCAGGGGCCACCGATGTCGATGTTGCCCCGGGCCTGCTCCAAAGTGGTACCGGCGGCGGCGACGGTCTGTTCGAAGGGGTAGAGGTTGACCACCACCATGTCGATGGGCACGGCCGCGGTACGCTCCAGGTCCGCCTGGTGGGCCGCGTTGTAGGTTTCGGTGAGCAGCCCCAGGTAGATCTTGAAATCCAGGGTCTTGACCAGGCCGCCCTGGGTCTCCGGCTGCCCGGTGTAATCGGAAACCTGGGTAAGAACCCCTTCGGCCCGGGTTCCGAGGATCTCCTGGATCCGGGCAAAGGTGCCGCCGGTGGAATAGATGCGCAGCCCCGGGATGACGGCCAGCAAGCCGGGGATCAGCTGGTCCAGCCCGCTTTTGTCCGATACGCTCACCAGGGCGTGCCGCAGGGGAACACTGCGATCGATGCGCGAAACGATGTTGATGCTCATGCGCCGAAACTCCTTTCCAGGTAGAGAAATGTTCATCTTGCCGGTAGAGCCAGGGTTTTAGCTGCCGCGCACCGCGTCCGTCAAGACACTTGTGACGCCGGACGGCGGTTCATGCCCGTCCGTCCAGCTCTTCCAGGAATCGCCGGAAAAACCGGGTCATGAAGGCGTGCCGCGCCTCGGCCAGCCGTCGCCCCTCGTCGGTGAGCATCCGCCGGTGGATGTGTTGCAGCTTGACGATATATTCGCGGTAGCCCGTGTCTTCAGGGCCGTAGGGGGCCGTCTCGGCAACGGGCTTTTCCGGGCAGTGGAGCCGGGCACCCACTTCGCCGGCGAACAGGTAGGCCCGGGCCACGCCCACGGCGCCGATGGCGTCGAGCTTGTCGGCGTCGAAAAGAACCCGGGCCTCCAGGGTTTCAGGGCGTTGCCGGCCGCGGAACCGGTGGCTGCGGATGCAATGGAGGATGTTGGCCCGGCGCCTGTCGTCCAGGGGCAGGGGGGCGAGCAGGACCGCGGCGCGCTGGGCCCCCCGTTCGGCGTGGCAGATGCGGCCGTTGGCGGCGTCCTGCTCGCTGCGGCCGATGTCATGGAGGTAGGCGGCGATGCGCAGCGTGGCCATATCGGCGCCTTCCACGGGGCCGATATGCTCGCAGAGACGCACCACCCGCAGGGTGTGGTCCCAGGCGTGACTGCCCCGGGCCTTCTCGAAGACGGCGGCTGCCAGATCGCGCACCCGGTTGATCAGGAAATCGAAAGGTTCGGCCGTCATCCGGAGCGCTTTCCTGTCATGGCGTCTACGTCCACCCGAATCACGGTGGTGGCCGCCAGGCGCTGCGGGTCGTAGTCGCCGGGTACAGCACCGTACTGGGCCATGATCAGGTCGAAGGCGTGGGTTTTTTCCGCCGCGTCGGCCACGATGACGGCACGCCCATGTCCCGCCACGCTGCGGTAGCACATCGTCCAGGCGCAGGGATCATCGCCGGCCACCGGCTCGACATCCACGGCAAGGGCGAACGCAACACGGGGGTTGCGTCGGATCACGTCGAGCTTACGTCCTCGGCCGCCGCTGTGGAAATAGATTCGTCCGGGCTCGTAGCCAAAGCTCAGCGGCACCACATAAGGGGCCGCACCGTCACAGAGTCCCAGATAACAAACGGAAGCCGCACGGATCACCGCTTCGATCTGCCCCATCTCGTCCATCTGCTTGTCTTTGCGGCGCATGGGCGTCCCCCTTTCCTGCTTGAGGTGAGTTCTTCGGTTTTCCGCTCCTTCTTCTGCCCGCAGGGGCGCCGTCGCGAAAGGCGATCCGGTGAAAAGCGACAAAATCCATCGCCAGTCACAGGGGCACGGGATCGAGGAGGCCGCCGAGGGATTCAAGGACCAGGCCGGGCAGGGCAAAGGCGGCCCGATGTACCGCCGCGTTGTAGTAGCGCAGGGCGAGTCCGGCGGCGTCGAGGCGGCGGGCGTCGAAGTCGGCCACCGGACAGAGCCCCCGGGAGGCGAAGCCGAAACTCCACAGGCCGCCGGGATAGCTCAAGGTGGGAAAGAGGTAGAGATGCAGCCGCGGGAAGAGGGAACGCTGGTGGGCGAGCATGCGCTGCTGCAGCGATGCATCGTAAAACGGAGATTCGGCCTGGGTGACCAGGATCCCGTCGTCGGCCAAGAGGTTGGCCACCGAGCGGTAAAACCCGGCATCAAAAAGGGGGCGCGCCGGCCCGACGGGGTCGGAGGAGTCGACGATCACCACGTCGAAAGTTTCGCCGCCAGCGGCGGCGTAGGCCACCCCATCGCCGATGATCAGCTCCAGGCGCGGGTCGTCAAAGGCCGCAGCCACTTTCGGCAGATGGCGGCGGCAGGCTTCGATCACCAGGGCATCGATTTCCACCATCACCACGCGCTCCACGTCCCGGTGGCGCAGCACCTCGCGCGCCGCTCCGCCGTCGCCTCCGCCGATGATCAGTACGCGACGCGGTGCCGGATGAACGAACAGGGGCACATGGGCGATCATTTCGTGATAGACGAACTCGTCGCGCTCGCTGAGCATGACAATCCCGTCGTTGAGCAGCACGCGACCGTGCGCAACGGTTTCCACCACATCCACCTGCTGGTGGTCGCTGCGGCCGGAGAAAACGCTGCGCACCACCCGAAAACCCAGGGCCACCGCATCCTGGTGCACCTCGCGCAGCCACAAATCCGGCCTGTTGGCCGCGTCGTTCATGGGCCTGCCCTTTCAATGAAATCTGGAGCGGGGTTCGAGATCCGGATCAGGTTGGCAAAAAGGATCTCATAGCCGATATCGAATTCGCAGTGGCTCGTTTCGGTCACTTGGTACCCTCTGGGGGGGCGGCAGAGTCGGTCCAGATCCGAAGAACGCTTCAGGTCCGAGCTGCGGGTAATCACCAGGCTGAAACGATCCGGCCGGAATACATCGATCAGCTCAGCCATCGTGTCCTCATAGCTATCCTGAATCAGGTTGGATTCGAAGGAGGCATACGAGACCTTGGATTGGGGGGTCACGTGCACCGTGCAATAGGTACCCGACCGGGTGGCATTCAGTGAATACCCCTGGGGGGTAAAGAAGTGGGCGTCGGTCTTGAACTCGCCGGCGAGTCCCTCAATACGTTCCAATACCGCCCGGGTGGTTTGGCTCTGGGCCCTGCAGGCGTCAAAAAGCGCAGCGCACGCCGGGGACAAGCCGGCCATGAGCAGCTCCACGGTCATATCCCCGGCCGGGCGCAGGGAGGCCGGAGCGGCGACAAAGACATGAACATGATCGCGGTTGGCCGGTCCCAGCCGGTAGCTCCGGCCCTTGAACCATCGGTTCAGGCGGGCTGCTTCGGCCTCGAAATCCACGGCCTGCGGTTGAAGCGCCGGGAACATCAGCCGCCGCCGTTGGTAAAAGACCGTGGCCACGTTGGCCAGTCCCACCAGAGAGAGGATTGGCGGCACGGCATCAATGAGTGTCGTGTCCCCGCAGGTGATCATCAGGACCCGGTCGTCCCAGACGAAAAGACTCGATTCGCTCAGCAGGTAGGCGTCGACCCGTTCACCCGGCAGCCGACTGATGATGGCGGCACCGCTGGCCTGCACAACTCGGGTCCAACGGCCGTCACTGTTATCGCGCAGGGTTGTGTCGGGTCGGCGGAGGATGATTTCGAGCTTCTTTTCGGGGCCTTCGAAGAGATCAGACATTTTTTTGGCTGAGTCCGTTGTTCGAGTCGTTTTCTATCGGCACAGGGCCCATCTGTCAAGGCATGTCCGAATCGGCTCTTCGAGGGATCGTTTTCTTTGTTGTCCCCCACATTGCTCCACTAGCTTTTCTGGAAGAATAAATTATGTTAATTATTATAAAAAACTTCCCGCTTCCCTTACATTTTTTCTTGACAGAACCCATGAATTGGTCTTTTATTTGATCAAAGTGGACCAAAGTGGGTGTTTCATCATGTTCCGTGGCAGCTCCTACCATACCATCGACGCCAAGGGGCGGATCATCATTCCGGCCCGTTTTCGCGACCTGATCAAGGGCGAAGGGGCCGGTGGCGTGATGCTCTCGCGGTTGGATGGGGCCCTGGTCGCCTATCCTTTCGAGGCCTGGCACGCCATTGAGGAGCGTATCCTGGCGTTGGCGGAAAAAAGCGAAACAATGCGACGGTTTCGGCGGGTATTCATCGGCGGGGCCTTCGCCTGCGAGTGCGACCGCCAGGAGCGCATCCTGGTGCCGCCATCGCTGCGCGAGTACGCCCAGCTGGAGCGCGATATCGTGCTGGCCGGGGTCCTGGACCACTTCGAGATCTGGTCCCGGGAAAACTGGGAGCGCGAAAATCTGGTCATGGAAAAGGACATGAAGCAGGAATCGGTCCGCAACGAAATCGCCCGATTGGGACTCTAGGCGATGGCCTACCGCCATCCATCGGCCATGCCGGCGGAGGTGGTGGCCGCCCTGGCCCCGGCGCCGGGGCAAATCGTGGCCGATTGCACGCTGGGTGGTGCAGGACATGCCCGGCTTCTGCTGGAAAAGATTTCTCCCAAAGGCATCCTTGTCGGGCTGGACCGGGACCCGGACGCCATCGCCAATGCCCGGGAGGTGTTGGCGCCCTGGGCGCCGCAAACCCGTCTGTTTGCGCGCAACTTCGTTCAACTGCCCGAAACCCTTGACGAGTTGGGCATCGAAGCCCTCGATGGCATCGTGGCGGATCTCGGCGTGTCGCTCCACCAGCTGGAGGCCAGCGGTCGAGGCTTTAGTTTTTACCGCGACGAGCCCTTGGACATGCGGATGGATCCGCGCAACGGCCCCACCGCCGCCGACTTGATCCGGGAGTTGACGGCGGAGCAACTCGGCCGCCTGTTTTACGAATTTGGCGAGGAACGTCATGCCCGTGCCATTGCCCGCCGCATCGTGTCGGCGCGCCAGCGCGCGCCCATTGCCACCAGCGCCGAACTGGCCCGCCTGGTGGCGGGTGGCACGCGGACCCGGTCCGGCCGTCTGCATCCGGCAACCCGGGTCTTCATGGCCCTGCGCATTGCCGTAAACCGGGAGCTGGAAGATCTGGAACGCTTTCTGGCGACGGCGCCCCGGTTGCTACGGCCGGGAGGGCGCTTTTGCGTATTGGCGTTTCACTCGCTCGAAGACCGGATCGTCAAGCGGGCCTTCCGGCGCCTGGAGCGGCCCTGTACCTGTCCCCCGGAGGCACCGGTGTGCACCTGTGGGGCCGTTCCATTGGCAAAGGTGCTGACGCCAAAGCCGCTGCGGCCGACGCCGGCCGAGGTGGCCGCCAACCCGTTGGCCCGCAGCACCCGGATGCGGATTATCGAGAGGCTGGCGGATCGATGACAGGCTCGGCGGACAAGGCGCAGGCCCAGCGCCGCTTGCTGATGTGGATTTTGATCCTGCTGGTGTTGATGGGCGAGATGTTCGCCTACACGTGGTGCCGGGTGCAATGGACCCGTGCCAGCTACAATCTGGAGCAGGCTCGGCGCACCTGGCGGCAATTGAGCCGAACCGAGCAGCGGCTCCAAACCGAACTGGCCAGCTTGCGCATGCCCCAGCGCATCGAGGCCGAAGCCGCAACTCGACTCGGCATGGGACGCGCGACACCCGATCAGGTGGTGAGGCTGCCGTAATGAAGCCGACCAGAACCGGAAAGTACCTTCGTTTGCGTATTTGGCTGCTGGCCGTGGGATTTTGCGGCGTCCTGCTGGTGGTCGCCGCCCGGGCCGTTCAGGTCCAGTTGCTGTGGGGGCCGGAACTGACGGCCCGCGCCAAAGGGCAGTACGAGACTTTCGTGACCACCAGCGGCCGGCGCGGCACCATCCTTGACGCCCACGGGAACCCGCTGGCCGTAAGCCTGGAGCTGACCTCGGTGGCGGCCCATCCCCGCCAGATCGACGACCCCTGCAAGACGGCTCGGCGCCTGGCCCCCCTGCTGGGCCTGGACACCGAAACCCTCGCCCGGCGCCTGGCCGCCAACCGCAGCTTTGTCTGGGTGAAGCGCCAGGCGGACCCCGACGCGGTCCGGGCCGTGAAGGCCCTCGAGATCGAGGGGGTCAGCTTTCATCACGAGTACCGGCGATTTTATCCCAACAAGACCCTGGCGGCTCAGGTACTGGGGTTTTGCAACATCGACGGCAAGGGGATCGAAGGCATCGAGCACTACTACGAGTCGCACCTGAGCGCCGAGGCCGCGTCCCGCAAGGCCCTGCGGGACGCGCTGGGACGGCATTTCGCCGCCGACGACCAGTCGGCCCGGCTGCCGGTGGGCAACGACGTGGTGCTGACCATTGATGCCACCATCCAGCACTTCGCCGAGACGGCCCTCGAGCAGGCGGTGACCACCTACGAGGCCAGATCCGGAATGGCCCTGGTGATGGAGCCGGCCACCGGCGCCATCCTCGCCATGGCCCATTACCCTTTTTTCAACCCCAACAACTATACCCGTGCCACCCCGCAGTTGTGGCGCAACCGGATCGTGGCCGACAGCTTCGAGCCCGGCTCTACGATGAAGATCTTTACCGCCGCGGCGGCCCTGGAACACGGCGGGTACGCCCCTCAGAGCATTTTCTTTTGCGAAAACGGATCTTATCGCATCGGCCGGCACACCATCCACGACACCAAGCCCCACGGGTGGTTGACCCTGCAGGATGTGGTGATGTGCTCAAGCAACATCGGTGCCGTGAAAATCGGCCAAGGCCTCGGGCAACAAGTTCTGCACCAGACCCTGGTGGACTTCAACTTCGGAGAACCCCTGGGGATTGACTTTCCCGGGGAAACCGGTGGCCGTCTCTCGCCCCCCGATCGATGGACCGAGGTGGACGCCGCGGCCATCGCTTTCGGCCAGGGCGTCAGCGTTTCGGCCCTGCAACTGGCCGCGGCCACGGCGGCCATCGCCAACGACGGCGTCATGATGCAGCCATACCTGGTCAAGGAGATCCGCACCCCTTCGGGGCGCCTGGTCCAGGGAGTGGTTCCCCGGCCGCTGCGACGGGTGGTGTCGGCGCGCTGTGCCGAGCGGCTCCGGTCGATTCTGGGCACGGTGGTCCACGACGGCGGCACCGGCACCAACGCCGCCCTGAGCGGCTACACGGCCGGGGGCAAGACCGGGACGGCCCAGAAAGTGGACCCGGCGGGAGGCTATGCAAGGAATCGCTACATCGGCTCCTTCGTGGGGTTTGCGCCGCTGGAAAACCCGCGGCTCGTCGTGCTGGTGTCCATCGACGAGCCGCGCCGGGCCCATTACGGCGGCGTGGTGGCGGCCCCGGCCTTCCGCGAAATCGCCCAAAAGAGCCTCGACTATCTCAACGTCCCGCCGGCGCTTCCCCCGGCCAAAAATGTGATCCTGGCGAGGCAAGGCGAGGTGACGGGGTGAAGCTCTCCGCTTTGCTGGCAGCAGCCGCAGCGCCCCTTGAATGGGATGGCCGGGTCGACCCGGAGATCAGCGGTCTCAGCTACGATTCGCGCCGCGTGGCCCCGGGTGATCTCTTTGCCGCCATCGCGGGCCAGCGCGAGGACGGGCATGCCTTCATCACCGATGCGGTGGCTGGTGGCGCGGCGGCGGTGCTTGCCGCCCGCCGCGTGCAGGTCGATGTGCCGGTGGTTTGCAGCCCCGATCCGCGCCGCACCCTCGGCCAGTTGGCGGCGGCCTTCTACGGCCGGCCGGCTGAATCGCTTTTCGTTGTCGGCATCACCGGGACCAACGGCAAGACGACCACCAGCTGGCTGGTGGAGGCCGTTCTGGCCGCGGCAGGACATCGGGTCGGCGTGATCGGGACCGTGGATTGGCACTATCCCGGCAAGCGGGAGGCCAACCCGGTGACCACGCCCCAAAGCCTGGACCTTCAGCGGATTCTGGCCGAGATGCGCTCGGCGGGCGTCAGCCACGTGGTCATGGAGGTTTCCAGCCACGCCCTGGATCAGGACCGGGTCGAGGGCGTGCTTTTTGATGTGGGGGTCTTCACCAACTTGACCCGCGACCACCTGGACTACCATGGGAGCATGGAAGCTTACCGCAACTGTAAGCAGCGCCTGTTCACCGAGCGGCTTCCCACCGGCCCCAAGGCGCAGCGGGCCATGGCGGTGGTGAACACCGACGACCCGTTCGGCCGGGACCTGGCCGAACGGGTTGAGGCGGTTTGCCTGACGGTGGGCAGCGGTCCGGCGAACAAGATTCATCCCGTGGCGGCGGACATTTCCATCACGGGGATCCAGGCCGAGCTGGCCACCCCCGCCGGCCGTCTGGCGATCCGCTCACCGCTGGTCGGGCGGCACAACCTGGACAATATCATGGCGGCGGCGGCCTGTGGCATCGCCGCCGGGGCGCCGTTGGAGGCCATCGGCCGGGGCATCGAAGCCGTCACCCGGATTCCCGGCCGCCTCGAACCGGTCTTCGACCCCGATGGCCGCCACATCTACGTCGACTATGCCCACACGCCCGACGCCCTCGACCATGCCCTGGCGGCGATGCGGCCCTTGACGCCGGGGCGGCTGATCTGCGTGTTCGGCTGCGGCGGCGACCGGGACGCCGGCAAACGCCCCCAGATGGGCGAAATCGCCGGCCGGTGGAGCGACTACGTGGTGGTCACCTCCGACAATCCCCGCAGCGAGGTGCCCGAGGCCATCATCGAGATGATTCTGCCCGGGTTGCGCCGGGTTGCGGCGGCCGACAGCTGGGAGGCGACACCTGATCGCGCCACCGCCATCCGGCGGGCCATCGCCGCCGCCGGTCCCGGCGATACCGTGCTCATCGCCGGCAAGGGGCACGAGACCTATCAGGTCCTGGCGGATCGGACCATCGCTTTCGACGACCGCCAGGAGGCCCAGCGCGCCCTGGGGCTGTGGCCGGCCGCGGCAGGTGTCCCATGAACTGGACGCCGGACCTGTTTCCCCGCACGATTCCCCTGGCCTGGTCGGGCCGGGACCTGGTGGCGGCCACCGGCGGCGAGGTTCTTTGCGGCGACATCGATCGCCATTTTTCCGGCATCGGCATCGATTCTCGGACGCTGAAAGCGTCGGAGGTTTTCGTCGCCATCCGGGGAGAGACGCACGACGGGCATCGGTTTGCCCAGGACGTCGTGGCTGCCGGAGCAAGGGGGTTGATCCTGGAGCGGTCCTCGGTTTCGACGGAAGCCTTGGATCAATGGCGGGACCTGGGGGTTCTCTGCGTGGCGGTGGACGATACCTTGAACGCTTTGGGGAACCTGGGCCTGTTTCACCGACGGCGCTGCCCGGCTCAGGTGGTCGCCATCACCGGTTCCAACGGCAAGACCACCACCCGGGCCATGACGACCGCGGTGCTCGAACAGCGGTTTGCCGTGGCGGCCACCCGGGGCAATTTCAACAACGCTATCGGGCTGCCGCTGAGCCTGTTCGGACTGGCGCCGGTGCATCGGTGGGGGGTCTTCGAGATCGGCACCAACCACCCCGGCGAAATCGACGGGTTGGCCCGGATCTGTCGGCCCGATCTGGGGGTGATCACCAACATCGGCCCGGCGCATCTCGAAGGTCTGGGAAGCTTGGAAGGGGTACGCGAGGCAAAGGCGGAGCTCATCGGCCGGTTGGCCCCGGGCGGGCGGATGATCCTCAACTTCGACGACCCCCAATTGCGGCTGTTGGTGGACCGCTGCCCGGTGCCGCCGCTAGGCTTCGGTCTTTGCGAAACGGCCGAGGTGCGGGCCGAAGACGTCCGCCTGAAATCCGACGCGCTGTCATTTCGACTGTGTCTTCCCGGCGGCCGGGCGGCGGTGCGCATGGCCGGCGGAGGCGCGTTCATGGTGATAAACGCCCTGGCCGCGGCGGCGGTGGGGTGGGAGGCCGGCTTGGCGGCCGACCAGATTGCCGCGGGGCTGGCCGCCTTCACCCCCGTGGCCGGCCGCATGACGGTAATTCGCCCGGGCCGCCGCGGGGTGGTCTTGATTGACGACAGCTACAATGCCAACCCGGCTTCAGTGGCGGCCGCCGTCGACGCCCTGGCCGCCCGCCGCGGCAGTGGCCGGACGGCGCTGGTGCTCGGTGAGATGCGCGAGCTGGGCGCCGCGTCCGCCGACCTGCACTACCGGGTGGGGGAAAAGGCCGCCCGGGCCGGCATCGATCGGCTGTATGTGACAGGGGCGCAATTGGCGGAAGCGGTGGCCGCCGGCGCAGTGGCGGCGGGAATGGCGGCGGGGGATGTCCGGGTCGCCGCCAAGGAGGAGATCGTGGCGGATCTGGCCGCCTGGTTGGCTCCCGGCGACACGATTTTGGTGAAAGGATCGCGGGCCGCGGCCATGGAAACCGTCGTGGCGGCCTTGAACCGAGTGCTGAAGGACGACTAGCGGAGCGTTATGTTCTATCACCTGCTCTACCCTTTGCACACGACCTTTTCGGTCTTCAATGTTTTTCGCTACATCACCTTCAGGACGATTTACGCCAGCCTGACGGCTTTTGCCATCTGCGTGCTGCTGGGCCCCTGGGTCATCCGGCGGCTGACCAGGTTGCAGATCGGCCAGTACGTCCGCGACGACGGCCCCCAGAGCCACCTGCAAAAGGCCGGCACGCCGACCATGGGCGGTACCCTGATCCTCTTTGCCATGGTTACGGCCACCCTGTTGTGGAGCAACCTGGCCAATCCGTTCGTCTGGATCGCGCTGCTCAGTACGGTGGGTTTCGGCCTGATCGGCTTGGCCGACGATTACCTCATGCAGGTCAAGAAGCGCAGCCAGGGGCTCACGGTGCGCGGCAAGTTCGCCCTCCAGGTTTGCCTGGCCCTGTTGGTGGCGCTTCTGGTCTTCATCAGCCCCGATTTTTCCACCAGGGTGACCATTCCCTTTTTCAAGCAGCTCACCCCGGATCTGGGCTGGGGTTACGTGCTGTTTGCCGCCCTGGTGATCACCGCCACCTCCAATGCCGTCAATCTCACCGACGGCCTGGACGGGTTGGCCATCGGCCCGATGATTATTGCGTCGGCCACCTACATGTTTTTTGCCTACGTTGCCGGCCATTCGCGCTTTGCCGAATACCTCCAGCTCACCTACGTGGCCGGCAGCGGCGAGATCACCGTGTTTTGCGGCGCCATGGCCGGTGCCGGGCTGGGATTCCTGTGGTTCAACGCTTACCCGGCCCAGATTTTCATGGGCGATACCGGCTCCCTGTCCCTGGGCGCCGCCCTGGGAACGGTGGCGGTGATCACCAAGCAGGAAATTTTGCTGGTGCTGGTGGGCGGACTGTTTGTCATCGAGGCCCTGTCGGTGATCTTCCAGGTGGGCTTCTTCAAGATGACCCGCGGGCGGCGGATTTTCCGCATGGCCCCGTTGCACCACCATTTCGAACTCAAGGGATGGGCCGAGCCCAAGGTGATCGTGCGCTTTTGGATCATTGCCATCACCCTGGCCCTGATGTCCCTGAGCACCTTGAAGCTGCGTTAGGCGGCGGGAGGCGCAACCTCCGATGGAACTGGCGGGCAGAAAAGTCGTGGTGGTCGGTGCGGCCCGTTCCGGGATCGCGGCGGCCGCTTTCGCCCGGCGCCGCGGCGCCGCGGTGACCTTGAGCGACAGCGCCCCTGCCGAGCGCCTCCCGGCCCTGCCGCCCGACTTGGCCGCCGCAGGGATCGTCCTCGAGCTCGGCGGTCATCGCAGCGAGACTTTTACCGATGCTGACTTGATTGTCGTCAGTCCGGGGGTGCCGCATACCATTGCGCCGCTGGAAGCGGCCCGCCGCCGGGGGGTTGTCGTCATCGGTGAGCTGGAGCTGGCGGCCCGCTGGCTCAAGGCTCCGGTGGTGGCGGTTACCGGCACCAACGGCAAGACCACCGTGACCCAGATGATCGGCGACATGCTGGCGGCTTCCGGACGTCGGGTTTTCGTGGGCGGCAATATCGGACGGCCGCTCATCGCCGCCGTGGAAGGGGAGCCTGCACCGGAGCTGGTGGTGGCGGAGGTGAGCAGCTTCCAGCTCGACACTGCCGACTGTTTTCGTCCCCGGGTGGCGGTTTTGCTGAACATCAGCCCCGATCACCTGGATCGGTACCCGGACATGGACGCTTATGCCCGCTCCAAGGGCCGCATCTTCTCCCGCCAGGGAGCCGACGACGTGGCGGTGCTCAACGGCGCCGATGCCCGGGTGCGCGCCCTGGCCCCGCCGGCAGGGCCGTTGTGCACCTGGTTCGGCGCCCGGCCTGCCGGCGAGGCCGGCATTGACCTGAAGGGAGAGGACCTCGTGCTCGAGGGCTTCGATCCGTCGCGGGGCCACCTCAACGGCGAGCGGTTTTCCCTGGCGCGCCTGAAGCTGCTCGGGGCCCACAACCGCGCCAACGCCGCGGCCGCCGTGCTGGCGGCCCGGCTCGCCGGGGCCGCTCCGGCGGCCATCGTTCGGGTGCTGGCAGAATTCACCCCCCTTGCCCATCGCCTGGCCACGGTGGCCACCATCGACGGGGTCCGCTACGTCAACGACTCGAAAGCGACCAACGTGGATGCCGTGATCCAGGCCTTGGCGGCTTTCGACGTCCCGGTGGTGCTCATCGCCGGCGGCCGGGACAAGGGGGGGGGCTACGAAGGCCTGCGTCCGGCGGTGCAGGCCGGGGTCAAACGCTTGGTGGTGCTGGGCGAAGCGGCCGAGGCTATCGCCAGCGCAGTCGGGACGGCCTGTCCCGGCGGCGTGGTTCACGCCGCCGACATGGGCGAGGCGGTTCGGCTGGCCCACGACAGCGCCGGTCCAGGCGACGTGGTCCTGCTGGCGCCGGCCTGCTCGAGTTTCGACATGTTTACCGACTACGCCTGTCGCGGCGAGGCTTTTGCCGCGGCCGTCCGGGAGTTGGGGCGATGAGGGGCCGCCGGGAAATCCGCGGCGCTACCGCCGGTTACGACGTGACGTTGCTGTTTCCGGTGCTGCTGTTGGTGGGCCTGGGCATCGTCATGGTCTACAGCGCCAGTTCCGCCCTGGCGTTCAAGCGTTTTGGCAACGACTTCTACTACCTGAAAAAGCAGGCCCTCTTCGCCGGGTTGGGCATCTGCGTGCTGGTACTCTGCCGGCATCTGCCGTATCGCCTGCTGCGGCCGATGGCCTATCCGCTGCTGGGACTGACCCTGGTGCTGCTGATCGCCGTTTTGGTCAGCCCCCTGGGGCTGAAGGCCGGCGGATCGACGCGCTGGCTGCGCCTGGGGCCGTTGAGCTTCCAGCCCGCAGAGCTGGCGCGCTTTGCCCTGGTAACGTACCTGGCCTACTCGATGAGTCGCAAGCAGGGGCGGATCAAGGAGTTTTCCATCGGCTTTCTGCCCCACGTGGTCGTGCTGGCGCTTTTGTGCAGTCTCGTTTTGCTGCAGCCGGATTTCGGTTCGGCGGTGATCTTGACGGCGCTCACCTGGATCATGCTCTTTGCCGGGGGAGTGCGCGTCGCTCACCTGGCCTCGGCCCTGGCCGTGGCGGCCCCTTTGCTGGCCTACGTGGCCATCCAAAAGCCCTATCGGCTCCAGCGCCTTCTGGCCTTTACCGATCCGTGGCGCGATCCGGCCGGCGACGGCTACCAGATGATCCACGCCCTGATGGCCTTCGGCAGCGGTCAGGCCTGGGGCGCCGGAATCGGCCAGGGGATGCAAAAGCTCTTCTACCTGCCCGAGCCCCACACGGATTTCATCTTCGCCGTTATTGGCGAGGAGCTCGGGCTGATCGGCGTTGCGGTGGTCTTGTTCTTTTACGGTTTGATCATCTGGCGCGGTTATGCCATCGCCCGGCAGGCGCCCGAGCCCTTCGGCGCCCTGTTGGCCACCGGCCTGACCACCGCCCTGGCCCTGCAGGTTTGCATCAACATGGGGGTGACGCTTGGGCTGCTGCCCACCAAGGGGCTGACCCTGCCCTTTTTGAGCTACGGCGGCACCTCCCTGCTGATGAGCATGGCCAGCGTGGGGGTGCTGATGAACATTGGAGCGACCCGATGAACAAGCGGTCTTCGCTTGACACCCCGCGTTCGCCCGCAGTGGTGATCGCCGGCGGCGGCACCGGGGGACACGTGTTCCCCGGGATCGCCTTGGCCGAGGCGCTGCGCCGGCGATGGCCCCAAAGCCGGGTGGTGTTCGTCGGCACCGACCGGCCCCTGGAACTGTCGGCCCTGGCCCTGGCCGGCTTCGACCACCGGGTGCTGCGGGTAGAAGGGCTCAAGCGCCGTGGATGGCGCCGTCAGCTGGCCGCCCTGATGCGGCTTCCCGCCGGGCTGGCGGCGGCGGCCGGTATTCTGTGGGGCTTCAAGCCGGACGTGGTGGTCGGGGTGGGCGGCTACGCCGCCGGTCCCGTGGTGCTGGCCGCCTGGCTGCTTCGTATACCGGTGGCACTGTGCGAGCAGAACATCGTGGCCGGGGTGACCAACCGCATTGCGGCACGGTTTGCCCGGCGCATTTACGTCGCCTTTGCCGGCACCGATTTCGGCCGCCACGGGGCCAAGGTGCGCCTGGCCGGCAACCCGGTGCGCGCTTCCATTGTGCAGGCGGCTGGTCAGCGGCGGCAGCGGCCTGCCGACGGCCGTCTTCATGTGCTGGTGCTCGGGGGCAGCCAAGGGGCCCACAGGCTCAACGCGGCGGTGGTTGAGGCCCTCGAATTCTTGGCGGATCCGTCAGGCTGGCGTTTTGTCCACCAGACGGGGCCGGCCGATGAAGCGCCGGTGAGGGAAGCCTACCGGCGCCGGGGGATCGAGGCCGAAGTGGCCGCCTTTTTCAACGATCCAGGCGCCTGCTACGCCGAGGCCGACCTGGCCGTCTGCCGGGCCGGCGCCACCACCGTGGCCGAGCTGGCGGCTGCAGGGATTCCGGCCTTGTTCGTGCCGTTCCCCTTTGCGGCCGACGATCACCAGGCCCGCAACGTCCAGGCCCTGGTGGAAGGTGGGGCCGCCCTGGTGGTGGCCGAAAAGGATCTCACCGGGCAAGGGCTGGCCGAGCGGTTGAACCGGTGGAAAGCCGTTCCCGCCGAGCTCGAAGCCATGGCCGCGGCCATGGCCGGCTTCGGCCGACCCGAGGCGGCGGAAACGATCCTGGACGATCTGTTCGAGATGGTGGGGATGGTTGAAACCGCCGAAACTAAAAATGACTAAAATGACCAAAGTGCCGGATGGCGGCCTTTTCCAGAAATTATCGCCCCGGCAGCTTTCGCCGATTCGGTTTTAGCCGACCATAGAGACCGGGCATGTATCGCAAACAATACCACATCCACTTCGTGGGCATCGGCGGCATCGGGATGAGCGGCATCGCCGAGCTGCTGCTCAACCTCGGCTACCGGGTGTCCGGCTCCGACCTGCGCACCTCGGAGATCACCGAGCGCCTGGCGCGCATGGGCGGAACGGTGTTCCAGGGCCACCGCCCGGAGCACGTGGCCGATGCCAATGTGGTGGTGACATCCTCGGCGGTGAAGCCGGACAATCCCGAGGTGGCGGCGGCCCGGGCCGCCGGCGTGCCGGTGATTCCCCGGGCCGAGATGCTCGCCGAACTGATGCGTCTCAAGTACAGCGTGGCCGTGGCCGGGGCCCATGGCAAGACCACCACCACCGGCCTGGTGGCGGAGGTGTTGGCCGGCGGTGGACTCGACCCCACCGTGGTCATCGGCGGCAAGCTCAAGAGCGTGGGGGTCAATGCCCTGCTGGGCCGGGGCGATTTCATCGTGGCCGAGGCCGACGAGAGCGACGGCTCCTTTCTCAATTTCTCCCCCACCATTGCCGTGGTGACCAACATCGACCGGGAGCACCTCGATTTTTACGCGGACCTGGCATCGATCCAGGAGGCTTTCCTGCGCTTCATCGACCGGATTCCTTTCTACGGGCTGGCCGTCCTGTGCCTGGACAGCCCGGCCCTCCAGGAAATCATCCCCCGGGTCAAAAAGCGCATGACCACCTACGGCCTCAGCCGCCAGGCCGAGCTGCAAGCCGACCAGGTGGTCTTCGACGGCCTGCGCAGCCGGTTCACCGTCTTCTGGCAAGGCCAGGCGCTGGGCCCCATCGTGCTGAACATGCCCGGGCAGCACAACGTTTACAACGCCCTGGCCAGCATCGCGGTGGGCCTGGAGCTGGAGATTGACTTCGACACCATCAAGGCGGCCCTGGAAAAGGTTCAGGGGGTTCAGCGGCGTCTGGAGATCAAAGGGCAGTGGAACCAGGTGACGGTGATCGACGACTACGGTCACCATCCCACCGAGATTGTCGCTACCCTCCAGGCCCTGCAGCAGTGCTGGCCGAAGCGGCGCAAGGTGGTGGTCTTCCAGCCCCACCGCTATACGCGCACCCAGGCCCTGTTCGAAGACTTCACCCGATCTTTCAATCAAAGCGACGTTCTGATCGTGCTGCCCATTTACGCCGCCAGTGAAACGCCCATCGAGGGGGTGACCGCCGACAGGCTGGCCGAGGCGATCCGGGCCCACGGCCATCGCCAGGTCGTCTACCTCGAGTCGGCCGAGGCGGCGGTGGAGGAATTGACGCGGATCCTGGGCAACGACGACATCCTGCTGACCCTCGGCGCCGGAGACGTCTACCAGCTCGGCCCCCGGGTTTTGACGCGCCTGGCGGCCGAGGGAGGCGGTGGCGCATGACGTCCCGTCGCCCCGGCATACGACGGCGGCCGAGGCCCAACCGCTTCAAGCGGCCGGCGGCGGACCGGCACCGGCGGGTCCGGCGCTTTTTGGGCGGCGCCGGGATGGTGGCCCTGGCGGCAGGGTTGGCGACCGTCTTCGTGCTGATCCACGATATCGCCACCCAGTGCCGAAGCCTCGCGGCGCGACGGATCACGGTGGTGGGCAACCGGCAATTGGACGAGATGACGGTCATGCGCCAGGCGGGCATTCACCCGGGCATCAACATCCTGTCGGTGCGGCTGGGGATCTGCCGCGACCGGCTGCTGGCCCATCCCTGGATCGCCGAAGCGGCGGTGGGGCGCCAGTTTCCGGACCGGTTGGAAATCCGGATCCTGGAACACCAGCCCGTGGCCATGGTGGAAATGGCCGACGGGCGACTGCTCATCGATGCGGCCGGCCGGCCTTTCAAACGTTGGCAGGAAGGCGATCCGGAACGGATACCGGTGATTCGCGGTTTGGCATACGCGGACCTGCCGGCCCTGAGTCCACCGGAGACGCCCCTGCTGGCCGAAGCCCTTGAGGTGCTGCGCTGCTGGCAGGCCGCGGTGCCGGCCGCCGCGGCGGACCGGCCCCCGCCGGTCATCGTGGTCGATCGGGACGCCGGGTTTGCCCTGGAAACCGGCTCATACCTGGGTACCGTGGTCCTGGGCAGCGGCCATTATCGGGAGAAGATCACCAACTTGAATCGACTGGTGGCCGAAATGGCCACCGAGGACGCCGTCGGTTGGCGGCGCATCGACCTGACCCATCTGCGGCGGATCGTTGTTCGGCCCCAAGACCGGCCGAAGGAGGAGGTTTGATATGAGTTCGGGCAAAGGAGAGATCGTCGTCGGGCTGGACATCGGCACGACCAAGATCTGCGCCGTGGTGGGGGAGGTCAACGGCAGCGACATCAACATTATCGGCATCGGCACCCATCCGTCCATCGGTTTGCGCAAGGGGGTGGTGGTGAACATCGAGTCCACGGTGGAATCGATCCAGAAAGCCGTGGAGGAGGCGGAAATGATGGCCGGCTGCGAAATTTCATCCGCCTATGCAGGGATCGCCGGCGGCCACATCACCGGGTTCAACAGCCGGGGCATCATCGCCGTCAAGGGGCCCGAGATTACCGAGACCGACGTGGAGCGCGTCATCGACGCGGCCCGGGCCGTGGCCATTCCCATGGACCGGGAGGTGATCCACGTGCTGCCCCAGGAGTTCATCGTCGACGACCAGGCCGGGATCCAGAACCCGGTGGGCATGTCCGGGGTGCGCCTGGAGGCCAAGATCCACATCGTCACCGGGGCGGTGACCTCGGCGCACAACATCGTCAAATGTGCCAACCGGGCCGGTTTGGATGTCTGCGATATCGTGCTGGAGTCCCTCGCCTCGGGGGAGGCGGTGCTCACCGCCGAGGAAAAAGAACTCGGCGCCGGCCTCCTGGACATGGGCGGCGGGACCACGGACCTGGCCATCTTCAGCGAAAACAACATCAAGCACACCTTCGTGCTCGCCCTGGGCGGCAACAACCTCACCAACGATATTGCTATCGGCCTGAGGGCGCCGCTGCCGGAGGCCGAGAAGATCAAGAAGAAGTATGGCACCTGCATCACCCACCAGATCGGCAGCGAGGAAACCATCGAGGTGCCGGGAATGGCCGGCCGGGAAGCGCGCAAGCTGCCGCGCCAAATCCTGGGGGAAATCCTCGAGCCGCGCACCGAGGAAATCTTCACCCTGGTACAGCGGGAAATTTACCGCGCCCAGGTGGAGCACCTGATCTGCTCGGGCATGGTGCTCACCGGCGGCTCCGCCATGCTGGAAGGTTCCACCGAGGTGGCTGAATCGATTTTCAACCTGCCCACCCGCCTCGGCCGTCCGCGGGGGATCGGGGGGTTGGTGGACGTGGTCAACAACCCGATGTACGCCACCGGGGTAGGGCTTGTGATCTACGGGGCACGCAACCGAAACAAGAGTACGCGGAAGTTTCGCATCCGCGACAGCAACATTTTCAACCGCGTAATGACGCGGATGGCGCGCTGGTTCAAGGACGTCATTTAAACCGGCAACAAAGCCGAAACAAACGGGGGAGGCCAACATGGGATTCGAGTACGTGGAAATGGAAGGTTCAGCCAAGATCAAGGTGATCGGGGTCGGCGGCGCCGGCGGCAATGCGATCAACAACATGATCGAAGCCGGTCTGCAGGGCGTCAAGTTCATTGCTGCCAACACCGATGCCCAGGCCCTGGAATCGTCGGCGGCACCGATGAAGATCCAGATGGGGGCCAACCTGACCGAGGGCCTGGGCGCCGGCGCTAACCCGCAGGTGGGCCGGGAAGCGGCGCTGGAGGCCGAGGAGGCCTTGCGTCAAAGCCTCGCCGACAGCCACATGGTATTCATCACGGCGGGCTTCGGCGGCGGCACGGGAACGGGCGCAGCTCCCGTTATTGCCCAGATCTGCAAGGATCTCGGCGCATTGACGGTGGCCGTGGTCACCCGGCCGTTCTCCTTCGAGGGGCGCAAGCGCCAGCGCCAGGCCGAAGAGGGGATTGCCACCCTGAAGGAAGTCGCCGACACGGTGATCACCATTCCCAACGACCGGTTGCGGGCCCTGGCGGCCAAGAATGCCCGGATGATCGACATGTTCAAGAAGGCCGACGAAATCCTGCTGCACTCGGTGCGGGGCATCACCGACCTGATCATGATCCCCGGGCTGGTGAATCTGGATTTCGCCGACGTGCGCACCACCATGAGCAAAGCCGGCATGGCCATCATGGGCATCGGCATTGCCAGCGGGGACAACCGCGCCGTGGAGGCGGCCGAGCGGGCCATCAGCCACCCGTTGCTTGAGGACATCTCCATCACCGGTGCCAAGGGTGTCTTGATGAACATCACTTCCACCAGCGATCTGACCCTCGAGGAGATGACCGAAGCCTCCGACCGGATCTACAAGGAAGTGGGCGAGGAGGCGGAAATCATCTGGGGCCAGGCCATCGACGAGAACCTCGGCGAAGAGATGCGGGTGACGGTGATTGCCACCGGCATCGGGGGGCCGACGGCGAAAGCCGAAAAGCCTCCGCGGGAAGTCGCCGCCCGGGGACGGATTCGGGACCTGACCCCCGCGGATCTCAAAACGGCGGGCGAGCACGACGAGCCGACGTTCATTCAGCAGAAGGAGGCCGTGGGGCAGGGCGCCGCCACTTACCGGGGTTACAAGGGGTTGGTGATCGACAACGATGACCTGGATATCCCGACTTTTCTACGGCGCCAGGCGGATTGATCCGCCCGGCGCTAGCCGGATGGGCGATCCCCCTGTTCCCTGGGACATCACGGCGTGAAGGCCCGTCACCGTTTATCGGACGCGGATGCCCTGCGGGCCGAGCACCTGCGGGGCGAGCGCGGCACGGTGCGCAAGGGCTGGCACGGGCGCCGCGCCGTGGCCCTGGTCTACCCCAACAGCTACGTGGTGGGGATGGGCAACCTGGGGTTTCAGGCGGTTTATGGCCTGCTCAACGCCTTGGATGACGTGGTCTGCGAGCGGGTGTTCGCCCCCGACCCGCCGGCGCCAAACCCCTGGCCTGCCCCGCGCAGCCTCGAATCGGGCCGGCCGCTGACCGATTTCGACCTCCTGGCCTTTTCCATCGCCTTCGAAAACGACTACCCCTCGGTGCTGGCGCTTCTGGCGGCGGCCGGCCTCCCCCTGGCCGCCGAGGCCCGCACCGAGGCCCACCCTCTGGTCATCGCCGGCGGGGTGGCGTGCTGGATCAACCCCGAGCCGTTGGCCGAGGTGGTGGATGCGTTTTTGATCGGCGAAGCCGAGGCCCTGCTGCCTTCGTTTTGGGCCGCCTACGATGCCGGCGGAACGCGAAGCGAGCGGCTGCGTCGTCTGGCTCGAGATGTGGGCGGTATTTACGTTCCGCGTTTCTATCGCCCCGAGTATCGCAGCGATGGCGTCTTCACCGGCTATCGGCTGCTGGCTGATGTGCCGCAGCGGGTGGCGCGTGTCCATTTAGCTCAACTGTCCGCCTCTCCCGCCGCCACCCACGTCCAAACAGCCTCTGGGCCCTTTAGCGCCGACCACCTGGTGGAGGTTTCCCGTGGCTGTCCCCATGGGTGTCGTTTCTGCGCTGCCGGATACGTTTACCGTCCACCACGGTTTCACAGCCTTGAAACCCTTTCGGCCTCCCTTGACGCCGTTCCCCCCGGCACCCGTCGGATCGGGCTGGTGGGGGCGGCCGTTTCAGACCTGCCCGACCTCGATGCGCTTTGCCGACGCGCGCAAGCCCGGCGCCTGTCGTTGGGCTTCAGCTCATTCAGGGCGGATGGCATCAGCGACGCCTTGCTGTCGTCTCTGGTGCACAGCCGGGTCAAGACGGCCACCATCGCGCCGGAGACCGGCAGCCAGCGACTGCGGGATGCCATCAACAAACACCTGAGCGAGGCGACCATCCTCTCGGCGGCGGAGCGATTGGTGCGCGCCGGGATTGCCAACCTGAAACTCTACTTTATGATCGGTCTGCCGGGGGAGACCGAGGCCGATGTGGCGGCCATCGGTGCGCTGGTGAAACGGATCAAGGAGCGCTTTCTGGCGGCCAGCCGGCCCCGGGGACGGCTCGGTACCATCAGTGTCAGCCTTAACCCCTTCGTGCCCAAGCCCTTTACGCCGCTGCAGTGGGCTGCAATGGCCTCGCCGGCGCAACTGAAGGAAAAAATCCGCAGCCTGCACAAGACCCTGGGCCCCGTGGCCAATGTGCGCCTCAGCGCGGGCAAGGCGCGCCTGGCGATCAGCCAGGCGCTGCTGGCCAGGGGCGACCGCCGGATCGGCGCACTACTGTGCCGCCGATGGCCGCACGGGGATCCGGGCTGGGCCGCTACCAGGGACACGGCCGCTTTCCTGGGGGCGCGGCATCCCGATGACGCGTTTCCCTGGGAGGTGATCGATCACGGCATCCAGCGCGACTACCTTTGGGAGGAATACCGGCGCTACCTGCTGGGGGTGCTTTCGCCCCCCTGCCTGCCTGTGGGCTGCGTGCGTTGCGGCGTCTGCCGCGACCGAGACGCCTGAGTCCGGCTCAAGGATGAACAAGGTGGCATAGGACAAAAACTGACGGATTAGCGCTCAATCGCGCAGGCGGGGGTTGCAAGCCGACGGCAACTATGATATCCAGGCAATCGTTTTTCCTGCCCCTTTTTTACCGCTAGCTTGTGGCGCAACCAGCGAAAGGAAAGCCGCAATGGCACCCGGAAAGAAACTGCAGCTGGTCTATGGCCTTGCCATCGTTTTGCTTGTCATTGCAGTGATCAGCTATGCTGGATATTCGGCCAAGACGCCCGATCCACCATTGCGCATGATGTATCAGACCAACGCCGGCAAGGTGCTCTTTGATCATCAAACCCATCTGGGCAGCCAGGGGTATGCGCTGGCCTGCGCCGATTGCCACCACCACCCTCCTGAGATGGAGGAGAATTGGGCCTGCGGCGATTGCCACGGCGCACCGGAGCAGTACGACACCATGGCCGAGACTTGCAACCAATGCCATTATCCGTCTGACTATGATTTGGCCGAAATCCTCAAGCGCAGCGATGCGTTTCACGACCAGTGCATCGGGTGCCATCGCCAGTACGGTGCCGGTCCCGAGTCCTGCAACGCTTGCCATGTGCTCTGAACCTGCGCCGATTTGACCTGATCGCGCCTTGTTGAGAAAGAGGGGCTATGTTCCGACGATCCCTGTTCCGCACCAGCCCGCCGCGATTTTTCTACCAAACCTTGACCAATGAGGTGACCGTTGCCCTGACGGCCGCCGGCCGACGCATGATCCTGTTTTGCGATCATCCCTTGACGCGAACCGACCACCTGCGCCTCAAGGTGGGCGATCCGGTCACCGCGGGTCAGCGGATCGTTCCCTTCAGCGACGCCTCGGCCTATGTGGTCGCCCCGGCCGCCGGCCGCATTCAAGCCGTGTCGCCTTTTGCCGGCGATTTTGGCAAGAGCTGGACCCGCATCGATCTGGCCGTGGAAGACAGCGGCGAGGTGGATCCAGGCTTTGCTGCGGCCGCCGAGCAGGTTTCCATGGAGACGGTACGCCACTGGATGAGCGGTTTGCCGGGAGGTCTTGACCTGGAAGCCATCTCCGGCAAGGAGGCGCCCATCGAGACGGTGGTGGTGGCGGCCACCGAGAGCGACCTGCTCACCGTTAGCGCCCAGTATGTGTTGCGCCACCGGACAAGGGATGTGCGCCAGGGCATAGAGGCGCTGAGGCAGATAACCGGCGCCCAACGGGTCATCCTGGCGGTAGGGCGTGACACCGTTCAGGGAATGGGCCATGTGCATGCCGAAGTCCGGGGCGTCTCCACCGTCTACCCGGCCTCGGCCCCGGGCCTCATGTTGCGTGAAATCCTCGGACGGGAAGTTCCCTCCGGTACGTCAACCGCCAAGATTGGCATTGCCGTGGTGCCGGTGGAAGCGGTGGCCGCCCTGGGCCGCAGCTTTGCCGAGAAGCGGCTGGCCATGCAGAAGGTGGTGACGGTGGTCGACAAAAGTGGCCGCCAGAGCCTGTTCGAGGTGACGGTGGGCACGCCGGTGGCCGATCTGCTGGCAACCCTCGAGATCCAACTCGAAACCGGGGATCGACTCATTGCCGGCGGCCCCATGACCGGAATGTGCCTCTACACGGACGACTACCCGGTGCGCCCAGACACCCATTGCCTCATGGTCCAGGACGCTGCCGCGGTCGGTCGCGTTGGCAGCGATCCTTGCATCAACTGCGGCGAATGCGTGCGCATCTGTCCCGCCCGGGTGCCGGTAAACATGCTGGTAAGGTTTCTTGAAGCGGGAGAATACGAGACGGCGGCTGCGGAGTACGATCTGTTCTCCTGCGTGGATTGCGGGTTGTGCGCCTGCGTGTGTCCCGCCCGGATCCCGATCTTCCAGTACCTTCGATTGGCCAAATACGAACTGGCGGTGAGCCGGGCCGCGGAGGCCGAAAATGCCTGAAGCCAAAAAACTGATCGTTTCCCATGCACCTTTCATTCACGATGGCAGCAGCATCGCCCATCGCAGCGGCCAGGTCCTGCTCGCCCTGATGCCGGCGGCCCTGGCCGGCATATTCCGCTGGGGCGTCCCGGCCCTGGGAGTGATCGCCCTTTCCGTCTCCAGTGCCATGCTCTGGGAGCTGGCCTTCAACAAGGTGGCGCGCCGCCCGGAGGGGATCGCCGACGGGAACGCGGCAGTGATCGGGTTGCTTCTGGCGCTGCTCCTGCCGGCCACGGCCCCCTGGTGGCTGGTAATCGCGGGAACGTTTCTGGCCGTGGTCATCGGCAAGCAGATTTTCGGCGGCATCGGCGCCAACCCTTTCAATCCGGTGGCGGTGAGCTTGGCGATCCTGGCGGTCTCATGGAAGCAGTTCCTGGATTTTGACGCCATGCTGCTGACCTATGACCCCGGTTTTGTCATGATCGAGCCGCTGACGGCCGCCAAGGCCTTCGGTACCGAGGCCGCGGCGCGCTTTTCAAGCCTTGATTTGCTCATGGGGCGCCAGGCGGGGGCCATCGGCGCGCCCTTCGGACTGTGGCTGATCGTCGGCGGGCTCTACCTGGTGGTCAGCGGGGTGGTGCGATGGGAGATCCCGGCAGCCTTTCTTGCGACGTTGATTGTCGTCGCTGCCGCCTTTCATCTCGTTGATCCCCTGCGCTACGCCGGACCGGCATTTCACCTGCTTACCGGCTACACCCTGATCGGCGCCTTTTTCCTGGCTACCGAGGACAGCAGCTCACCGGTGAACTTCTGGCCGATGCTCATCTACGGCGCGGCTGGGGGTTTGATGACGATCCTGATCCGCAACATCGGAGCGTACCCGGACGGGGTGATCTACGCGGTACTGGTGATCAACATGATCAATCCGCTGGTGGACAAAATTCGACCCCGTGCGCTTGGAAAGGTGACCTAAGATGCGCGAGATGATCAAAATGGTCGTGGTGCTCACCGTCCTGAGCGCCGTTTCCGGCGGTCTGCTGGCCTACCTGCGCACCGCCACGGCGGCCCAGATCGAGCGCCAAGAACTCGAGTTCGTCAAGGGGCCGGCCATCCGTCAAATTCTGGAGGGGGCCGCCAACGATCCGGTCAACGACCGTTTCAAGATCGACGTCGACGGTAAACCCCGAAGTTTTTTTGTCGGGGTCTTTGACGGCACTCCCAGCACGGTGGCCTTCGAGGTCACCGGAAAAGGTTTTGCCGATGCCATCGGGTTGATGGTGGCTGTCAACGTGGAAACGGACAAGCTGGCCGGCGTCGCGGTGACGACGCACAAGGAAACCCCCGGCCTTGGTGCCCGGGCCAAGGAGGATCCCTCTTTCACTGCCCAGTTCAAGGGACTTCCCGTGGACAAGCCCGTCCAGGTTTCCAAGGATGGAGGGAGCATCAGCGCCCTGAGCGGGGCCACCATTACTTCGCGCGGTGTCTGCGCTGCCGCCACCGACGCGTTGAGTCAGTATCGAGAGCTTAAGCCCCGGATTCTCGAAAAAGTTAAAGGTTTCAAGAAATAAGGAGGCCGGTCATGGCCAAGACCCTTGTCCAGGAGTTTACCAAAGGTTTATGGGCCGAAATCCCGCCGTTTCGCCTGGTCCTGGGATTGTGCCCGACCCTTGGCGTTACCACGAGCATGAAAAACGGTCTCGGCATGGGACTGGCCACCACGTTTGTTCTGGTTTTTTCAAATATTCTCGTTTCACTGATGCGCAACCTGATTCCATCAAAGGTCCGTATCGCCTGTTTCATCATCATCATCGCCACTTTCGTCATCGTGGTCGAGCTGCTCATGCAGGCCTACGCCTACGCTCTCTTTCAGACGCTGGGCGTGTTTATTCCGCTGATCGTGGTTAACTGCATCGTGTTGGGACGGGCCGAAGCCTTCGCTTCCAAAAACGGGCTGCTCGCCTCCACGGCCGACGGCCTGGGCATCGGTATCGGCTTCAGTCTCTCGCTGGCCGCTTTGGGCGCCGTGCGCGAAATTATCGGTACCGGGATGTTTTTCGGGTATTCCCTTTTCGGGCCGAACTACAAGCCGTTTACCTTCATGATCCAGGCCCCGGGCGCCTTCGTCGCCCTGGGATTGATGCTCTGCCTGATGAACCTCGTCGGCAAGAAGTAAAGGAGCAGTCATGGGCTACTTCGAGCTGATCGTCAGTTGCATTTTCGTCAACAATATCCTCTTGGCGCAATTTCTTGGCAATTGCCCCTTTCTCGGCACCTCCAAGAAAATGGAGACCGCCGTGGGCATGGCCATGGCGGTGGTCTTCGTGCTGGTGTTGGCCGGGGTGATCACCTGGGTGACGTACACCTTTTTGCTGGAGCCCTTTGACCTGGTCTACCTGCGGACCCTGGCCTTCATCCTGGTCATCGCCTCACTGGTGCAGTTCGTCGAGATGTTCCTCAAAAAGAGTATCCCGGCCCTGTATGCCGGCTTGGGGATCTTTCTGCCCTTGATCACTACCAACTGCGCCGTGCTGGGGGTTTGCATCATCAACGTCGACAAGGAGTTCACCTTCATGCAAACCCTGGTGTCATCCTTCGCCTACGCGGTGGGCTTCGGTCTGGCTCTGATTCTCTTTGCCGGGGTGCGGGAGCGGATCCTGTTGGCCCGGGTGCCGCGTCCGCTCCAGGATACTTCCATCGGTCTGGTTGCCGCCGGACTGCTTTCGCTGACCTTTTTTGCCTTCCGCGGAATGGTCTGACCGTATATTTTCCCGAGTCTAAAAAAAGCGCTCCCGGACGGCAGTCGGTCCGGGAGCGCTTGTCGTTTTGAGGGCCCTGAAAGCTTCGGATCAGCCAAGGCGGCGCAGGGTCTCGATGAGGGCGTTCATGTCCGCCGGAAGGGGCGCTTCAAAGGACATGGGGGATTGGCAAGTCGGGTGGCGGATCGTCAGGCGCCAGGCGTGCAGCATCTGGCGGCCGACCGGAACCTGGGATGCGCCAAGCGCCAGACGCGTCGGGCCCCCGTAGACCCTGTCCCCCAGTAGCGGGTGCCCCAAGGCGGCGCAGTGGACCCGGATCTGATGAGTTCTTCCGGTCATCAGCCGCACTTCCAACAGGCAGCAGCCGCAGAAGGTTGCCTTTACCTGCCAAAGCGTGACCGCCGAGCGGGCTCTGCGGCTGCGCACCGACATCTTCTTGCGATCCACGGGGTGGCGACCGATGGGCAGCGTCACTTCCCCGGCATTGGCCCGGGGGCGGCCGTGCACCAGGGCCAGATACGTCTTTTCCACGCTGCGTTCCTTGAACTGGCGCGCCAGATGTTCCAACGCCGATGCCGACTTTGCGGCGACGAGGACGCCGGATGTGTCCTTGTCCAGGCGGTGGACGATTCCCGGTCGGATCTCGCCGGCGATGGGCTTGAGGTCGGGGCAGGAATGCAGAAGGGCGTTGACCAGGGTGCCGCTGGCATGACCAGGGGCCGGGTGGACCACCAGGCCGGGCGGCTTATTGATGACCACCAGATCCGGGTCCTCGTAAAGGATGGAAAGGCGGATGGGCTCCGGGGCCAACGCCACCGGTTGCGGTTGCGGAAGGGTGCCGCTGACCACGTCGGCAGGGTGGAGGCGTTTGCTTGGCTTTGCGGCGCTGCCGTTGACAACCACCCGGCCGGAGCGGATCAGGCCGGCGATGAATGCCCGGGAATGCCGGGCAAGCTGCCCTGCGAGAAACTGGTCGAGGCGTTGGCCGGCGCAGTCGCCAGGGACAGAGAACCGAAAGGTGGCTTCAGCCATCTGGTGGTGCCTGGGGCGAGGCGGGTTTCTTCAGGAGGATTCGGGCTCGGCAAAAAAGTTTTCCAATTCGGCGGCGATGGTCGCCTCGTCGGTTTTACGGGCCGTTGACAGTTCCTTGACCAGTAGCGTGTGAGCGGTATCGAAGAGTTTGCGTTCGCCGAAGGACAGGTCCTTGGTGGCCTTGAGCAGGGAAAGGTCGCGAAACACCGCGGCTACGTCAAACAGGGACCCGGTTTTGATCTTTTCCATGTACTCGCGGTAGCGGCGGTTCCAGGTTTGGCTCTCCCCCAGGGAGTCTTCCTGCTTGCTCTGGATGACGGCATACACCTTGGGGATGTCCTTCTGGTCGATGATGTCCCGCAGGCCCACCGACTCGACGTTCCAGGTGGGAATCATGATCAGCATGTCGTTTTCGAGAACCTTCATGACGTAAAAATCATGGGATTCGCCGTTGACGACACGGGTTTCAATGGCTTCGATACGGCCGACCCCGTGGGCCGGGTAAACCGCCAGGTCCCCGATCTGAAAACGAGCAGTCTTTTTTTTGGCTGGCGAGGTGGCTTTGATTTTCTTTTTTTCCATGGGGCCACCGACTGGCTTGGCAACCGCCGGGAAGACCTAGATCATGACCGGAGGACCCGGAATCCCGGCTGCGCATCATGATCATGGGTTCGAAGAAAATAACCGGGTAACAAGGCACCGGGCGACGAGATTTTTCAAAATGCTAACAAATTTTATACCATAGGCATCAAGACGGATCAATAAAAAAGGATTGGCGCGCTGAGCGCGCCAATCCTTTCGTGCTTCAGGCTTTAAATCCAGTGGCTTACAGCAGGAACGGCACCATCAGCAGGGCCACCACGTTGAGGATTTTGATCATCGGGTTGACTGCTGGGCCGGCCGTATCCTTGTACGGGTCGCCCACGGTGTCGCCGGTGACCGCCGCCTTGTGGGCATCGGATCCCTTGCCGCCCAGGTTGCCGTCTTCAATGTATTTCTTGGCGTTGTCCCAGGCTGCGCCGCCGGTGGTCATGGAGATGGCCACGAAAACGCCGGTGACGATGGAGCCGATGAGCAAGCCGCCCAGGGCCACCTTGCCCAGCAGGAAGCCGACCAGCAGGGGAGCGATGACCGGCAGCAGGGCCGGCACCAGCATTTCCTTCAGGGCGTACTTGGTCACGATATCGACGCATGCGCCGTAATCGGGCTTGGCCGTGCCTTCCATGATTCCAGGAATTTCACGGAACTGGCGGCGGACCTCGTCCACCACGGCGCCGCCGGCCCGGCCTACTGCCTGCATGGCGATGGAGGCAAACAGGTAGGGCAACAGGCCGCCGATGAACAGGCCGATGATGACGTTGACATCGGAGAGGTCAAACTTGATCAGGGCCGCATCCTTGCCACCCCGGATGGCGAATTCCTGGACGTAGGCGGCAAAGAGCACCAGGGCTGCCAGACCGGCGGAACCGATGGCATAGCCCTTGGTGACGGCCTTGGTGGTGTTGCCCACGGCGTCCAGCGGATCGGTGACGGCGCGCACGCTTTCATCCATTTCGGCCATCTCGGCGATGCCGCCGGCGTTGTCGGTGATCGGGCCGTAGGCGTCGATGGCGATGACCATGCCGGTCATGGAGAGCATGCTCATGGCGGCCATGGCGATACCGTAGAGGCCGGCGAAGTTGTAGGAAAGATAGATGCTCAGGCAGATGGCCAGCACCGGCAGGGCCGTGGACTGCATGGAGACGGCCAGGCCGGCGATGATGTTGGTGCCATGGCCCGTGGTGGAGGCATCGGCGATGGCGCGCACCGGGCCGTACTTGCCGGTGTAGTACTCGGTGATGATGACGATCACCACGGTGAGCACCAAGCCTACCAGGGTGCAGTAGTAAATGTTCATCGGCGAGAATTCGGCAATGCCGGCAAGCAGCTTAGTGGCGGCGAAGTAGAAGGCGATGGCCGCCAGCAGGGCCGCACCGAACATCCCCTTGTAAAGGGCGCCCATGATGTAATCGCCGCCGCCCAGGCGCACGAAGAAGACCGCGATGATCGAGGCGATGATGGAGATGGCGCCCAGTACCAGGGGGAACTCGATGGCCATGGGAATCTTGGGGAACAGCAGGTGGCCGATAAGCATGGCCGCCACGGCGGTCACGGCGTAGGTTTCGAACAGGTCGGCCGCCATGCCGGCGCAGTCGCCCACGTTGTCACCCACGTTGTCGGCGATGGTGGCCGGGTTGCGCGGGTCATCCTCGGGGATGCCGGCTTCCACTTTGCCCACCAGGTCGGCGCCGACGTCGGCGCCCTTGGTGAAGATGCCGCCGCCCAGCCGGGCGAAGATGGAAATCAAGCTGCCACCAAAACCCAGGGCGACCAGCGCCATGACGTCATGGGTGAAGTAGTAGTACCCGGACACCGAGGTCAGGGCCAGGCCGGCGACGATCATGCCGGTGACCGAGCCGCCCTTGAAGGCCATGGCCAAACCGGCGGCCAGGCCCTTCTTGGCGGCTTCGGCGGTGCGCACGTTGGCCAGCACCGATACGCGCATGCCAATGTAGCCGGCCAGGAACGAAGCGACCGCCCCGACGAAAAAGCCGATGGCGGTCTTGGCGCCCAGAGTGGCGAAGATGACGATGAATATGATGATGCCGGTGATCCCCATGGATTTCATCTGGCGGTTGAGGTACGCGATGGCGCCCTCCTTGATGGCGTCCGAGATCGCCTGCATCTTCTCGTTGCCCGCCGGGGCACTCTTGACCACGCCGGCAACCAAGATCGAATAGAGCACGCCTATGAGACCGACAAACGTGCAGGCCAACGGAATGTTCTTCAGCAAGACGTCCATTCTTTCCTCCCTATCCCTGGCTTGAATTACGGTTCACGCATGTTGAATCTGTTCATCGCCGTCCTGATCCCCTCGGCCAGAACGGTGGTGACCGCCTCGCAGGCGCGATCAATGAGGCTGGAGAGTGCTGGGATCTCATCGATCTGGAATTCGCTCAGCACATGCGCTACCACCTCGATGTCGCCTGGAGGTCGGCCGATGCCGATGCGCAGACGGCCAAAATCGCCGCCGCCCAGGGCATCAACCAGCGACCGAACTCCTCTGTGTCCCCCATCGCCCCCTTTCTCTTTGATTTTTAATCTGCCAAACGCAAGGTCTATGTCGTCGTGGACGACGAGCAGTGCCTCGCGACCAATCTGTTGCTCCTGCATGAACCGCGCGATGGGCGGGCCACTGCGGTTCATGTAAGCCATCGGTTGGGCCAAGATGACCTTCCGGCCGGAAATGCGGCCCAGCCCCCAGCGAACGTCCCGGTCATCCTGGCACATCTGGATGTTGGCGGATGCCGCCAAGGCGGTCACCACCCGGAAGCCGATGTTGTGGCGGGTGGCGGCGTACCGGCGTCCCGGGTTTCCCAGTCCCACCACGAGGCGGGAGGCCGGCGACCAGACTGTTTCGACCAACGGTTACGCCTCTGATTCCCCGACGGCGGTTTCCGCTTCTTCCTCTTCGCTCTCGGCGCCTTCTTCCCCTGCGACCGCCTCGGTCTTGCGCGTGCTGAGGACGGTGACCACGGTGAAATTGACCTCATGGGGGATTTCCACGTCGTCGCCGAGCTGGAGGTCCTCCACATGCACGGCTTCGCCCACCCCGAGATTGGTGATGTCGATCTCGATCTTGCGGGGGATCCGGTCCGGTAGGCAATGCACCGTCAAGTCGCGGCGGACGATCTGGAGCATACCTCCCATTTCCACTCCCTTGGACTTGCCGGTGACGGTCACCGGTACACGGACCGAGACCTTGCGGTCCATGTCGATGCGGTAGAAGTCGGCGTGCAACAGGGCCCCCGTGATCGGGTCGTCTTGCAGCTCCTTGAGCATGGCGAGGTTTTCAGTGCCATTTTTATCGTCATCGAGGGCCAGCTTGAAAACGGACAAGGACGCCGGGTGTTTTTTCAGGTTGTTTTCCAGTTCGGCTGCGTCCACCGAGAGCATTCGGGTCTCGGTGTTGGGGCCATACAAGACAGCCGGGGTCCGCCCCTCCCGTCTCAGGGCGCGGGCGCCGCCTTTGCCGGTCCGGGTGCGGGGTGTGGTTGACAGGGCAATGAATTCCAAAGTGTTTTCCTCCTTGCAAGAATACCTTATACGAACAACGAAGTGACAGAATCTCCGTTATAGCTGCGAATGATGGCCTCACCCATCAGCTCGGCGATGGACAGCACCTGAAAGCGGCCTGTGGCCAGGGCCCGCTCGTTCAGTGGAATGGTGTCGGTGACGATTACCTGGCGAATGGGCGAAGCCTCGATCCGCTCGATGGCCGGCCCGGAGAGCACCGGGTGGCTGCAGCAGGCATACACCTCGGTGGCCCCCTTGTCGATCAGGGCCCCGGCCGCCTCGGTCAGCGTACCGGCGGTATCCACCATGTCGTCGAGAATGACGGCCGTCTTGCCGCTGACATCGCCGATGACCATCATGGCGTGGGCGACATTGGGACGGTCGCGGCGCTTGTCCACCACGGCCATGGCGCAGCCGAGGCGCTTGGCATAGGCGCGCGCCCTCTCGGCGCCGCCGGCGTCAGGGGATATCACCACCAGATCATTCTTGAAATTCTGCTTGATGAAATCAAGAATCACCGGCGCGGCGAACAGGTGGTCCACCGGGATGTCGAAAAATCCCTGGATCTGGGCTGCGTGCAGGTCCATGCTGATGATCCGGTTGGCGCCGGTATGGGTCAGCAGGTTGGCCACCAGCTTGGCGCTGATGGGCACCCGTGGGGTGACCTTTTTATCCTGACGGGCATAGCCGTAATAGGGGATCACCGCGCAGATGCGCCGGCAGGAAGCGCGCTTGAAGGCGTCGATCATCAGCAGCAGTTCCATCAGGTTGTGGCTGGCGGGGGGGCAGGTGGACTGGATGACAAACACATCCTTCAGGCGGACGTTTTCCTTTATTTCCACCTGGATCTCACCGTCGCTGAAGGTCTGGATCTTGGCCTTACCGAGGGGAACGCCGAGGTAGTCGCAAATTTTTTGCGCCAACACCGGGTTGGAGTTGCCGGCAAAGATGGCAAAATCTTTCATCTCAGGATCCAATTCGATTCTCCCGGCAGACCTCCATGTCCGCCGTCATCATAAATGCTGGCTGGGGCGGGAGGATTCGAACCTCCGAATGCAGGAACCAAAATCCTGTGTCTTAGCCGCTTGACGACGCCCCAATCATGATCCGCAGGAAAAACGCAGTACCTGACGCGGTCGCCCTCGCGCTACAATACCAGGTGCGTAAGAAAATACCGCCAGCCGCGCCGCTTCGGAAGATGATTCCGGGCGTAGGCCGCCGCCGCCGGATCCTTGAACAATCCGAAAACCGCCGAACCGCTGCCGGTCATCGAGGCGCCGTTGGCGCCAAGGGACAGCAACGCCTCCTTGGCCTCGAGAATAACCGGCTGCAACCCAGCTGCCACGGGCTCCAAGTCGTTGCAAAGATGCCGGGCGGCATCGAAGGCTCGGCTCTTCGAAGCGAAAACTTTAGGTTTTTTCCCGCATGTTGTCAATCTCAAATTCAGCCGGCCATATACCTCGGCCGTGGACACCTGCACCGCCGGAAAAACGATCACCACGTTGGCAGGGGCCAGTTTCCCGAAAGGGGCGAGCCGTTCACCGATGCCGGTGGCCAGGGCGGGGCGGCCCTGGATGAAAAAAGGCACATCGGCCCCCAGGGTAAGCCCTAATTGCGCCAAGGTCGCCTGGGACAGAGGTTCCCCGAAATAGCGGTTGAGCCCGGTGAGGACGCTGGCCGCATCGCTGCTGCCGCCCCCGAGGCCGGCGCCCACCGGAATCCGCTTGTCGATCCGAATGGCCGCATCGGCCGGACGTCCGGCGGCTTCAAAGAACAGGCGGGCGGCGCGCAACGCCAGGTTGCTCTCATCGTTCGGCACCTCGGCGGCGTTTGACGCCACCCAGAGGCCACGAGCCCCAAGGTCGACATGTAAACTGTCGTGCAGCCCGACGCATGCCATCAGCGAGACGACGTCGTGGTACCCGTCCGGGCGTCGCCCCGTGACCGCAAGATAGAGATTCAGCTTCGCTGGGGCTTGCAGGTGAAGCGTTGCCGCCTCAGCCTTTTTCGCGCACATACACCAGGCGCAGATCATAGAGGAGGTTTTTCAGCAAACCGTCCTCCTCGTCTGTGAGGTTGCCACGAGTTTTTTCTTCCAGCAGTGCCAGGATGTCGATGGTTTGTTTGCCCAAGGCGAGATTCTTGGCTTTCTGCCCGGTGCCAGGGTCCTCGAGGATGCCCAAATGGACCAGTGCCGAGGCGTTGAGCGACAGGATGAAAGTCGAAAAGCTCACCTCGGGCAGGCATGTTGCGCCGGAGGCCTCCGCCTGGCCTTCTTTATCCTTCATTATGAAACCCTCTTTTTCAGTCATGCCTCCCCCCGTTGGCACCGCTGCCGAACAATCGGCCAGCGTTGCTAAAACTCCAGCGCGATGGCGTTCTTAACCAGTGACAGGGCGTTGATTTCCTCTATGACGGCCGGTGGAATCGGCGTGTCGGTGGTCAAAAAGATGATGTTGCGGTCACCACCTTCCTCCTGGCCCACCTGCATGCGGCCGATGTTGATCCCGTGGCGGCCCAGGGTCGAGCCGATTTGCCCGATGGACCCGGGCTTGTCAATATTGTAGATCAAGGCCAAGTGCCCCTCGGGGATCATCTCCAAGCGGAAGTTGTTGATCCGGACGATCCGGCTGTCGCGCTTGCCGAAGACGGTGCCGGCCACATTGCTGCTTGTGGTGTCGGTATCCACCCGCACCCGGACCAGGTTGAGGTAGTCTTCGGATTCGTTGCTGGTGGACTCGGTCACCCGGATGCCCCGGCTCTTGGCCAGGACAGGGGCGTTGACGTAGTTGACATCGTCCTTGAGCTCGCGGGTCAGCAGTCCTTTCAGTACGGCGGTGGTCACTGGGGCCAAGTCCAGCCCTCTGAAATCGCCGGCGAATTCGATGGCCACCTCCGTAATCGGCCCATCGATGAGCTGGGCCTGGAGTCTGCCGATCTGCTCTCCCATGGACAGCAGGGGGCCTAGTTGGGCCAGTTGATCGCCGGTGACGGCCGGGGCGTTGACGGCGTTGATGATGGTGCCGTTTTGGAAAAACGCGATGAACTGTTGGGCCACGGCCACGGCCACGTTGGTCTGGGCCTCCTTGGTGGAGGCGCCCAGGTGGGGCGTACAGATCACATGGGGATGCGCCACGAGCTCGCTTTCACCCGGCGGTTCGGTGGCAAAGACATCGAGGGCGGCGCCGGCAACCTTGCCCGATTTCAGTGCCTCCAGCAGATCCGCCTCGTTGACTATGCCTCCCCGGGCGCAATTGACCACCATCACGCCGTCCTTCATTTTGGCAAAGGCGGCGGCGCCCAGCAGATTCATGGTTTCCTTGAGCTTGGGCACGTGGACGGTAATGTAGTCGGCCCGGGCCAGCAGCTCGTCGAAAGAAACCGGCTGAAAGCCGGCTTTTTCGATCTGTTCGGGCCGCACGTAGGGGTCATGCACCAGCACCTGCATCTTCAGGCCGCGCAACCGGTCGGCGACGATGGAGCCGATTTTGCCGAATCCGATCACCCCGGCCAACTTGTTGAAGACCTCGCGTCCCTGGAGCTGTTTTTTGTCCCAGCGCCCTGCCTTGAGCGAGGCCGTGCCCTGGGGGATGTTGCGCGTCAGCGACAGCATCATGGCCACGGCATGCTCGGCGGTGGTGACCACGTTGCCGTCCGGGGTGTTCATCACCACGATGCCGCGGCGGGTCGCCTCGGGAATGTCCACGTTGTCGAGACCGATGCCGGCACGGCCCACCGCCTTGAGTCGTTTTGCCGCCGACAACAGATCCGTGTTCACCTTGGTGGCACTGCGGATCACCAGCCCGTCGTAATCACCGATGATGGATTTGAGCTGCTCGGGTGATTGGCCGGTCTTGACGTCCACCGTGATGCCTTCGGCGGCGGCCAGCATTTCGATGCCACTGGAATCGAGATTGTCACTGACGAGCACCTTGATGTCGTTCAACGTCCGTCTCCCTTCGTTTGAGGTTGGGTGCCATTGGGGGAAAACTGGTCATGGCACCCAGGCGAACCTTACCATATTCGGATCGCCTGTTTTGTCAAGCCCCTGGGCATGCTGCCGGTCTCCTGTTGCCAGCAGCCGGCCCTTCTTGGTATGCGGGACGACCTGTGACCTGTTTTGACCACCCACAGTTCAGGAGGATGACCATGAACCAGTTGCAGCGCATCGGATGGATCGGCACCGGCGTGATGGGCAGCCTCATGTGCGGCCACTTGATGGACCACGGCTACCCCATGACGGTCTACAACCGGAGCCGGGAAAAGGCCGCCTCCCTCATCGAGCGGGGCGCCCGCTGGGCGGAAACCCCGGCCGAGGTGGCCCGCCAGTCGGATATCATTTTTACCATGGTGGGGCTGCCGTCCGATGTGAGGGAAGTGTATTTCGGTGAAAACGGGGTCTTGGCCGGGGTAAAAACCGGGGCGGTGCTGGTGGACATGACCACCTCGGAGCCGACCTTGGCCGTTGAAATTTCCAAAGCCGCGGCGGACCTGGGCTGCTCAGCGCTGGATGCACCGGTGTCCGGCGGCGATGTGGGGGCCCGCAACGCGACCCTGTCGATCATGGTGGGCGGCGATGCCCGAGCCATGGCCCGGGTCGAGCCGTTGCTGGCACACCTGGGGCGCACTATTGTTCACCAGGGGCCGGCGGGAGCGGGACAGCACGCCAAGATGTGCAACCAGGTCGTTATCGCCGGCACCATGATCGGCGTTTGCGAGGCCATGGTCTACGGCCACCGGGCGGGGCTGGCGATGGAAACCGTGCTCGAGAGCATCAGCGGCGGGGCAGCGGGATGCTGGAGCCTGCAAAACCTGGCGCCGCGGATCCTGCGGCGCGATTTTGCCCCCGGCTTCATGGTCGAGCATTTCATCAAGGACATGGGGATCGCCTTGACCGAGGCGCGGCGCATGTCCTTGGCGATGCCGGGGCTGGCGTTGGTCGAGCAGTTGTACCTGGCCTTGAAAGCCAACGACGGCGGACGCCTCGGCACCCAGGCCTTGGTGTTGGCCTTGGAGAAGATCAACAACCTCCAGCCGCCGGCCTAGCCCAATGTTGCGCGGGCATCCTCGCTTCGCCGCGCTGATCGTGGAGAGCGGTTACTGCTCCACTTGGTGTTGACGGTATTGCACATAAATGTCGCGCATGGCCTCGTAAGGGGCGACGGCGTCCTTCTTGAAGGCTTCGTATTCGCCGAGGTGCAGGGAGGTGGTGTTGACCGTGTCCACCCCCGAGGCGACCAGGCCGGTCTCCGACGGTTCGACGTAGTTCAAGGGGCCGAGAAAATAACCGCCGGCGCGGCCCACGCTGTCGCGCAGGGAGGAAGGCCCCAGGAGGGGCCAGACGAGGTAGGGCCCGTGGCCGATTCCCCAGACGGCCAGGCTTTGGCCCAGGTCTTCTGCGGGGAGGTTTTTTAGCGCCGGTTCCCGGTTTGCCGGGGTAAAGAAGCCGAGGGCACCGAAGGTGGCGTTGATGACAAAAGCCGACAGCTCGTGTCCGGCCTGCTGCCCCTTGCCCTGGAGCAGGCAGGCGGTGAAGCGCAGCGGTGCCTTGAGGTTGGTGAAGAAGTTGCGCACGCCGAGGCGCGCCGGTTCGGGCACGACGGCCTTGTAGCCCCTGGCTACCGGCTTGAGCAGGTAGAAGTAGAGTCTGTCATTGACCTCGAACATGAGGCGGTTCCAGGGTTCCAGCGGGTCGGCGATCCGGGGCCCCTGGGTCTCGAACTGGCTGTCGAGATCCTCGAAGGGATCCTGGGCCGTCGCCGGGCCGGCTGCGGCGAGCAAGCCGAGTCCGATGGCCACCGCCATCCACCGCCAGATCCGTCGTTGCGTGTCTTGTCCGCGCATACCCATCTCCCATGACCGAAGGTCGGATTGATCAGGTTCGCTTCATGCGCCGCCTTGGGGTGCCGGGGGGGCGTTTTCCGGCCCAAAGGGCCGGATCGCCACGATCAGCGCCGGCAGCAGGGTCAAGGCCGCCACCAGGGCGATGCCCATGGCCAAACCGGTGAGCAGGCCGAAGTAAATCGTGGGGATGAAATTGGAAAGCACCAGGATCGAAAACCCCACGACAAAGATTACCGATGTGTAGAACATGGCCCGGCCGATGCTTCCGTGGCAAAAGCGCATCGTCGCCAGATAGGTTCCTTGCCGGGGGAATTCCCTGCGAAAGCGGTGGATGTAGTGGATGGTATCGTCCACGGCGATGCCGACGCTGATGGCGGCGATGGTGATGGTCATCATGTCCAGGGGAATGCCGGCCCACCCCATGAACCCGAGCACGACGCCGATGGAAAGCACGTTGGGGAAGATGGCGATCAGGGCGATGCGCAGGGATCGGAAGAGGATCAGAAACATTGCCATCAACAACAGCACCGTGGCCCCGAGGGTCATGATCTGGGATTGAAACAGGCTCTGGAGCATGTTGTTGTAAAGGACCATCATGCCGCTCAAACGGAAAGTGCCGGGGGCCAGGCCGATTTTTTCCGCCAGATCCGATTCGATGCGTTCGAGCAGGGCGTTGCGCCGCAAGCCTGGCAACGAATCGATGATGCGCACCGAGAGCCGGGTTTCGTCGTTTTCCACCGATACGTACGGATCCACCAGGATCTCTCGAACCTGTTGAGGCAGCTCGCCGAAAAGCAGGGCCAGGGTGAAGTTGTCCAGGGGCTGGCCGTCGTTGAGCCGCTGGGCGATCTTGACCAGGGTGGCCAGAGACAGCACCTTGCCGGTTTCCGGGAGCCGGTCCAGGTAGTCGTGAGCCGCCTCCACCGTTTCCATCCGCTCCCGGGTAAACCAGTACTTGGGATCGTCGGCCGCATCTTCAAACTCGGAGAAGGCGTCAAAGGAATCCAAGGCTTCGTCTGAGGCCGGCGCGGCCTCCGCGGCCGTTTCGGACTCGTTGCGCGCCAGAGTGATCACCACGTCCAGGGGAGTGGTGCCGCCCAGGTGCTGGTCGATGACCTTCATGCCCTGGTAGATTTCGGTGTTATGCTTGAAGTAGTCGATGAAGGCGTTTTCCACCTTGAGCCGGCTCGCCCCCCAGGCGCTCAGCAAGAGGATCAGGGTGCTGACGGTCAAGATGAACCTTCCGTGGCCCTCGGTGAAGCGGGCCAGGCGGGACGGCAGGTCGAAGATCTTCCCCCGGGGGGCGGGAATCTTTTGCCGCGGAATGAGCATCAGCACCGACGGAAAGAGGATGAAGGTCGCCACCATCGAGACCGCCAGCCCGACGATCATCATCCAACCGAAGGTGATCACCGGCTTGATGTCAGAGAAGACCAGGGAGGCGAATCCGGCGATGGTGGTCAAGGTGGTAAAGAGGCAGGGCTTGATCATCAGCGCCACGGTTTGCCGAATCAGGGTCTGCTGGTCGGCGTCGGGGTCGCGGCGGAACAATTCGCGGTAGCGCACGATGAGGTGGATGGTCACCGCCATGGTGATGATGAGCTGCAAGGAGATAAAATTCGAAGATATGACGGTAACCTCCCAGTTGCACCAGCCCAAAATGCCCACCATCACCAGGGCCGAGGCCGAGCAGCAGATCAGCGGAATGACCACCCAGCGCCAGTTGCGAAACAGCAACCAGAGGATCAGGACGAGAAACACGAACACCCCGGTGCCGAACACCTTCAGATCATTGCGGATGAAGGTGAGCATGTCGTCGGCGATCATCTCTACGCCACCGAGAAACACGTCGGCGTCATCCCGGTAGCGGTCCAGGATGGAGCGGATTTCGGTGATGGTGGCATGCCACTTGCGGCGCTGTTGGTCCCGGTGAGCCAGAAACGCCGCAGAGACTTCCTCGTAGGCGGCCGCCTCGGCGTCGGTGAGCCCCTGGCTTCGAGCCTTGTCGCGCAGGGCATCGCGCCTGGAGCGCAGCTCGTTCCAGCGCTGGTCTTGCGCGAAGGTGACCACCAGGGCCGTGGTCTTCAAATCCGGGCCCACCAGCAGATTGTGAAACAGGGGACTTCGTTGCAGTTCCCGGCGGGCCAGCTCCCGGTCTGTGCCCGGATCCGTCAGGGTCCGCAGGCCGGAGGCCAGGTCCTTGACCGGCACCGGCGGGCTCTCCAGCAGCGGCAGGTCCAGGATAGTGAGCACCGAGGAAACCGACGGCACCTGTTTGAGCGCGTCGCGCAAAGCGGCGATGCGCCCGAGCACGGCGTCATCGAGCAGGTCGCCCCGGGGGGCGTAGGCGACCAGAAGGTAGCTCGGCTCACCGTAGCGCTCCGTCACTTGGCGGGCATAGGCCAGGTCGGCGTCATGCTCGAGCATCAGCGTTTCCGAGGAGGCATCGAGACGGAAATCCCGGGCGTGATAGGCCAGGACGGCGAACACCAGCGCCAAAACCACCATCACGGCCCGGGGGTGCCGGATCACGGTCTCATCGAAGAACCGCAGAAAGCGGCTCGGGGGGCTCGCGGCGGGTTTCATTTCGTGTCCGCTACGGCGGTCTTGGGCGATTCGAGTTCCCTGAACAGATCTTCTTTCGTCCCCTCGGTCAGGATCTGGTCGAACTGGGAGCGGAAGCTCGTCACGATACTGACGCCCTGGACTTCCACATCGTAGATTTTCCATTGCCCCGAACCGCGGTAGAGTTTGTAGACGGTGGTGATTTCCTGGTCCTTGGAGATGATGGCCGACGGGATGCGCACCTTGTTGGGGCTTTCGGCCACGGCAGGCCGCCAGATGACTTGTTCATCCCGGTAAAGGTCGATCTTGTCGATGTAGGAAGACTTGAGCCGCTCGACAAATAGGGTTTCAAAGCGCTTCTGTTCGGTGGGCGAGAGGCTGGTCCAGTGCTTTCGGCCCAACACCAGCTTGGCCATGAGGGGAAAATCGAACAGCGGTTCAACGATCTGGATGATGGCCTGCTTCTTGTCGGCCAAGTCCGAATCGGGGCGCCGCAAGATGTTCAAGGCGGCCTCCACCTTCTCCTTGAGCATGGTTTCAACGGCAGCCGTATCATGGGCGGCCGCGTCGGCGGTGCCCAAAAAGAGCACAATCAACAACACGAGCATGTTTTTCATGAGAGCCATCCCGGGCACAAGAAAAGCCGGGGGGATAAGGACCGCAACATCGACTCTCCCCGGCACCTGATTGATTGCGCAACACTGCTTATATAATTGTGAGCCCTTGTTTCTGTCAAGCCGGCCGGGATTGACTTCGCCCTAAACTTTCGGTATGCAACTGCATTCATGGTATTTTGCCGTGCCCCGCAGAGAGGAAACCGCTGCTGTGCCTCTTGATCAAATCACCGCCAACCGAACCAACCTGGAGCGGATTCTGGACAACCTGAAGGAAGGGATCATCGCCCACGACATGCAGCGGCGGATTTTTTTCTTCAACACCGAGGCCGAGCGGATCACCGGATTTTCCCGCCAGGATGTGCTGGGCAAGGATTGTCACGAGGCTTTTGGCGTTCCCTTTTGCGGGGAGAAGTGCAGCTTCTGCGATCCGCATCCGGTGCTTCCCGACCACTGCGAGTACCCCATCACCATATCCCGGCGCGACGGCGAGACCCGGCGGGTGGAAATGTCCGTGACCACCATGAGCGGCGACGACGGCCGCATCATCGGTGTAGTGGCCTGTTTCCGGGACGTCACCGACATCCTGGCCCTCCAGATTCAGGCTCACAAGCTGACGAGCTTTGCCAACATCGTGGGCCGGGACGTCAAGATGCTCAATGTTTTCCAGCAGATCATCGATGTGGCGGCCTACGACTACCCGGTGCACATCTGCGGCGAGACCGGCACCGGCAAGGAGCTGGTGGCCACCGCCCTCCATACCGAGAGCCGCCGCGCCGGGGCTCCCTTTGTGCCCATCAATTGCGGCGCCTTGCCGGAAAATCTCATTGAAAGCGAGCTGTTCGGGCATGTCAAAGGGGCTTTTTCCGGGGCGGTGCGTGACAAGAAAGGCCGCTTCGAGCTGGCCCACGGCGGATCGATTTTCCTCGACGAGATCGCCGAGCTTTCCAAACCGATGCAGGTCAAGCTGCTGCGCTTTTTGCAGGAAGGGCGCTTCGTGCGGGTGGGCGGAGAGAAGGAAATCTCGGTGACCGTGAAGATTATCAGCGCCACCAACAAGGATCTGAAGACGGAAGTCGAGCAGGGGCGTTTTCGCGATGACCTGTACTACCGGCTCAACGTGATCCCGATTCACCTGCCGCCGCTGCGCGAGCGCAAGAACGACATCCCGCTGTTGGTGGACCACTTTTTGGCGGAGGCCCGGGAGCGCTATGGCCACAAGACGCCCTATGTCACCCGGGAGACGTTGGCGGTATTGATGGACTACCACTGGCCGGGCAACGTGCGCGAGCTGCAAAACGCCATCCAGTTCGCCATCGTCAAGTCCGGCGGGCGGCCCATCACCCCCCGCGCCCTGCCCCTGGAATTGGTCAACTATCAGCCGGCAAGATTCCCGCGACCGAGTCGATCGCCCCAGCCCCGGGGGAGCTCTGTCGGTCCGTGGCGCAAGTTGACCCCGGATTCGGTGGCCCGGACGTTGAAGGAAACCGGCGGCAACAAGTCTCGGGCCGCCCGGATTCTGGGTGTCGGCCGCGCCACCCTCTACCGGTTCCTCGGCGAACACCCCGAGCTATTGCCCTGAGCCCGTTCCAGTGGCAGTCCACCCAAAAGGGCTCTGTTCCCGGCGCCCTTTTGGGCTCTGGTTTTGTCGCCGCCTCGTGCGTATCGATCAGGCGGCGGCGATCTCGCGCCGGTCAGCCATGTCCACCAGCACCCGCTCCCTGGCCTTGTCGATGCCCAGGGCTTTTCGTTTCTTGTCGATGTGGGAGATCATCAACCGCGCCATTTCGTAGGGATCCGGCTCGAAGCCCCACTTGCCGATGCCCATCGACTCCAGTCCCTCAAAAAGCAGCTTGTGGAACTTGGTTTCCTTGATGATGGGGAAGGTGACCCCGAACACCGTGTAGACCCCCGAAGCCACGAAGTAGTGGCCGATGGAAATGGCCTTCTCGCTCATCCACTCCGGCGCGGCGCCGGCCACCGGCAGGTCGGCGATGCTGTCTCCCAGGCCGCCCACGCGCACCATTTCGGCGGCGGCGATGAGAATGCGGCTGTTGTCCACGCAAGATCCCATCCCGAGCACCGGCGGCATGCCCACGGTTTCGCAGACTTCCCGCAGCCCCGGACCGGCCAGGTGGGCCGCTTCGGGGGTTAATGCCGATTGGTCAACGTTGCAGCGCGGTTGCGGCCTACGGGCCCTTGGCGCCGAGTTCTTGCCGGCGGCTAAACTCAATCTCCTGGCTGCCCCGGATAGTTTCAGGTAGCTGAATACGGAGCAGAAT
>Ga0190346_1000003_pt1 | contig 71121 bp, 66 predicted proteins | sample 48721345_MG_FD_161680 | JGI IMG/M metagenome (GOLD analysis project Ga0190346, IMG submission 161680) | Hydrothermal vent microbial mat bacterial communities from Southern Trench, Guaymas Basin, Mexico - 4872-13-4-5_MG | ecosystem: Environmental > Aquatic > Marine > Hydrothermal vents >... | reverse complement strand
ATGGCGTTCCATATACTATTGAATCCATCGGTATCATTTATAACAAAGATCTTATTGAAGAAGCGCCAAAAACAATTGATGAGCTCGAACAGATGGCCGCGGAGGTTGCAGATGATGAAGTAGTTGGCTTTGTTTACGATGCTGGCAACTTCTATTTCTCATTCCCCTTTATAGCTGGTTATGGCGGCTATATCTTCAAAAGCACTGAAAGTGGTCTTGATGTGAATGATATAGGGCTCAACAACGAAGGTGCAATTAAAGGAGTCAGTCTTATCAAGAAATGGTTCGACGATGGACTTATCCCTCAAGGTGCCAATTACAATCTCATGGACTCCCTCTTCAAAGATGGACTTGCTGCATTCATAGTAAATGGCCCTTGGGCAACCCCTCATTACAGGGATGCAGGTATAGACTATGGAATCATTCCATTTAGTGAAATCGAACTGGAACCCGGTACAACTCCCAAGCCCTTTGTAGGAGTTCAGGGGTTCATGGTCAATGCAAAATCCAAGAACAAGCTCGAAGCCATTGAATTCGCTGTCAACTACATTGGAAGTTTTGATGGTCAGTACGGTATGTTTGTTGGTGAAAGAAGAGGAACTGTAAGAGAAGACGTCTTTGAATACATTTCAAAAGACGCTGGACCTGAGCTTTACGATGTACTTCAGTTCTCCAAAAGCGCTTCTGTGGGAACACCTATGCCTAATGTACCTGAAATGGCTTCTGTTTGGGGTGCCATGGGCGATGCACTTAGCATCGTTATCAATGATCAGGATACTGTCGAAAATGCTCTCAACTCTGCGGTTGAAAAGATCAAATCGGCCATTGGTGAATAATATTTGAGCTGTGATTTCAAGAAATGCGTTATTTCGCGGGGCCTTTAAGCCCCGCGTTTAATCATAACGTTCGGAGGCATTAAAATGAGTACAAAAAAACTTCTCGGGTTTATAGTTGTTCTTATTTTGCTTTCTGTTTTTGGTGCTTTTGGGTTGATGAGCCTCATACTACTTTGGGCAAATGCCAATTATGGGTTGGCAATTATTCTTGGTGTTTTGCTTGTGAGTATTGCCTTTGTACTCATCAATCCGAAAGGTTACCCTTACAGGTATATGATTCCCGCTATGATATTGCTGTTTATTTTGACCATTTATCCCATGTACTATACCTTTAAAACCGCTTTTACTAACTTTGGAACCGGGCATCTCTTCACCAGGCCACAGATTATTCAGAAACTGCTGAGTAATTACTATTATGTACCTGAAAACCCAGAAGAATACAGTTTTTCTGTCTTTGTAAAGCTAAAAGACTACAAGCCAACTGATGATTTTATGATTATATTCCGTTCCTTATCAAGCAATGAATTATTCATTGCACCTAAGCCGGCAGCGGTTCAAAAAGATTCCGAAGGAAATATCCTTCTGGCTGAATCGCGAATGTTTTCAGTTAAGAACGACAGAGCAACAGTGAATGGAGTTTTGTACCAATTAGTGAGGTCCTCTCAGGATAACAGCATACTATCGGTGGTATCAAACAGCGGTGAGAAATACATGTATTTCTATTCCCCTGATGATAGAACTACAAAGTCAAATGCGCCTTTTTATCTGAGCGAAATCAGGGGGATCTGGCTAAAAAATGCAGAATTCACAAACCCCATGGGACAGCAAGTAAGGCTGAATCCCAACAGGCTCTTTACGGATTTTGCAACTTCAGAGAGAAAATACGGGATTAAAGTCATAACTTCTATTGAAAGTGGAAGAGCCGTTCAAAAAAACGTTGTTTACAACAAAAAGACTGGCAGGGTATTGATTGAAAGAGATGGTTATTTTTACGATATAGATGATAATGGTCAGGAATTTGCGGTAGATGGTTATATTTCAAATATCGGATTTAAGAACTTCATGAAGATGTTCAAGGACCCAAGGATCAGCGGTCCTTTTGTGAAAATCTTCATCTGGACCTTCACCTGGGCTGCATTAAGCGTACTTTTTACCTTTACAATAGGTTTGATTCTTGCACTGGTATTAAATGATAAAAAACTAAAAGGGACGAAAATCTATAGAACATTGCTCATTATTCCCTGGGCCATTCCCGCTTTTATATCTGTTCTGGTGTGGAAGAACGGTATGTTTAACGAAACCTACGGCATTATAAACAGGTTTATTGTAATGGGGCTTTTTGGGGCTGAAAAACCAATAAAATGGCTGAGTGATCCCTTTTGGGCAAAGGTTGCTGTTCTTCTTGTGAACACATGGCTTGGGTTTCCTTACATGATGACGATAACACTTGGGGCGCTTCAGAGCATTCCAGATGAGCTCTATGAAGCTGCGTCAATAGATGGTGCTACAGGTTTTCAGAGATTCAGGAAGATTACCTTCCCATTGCTGATGATTGCGGTGGCACCGCTGCTCGTGGGAAGTTTTTCGTTCAATTTCAACAATTTTGTCGGGATTTACCTTTTAACCGGGGGAGGACCAGCCATTCCAGGAAGCTCGACACCCGCAGGGGCAACAGACATACTCATTTCATATACATACAAACTTGCCTTTGAGGGAAGAGGGCAAGATTTCGGCTTTGCCAGCGCAATTTCCATACTCATTTTTGTGATAGTAGGTGGATTGAGTTGGTTGAACTTCAAACTCTCCGGTGCTTTTGAAGAGGTGAACAGATAATGGCTATCGAAAAGAAAAGATACTGGCTAAGGCATCTTATCCTTATAATAGTAATCGCGGTAGTTCTCTTTCCAATGGTATGGCTAATATCAACTTCTGTAAGGCGCGACCAGGCCGCCTTTTCTCCAAATTTATTTTCCACCAGGGTTACTTTGCAACACTATAAGAACTTGTTATTCCCCGAGCGCAGCGTGCAAAGACTTATCCTTGATATTCAGGAAGCAACCTACAAACTCGGGCGGTTCAGGGATAAAAGCGAGAAGTCGATCAACAACACCGTAGAGAAATATCTCAACAAATTTGAGGCTCTGATGTCAGAATCAAAGCAAATCGCTTCTGATCTTGGCACTTCTTTTGCAAGCGCAGATGAAGTCCTTGGTGCTGATATTGATAAGAAAATGATTTTAGCTTTAAATCGACTGAGGGAAGAAGATCTTAAGCTAATCGACGAAAAGCTCGAAGAACTCAAGAATGCAGAAGATGACAATGTAAAATCGGCAGCGGCTCTTGAAATTCTTTCCTCTTTAAAACCATCAACTAATGGTGAATTTATCTTCTTTCTGGACAATGTTAAGCTCGATGACGCCCTAAAATTAAAATCCTTTTTGCGAGATTTTGACAAAATGCGGATTGGGATTTTGAACGCTGCCACGAATTTATCCAGTTTATTGGATGACCTCGACTTTGAGATGAAGTCTGAGGTTCTTGAAAGTCTTTCGAGAACCTCTGAATACATCTCGACAAACGGTGCTGAATACAGCCAATGGAGAAAAAACGAATATTATAAGTTCATAAGAAAATATATCAGCAGGTTAGAAAAAGATCTTCCTGAAGATCTATCTGGAAAGATAAAAAACGAAAGAGAAGGGCTTTATAACTCTTTTAAAGCTGCTAAAGCCAGCTGGGATGAAATTGAGACATTGTTTAAGCAGTTAAAAGATGAATTGAAAACTGCAAAGACTAAAGCTCTCGGGACAGATTATACCGATTATAGCGCAGCGATAGAAGAACTTTCAGATGTTGAGAATGAAATCAGCCAGAAGGAGAAATTTATTGAACAATCTCTTGCTGGTAGAGCTGAGTTACGCGAATCCATGTCAGTAGCGATACCGATACTTGTTCCTGAATCTGGAAGACTGAGGTCGTTAAAATCGGTGATTGAAAAAGCTCTTGAAGGTCCAAACATAAAGCCAACTGAAGCGGAAAAACCCGAGGAGTTATCGGACTTTTACAAACGCCTGGAAAGTATCATAGCTGACTTTAAACAACTGGGATATAAGGACGATATCTACGCGGCGCTTTTGAATATTGAATCAGATCTGGGCTGGTTTGTAGAGAGAGCTGGTATTCTCACTGCCAATACGAACAATTCGGAGATCAAAAAGGCTCTTGAGATCCTGGAGGCTTCCAGAATAAATCTTTTAAGAGTCATACCTGATATTGAAAAAGTTGTGGGAGATGCCAGATCTCTTGAGACAGGAATTGCGACCGCCCAAAACGAACTAAACGAACTTAAAAAGAGAAAGGTGCTGCTTGAGCAGAAAATAGCTGAGTTGACTAATAGCTATAATAAACTTCTTGAAAAATACAACGCCAATGTAGAGATCATAAAGCTGGAATACGCACATACGATCGTGGCTGAGAATATTACCGATATCACAGCTGCTGAAACCTACGCAGAAAAAGCTGGCGAAATTGTTTCTGAATGTTTCGGGTACAAATACAATAAGCGTTATCGCGACTTTACCTGGTACAAAGATTTCAAAGAAGCACAAGACAACATAACAGAAGGTACCAGTGTACTCAGCGAAGCCATCTCAGAGCTAAGTGCTCATGAGGCATTGTTGAAAGAAAAGATCTATGATTACATTCATTTGCGTTTTCTCGGAACACCTGTTACCCTTGATGAATTTACGCTTATGATCGCCAATTACAACAAATATTTCCAGGTTTTCAATGCCAAATATCAGAGAGCTTCACGGAAGATCTCGGACTTGCTTGACTATCCCTCAAGCTATTCCAGCCAGTACAATCCCCAGTTAAAGAAAATAGATAGGTTGCTTTTCAGGAGCAATCAGATATGGATGCCCAAGGAAAGCACGTATTTTTACTTCACCAAATGGATAATGAACTCTATAATAGTTGCCCTTATGGTTGCTTTGATAAGCGTCACAGTAGCCGCACTTGCGGCGTATCCTTTCAGCAGGATGCGCTTTTTTGGGCGTTCACAAGGGCTCCTCTTTTTGCTCCTCATTCAAATGTTCCCGTCTATCATGTTCATGATAGCCATATACGCTTTGCTGCAATTTATGGGGAACTATATTCCTTTTCTTGGGTTGAATAGTCTTAGCGGATTGATATTCGTCTATTCAGGTGGAATTGCTTTCAACATCTGGCTTATAAAGGGATATTTCGATACAATACCTGATACCCTGGAAGAATCGGCTATGATCGATGGTGCAACAAGATTCCAGACTTTCTGGAGGATAGTCTTACCGCTTGCGCGACCAATCCTGGCAGTTATAGCCATTCTCACCTTTATGGGTATTTTTAACGAATTTGTCATGGCGCGCATTTTCTTGCAGGACATTAATAAATGGACTTATGCCGTTGGGCTTCAGCAGTTCTCAGGGAGATTTGAAACAAGTTGGGGGCCTTTTACTGCTGCAGCGCTCATAGGTGCTATTCCCATGATCACATTTTTCCTCATTTTACAAGATTATATTGTAGGAGGCCTTACAAAAGGCGCAGTGAAGGGGTAAAATTGATGCGGGGCTCTAGCCCCGCTTTTTTAGAGGTGGTATCATGCTTGATGAATATGATATGTTGCCAGATTATAAAAGAAGAGCTATTTCCAATTTTTCATCGGGATTGATTGCGCATTTTTGTGGACATAGTCCTTATCCAGCTTTTCCCTTTAAACAGGATAAAATAGACCTTTCAGATATTGATAACATTGTTGTTTTTATCATTGATGCTCTTAGATATGCGACAGTTGAAAAATTGCTTAAAAGAGGAAAATTCGAAATTATTGGTAATACCAGCCTCAGTTATATGACTTCTGTATTCCCCTCAACTACAACAGCGGCTTTAACTAGCTATTTCACAGGTGTTCCACCTGCCAAGCACGGTATGCTCGGATATACGCTTTATTTGAAGGAGTACGGTTCTATTGTCAATATGATAGAACTTACACCACTCTATCAGGAAAGGGATTCTCTTAGCCGTATAGGCTTTGATCCACTGAAATTTATACCTGTCCAGACGGTTTTTCAACAGCTATACGAAAATGGCGTGAAAGGTTATTTGATTACTTCAAAAAGCTTTGTGAACACCGGATTATCCCGTATGCACAGTAATGGCGGGCATTCAAAGGGTGTATATGGAATCGGGGACACCTTTGAAGAGCTCCATTCTCTTTTAAAATCTGGTTCCCATGAAAGTCTTACTTTTGTTTATTGGGGGCTTATCGATACTTATGGACACAGATATGGTCCGAGTTCGGAAGCCTATGAGCTGGAGTCATATTGGTTATTGAAAATAATTGAGGACTTTTTCATGAGAATCAGAAAGAAAAAGGTGGCTTTCTTTATCGTTTCTGACCATGGCCAGATAAGTACACCATGGGAGGAAGAAATCTGGTGGTCAAGGCATGACAGGGATATTTACGATTTACTATATGCTTTGCCAACCGGTGAACATCGTGCGACATACCTTCATACCCACGAACCCGAAAGATTGAAAGCTATCATTGAAGAAAAATATCCAGGGAAATTAAAAGTCCTTTTAAGAAAAGAAACATTGGAGCTCGATCTTTTCGGTGGCATTCCTGAGCCGGGCTTTTTGGATAGAATTGGCGAAGTCGTTGTGATTCCCGAAAGAGACGGATCCTTTTGCTTTAAATATACAGGGCAGGAGCATTCCATGAGAGGCAGACATGGTGGGCTTTCACAGGATGAGATGAAAATCCCGGTTATTTTCATGAGAAAGTGAAGGAGGTGTACCATGAGAAAATTTGATGTAGTGGTTATCGGTGGTGGCCCGGGGGGAAGTGACTGTGCCATAAGACTTGCTCAACGCGGCAAAAAGGTGGCTATTGTGGAAAAGAAGCACTTTGGGGGTACCTGCACAAATGTCGGCTGTATACCCACCAAAGCCTTGCTCTATGTCTCAGGCCTTTATGCTGGAATTAAAGAAAAGGGAAAACGCCTGGGGCTCTCGGGGGAGTTAAGTTATGACCTTAAAGGCATGAAAAAACATATGGAACGTTCCATTTTAATGTCCCGCAAAGGGACGGAGGCATTGCTGAAAAAATATGGTGTGGCTATTATAAAAGGAACCGCCTATTTCGATAGAGGTAATTTCTACGTTGAGGAATCAGGTGAAGAGTTGAAGGGAGATTACTATGTTATTGCAACCGGCTCGCAACCAAAAATTCCCGCGACTCTCAGAGTCGAAGGTGTGTGGAATTCAGACGACGTATTTACGATGGAAAGTATTCCTCAGAGTATAGTGATAATCGGTGGAGGAGTTATTGGCATAGAAATGGCGACGTTGTTTTCAAACCTTGGAAGCTCTGTAACCATAGTTGAAATGATGAATCGCCTTCTTCCCAATGAAGATATTGATGTGTCAAAGGCTATTGAAAAATCGTTGACCCGTCGGGGTATTAAAGTCTTGCTATCCACAGCAGTCAAAAAGATCGAAAAATCTGAGACTTTCAACATAAAGCTCAACAACGAAATGGAATTTTCATCTGAAAGGGTTTTAGTTGCCATCGGAAGAGAACCCGTTATTCCCAAAGGTCTCGAGGAAAAAATCGATACAAATAAAGGGGCAATTATAACTGATAGAGATTTTAAAAGCAGTCTTCCGAATGTCTACGCTATAGGAGACGCTCGTGGGAAAGTAATGCTTGCCCATGTTGCCAGCGCTGAAGGTGTATATGTAGCTGAAAAATTATCTGGAAACAACCCTGAAATAGATTTCAATGCTTTCCCATCTGTGGTTTACTCAACTCCAGAAGTGGCGTCTGTGGGCTTAAAAGAAGAGGAAGATGGTTTAAAAGATGGGCTCAAGAGCTTTCTCTTCCCAATGAGTGCAAATGGCAGGGCAAACACGATGGGCGAACGGGATGGTTTTGTAAAACTCGTGGTAGATGCTAAGGGTACTATTGTTGGTGGAAGCCTTGTGGGTGCCCATGTGAGTGAAACTTTGATGGAATTGGTTCTGGCAATCAAGAAAAGGATGACGCTTAAAGACCTTTCTGAGGTTATTCATCCACACCCAACAATTTCCGAAGCTATAAGAGATGCTGTCGAGGGGTTGGAAGGGAACCCGTTGCATATTTGATACTCAAAGGGCACCGGTAACGGTTGCCCTTTTGCATTTTTTCAGGAAGCAATGTTCGCAATCCGGTTTCTTTTTGCATAGGGTTTTTGAATGTTCTACAATAAGGGCATGAAATTCCCGAAATAAATTCACATCGTTCTGGAAGGCATTGTGAAAAAGGGCTTGAACTTTGTCGTAATTCTTTGAAGTTTCGATGCCATACCTCTCAAGAAATCTAAATGTGTAGGCATCAACGACGAATATGGGCTTCTCCAAAGCGTATAAAAGTATAGAATCGGCCGTTTCTTTACCTATCCCCTTGATTGACAGGAGCTTCTTTCTGATTTCTAAAAGCTCATCCTTGGCATTTAAACTCAAAAAGAGTTTTGCTACTGCTTTAACAGCCTTTGATTTCCGTGTGTGAAAACCCGCCGGTTTGATCGCTTCCTGTAAAAGTACATCTTGCAGTTCGTAAAGGCCTTCAGGCAAGAGGACCTTCAATTTTTTGAGATTTCTTATGGCTTTTTCTACATTGTGCCAATTTGTGCTCTGGGTTAACACAGCACCGACCGCTACTTCAAAAGGTGTCTCGGCAGGCCACCATCCATGGGGATTGTAATGTTTATGCAGTTCCTTAAAAATTTCTTCAAGGGCTTTTTTTGCTTCCATGCCTTTTTTCCCAATTGATTTCAGCAACGGATTTTTGCAAGTAGTATGGGGCTAATTCCCTGAGGTTGACAAACTCCCTTTTTTCATAAGATTTTTCAGTTAGTCTCAAAAGGTCTTCTATTGCCGGTGGCTTTGCGAGCCTCATGCTCATTCCCGGTAAATCCAAGGAGTAATCGTGGTCTTCAAAAACAACTATTTCGTCGGAATTTAGCTCTTTTTTCAACTCTTCAAGAGGGGAAAAAGCTGGGGAGGTTTCTTGTATCAACTCATCGCTGGTTAACCTATACCTGCGCCAATAATAATGCCCTTCTCTTCCTCTTCGGATCACCACACCTTTTTCTTCAACGTTCAAAGATGCAATTGCCAGTACATCAAGGGAACAAAAAACCGCTACGGAAAGATTGAAGGGGAATGCAAACCCCTTTATTGTTGATATGCCTACTCTCAAGCCAGTTAAAGATCCAGGACCGATACCGCATCCGACAAAATCGAGTTCTGAAGGATTGAGACCAACATATGTTAATAAATCCTGCATAGCCGTTATAAGAAAGGCGCCATGTTTGCCAACGGAGTTAAGTATAACTCCCGCTTCTTTGCTTTTGGCTTTAACCGCAACCATTAACCTCTGCGAAGAACTGTCAAGCGTTAGAAAATTCATATTGCCTCCCCTCTAATTTAAATGTTTAAAGCCTTCTCCAAATACTTCTGCGTTATTGACGACGATCATGAATATATCTGGATCTTCTTCTTTGATTATACGCCTTAATTGCCCTAACTCCCTTCGTCTCAGCGATACCATTAACACAGGCCTTTTTTTCCGTGTGAATCCCCCCTCAGCATTGAGCAGAGTAACCCCTCTTTCCATTTCTTCCAGTATCCTGGTCTTCACTTCTTCAAACTTGTCTGTTATTATGAAAGCTGTTCGTGTGTTTCCAAATCCCTCGAGAATCCCATCAATGGTCTTGCTAGTTGTAAAAATGGTGATAATACCATACATAGCAACAAGAGGGCCAAAAACTAATATGGCAATTGTTGTTATTATGGTATCGACCAACAGGAGCCCTATCCCTGTGCTTATGTGAAAATATTTGCTGAGAATCATTGCCACAATATCTGTTCCACCGGTCGAAGCACCACGCCAGAGTACCATGCCCATCCCTATTCCTGCTAATGCTCCGCCGTAGATCGCTACAAGAAGCCCTCCATCTTGTACGCTGGAAGCCAGAAAAATGGGAATTTTTACATATTGAAGTACATCTATAAAGACCGATAGAATAACGGCTGAATAAATGGATTTAACTCCAAAGCCCACACCAAGTAATACAAAAGCAAGTGTGAAAAGAACCACGTTGTAAGCGAGCATTTGAAGACCTACCCACCAGCCAAACATTTTATAAAAAATTATTGCTAGACCGCTTACACCACCAGCTATAATGTTATTGGGGATCAGAAAAGATACAATTGCTATGGCTGTTATCAAAGAACCAAGAGTAATGACAAAATAATCTTTGAAAGCCTTGCCAGGACTCACGTTATCACCTCTTTCAATTGGCGGTTAACCTCTGTCATTATATCAAAAAACAAAGCGGCAACCTGTTAAGGTACCGCCTTGCATTATACATTTGCATTAATGAGGCATTATCTCGAGATGCCTTTAGTCCTTGCTAATTCTTCCAATAATTTCTTTTCCTTCAAAGAAGGTTTGGGAATTTTTACCTTTACCGTAACCAATATATCCCCGCGCCTTCCGCTGCTCATTGAAGGGATGCCGTATCCTTTCAATTTGAATACAGTACCCGGGTCAGTACCGGCGGGAATCTTAAGATTTTCATAACTTCCTTCGGGTAAAGGAATTTTAACAACAGTGCCCAAAGCAGCCTGAGTATAGTCAATTTCTACGGTGTATAAAATATCATTACCACTTCTCCTGTAATATGGAGGCATGCTAACTCTGACACGAACATACAGATCACCGTTTGGACCTCCATACCTTCCAGAATTTCCCTGGCCTGCAAGTCTGATGGTAGCGCCATCTTCTACTCCAGGTGGGATGTTTATTCTGACACGGTGCCTTTCTTGAACAGTTCCCGTACCATGGCAAGCAGGGCATCTTTTGTTGATTATTTTCCCCGTTCCTCCACAAGCCTCACAGACGTGTGTGTTGGTGAAGACACCAAAAAAGGATCTGTGCTCTTCTGTTACCGTACCTGTCCCATTACATCGTGGACATGTTGAGAAACTTGTGCCGTTTTCTGCCCCGGTACCGTTACAAGCGTTGCATGTTGCTTTTCTGTTATACTCGAGAAAGGTGATTTTCCCGTTTATGGTGTCTTTAAGTTCCACTGTTATGGTAGCGTGTATGTCCTCACCTTTCACGCTTCTATGAGTTCTTGTACTATGAGCTGTCCTTGAACCGCCAAAAAAGACGTCGAAGATATCCTGAAAATCACCAAAGATGTCTTCAAAAAAACCTCCACTATTTCCGGAAGTCTTTCCGCCAGAATAGCTGGGCTCGCCTACATACCCAAACCTATCGTACATGGAACGTTTTTGCGGGTCACTTAATACCTCGTAGGCTTCCTGGATTTCTTTGAATTTCTCCTCAGCATTTTTCTTGTCGCTCCCCTTGTACGCATCCGGGTGCCATTGCTTCACTAGCTTCCTGTATGCCTTTTTTATGTCTTCCTTAGTGGCATCTCTTGGAACGCCAAGAATTTCGTAATAATCTTTTCTAGTTGTCATAACCTCACCGCCGTTCACTGCCCGGATGGGGTGTCATCAGAATGTTCTCTCTCTTGTACTCTCGGTTTAACGGCAACCACAACCTTGGGCGCTTTCAAAATTTTGCTGGCATATTTGTATCCCTTTTCTTTAACTTCCAGGATGGTCATCTCTTCAGCAGAATCAGATTCCACGGTCTCCACCGCTTCGTCCCTGAAAGGGTCAAAGGGTGAACCGGTAGCGGGCAAAATTTCCTCTACGCCTTCTTCAGCAAGTATTGCGGCAAGGCGCTTGTAGAGCATTCGGACACCCTTGACAAAGTTTTCAGAGGTGCTATTCCCATGATTTAAAGCCCGCTCAAAGTCTTCAAGTAAGCTTATTAATTTGAAAATAACATTCTCCTTTTCTCTATTAATGAGAACTTCCTGTTCTCTTTGAAGAGCCATGCGGTAATTATGAAATTCAGACTTCATTCTTGCCAACTGATTTTCAAGGTTCTTTATATTTTCATCTTTTTCTTTGAGTTTTTTCTCAAGAGCCTTTATCTTTTCTTTCAAGATCTGAGAAGCGGTTTTCGCCTTTTTGGGTTTTTCCTTTTTTTCTTCCATGATATCTATCACCTCCGATTCATCGCTTGCTGAATACTTCTGATAAACGATTCGACATGTATTTTAGATATGCGTAAATTTTTTCATAAGGTAATATCTTCGGCCCGATAATGGCTATGGTTCCAAGACGCTCGTCAAATTTCTTGTATCCGGAAATAAACAAGGAAAAATTCTTTAGCTCCTCTATTCCAAGTTCATTTCCTATGATTACCTTCTCTTCAAAATGGGAAAATTTATCAATCAGATTTTTTAGCCTGTCCTGGTCCTCCGTGTGCTTTATCAGCCCAACAATATCCTGCCAATTTAACGCATTTGAAGATACGATATATTCAAGACCGTATTTTACATATCGGTTTTCCTCTTCGCACTCAAAAACATTTTGAAGTATATACAGCATCTCTTCAATTTCCTCGTTGTACCAGTGGTCGTTGAGCAGTTTGAGTTCTTTTAGACCTTTTTTTATCTCGCCTATCATTTTTCCTTTGATAGCATCGTTAAGCCGTTGTTGGAGGTCTTCGTAATGGGTAAAATTGTGACCAATATATACTGTTGAATTCACGGTAACACCCAAATCCGTAACCAGGGTTACACCGAAATAGTTTTGTGATATAGGCGAAATGGCGATGTGCTTAACCAATAATTTTTCCTGTTTTGGCTTTTCAATCACCGCATAGGTCATGGTTACCTTTGAAAGTGCTTTGGCGGTAACCTTTAAGATTTTCTCCACATCTGCGACAATAGCGGTCTGGCGCAAGGAAATAGATGCGCTGTTGTCTTCAAAATCCGAGGCGAGCTTTTGAATAGAATTGAAATAAAACCTCAGTCCTTTATCAGTTGGAATTCTTCCAGCTGATGTGTGGGGCTGAAAAATATATCCCAGGAATTCAAGCCTTCGCATATCATTGCGAACAGTTGCGGAGCTGTAATTGATGTTAGAGCGTTGCAAAACCTGCTGGGAACTAACAGGTTTACCATATGTGATATACTCTTTAACGATGCAATAAAGTATCTTCACCTGTCTGTTATTGAGTTTTGGCTTTTTCTCGGAATCTCTGGCGCTCATTAGCACTCACCTCAATAGACTGCTAATCTATATTAGCATTTTGTTTTCTTGTTGTCAAGCTCTCCAATAGGTGATAAAATACAACCATTGAAAGGGGGGTGATCGATGAAGTTATCCCGCGTAATTGAGCTCCTCGGTGATCTCGTCCTTCAAACGGTAAATTTGGATGGAACTAACCCAGAGATTTCTTCAGTTGCTAGTAACTCCCGTTTTCTAAAGCCCAATGACCTCTTTATCTGTATTAAAGGAGCCTACTTCGATTCTCACGTGCTTGCAGAAGATCTTCAGGAAAAGGGTGCGATTGCTTTAATTGCGGAAGATCCCATTGTTTCAAACCAAATAAGAATTCCTATTATTTACGTCAGAAGCAGCAGAAAGGCAGAAGCGCTGTTGTTTATGGAGCAAGCGGATCACCCCTATGAAAAGCTTATCACTATCGGTGTTACTGGCACTAACGGAAAGACGACCGTCACTTCCCTTGTAAAGCATGTTCTTGACACTTTTGAAAAAAACTGCTCTCTTGTAGGGACCGTAGTCAACTACATTGCGGGAAAAGAATCGAGAAATCCAAAAAATACGACGCCAGGGGCTCCTACTCTCGCGAAATATCTCAAGAAATCCGTTGAGGAAAATTATGAGTATTTTGTAATGGAAGTCTCTTCTCATGCTTTGGCTATGCATAGGGTTTCAGGTATGCAGTTTGATGTTGCCGCTATTACCAATATAACCCGTGATCATCTCGATTTTCACGAGTCCTTCGAAGACTACTATGCTACAAAGCTAAGGCTTTTTAATTTGATGAAACCTTCGGGAAAAGCCGTGGTCAACGCCGACCGAATAAACATAGCTAATATTCCTCTACAGCGGGATCAAATCTTAACTTATGGCTTTGGAGACGAATCAGATTACAGGATAGAAAATCTTGAGATGACACGTTCAGGCATGTACTTCGACATAGCAACTCCTTTTGGTTCTACACAGAAGGTTTACACCAGATTGATAGGAGAACATAATGCTTATAATGTAGCAGCCGTCATTGCGATTATGGAGGCGCTGAACTATGACACAACACACGTTATCGAAGCCATTTCCACCTTTACTGGTGTTCCGGGAAGATTTGAATTCGTTGAAGAGGCTTCCAAATATGGATTTGAAGTGGTTGTAGATTTTGCACATACTCCAGATGCATTGGAAAAGCTATTGAAAACCGCCCGAAGGCTCGTTGAAGGGCGGATTATACTTGTTTTTGGAGCCGGAGGAAATGCTGACAAGGGAAAACGCCCGCTTATGGGTGAGGTAGCATCGAGATTCTCCGATGTGGTGATTCTCACATCGGATGACCCTAAGCACGAAGATCCTGAAGAGATCCTTAAAGATATCGAAGAAGGGATTAGCAAATTGAAACCTTATCTTATTATTCCGGATAGGAAAGAGGCGATATCTGTTGGGCTCACGCTGGCAAACAGGCAGGATATGGTGGTTATTGCTGGTAGAGGCCATGAGGAATTTCAAGTCATCGATGATGAGTTAATTCCTTTCAACGACAAAGAAATGGTTAAGCATATTCTCAATGAGAAATTTCGGAGGCTCATAAAAAGGTGATAGATGAAAGGATTATCGTTGAATTTCTGAAACTAACTGAAGGGAAGAAGTTGAAGATAGATTCGAGGAAAATAAAACCCGGTGATATTTTCGTCGCTTTGAAAGGGAAGCATTTTGATGGAAATGACTTTGTTAAAGACGCCCTTGAACAGGGCGCTTTTTTAGCCATAACCACAAAGAGATTTTCAGATAAACGCGTTTTCACGGTGACAGATTCATGTAAACTGCTTTATGAATCGGCAAAAAGGATCTTGAATAACATGGCAATTGATTTCAGGATTGGCATTACGGGTTCAAATGGTAAAAGCACTACGAAAGAATTGCTTTACCAGGCTCTTTTGAAGAATGCTCCCGTTTTTAAAACACCCGGAAATTACAACACGGAAATAGGAATTCCGCTCGCGATTCTTGAGAACAGAGAGGCTCTTGTTTCAAGCAAGTATGCAATCTTTGAATTTGCTGCTGATCAAAGAGGAGACATAAAAAAGCTTGTTGAACTTGTTAGGCCTAATATATCAATACTAACCAATGTGGGATCAGCTCATCTTGGAAATTACAAGTCCCATCAAGAGCTTTTTGAAGAGAAATTTTCCATCTTTTCAAAACTTAAAACTGATGATATTGCTGTGGCAAACGGTGATGACAGAAGAATTGTTGAAAGGCTGGAAAAAGCCCCTTTCCAAACGTTGTTTTTTGGCGAAAAAAATGGGGAACTCTTGCTTGAGGGATATCGTTACATCACCGGAAATACCATGGTTGTGCTGAACTTCAACGGTGAAAAGCGTTTGTTGAGGTTAAAAGGGATCTGGAATAAAGGACAGGTCATGAACTTAATGGCAGCTTATTTGACACTCTTTGCCATGGAAATTGAATTACCAGAACTTTTTTTACTGGATTCTATTCTGCCCTTTGACAACAGATTCAAAGTCCATGATTTCGCTGGAATAAGAGTGATAAACGACTGTTACAACAGCAGTATAGAATCGGTAATGGTTGCCGTTGAAGCGATTGCGAAATTATCCAAAGGAAAAAGAATCGCAGTGATTGGTTCAATTCTTGAACAAGGAGCTTTTTCCAAAGAAACACATCATAAACTCGCCGAATTGCTAAAAGATTTTGATGAGGTGATTCTCTATAATGTTGATCCTCAGGTAGAGTACATCGCTGAAGTTATTGACCCAGCTTTCATAGCTGATTCAATAGAGGCCATAGTAGAACAGCTAATAAAACGTGTTAAAAAAGGAACGCTTGTTTACTTCAAGGCATCAAGGGGTGTCAGGTTGGAAAGGGTTTTGAACGCTTTTAAGGAGAAGTTAGCAAAAAATGGATGAATTAACACTTTTTTTTCTTTCCTTTTTTGGGGTTCTTCTACTTTTATACCCCTTTGAAAAATTACAGAAAAGGAAAAAAATCGGACAATTTATTCGTGAGGAAGGACCCGATTTGCACAATCATAAAACGGGAACTCCTACTTCGGCTGGATTGGTTTTCATACCGATAGCGCTGTTGGTAGTGTTCCTTTTCAGCAAAGATTCAGACTTATTGATCCCCATCGCAGCCGGAATACTTTTTGGAATTGTTGGGGCTATGGATGATTTAGCTAAGCTGGTGAAGAAGAATGCAGCTGGCATAAGCGCTTTGACAAGGCTAACATTGGAATTTCTTTTTGCTTTTTTTATCGTATATATCGTTCAACGCATTAATCCTCATACATATCTTCTCATTCCCTTTACAGAAAAAAGCCTGGATATAGGTTGGTTTTACTTTCCCTTTTCTATGGTTACGATAGTAGGTACTGCGAATGCGGTGAACCTCACAGATGGGGTAGATGGATTGGCTGGCAGTGTATATATTGCTTCGGTATTTCCCTTGATTGTTCTGGGGTATCATAGTAATCTATATTCGGCGTTAGTAGGCGCACTTTTTGGATTTTTATGGCACAATTGGTATCCAGCGAAAGTCTTTATGGGTGATACCGGTTCGCTTTCCCTTGGAGGTATTTTTGCGGTGTCTATGGCCCTGACAGGACGGGAGATTTACCTTCTTTTCTTTGGGTTTATTTTTCTAATAGAAACTTTAAGTGATATTATTCAGGTGGGTTCTTTCAAGCTGAGAAAGAAAAGAGTGTTTAAAATGGCTCCTGTTCATCATCATTTCGAACTTTCAGGTTGGCATGAATCCATGATTGCTTTCAGATTTTCCACCGTAGCACTTGTATTTTCACTAATTGGATTACTTGCTTGGAGGGGTAATTGGTGAACAAAGTCGGATTTATAGGATTGGGAGCCTCGAATTTCGAGCTTTTAAAATATGTGAGAAACACGTATCCAGAATGGCAGTGCTTTGTTTCAGAACAGGAAAAGATTCGAGGAGAATATAGATCTTACCTTGAAAAAGAGGGGATTCTCTTTGAAGAAGGCGGCCATACAGAAAGGATTCTTGAATCTGATTTCTTCATATTGAGTCCCGGTGTCTCACCCACCAGTGAAATCGGTCAGAACATTATTTCAACTGGTAAACCCATGACGACCGAACTCGAGTTTTCACTAAAAGAGCTCAAGAAGAGAAAAAACGGTGTTTTCATAGGTGTAACCGGTACAAATGGAAAGACCACCACCACAACTATGCTTGGGCATATAATGAAGGAAAAAGGGCTAAAGGTCTTTGTTGGTGGAAATATAGGTGTACCTCTGGCAACCGTTATAAAGAGCGATTACGATTTTTATGTTTTGGAAGTTAGTTCATTTCAACTTAATTGGTTCAATTCGAAGGAACCGCTTTTTCATCTTTCGAGTATTCTAAATGTGGCGGAAGATCATCTCGATTACCACGGGTCTTTTGAAGAATATTTGTCGCAAAAGAAGAAGATAGTTAAATTAACAAGAGGCTATTCAATTTTGAGAACAGAACTGGTTGACGCACTGGATGAAGCGAAAAATGGCCATGTTATTCCATTCTCAATAGATGGAGAAGGGCTGTTATCTCTCAAAGATGGAATTATGAAATTTCACAAAGCGCAGCTTGATTTGAGCACGTACATTAAAACAAGGCATAACAGGGAAAATGCCCTGGTTGCAATTGCGCTTTCTCACTTTTTAGGAATATCGGTATTTGATGCCTTTGAGAAATTAGCATCTTATCGTTATCCTGAACATCGGTTGATGGAAGTGGAATTTATGGAAGATATAAAATATATCGATGACTCCAAAGCGACAAATGCTCACGCAGTAGTAAAAGCACTAGAAAATTTCCAGCCCTCCAAGGTAGTTTTAATCCTTGCAGGTAAGGGAAAGAATGAAAGCTATAGTGAACTGCTGCCAAAGCTGAAGGAATTGAAAAAAACGATTATCATTGGAGATAGTCTTGGACTGTTGAAAAAACTCGACCACAACATTAACTACGAAATAGTGGATAACATGAAGCAGGCAGTTGAAAAAGCGCATAAAGCTGCTTTCCCTGGTGATATCGTTTTATTTAGTCCGGGGGGGTCCAGCTTTGATAAATACAGAAGTTACAAAGAGCGCGGCGCGGATTTTATAAATGAAGTCAAAAAGCTAAGGAAGACGGTTGGTACGATAAAATGAAAAGTCAGATAATCATTTTGAGCGTTTTTGTTAGCATCATGCTTGCCATGGGATTTGTTTTCATATACAGTGCAGGCCTGAGTATGGAAGCCAGGCTAATCGGTTTTTATGCTTCGGAGTATCTCCAAAGGCAGCTGATATCATTTTTTATAGGCCTTTTGCTTGCTTCTATAGCAATCTTCATGGGGGGAAGCACCCATTATCGCCTTTCTTTTCTCTTTTACTATCCGACAATTATTTTTCTTCTCATTTTTGTGCTTTTCTCACAGAGCAGGGGTGGAGCCCATAGATGGATTGAATTGGGGAGTTTTTCAATACAGGTTTCTGAATTTGCGAAACTCGTTTTGCTTTTGATTTTATCGGTCCATTTTGGAAAATTAGACAAAGAGAAAACTAATTTCTGGAACACAGTGATCGTGCCTCTTCTTCTTTCCGCACCTATCATAGGGCTAACGTTTATGGAACCGGATCTATCCACATCGATTATTATGCTTTCCATTGTTCTTATCATGATGATTTTAGGAGGCGCTAAGCCAGCACACCTGTTGATTCTTTTTTTATCAGTTGTTTTGTTTGGGGTTTTTATGCTAAAAGCAGAGCTTATAAAACCATATCAACTTGAGAGATTGTCAGAGTTTTTTTCTTCCCTCAAAGGGCAAAGCCATGAGCAGGTTTCATACAGCCTTATGGCCATCTCTTCAGGCAATACCTTTGGAAGAGGACTTGGAATGGGAGTGGTTAAATACTATCTACCTGTGAGTTATTCAGACTTCATTTTTGCTACCATAGGTGAGGAATGGGGAATAATTGGCATGTTCCTTCTTATGTTCTCATATGTTGGTTTTGTCATGATACTTTCCCAGATAGCCCTTAGATATGTCAGAAACACTGAAGGCAAGCTTTTTGTGATAGGCTTTGGATTTTATGTTTTTCTTCAGGCGAGTGTCAATATTGGAGTAAATCTTGGTCTCTTCCCGCCTACTGGAGTCACCCTTCCCTTTGTGAGCTACGGCGGTTCTTCTCTGATCTCTTTAATTTTGGGGCTCGGAATCACGTTTTCTATTATTCTTGAAAAGGGAGAAGAGGACGTTGGCTGACTTGAGAGTGGCACTATGTGGTGGCGGAACCGGTGGCCACTATTACCCGGTACTTGCCGTTGCTCAACGGCTTTCAAAAAAGTATGATACCAAATTTCTTTATTTTACAATCGCCGGACGTCTTGATGATAAAAGAGTCGAGCGGGATTTTTCAAATGTCAGGAAAATCCCGTTGAAAGTGCGAGGACTGCTGAGACCCATATACAAACCATCAAACATCAGAGTCATTCTTGAACATCTAGTGCAAGCGAAACTTGTCAAAAAAGAAATGGAAAAATTCAAGCCGGATTTTCTATTCTCAAGCGGTGGTTATGTTTCTTTTCCTGTTGTATTAGCGGCAAGAAGATTAAACATTCCTATTTTCTTGCATGAACAAAATGCTTTGCCAGGTATGGCGAATAAAAGGCTCGTGAAATATGCAACTGCTGTTTTCGTGAGCTTTGAGGAAAGCATTGAAAAATTTGGAAAGTTCGCCTATAAGGCTCGCTTTACCGGTAATCCTGTAAGGCAGATTCGAAGAAGGCGTGAAGAGATCTTCGAAGAGTTGGGTTTTACCCCTAACAAAGCCCTTATTGTTGTCATGGGAGGTAGCCAAGGATCTTCTTTTATCAATCAAAAGATGTTGGAGCTTTACGATTTAGTCAATTGGAATGAAACAAATTTACAGTTTTTGCACGTAACGGGAAAAGGAAATGAACTTAAGAGCTTTGAGAAATACCCATTTGTCAAAGCTTTTGAATACATTGATGACCTTCATGAATATGTAGCTAAAGCCGATCTAGTCATAACCAGAGGTGGAGCAACCTCAGTTGCGGAAATAATAAATTACCGTCGAAAGGCTATTGTTATACCCTGGAGCGGAGCAGCCGAAAATCATCAATATTACAACGCCGTTTCGTTGGAAAAACTCGGTCTGGGATATGTTATACTTGAAAATGCGGTTACACCAGAACTGCTTCTTTCCAGAATTGAAAATAGCTTGAGTAGAAAAACATTGTCTACCCCTGTTTTTAAGGAACCAGTCGAGTTAATCATCGAAAACATAATTCGGGAGGAATCGCGTTGAAATATCATTTTATTGGAATCGGCGGGATTGGCATGAGCAGTCTCGCGCTCCATTTGGCGGCTGAGGGTCATGGGATTTGCGGCTCAAATTATGAAGAAAATGAGAGAGTCGAATATTTAAGGGAGAATAATATCCAGATATTTATCGGGCATTCTCCACAGAATGTCAGCAATCCTGATATGGTAGTCAGAACAACTGCAGTTTCAAAGAATAACCCTGAACTCATTGCCGCTGTAAAAGGCGGTATTCCTATTTTGTACCGCATGGAACTACTTAAGAAAGTGCTTTCCGAAAAAGAATCAATATGCGTTACGGGCACAGATGGAAAAACCACCTCTACAGCAATGCTTTCAAAGATTTTCATTGATGCTAAAAAAGATCCAACAGTTTTCCTTGGAGGAAAAGTCCCCTTCCTGGAACATGCCAATTACAGACGTGGTGGAGATATATCTATAACAGAGCTGGATGAATCCGATGGTTTTTTTGCCTCTTTCAAAGTAGATCACGCTTTGATTACCAATGTCCGATTCGATCACCTTGAACATTATAACAACAACCACGAGAATTTTTTGGATCATATGCTCCTTTTTGCGAAAGGCGTTTCAGGAGAACTCGTGTACAACCATGATGACGACGTGCTCAGGATGTTGTTCAGTGGCAGAAGATATATTTCCTTTGGGAAACATGGGGGCGATTATCGCTTCAAAAGACTTTCCATAGAGAGACTAAAACAAACTTTTGAGGTTTTTGAAGCTGAAAAATCCTTGGGAGTTTTTGAACTCAACACACCGGGTGAGTACAACATCTACAATGCGCTGGGGGCAATTGCAATGGCGCGTCAATTTGGGATAAGCCCTGAGATTATAAGATATTCTCTTGCTAACTATGTTTCCGCTGATAGAAGGTTCACTATCAGGGGTTACAACGAAGAGAAAGACCTGTATCTTGTAGATGACTATGCGCACACCCCTGACGAAATAAGGAACACCATCAAAGGGGCGAGAGAGGCTTTCCCCGATAGAAAACTGGCAATAGTTTTTCAACCACATAGATACTCAAGGTTGGCAAGGGAAAATGGAAGATTTGCCGCTTCTTTGAAGGATGCCGATGAAGTGTGCGTCTTCAAGCTGTATGATGCTTATGAAAAAGGAAGCAGCGCCTTGAGTGAAACAGAGGTCCTAAATGGCTTAAAAAAACACAACGTGCCTTCTCGTCATTATGTTGATTACCACGAAGTGCTTGAATGGGTCGAAGAACAGAAAAAAGCCGTGATTCTTTTTCTTGGGGCCGGTGATATCACCGAATTATCACGCCTTAGCGCCTTCAAGGTTAATTCAGCACGTTAATTGTTCTATACTCCTGACAAACACCACAAAGGGTACAGCCATTCCACCTGCAATCACGTGTGGGCTCGCCTTTATGTGCCTTTTCGTATTCTTCACGTAAAAATGCTTTACTGATGCCAAGGGATATATGATCCCACGGCAGTTCTTCTTCGACATCTTTTTCTCTTGAATAACTTTCAATATCTATCTTGCAACTTTCAAAGGCTCTTATCCATGTTGAAAGCCTGAACTCTTCACCCCATTCATCAAAAAGCGAGCCATTTTTATATGCCTTATAAATGGCATTTCCCACCTGCCTATCACCACGACTAAGCACTCCTTCAATATAGCTTTTCCCGGGATCATGCAAATGCAATTGCGCAAATCTTTTTATTCTGGAAAGAATTGAGAATTTCTTTCTTGCCTCTGGTGGTGTGATTTGCCTTGCATATTGAAAAGGGGTATGCGGTTTTGGTATGAATATGGAAACAGAGACTGTTAGCTGCTTAAGCCCAAGGGCCTTGATTTTTTTTGACAACGCCACTATACCATTGATGTCTTCATCAGTTTCTGTAGGTAAACCTATCATGAAGTACAACTTGACTCTCTTCCAACCTTTTTCGATTGCAGAAGCTACGGCATTTAATATCTCTTCTTCTGTTATGTTTTTGTTGATCACGTTTCTCAGCCTCTGAGTACCTGCCTCTGGTGCAAAAGTGAGACCGGTTTTTCTAATAGATGCAATCTTTGAGGCCATTTCAACGCCAAAGCTGTCAACTCTCGTGGAAGGTAATGAAAAACCCACATGTTCCTTTTTAAAGTATTTCTGGGCTCTTGATACAAGTTCTTCGACTTTGCTGTAGTCCATAGTACTCAGTGAAAGGAGGGAGAGTTCTTCATATCCCGTTTTTGAAATCAGAGTCTCTATGGCCTGAAGGATTTTTTCAGGTTTTCTTTCTCTTACCGGTCGATAAAACATGCCCGCCTGGCAAAAGCGGCAACCCCTATTGCAACCTCTCATTATCTCTATCACAGCTCTGTCATGAACTATGTTCATAAAAGGAACTATGGGTGAAGTAATGATTTCATAATCGTTTAAGTCTTTGATAAGCGCCTTTCCGGTCTTTCTTTTAGCCAGAGAGGGAACATAAACCCCCGATAACTCGGAAAGCATGGAGAGAAGTTCTTGACGCCTGCCAGATTTTAGCAATTCAAGATTCTCTTCTACGAGCTTTGCTAATTCAAGCATAGCAACTTCGCCATCGCCAATTACAAAGAGGTCAAAAAAGTCAGCCACTGGTTCAGGATTGCTGGTACAGGGGCCTCCGCCAATTATTAGTGGTTCCTTTGTCCGATCCTTTTGAAAAAGAGGGATGCCTGAAAGCTCAAGGAGTCCCAAAACGTTGGTATAACTCAGTTCGTATTGTAGGGTAATTCCCAAAATGTGAAATTCATTAGCAGGAGTGTAACTCTCCAGGGAATACAGGGGGATACCCGCCTTTTTCATTTCGTAAAACATGTCTTTCCATGGGAGGTAGGTACGCTCCGCGCTTATGTATTCTTCGCTATTTAGAAGGTTATAGAGCAGTTTCAAACCTATATGAGACATGCCAATTTCATAGGTATCCGGAAATGCCAGCAGAACTCTTAACTTGTTTTCTGTATTCTTTCTAACGTGATTTAATTCTTTTCCAATATAGCGGGAGGGTTTTCTAACCCTGGCGAGAGTTCCGGATTGCACCAGCCATCTATATATGTCCATATTTGCCTCCTTTAGAGCAGTAAATTAATTTGGCATTATATGGTATTGTAGAATATAAAACGAAGTGTTATCCTGTACATGATTATGGACCCAGTGGTCCTCGACTAATTTAAGTATTCGGTGAATCCGTTAAGGATAACCGATAGTACAGCCTGTGTTACACAGCGCAGGATATCTTTTTGTACTATTTAGTATTATTTATCGGATGTCCGATGTGCCTTAAAAGTTTCTGGCAATTTCTGTTAGCAGTTTTAGCAAATTGTCGTAATCTTCGATAGCCAGATATTCCACTTCAGAATGAAGATTCTGCAGTGCCAGGCTTAAAGGAACCATTTTTATGCCTCTTCTCTGGAAAGGAATTCCATCTGTACCTCCACCTGTAACGCCAAGTTGGAGGGGAATATTCATCTCTTTTGCAAGCGATAACAAGCGTTTCCCAAGATCATAAGAGGCAATAGAAGAACTGTCGCTCATTCGCAAAACAGGTCCTTTCCCGGGCTTCACACTTCCTGTCAATTTTGAACAACATGCAAAAGAATCAATGGGGAAGAACAACGCCGGATGATATTGTGATGCTATGGCCTGTGCTCCTACCAACCCTACCTCTTCCTGCACTGTCCAGACGAAAAGGAGCTTCTTGTTTAATTCCATGGTTAACGCCTCTTTTAAGAATTCGAGTAGAACAGTACAGCCGAACCTGTCATCAAGCGCCCTTGCAGCAACAAACCTATCGTTAAGGATAGATACCTGTTTCCTGAAAACGGCATAATCAAGGACTTCTATTCCCAATTCAGCGACTTCCTCGGGTGAACTTGCGCCAACGTCTATCGTTGGTTCAGGCTTAACAGCACTTCTGGACAGGTGAGGAGCCAGAAATCCTATCACCCCATCGATAGATTCACCTGAGGAATTTATAACATCCAGATGTCTTCCTACCAACAACTCGTCGGGAATGCCGCCTATTTTCTTGAAGTTCAACGTCCCATCGGGGTTGATCCCTGTGATCAGAAGGCCAAGTTCATCCATGTGTGCTGCAAACCCGAGCATCTCTTCTCCCTGGCCAACTTCAACAATCAAATTTCCAAGATCGTCCACATGGTAGGGGATACCTTTTGGCAGCAATTCAATTATTTTTTCACGTATTATTTCCTCGCGCCCTGAAATTCCCGGGACAAATAACAACTCTGTTAATTTGTCGAAATCCATATTGACCCCCTCCATCTGATAGAATAGATAATCGCAGAAATTTTGAAGTATCCCTTGTAGAATTATATCATTTCAAAGTTTTCCCCAACGAAAAAAGAAATGAAAGGACCAGAGAAACATGGATATAAACGTAACGAGTTTAACACCTCCGGAGCAGTCCAAAACATAATAGCCGTAGCTATGAATCTCTCGATCGGGCTGATGAATGTGCTGGAAATTTTCGCGATTTTCGGTTGACAAGGCAATGGTGTCTTGAAATTCCATACAAAAAAGTTATATAATCAAATACGAGAGGGTTACTTCAGCAGAATTTGGGCCGGTGTAAACACCGGTTCTTTTTTTATCTTTAATGATGGAGTTTACTTGAGTAATTGCTCAAGTGTATGCCAGGCAAGAGTGGCACATTTGACTCTTACGGGAAACTGCTTGAGGTTTTCGAAAACCATAGCATCTCCCAAAAGTTCTGCATTAAAGTCTTCGCCTTTTATCATCTTGTAGAATTCCTGAATAATCTCGACGGCTTCTTCTTTTGATTTGCCTTCGACGAGGTCAGCCAATATAGATGCTGAAGCTATACTAACAGCACAACCATGTCCATCGAAAGTTACTTTTTCAAGGATGTCACCATTGAGTTCGATATAAAGATGGAGTGAATCTCCGCAAGAGAGATTGGAGCCTTCCTGCTCAGCGGTCGGGTTTTTGATTTTACCTTTGTGTGAGGAATTTTTATAATGGAACATGACAACATCCGAATAAAGGTCTTCTGGCCTCATGAAAACCACCTCAAAGCATCTTTTATGCCGTAAAATAATTTGTCTATATCGCTATGAGTATTATACAGGTAAAAAGAGGCTCTGCACAGCGAGGAAACGCCTAAAGCCTTCAACTGCTGTTGAGAGCAATGATGCCCACTGCGGACGGCTACCCCAGACAGTCTGCTCAGCAGTTCAGCCAGATCGTGGGGATGTATATTCTCATGAGAGAAACTTATTATTCCATGACATTTTTTCTGACAATATAAAATCAAACCGGGAATGTCGGTGAGTTTTTCAATAGCGTTTTTCGTGAGATTCTCAATGTGCTGTGTGATCTTTTCAAATCCAGCGTTTTTCACGTACCTCAAGGCTTCAGCGAGCCCCACTGCACCAGCCACATTTGGCGTTCCCGCTTCAAACTTGTGCGGCACAGGAGCAAAGGTTGTCTCTTGTTCGCCAACCCTGTCTATCATCTCTCCACCATACTGAAAAGGGTTCATCTGTTCGAGTAATTCTTTTTTGCCAACCAGGACACCGATTCCAGTTGGCCCGAGAATTTTATGACCGGAGAAGGCGAGGAAGTCAACACCAGAAGCCTTAAAATCAAAAGCTTCATGGGGAATAAGCTGGGCACCATCAAGTACAAAAAGGCCATCAGCAGAATGAACCAGTTCCACGATTGCTTCAAAGGGAGGACGATATCCCAGAGAGTTAGTTAAACCAGTCATAGAGAAAATGAATGGTTTTTCACAGCTTTTCACGATTGCTTCAACATCTTCCAAAGATAGCTCCCCGCCATGAATTTTCACCGGATAGAACTTAAGGCCGGTGATGTGAGCAATCCGCTGCCAAGGTACGAAATTACTGTGATGTTCAAAAAGCGGAACTACAAACGACTTGTATTTCCCAGATAGCCCCAAAGAATAGGCAAGCATGTTCAAAGATTCTGTGGTGCCCTTAGTGAATACCACTTCTGTGGCCTTTCCCCCAACGAAGTCAGCAACAGTTTTCCGAGCATCTTCGTAAAGCATAGTTGATTCTTCTGCGAGTCTATAAACTGCACGGTGCACGTTGGCGTTGGTTTCTGTGTAAAAGTTTTTCAGTTTTTCTATTACGGCCAGGGGTTTTTGGGTGGTAGCAGCGTTATCCAGGTAAACCAGATCAGGTCGTTCTGAAAAAATAGGAAAATCGGTTTTCAATTTTTCGAAATATTCATCTAATTCTCTCACTGAAGACATTACGAACACCTCCGATAACCTCGTCGTCGAAAATCTCTTTTATTTCCTGAAATACTGGTTCAAAAGCCCCAGCTACAATGAGCTTTAGAGCTTCGCTTTCTGAAAGGCCACGAGTCATGAGATAATAGATCTTATCATTTTCAATGGATCCTATTGAAGCGGCGTGGGAGGCATTCACGTCATTTTCATCCACAAAAAGACCAGGAATAGCCTGTACAATAGCTTTATCCGAAAGAATGATCGTGCTTGAATGTTCATTACCACTGGAGTTCTTTGCGTTTTTATTAATTTCGATAGATCCACGAAAAACAGCCTTAGAACTGTCCGTAACCGTGCCTATTCCCTCAATTTCTATGGAAGATTCAGGAGCAATTATTCTACCAAGATAAAGCATATCGATTTTTTCATTTCCGACAGGAAAGAAGAGCGGTTTTACATTTGCCGATGCACCCTGTCCTACTGTTTTGACAAGGTGGTAAGGGGCTACAACAGTCCCGCCCAAATTTACGTCGTACAATCTAAGTTTTGCCTTTTCACCAATAACATAATAATTATTGGAAAAATGATGCGATTGAGCTGATGAAAGGTTTACAAAAAGCAGATTTAACTCTGCACCTTTCTTAAGTAAGAAGCGGCTTGTTATTGCACTGAAGTCACCTCCAGGAGTGTAGAAAACCATATTTAATTTCGAGTTTTCTTCAACTATTATGAGATTTGATGCAAGCTGGCTTTCTGATGTAAATTTGCAGATCAACGTTTCTGCATAATTTGCAGCCTTTTCTGTACGAACAATTATGCCATCTGTTGAAAAGCTATCTGCCAGCAATGTAAATTTTCTATCTGAACCCTGAAAATCGAGGCTATGAGCTAATATCTCTTCTGATTCATCCATTTCAAAAAATCGCTTGTATATTTTTGGGCCCATCAATTCAAAATTTGCATCGGGAATGGGTCTTTTCAATGAGAACTTATTCAATGGAACTCTTTTCCAGGCTGGAAACTTCAAAGTCTTATATTCTTCGTAAGCCCTTCGCTTGAAAACCTTGAAAGCCTTTGAGCCACCATCTATGGAGGCGAGAAAATCTTCTTCGGTATATTCTTCAATATCTAGCACCTTCGACATGGGTTCAAGCATTTTGAATTCGTTGTGGATCAAATTTAATGTTCTCTCTATACTCATTGGCAAACACCCCTAACCTATGCTGCTTTCTATTTCAAGGTTTATGAGCCTATTCAATTCAACTGCGTATTCTATGGGGAGTTCTTTAGAAATTGGTTCCATAAACCCCCTTACTATCATGGCCTTCGCTTCTGCTTCTGTGAGGCCACGTGTCATCAAGTAGTAAATCTGGTCTTCGCTTATTCTCCCAATCCTGGCCTCATGCCCTATATCTGCCTGGCTGGTACGGACATCAATTATTGGTACTGTATCGGACTTGGAGATGTTGTCAAGCATGAGTGCAGAGCATTCAACTGATGATCTCGAGTTTCTTGCTTTTTCGGAAATATATAAAAGGCCTCTGTAAAAAGCCCAACCACCACCAACACTTATGCTCCTGGCATCAACGGTAGAACTCGTGTCTGGAGCAAGATGTATTACCTTTGAACCTGTATCCATTATCTGTCCGGTCCCCGCGTAAGTTACCGCAAGATGGTTCGCTCTAGCCCCGCGGCCCTTCAGAATTGTAGCGGGATAAAGCATGGTTTTCATGCTACCAAGCGACCCCGATACCCATTCCATTGTGCCTTCGGCTTCAACAATTGCCCTTTTGGTGTTCAAATTGAAAGTGTTTTTAGACCAATTTTGAATGGTTGAATATCTCACCTTTGCTCCTTCCATTACATATATTTCCACCATGCCAGCGTGAAGATTATGAACATTGTATCTTGGGGCAGAACAACCTTCAATAAAGTGTAATTCACTTCCTTGGTCAGCTATTATTAAAGTGTGTTCAAATTGTCCCATGCCAGCCAAATTCATTCGGAAGTAGGCCTGAAGCGGTAAGGGTACCTTAACGTTTTTTGGAACATAAACAAAAGAACCACCGCTCCAGATCGCTCCATGAAGGGCAGCATATTTATGGTCGTTTGCAGGGACTAATTTCATGAAATATTTTTTTACGAGTTCTGGATGCTCTTTAACAGCAGTTTCCATGTCGAGAAAAATAACTCCGAGCTCTTCCAGATCTTTACGAATGTGTTGGTACACGACTTCTGAATCATATTGGGCACCAACCCCTGCAAGGGCCTTCCGTTCGGCTTCGGGAATTCCCAGGCGCTCAAAGGTATCTTTGATTTCGTCGGGAACTTCATCCCACGATGCTTCTTTCACTGCATTTGGTCTTATGTATGGGACGATTTCGTTTATATTCAACTGACTCCTGTCAACACCAAAGTCGGGTTCAGGTGTGTTCCGGAAAACTCTGAGTGCTTCCAGGCGCTTCTCGAGCATCCATAGCGGTTCTGATTTGTATTCGGAAATTTCTCTGATAATCTTCTCATCAAGCCCTGGAGCACTTTTAAAAGCATATCCAGCCTTGTTTTTAAAATCGAATTTTGATTCATCAACATTGACATGTTTTCTCACTTGATTCACCTCTCTATCCCTTCGAGTAGAAAGGCATATCCATTTTCTTCTATCTTTCTCGCCAGCTCAGGACCGTCAGTTGCTGCTATTTGACCATTTATGTAAACATGAACTCTATCCGGAGAAATGTAATCCAGTAATCTCTGGTAATGGGTGATCAACAATATTGACATACCTTCATCTTTGAATTTATTTATGGCTTCTGCGATTTTTCTGAGAGCGTCAACATCCAGCCCAGAATCTATTTCGTCAAAAATTGCCACTTTCGGCTTTAAAAAGCCAAATTGCAATATCTCGCTTTTTTTCTTTTCACCACCAGAAAATCCCAGGTTCAGATATCTTTCAAGAAATTCTTGATTAAGTGCCACTACATCGGCGAGGCTTTCTATTTTTCTATTCATTTTCAATAAAGGTTCTTTACTTCCCAGGGCTTGTTTTACAGAAATCAGAAATTTTCTCAGTCGAACTCCAGGGATTTCTTGTGGGTGTTGAAAAGAAAGAAATATTCCCTTCTTTGCCCGTTGGTCTACAGTAAGATCCAAAATACTTTCGCCTTCAAGGCGTATGTCACCGCTAGTAACTCTGTATTTCGAATTCCCCATTATCACATTCGCGAGCGTTGATTTACCGCTCCCATTGGGCCCCATTATGGCGTGAATCTGCCCTTCGTTTATTTTTAAATTTACCCCTTTTAATATTTCGATGTTCTCTTCTGCGAGTACAGCATGAAGATCAACAATTTCCAATAAAGCCATAAAAATCCCTCCAGTCACCAATATCTCTACTTTTACCACATAATTATATCATAATACCGACTAATTTTGTAGAATTTACGATTTGATTCCGATTTGTTAGAATAATTCCCAGGGAGGTGAATTTTTGTTTAATACAGTGGTGGGTTTTCTGATGGGAATAGCAAATCTCATTCCCGGTGTAAGTGCTGGAACCGTAGCACTTCTTGGTGGAGTATATGACAAGTTGATTCATGCAATCAGTGATTTTCTATCTCTTAAACTCTCCAAAGGAGAGCTTTTGTTTTTGATTGAGATCGTAGTAGGCATTGTTGTGGGCTTAGTTGGTTTTTCTCATTTGGTGGAGACAGCAATAGTGAAATTTCCCTCGGTTACCTATGGCGTATTTACAGGTTTAGTTATTGGCGGAATACCCTTTGTCTTTTCTCAAACTGGTAATAGAAGAAAAAGCCACTGGCTGAACTTTTTTATAGGGGTTTTTCTTGTGATATTATTGTCACTTCCCGGAGAAGCTACAAAGGAAGCAGGAAAGAACATACTTGAACATTCGCCTGCGAAATTATCTTATGATATTTTTGCAGGAATGATAGGGTCTTCTTCAATGATTTTGCCAGGAGTTAGCGGCGCTTTCATTTTGTTGTTGCTTGGCGAGTACCACAGAGCAATAGCGGCTATAAATGCGCTTGATGTATACGTAATTCTTACAATAGGTTTTGGAATTATCCTTGGAATTGCCCTAATAAGCAAAATGCTGAATATGCTATTGGAAAGAAAAAGAACTGCCACATTTATGTTCCTCGCCGGGCTTATGAGCGGATCTATTCCGGATTTGTTGCTCAGACCAGCTGTGTTTAATTTTGCCCAGATATTAATGGGAATCAGTGCCGGAATCGTGTTTTCACTTTACTTTTCAAGGATAGGAAAGAAAATAGGTGAAACCAGAACCCAGTAAATGGGTTCTGATGTTTTAAATAGTTCTGATGATTTCTGTTGATTTTTGTTTATTTATTACCCGCTGAAACCCGTTCAAGTTTCAAATCGTTATCAAGGAGTTTCCCGAGCCCAAAAGCGACACAGGTTCTTGGGTCGGGGGATAAGATGGTGTTGATTCCGGTTTCCTGGATAAACAATTCAGATAGTCCATTTATCATGGCGCCACCGCCCGTGAGCACAATGCCTTTGTCAATTATGTCTGAGGCGATTTCTGGTGGTGTTTCTTCGAGCACCTGTTTAAGGCTTAAAACAAGATCTTGAAGAATTGGTGTAATTGCTTCCAGAACGTCTTCGGAATTTATACGAATATTTCCGGGCAACCCCGTTATGGCATCCCTGCCTCTTACCTCAAGTTCATAATTTTCCATTGAGGGGAAAGCTTTCCCAATACGCATCTTTATCTCTTCCGCAGTTGCTAAGCCAATGAAGAACTTATACTTCTTCTTTATGTATTTGATAATAGCTTCATCCATAGCATCGCCGGCTATCCTGAGAGATTTTGATACTACGATGCCCCCAAGGCTAATCACAGCTATATCAGTAGTGCCACCACCGATGTCCACAACCAACGAACCTATGGAATCAAAGATGTCCAGTTCCGCGCCAACTGCTGCTGCAACGGGCTCCAAAACAAGATAGACTTTATTCGCTCCAGCACTCAAAGCGGCTTCAATTACGGCTCTTCTTTCAACACTGGTGACTTTTGCAGGCACTCCGACCACCACGGACGGTTTGGTGAAAGAAAAACGTTGCTTAGTCCGTCGTAACAATTCCTGTAGCGCTCTTTCAATTATGGTGTAATCTGCAATGACTCCATCTCTTATGGGTCTTACCGCTTCGATATCGTGAGGAGTTCTACCCATCATCTCCTTTGCTTCCTTACCGATGGCAATTATCTTCTTGGTTTTCTTTTCAACTGCTATAACCGATGGCTCGTCAATAACCAGCCCTTTCTCCTTTTGAAAAACAAGCAGCGATGATGTTCCTAGATCGATGCCAAGGTCTCCTTTTCTCATTCGTATACCTCCTGTACTGGATAAACTGGCGTGCCCGGTGGGAGTTGAACCCACAGCCTCTGGATCCGGAGTCCAGCGCTCTATCCATTGAGCTACGGGCACTGCAATAAAGAGAAACTCCCTGAGAAGTTTTTAAAAATACTCCTGTCTGTGTTCTTATCGATAACAATTATATCGTAACAGGAAAAATCGAGCTCGTCTCGTAAATTCTTTGGAAGAAATCCTTTACTTTTGAGATGCAAATAAACCTGTGGGTGCTCACAGTATATATCAAGAGCTCTACAGTCTATTTTTTCGATTCCATCAATTAACGGTGAAGGCGGATTGTATAGAAGTACGGCATGGTTAAACAACTGATCAGGTTCGACTTTACAGCCCTGAAGCCGTCCCTTGATTTCATAGCCCATTGAAGGGTTTCTGATATATCTATCGAGAATATCTGCAGCGCTTACAGCGTCTTCCATAGCTTTTTTTGTGCCAGATAGTTTCATGATGGTGTTTGCGAAGACACTTGACAATCTTTCGTCAACCATGAAAACGGGCAAGCCTGTCATTTTCTTGATTTTTTCGGCAAAAGCAATGGCCTTTAGAGAAGAGTTGCTGTACTTCCCTGACATAGATAAAGGGAGACCTATCACTATGATCTCAACAAACTTTTCCTTTATGAGTTCTGCAAGCTTCTTTTTATAACCTACATGAGAAATAACAGTTAGAGGTGATGAATAACTGCCTGAAGATAGCGCAAGACCTATTTTGGAGTCGCCATAATCAATGCCCAGGATGTTCATAGAATTCACCTATTACATTCCCATCTAAACAAAGCGATTTTATAACCCTTATTTCACAGCTTTCCAGGAGTTCTCTTGCAGATTTCAAATCGCTGCATCGTACAGCCAGCGAAATGGAACAGCCCATAAAAGCTGTTGGAGGGGTTGGAAAAAGCTTGACAAAGAAAAGACTTTCCCTTAAAATTCTGAGAGCTTTTCCAGCATGCTTTTGGAAAACGATCAATAATCCATCAAGAACCTGGGTGTCATACAATTTTCAACACCTCGGTCCCATCACCAAGGCTTTTTAGCAATGAGCGTGTTGTTGTAGTTGAAAGTTTCGAAGCAAACCATCTTGTCATACGCTTTTCGGCAATTCCTTCTCTGTATCTGAGTGTTTTCTTTATTCTCTCAGATGAGAAGAATTTGCCATTCATAGAATGCCACAGATCTTCTTCTTGCTTTACTGCACCTATTTCCTCAAGAATAGAGAGGTAAACCCGCGCAAGCCCGCTCTCAAAGCTAAGGGCCCTGGTGATATCGCGTTCATTTGCCGGAAGGACATCAAAAATATCCTGATAGATTACCTGCAATTCTTCAATGGTTGGAAAAATCTTATCAATTTCGTTTACATTGGACTGTAAATCGTTTTTGTTGAAGCTCAAATTCAGAAAAAGCTCTGAATCTTCGCCAGGTCTTGCGGTAACGGAATCAAGGAGTTCGAGAAAATTCCTTGGTGCACTGTAAAAAACGATATTTGAATTTCCCAACATAACTCCAAGGCCATCATTGGAAGGTGTGGTTATCAGGACCTTGATTTTCTGCCTTTCTACTAAAGAATAGATGTTAGCTCTCTGAAAGTCTTTAAGGAGATAATTGTAGAAAATTAATTCTCCATTTTGTAATGTATGAGAAAGCCTTGACCCGAGAGTCTTTGCTAAAGATATGGTTTTGTGAGGTGAATCAACGATTATTGCTACATTTTCACCGTGCTTTACAAGGGAAAGGATTTGGTCTGTCTTCTTTCGTGTCCCCCGGTTGTCAATTATTCCAACACGTTTGATATATGCAGGCTTGTAAATATACGATATTTTTCTGCTGCTGAGGAAATCTTTTAATTCTTTTGTAAAAACGCTGCCAATAAAACCGGATTTATCTAACACCGAGTCCAGATTTTTTATCAGGGCATCTAAATCAGGGTGGTTACTGTATATTCCAGAAATTAAATAGGCAGGCTCATCGAAGAGGATTTCATCAAACTCCTTAAATTCATTTATTCTTTCGTTGAAAAAAGGTAGGGTAGTAAAGATTACTTCGGCATCCAGGGCTCCTCTGTAAAGGGAGTTAGCATACACTGGCTTTATTGGATCGAGATAGTGCTGAAGTGAGTAATACGTATGTGCCAGAGTACCATTGATGCTTGACACAACAACGGTACGTTTCCCGGAATGATAGTTGCTAAGAAGCCTCCAGGCCAGAAGAGGGTGCTTCAGCCTGATACTTCCAAATGCTCCCCAGATTTTTTTTGCTGTCATTTGTAAGAATTCTGGCGCTTTGTGTGAAAGATGTTTTTCGAGATCGTTTACCAATGAGCTCACATCTGTCTGAAAATTACTCATATCAGGCTTCTGGTTCTTCCAATCCCTTATGAATTCAAAGACGAAGTTCTTATCTTTTACCTCTTCCTCGAAAACGGGATCAATATAAAGCCTTGCGTCGTTAATGGAAAGCTTCATTCCCTCCAATCCGTATCCATTATCCGTCTTTATACTTGCCACAACGTCCATTTTAAGCAAACTGGGCTTAACGTATTTGAATTCATCAAAAAGGTGGTTCATGCCAAATCCAATGGCAAGCACTTTTCTGTCGCCTGATCGCAATATTAGTTTTACGTGGTCACCTGAATTTCCAAAGGTCTTGGCTTTTTCAATGTTCAAATTTTTTATCAAGAACCTCGGCTCGGGATTGGAATGTCCAAAAGGTCTTAATAATTCAATTTTTCCCAATTTTTCGCTATCAAATTCATCAAGCGAAAGTTCGGCATCCACTTCTACGACATACACAGGGAGGTCTTTCCCATATAATTTTACATATGCTTCATTGATGAGCTTTCTCATGAGTGGGATGTTCTTCCTTTCGATTGTCAATCCAGCTGCCATCTCGTGCCCACCATACTCTTTCAGCAATGAATTGATGTTGTTTAAAAGCGATATAATACTTATTCCTGAAGGGCTTCTGGCAGATCCTTTCCCAACTTCACCGGAAGTGGAAATGAGAAATACAGGCTTGTTGTACATCGCTACAAGTCTGGAAGCAACTATGCCAAGAACGCCTAAATGCCAATTTTCTCCTGAAAGAATGAGAACCATATCGTTTTTATAGGCTTTGTTTTTTTCTATCTCCTTTATTGCTTGATCAAAGATCTTTGCCTCTATTGTCTGACGGTTTTGATTGTGTTGTAAGAGTCTGCTGGCTGCTTTCATTGCTTCCTCATGATTCCTGCTGATCAGCAATTCAAGAGCTACTATGGCAGAATCCATTCTACCAGCTGCATTTAGTTTAGGTGCTATTTTGAAAGCAATGTCCTGTGCAGTCAAGTGTTCAGCATTCAGCCTGAGATAGCTTAAAAGAGCTTTTAAGCCCAAAAGGGGTCGCTTTTGTATCTTTCGAGTGCCTTCCCTTACTATATATCTGTTTTCGTCCTTCAGGGGTACGATGTCTGCAATGGTTCCTAAGGCTACTATATCGAGATAATCTTGTGGGTCAAGTGGGAACCCCAGAGTCTCGTTCAAAGCAGAAAGCACTTTAAAAGCTACCCCTACTCCGGCCAGCCCTTTGAATGGATATTCGTCGTCTGGCCTTTTTGGATTTACAATGGCCTCCGCTGGGGGCAGACTTTCTTTCACTTCATGATGATCAGTTACTACTACTTTAAAACCAAGCTTTTTAGCGTGCTTGATCTCCTCCACAGAAGTTACTCCGCAATCCACAGTTATAAGCAAACGATGCCCTTGCTCGTACAATTCCGTTATAGCATCTTTACTGAGTCCATATCCCTCCTCTAACCTCAAAGGGATATAGTAGCTTACATTGAAGCCCAACTTTTTCATCGTCAGATATAGCAATGCCGTGGAAGTAACACCATCGACATCGTAATCTCCGAAAATCACAATAGAGTCATCCCGCTCGGCTGACTCTATAATAGTTTTGATTGCTATTGACATGTCCTTCATCAGAAAAGGGTCATGCATTAGAGAAGCATCTGGATTAAGAAATCTGCTTGCCTCTACTTCATCGGTTATATTTCTGTTTACCAAAAGCCTGGCAAGGAATGGATCGATGCCAAGATATTCCACCAAACGAGAAACCTGGGTATCATCAGGCTTGTGGAGTACCCACTCCTTTCTCATATTTCCACCTTCTCTCTTTTTTTCTCTTTGAAAAAATTATACCATTCTATATTAATTTTTTCGAGGAATGGACGCGTTAAAATTGATTAGGAGGAGTGGCTTTATGGAGAAGCTTTTGAGGTTGGATAAATTCATTTCGAAGTTTGCAGGAATCAGCAGAAACGAGAGTCGAAAATTCATCAAAGCGGGCAAGGTAAGGGTCAACGGAACTGTTATCAAAGCGGTTGATCACAAGGTCTACCAGCATGATAGAGTTTTCTTGAATGATAAGAAGTTGGAGACCTATGACAGCGTTTATATTGCACTCTATAAACCAGTCGGCTATGTATCTTCAAGGAGCACAAATGAAGGGAGAAGCGTCTTTGAACTCATTGACGCTCCATACAATAAAGAACTCTCAATTGCCGGCCGCCTTGACAAAGATGCTGAAGGACTGCTGCTGTTGAGTAACGATGGGCTTTTCATTCATAGGGTCATCAGCCCGAAATACAATCTCGAAAAAGAATATATTGTGGAGTTGGAAAATGAGCCAGATGGAGATTTTATAGAGAAGATGAACGAGCCGATCAGTTGTGGAGATGAGATTTTGAAAGCAAAAAAGGTGACAAAACTTGAAGGGAAGAAAATTTTGATCATTTTGACGGAAGGGAAGTTTCACGAGATAAAACGGATGGTAAAAGCCAATGGGAATACTGTAACTGCAATTAAAAGGGGCAGGATAGGGGAATTTGTGCTGCCTGAAATGTTCAACCCGGGTGATTGGAAAGAGCTAAACGATTTTGAGATAAAAAAAATCACCGGGGAATTCCCCCGGTGATCATTCCAGTACTCTATTCTTCAATACTTTGCAAATCGAAATTTAGGCTGTATTCTCCCATTTTGAAATACCTGACAAGATATACGAAATGATAATCTTCTTTTACAATCAGCAATTCATAATATCCAGGGTCAAGATCAACTGTAATAGGACTCCTGCCAAATTCGGTTCCATTGATAAATACTCTTGCATTAGATGGATTTGTTGTGATTTTTAGAATCACTGGTTTCAATTTGGGTATCAGAGAAACTTTTAGGTAATATTCAGAACCTGCGTTGATGCTCAATTTATATTCCTGATTCTGATAACCTTCTTTCACAGCCAGTATTTTATGGGTTCCTGGTTGGAGTTTTATTGAATCGGGAGAAATGCCATAGAAAACTCCATCAACGTAGATGTATACCTGTTCCTGGTTGTAACTTAAAAAGAGCGTTCCCTCAGGAGGAATGACTCTTTCCAGTTTGACTTTTAGATTGGTGTTGTCGCTGATATTTATAAACTCAGAATAATCTTGATAACCATCTTTTTTCACGATTATCCTATACCAGCCTTTGGATACCCTTCTTTGTAATGGTGTATTACCAGCATATTCGCCCGATATATATACTTCAGCACCTGAGGGATCAGAAGTAATACTCAACTGGTAACCCAGGAATTTTAAATTGACGAATTTGTTCATTGGCCCGGTTACGTTAATTGTTTCCGTGTATTTTTCGTAATCCGTTTTTTCCAGCTCTAGAGTGTGAGTGCCGGCGGTAAGATCTAAATTCAAAGGTGTAACCCCTCTGTAAACACCATCAATGTAAACTTTTGCCCTGGAAGGGCTACTGTTTATGCCAACTGAGAATTTTTTCTGCTGTATTTTTGAAAGCGCTACATTCAGGTATGAGGTAGTACCTGCTCTGACATTCACCTGCTTGGAATAAGGAGAATATCCGGATTTATACAGATTCACAAGGTGTACACCTTCTGCAAGGGAAACTCTTAATGGTGTGGTCCCGTAATAGCTTCCATCGATATAGGCACTAGCGCCCGCAGGGGCACTGTTGATAGATAATGTACCCTGAGCTGGTCGCGCATTCACATAAAAATACGTCTGAGCAACTGCATATTCCTCTTTATCTACAAATGGTTTTACGAGCTCTTCTACAAGCTTATTTGCAAGATCTTCAAAAAACGGGAAAGCTTCTTTTGAGAATTTCTCGATTGCAGATTTCAAAAAAGGTAGCTGTTGTTTAGATGCCACAATTTGAAATATTTCCATTCCGCTTTCACCAGATACCAGGAGACGATAACCTAATTTTGCCGAATCTGTTGGTAAAGAGTATTCTTTGTTTGCTTTGACAAAGTTGTTGGTATCATATTTGTTGGGAAATATCAATTGTACTTTACCATCTGGCATGATATCGTATATCGTTACATAAGCATCTGCGTTGGTTTTGAAAAAGACTTTTACCTCTTCGCCGTTCTTGTACAAAGAGCCGGGATCTTTATCTAGCCATATGGAAACCTCAAATTCCTGAGGTATTGGAACAATGATAACCTTTTCAAGATCGTACCCCACTGTAGCAAAAGAAATCACAGCTATTAAAGCAAAAAGTGTAAAAACGATTCCCTTTTTGATCATGCTATCCCTCCTCATCCAGATTGTTCATCGGAATCCCCCTGCATTTTATTTGACTCTTCGGCATCATTTCGGTTCATTTCCACTTCTGATGTCAAACTTTGTCTGGCCTTTGCGCTTTTGAGGAATTTTATTATGTAATACACGATTAGGCCTATAATGCTTCCAAATACGAACCCATATGTGCTCCGAAGTACCAAAGTCCATAAAGGTGCAGTGGCATGGCAAAAAGTATTCACCACTGAGACAACGGGAATACTGCCAACAGAAGCAACAATAGCCCTTGAGAGACCATTCTTGGTGTAAATGCCATAAATACTTAGTATCAAAAAAGGATAACCAATTATCTCTTTAAAACGCGGTCTTACAATTAAAAGATTATCAAGAAAATCTCTAAATCGCCTTTCAATATCAAGCACAAGGGAGTAGTTGCCGCTTCTCAAGAGATAATAAATTCCCCCAAGGATAAAAAGAATTAGTAATACATAATCACCTAATGCAAGTTTTTTTATGGGCCTTCTTAGTATTTCCAGCACAAAAACAAGTGCCGGGAGAACAAGTAACGAGAATTTGACACCTCGAAAGAGAAGTATACCATTCTGATATGCTGGTGACACCATCTGCGCGTTTATTGCCATACCAAGGCCTAAAGAAGAAACAAAAATAAGGATATAACCCAACCAAGGTTTAAATAGTTGTCTTTTTGTGATTTTCATGACCAAGAAATAAAGGGAAATGGAGCCAAAAATTGCTAAATAAGTCAAAGACAGGGTGTGGGAAAAAATTATTGTGATTATGTAGCCGATTGCCAACACTAGATTCCAACTTAAAAGGGCGATCAAACCGGTTAAAAAACCAAGTGTTGATGAGTTTGTCAGAGGGAAGCGTGAGGGATTAACAACGTTACTCAACAACTTTTCCTCTTTTAAACGAGAATAAGTTTCCTTGACAAGTTCTGTGTAACTCAGGGTTTCAGAACTGCCTTTCATAAATAGCAGAACGTCCACACTTCGTTCGCGAACAGCCCTTATATACCTCAATACAGCAGATTCAAGATCGTAATTTGGATATTCCTTTGGCTTGATTTGATGTACTCTGAACACCAGTTCCGGATATTTCCGGGCCTTGATTACTTCCTTTACATACATTCCCCTCTCGTCAAATTCCATAAATCCTGTTATCACTCTATAGCGATCGAGTATCTCTGCAAGTTCCTCAGGTTTAAAATATGAAGCTCCTGTTAGAATAATCGTTTTGTGTTTTTCGAAAATATTTTTCAGATGTTCTGGCTCTCTGTATTTACTGAGGTCTAAGAGGATGATTTTTGAAGTTGAAGGTGAACTTCCTGGGGTATCTAACAAGAACCCCTGAACGCCATCAACAGGCTCCTCAACCAATATCGCTGCATTGGATATCGCCCGTTCCGCATTTGAGCGATCAGGGAAATAATACAGAAGTAGAAGAATTGATAAAAGTAGAAAAAGAACAAAAACCGGAGGGATGCTTCCTTTTTTGATAGTCGTTTTTTTCATTCCTCGTTTTTTGGGATTTTTGGATCGAATTCTAACTCCCGCCAATGCTTATCTCCCCTTCCCAAAGCTAAATAGATAAAAAGAACCACTACAGCTGCAAACGAAAAGTAAGGTATGAGTTTTCTAATTCTCCAGCCAATTATAACCCTGTCGAGCTCAGTGCCCAGAACCGTGTTAATGGCAGTAGTAAAATCCTTCAATTCCGCATATTTCTCAACAGTTTCAACGATAAAATCTCGAAATTCATATCTCTTGGATAAGTACCCCGCAAAACTATCTATGGATCCATAAAATGGTTCAAGTTTATTGGAGCGTGGATAATTACTTCGATATTGAAAAAAAGGGAAAAAAATGGTTTTAAAATCCAAAATCCGATAATTTTCAGTATTTTGAAACTGCGCTTGAAACCAGAGAGCCATCAATTCATGATACCATAATGGAATTTCCTCAGGTTCTATATTGTTCCTCTTCAATAGCTCAAAAAAGAAAATGTGTGCCATTTCATGAGCGAGAATGGAGAGCTCAAGCTCATCTTTTCTAATTACTATTTTATAATAACCCGTGTCGTTATCCACAGAATGCGAATGTTCCGTTTTTTCGTCCACTACTAATGAATAGGAAGGACTCAGCCGAAAAAGATTTTGGAGTTTCTCATAAACAGCGGATATTTCTTCCGAAGTGAAGCCTTCTTTAGCACCAAAACAGTAAAGAAAGAACAGAAAAAAAACAGTTACGAGAATGAATACTTTTTTCATGAGCTTCTCAGGGACTTAAGAACCCTCTTTAAATCCTCAGGCAACTCTGAAGTGATTTGAAAAAGCCTTCCAGAAGTTGGATGTTTAAAGGACATTTTATGGCAATGCAAGAAATATCTTCTGAGGCCATGTTCCTTTTTGAATTTTCGGTTGAAATCTCTATCACCATACACATCATCACCCACAACCGGATGTCCTATGGATGCGCATTGTCTCCTTATTTGATGTTTTTTGCCGGTTAGTAATCTAACCGTCAAAAGCGAACTGTTATCAAAAAGCTCTTTAACATTGTAGGAGAGTTCTTCGGTAAAACCATTGACTTCCTGCTTCAGATATCCCTTTTCTTCAAAAGGATGTCCCTTTACCAGAGTCAGGTAGTACTTATCGATTTCATGATTTCTGAAGAGCGCTGTCAACTTTCGTGCATTGTCAAGTTTTTTTGCCACCAAAAGTACTCCTGAAGTGTGTTTGTCGAGGCGATGAACAAGAAAAGGTTTAAACCCTTTCCGATTGCCATATCCCATCAAACCCTCTATCAGTGTAATGACCTGTACTCCTTTGCCTGGATGCATGGAAATACCTGGTGGTTTATCGATTATCAGAAGCTCTTTATCTTCGTAAAGAATACTAAATGGGATTTCGTGTGGAACTGGTTCCCTGGATTCCCGAAGTCGTTTTAGATGTTCAATTTTCCCGCTATACTCGACACTAACACTGTCTCCAATTTCAATCCTATAAGCGGGGTCTTTGATTTTCTTATTGTTAACACGGATACAGCCAGTTCGAAGAAGTTTATATATAGATGATAGCTTGAAGTCTTTCAGTTTATGCCTGAGAAACTTGTCAAGGCGGTTGTAATTGCAATCTTCGTTAACAACATATGAAATCTTTTGAGGCAAAACTATACCTCCAAAAAATGGGGGGCTCGCCCCCCATGTTTTCATTTATTCCTCATCGTCAGCGCCGAGGACTTTTGCTACATAACTAACAACATTTTCCACCGTTTTAATATTTTCTACTTGCTCATCTTCTACTTTTATGCCGAACTCATCTTCAAAAGCCATTACTAAATCAACAAGGTCTAGAGAATCGGCACCGAGATCTTCAGTAAGATCCGATGAAAGTTCGATATCATCGGTTTCAATTCCAAGTTTTTCAGCTATTATTTCTCTTACCTTTTCAAAAATTTCTTCGGGACTCATGCAGATCTCCTCCTTCCATTCATTCCTTTTCAGTCTCACATATTATATTGTCGCCTAAGCTCAAAGTCAATGGACTTTGAGTATTGTACCATATATTGTTATATAATCAATTAGTGAAAAAATCTTTTAAACATGCAGGAGGAGATGAATCAATGGATTTTGGAAAAATTGCCGAGAAAATTCTTGCAAAATCCACGGTAAAGCCAAATATAGCGTTGATTTTGGGATCCGGCCTTGGATATCTGACAGAGCAATTTGAGGATGCTGTTTCTGTGAATTATAGAGAGATCAATGCCTTTCCTCAAAGTACCGTTGAAGGCCATAAGGGAAGGTTCGTTATTGGAAGGTTAAATGGAAGAGACGTTATTGCAATGGATGGGAGATTCCATTATTACGAGGGACATAGTCTGCAAGATGTTGTAAAACCCATATATATTTTTAAGGAAATGGGAGTAGAACACCTTATTGTAACAAATGCCGCAGGTGGTATTAACCGGAGTTTTGTTCCTGGGGATATTGTTGCTATAACAGACGTGATCAATCTTGGTTTTAGCAATCCTCTTGTTGGACCTAATAGAAAAGAGTATGGGGCCCGTTTTCCTGATATGTCCTCTGTTATAAATAAGAGATGGTTAGAACTGGTTATCAACAATTCTAAAAGAGTTAATATTGATTTGAAGCAGGGCACTTATATATTTGTAACAGGTCCTTCTTACGAGACCCCTGCGGAAATAAAGGCCTATGAAAATTTCGGGGCTGATATGGTCGGTATGTCAACCGTGCCGGAACTGATAGCTGCTTCACATTGCAAACTGAATATACTGGCTTTTTCCTGTATCACAAACATGGCTTCGGGAATTTTAGAGAAAAAACTGGACCATCAAGAAGTAGTCGCAACAGCGCAGAAAGTAAGATCTAAGTTCAGCAAGGTGGTCACGATTGCTCTAAATGCGTTAAAGGAGGAGAAGCTGTGAGAAATGTCAGCGCAATTATTTCAGAAATCGAGCAAGCAGAAAAAATGCTTGTATGTGGCCATATTATGCCTGACGGAGATTGTATTTCTTCAGTTCTTTCGCTTTATCGAGGCCTTACATGGCTGGGTAAAAAAGTTACCCCTGCAGTTGATTGGAATATACCGTCTATATATTTGAATTTTCCGCATACTGAGAAACTGGTCCACTACTCAGTTGATATGGAATTGCCAGATTTAATGATTGTAGTTGATTCGTCATCGCCGGATAGAATTGGCAGATTTCAGGAATTTTTGAAAGCTGGAGTACGAACCATTGTAATAGACCATCACAAGACAAATACTGATTTTGGTAATATCAATTGGGTTTCACCAGTTTATTCCAGCACGGCACAAATGGTTTTCAGACTGTTGCAGATAATGGATGTTAATTATGATAGGGAACTCGCACTGTTGAATTATATTGGCATTGCCACTGATACTGGATTTTTCAGGTATTCTAATGTGGATTCTTCGGTTTTTGAAGATGTAGCCTGCTTGGTCAAGTATGGAGCAGATCCGGGATATGTAGCCCGGGTGATACTGGAAAACAAAAAGCTGGAAGAGTTTTATTTGGAAAGAGATGCTCTGGATAACTTGAAGGTTCGTTGCTCTGGCAAATTTGCTTATTCCTTTCTGGAAAAATGGAATTTTGATAAATATGGGTTGAGTGAAGATGAGTTTTCTGGTTTTGTTTCTCAGCTTCGCTCAATATCAACTGTTGAAGTCGCCCTCTTTGCTTCTGAGAGTTCCAGAGGTGAAGCCCATATTAGCCTTCGCTCTAAGAGTTATTTCGATGTAAGTGAAATCGCCAAAACATTTGGTGGTGGTGGTCATGAGCGTGCGGCTGGTTTTACGCTAACATATGAAAAAGGATTGCAAGAAGCCCTTGAAGAGGTGATAGAATACATTTCTGAGAGATTGGAGGAAAAATGAGAAAGCTCATTTTGGCTTTCTTTCTAATTCTAACGATTCTTAGTTTTGCAGATGAAATGAATACTCTGGGTTTTGACACTTCTGATTACCCTACTATAAAGGCCCTGGTGCGACAGAATGCAAAGGGTGTATCGTCGCTTGAAATAAATGGCCTTATGAGAAATTTTGAATCCCATCCTCTGAATGTTAACTCGAAAGTTGTGATCGCTTTTCTTGTACAGGAAGGTGTTGACGTTTCAAAGATCCTTTCAATTGATATGCTGGAAGCGTTCAATGATAGCTTCTCCATAAGACCCTTGTTCAGTCTTTGGACTTTTGGAAACGAGATCGCTTTGAAAGTTCCGGAATGCGATCTGGATTTTTTTAAAAAAAACCTTTCACCGGAAGCTCAGCATGGCATATCGGAGGTGCAACGTCTAACGGACGGAGTCGGCTTTGTTGGGACAAGTATGAAGGAAAAAGGCGATGTGAGGTTTCTAATAGTTCTCAGTGATGGAAAAGATAACGGCAGCAAACTGTCATATCAAGAAGCGGCTGGGCTTCTAATTGAAAGCGGTGTTATTCCTTTATTTTTGGGAAATTGGGAAGATAATAGTGCGCCAATAAAAATTTTGCAGAGTATCAGGTTTGGAGGATTCTACACGGTTCAAAAGCAAATTCTACCAGAAATGCTGCAGGAATTATTGACGGAAATTTCTAATGCCACGCTCATGAAATTTCAGGGGCTTGGTAAGTTTAAAGAGAGTGAAATAACCATAGGTTTTAGCAATGGCGAAAAGGAAGCCTTTCAAATTTTAGTTCCACCATGGAATGTAAGATGGTTCCTCAGTAGAAACCCCGTGGTGGATGGTGGAGTGGAGATTTCTTTTGATATTGCAGGTGAATTGGTCACAGATCAGATAGCGCTTAATTTCAAAAAAATAGGTTCGGGAAAGGAACAAGCCTTTTCAGAGAGCGTAGAATACTCACCGGGAAAAGTTTTTTTTGATTCCGACCGCCTTGATAGTGGGAGTTGGTTGTATGTTGTCTCTTCTCATAATGACCACAATTTGGTTTCTGGAATAACTGTATTTTCAAAGCCACCTGCACCAAAATTGTCCATGAACATTCCGCCTCTCACCAACGAGAAGAACTACAATCTCGAGTTCGAATATCAGGGTGGCATACTTCTTGATTCCATAAGTGTTGGGAACAGGACTGTAAAGATGAGTTCTCCACATCTATCAATACCTATTACACTCAAAGAAGGGTATAACAAAATCAACATAAGCTATAAAGATGTATTTGGAAGGATTTTCCAGCCGACACCATATTCTATTTATCTTGATGATTCCCCTCCACTGCTATCCATATCCAATGCACCCAAATACACATCTTCCGAAATGATTACGCTATCGGGTAAGGTTTCAGACAATGTCGGCATGCAAAGCATTAAACTTGGAGATAAAGTTTTATTTTTAGATGGAAAAGAAGAATATGAATTCGACTTTCCAGTCTCTATCAGCAGTGGAAGTAATACTATCAGGTTAAAAGTTGAAGACCTGGCTGGAAATGTTACGATAAACGAATTGGTAGTTATAGGAGATTTTACTCCTCCTGAAATCCTACAGATACAATACCCTCAAATAACGCGTAATGATGAGGTGTTGCTTCATATAGGCGCAAAAGATAACACAGAGGTGGCAGGGTTGAGAATAAATGGCAAAGAATATTTACCTTCAACAAATGTCTTCCCTGTTATCCTCCTGAATGAAAGGGAAAATGAGATAGAAATAGAAATTGAAGATGTAGCAGGGAACGTTGCCATGAAATCTATTGATATCGTTCGGGACATAATTCCTCCGAAGATAATCTTGCCGGATAAATTTGTCACCAAAGAGAAAAATGTTAACTTCAACTTTGAAGTACATGATGACTATGGGTTGTCAAGGGTTAACGTGAATGGAAAAATCGCCACGGAGACAGAGGGCAAATACAACTATTCCGTTACTCTCGAACCAGGTGCAACAAAACTAATAAAGATTGAAGCCATTGATAAAGCAGGCAACAGCGCTGAAAAAGAGGTGACTGTTATTTATGATGTTAAACCAGCAGAAGTACAAACAAAGGCCGGACTTTTTATAACGCGAAAGGTACTTTTCAAGGACGATTTTGGGCTCAAAAGGTTGTACATTAATGATCAAGAACTTGAGCTATCTGGCGAAAAAGAAGCGTTAATCGATATACCTTTCTCTATTACACGGAGAAAAGTCATGGTTAAAGTTGAAGATATAGGTGGAAATATCCGTGAAAAAGCCATTTATGCTTACCCGTGGTACCTTTCACCGGTGATACTCCTTTTACTTTTTGCTACGGCTTTTTTCTGGTTTGGAGTACGTGTAGGTGTTCATTACATGCAGGCAAAACATCAAAAACAGCATAAAGTCAAATTATGAGACCGGTTATGAACTCAACCAGCCTACTTACAGGCCACATTATTAATTGGATTATACCCAAAATCGAAAGAACAACAAGTGAAAGCAACCCGTAAACTTCGAACTTTGCCAGCCAGTCCACTTGATTGTCTGGAGCAGTTATTTCTATAAGCCTTGCCCCATCTAAAGGCGGAAAAGGCAATAAATTGAAAAGAGAAGTCTTTAAATTTACCACCATGATCCAATACAACACATCGGAAAAATATGAAAGCAGGTAATTTTGCCCATAAGATTCCCTGGCAAGGAGAGTAGAGTATCTGAATAATCCCGTGTATTTGAAAAATAACGCCGCAGTTACTCCAATAATCAGGTTCATTGCAGGTCCGCTAAATATTGTGAGAATTGTTACGGGCAGTCCGTTTTTCTTGAGTTTCCAGTAATTGATCGGGAAAGGTCTTGACCAGCCAAATTGAAACATGTAGTACATTAAGAGCCCCAGAGGATCCACACAGCCTACAAAGGAAAAGTTTCTCCTTGTTTTTGTTGTTTTCTTAAACAAGCTGGCATGTGCCATTTCGTGAAAATATATGGCCACAATTATCGCTGGAGTCAATGCCAGGAAATTTCTAAAAACCTGGACCATATTCTTCCTCCTTTAGGCATCTTTTCCTGGAAAAAACGTAAATTGTAAGCATTCTCTATCGTATCTCCGCACTTTTTGAAGCATTCCCCGAAACCACCACGGTTATTTCACCCTTCAATTGTTCCGGAAAACTTTCCAGAATCTCGCTTATGTAACCGCGGATCAATTCTTGATGTAGTTTTGTCAATTCGCGAGCAATGAAGCACTCCCTATCTTCGACGATTTCTAACCATTCTCTCAGCGATTCCTTTAGACGCAGTGCAGATTCGAAAAAAACTATAAGCGCTTCACCATAAAGGCCTTTTGAGATTTTTCTGAAAAGTCTCCTTCTGTTTTTCCCTCTTGGCAAGAAGCCAAGAAAAACGAAATGTGTACCCGGAAAACCACTAAGGGCAACCGCCGAAGTTACAGCGCTGGGCCCCGGGGCTATATCGATATCGATTTTTAACTTCTGGCATTCTAAAATCAATTTGTTTCCGGGGTCTGAAATAACAGGAGTCCCGGCATCACTTACCAACGCCATATCGTTTCCAGTGTTTAGAAGTGATAAAACCTGATGTAAACGGCGATTTTGATTTTGAACATTGAAAGAAATTAGCTTTTTGTTTTCTATTCCAAGTTTTTTCAGAAGGTTTGAAGTCCTTCTGGTATCTTCTGCAAGAATAAATGGGACCTCCTTCAATATCCTGAGTGCTCGTACGGTTATGTCTTCAAGATTTCCTATTGGTGTTGAAACTATCCAGAGCTTCCCTTTTGTAGTTCCATTCATAAGAGTTAAACATCCTTTCGTATCTGTTGAGCATTTCATGGAATTCAGAACCAAGTTTGCTATATTGCGTGTTCTCAAGCGCTTCTTCAAAAACCTCGGAAAAAGCAATCGCCAAATTTTCAGCGAGCTTTTGAACATCTACACTTTTCTTTGAATAATCCTCTAAACCTATCATACTATTTTTGATGCTTTCGAGTTGCCTTGTGTCTTTTGATAGATTGCGAAAGCAAGAAAGATATTCTTGTGACATGGCTTTTATAAGAATAGAGCCATGTTGTAATATCACACCTTTTTTTCGCGTCTGGGCACTTCCAACAAGCTTTTTTCCTGAAATAACCAACTCATTAACCGAAGGAACCTGAAAACAAACGTCGGAAATTTTGGTCGCCTTTTTTTCATTTATTTCCACGGGATATCCCATATTGGTGAGTCCTCTTTTCAAAGCTGTGGATATTTTCATATAAGAGGCAACGACATTTCTTGGAAGGCGCTTATCGCTGCTTTTTGCAATGAAACTATAAGTCAGCTCTTTCCAGTGGAGAACTGCCATCCCGCCTGTTGGTCTTCTAACAAGATCAAATCTCATCTTATTCAGGTAATCAGTATTTACTGCTCTAACATCCTGATTTCTTCCAAGTGAGAGGCAAGGTGGGTTCCAGCGGTAAAATCGCAAAACAAGGGTTTCCTTTTCACAGGTGGCAACCCAGTCGCTAAGAGCCATATCGATAGCCATATTTGTTACTCCCTTGAAAGAAGCATCAAAAAAAACCTTCATCTACTTCCCCCCAAGTGGCTTTTTTGTGGCGCTACCAGTTTTTCTTGGGTATTTTAAAGATGTAGCAATGAGCTTTTTGTAAATAACAAGGTTTCTTTTTATATTTTCTGTGATTTGGTATTCTATTACTCTATCTATACGAAGACCAAGGAGGGAGGCAGCTCTTTCCGCAAAATCTTTTTCTTTTTTCCAGTTAGGTCCTCTGTATAGATATATTTTTCCGCCTGTTTTAATCAGGGGAGCGGCGTATTCGAGACAAACATCGGGCCGGGCTACGGCTCTCATAAAAGCACCGCAGTACTTTTCTCTGTCCAGCTTTGCGTATTCTTCGGCTCTTTGGCAAATTACCCGAACGTTTTTTAGGCCCAATTTATAGATGAAGTTATCAATTTCTTGTACCTTCTTTCTGATGGAATCAAGCAATGTCCATTTACTTTCAGGAAAAAGAATTGCGCAAATTATACCAGGTACCCCACCGCCTGTACCGATATCTATGAAATTCCCTTTTAAACTGAATTCCTTAAGGGGAAGAAAAACATCAAGAAAGTGCTTTTGGTAAGCCTCATCCAGGTTTTTGATGGCAGTGAGGTTGTGTTTTGAAGAAACGAGAAGCCTTAAATAACTTTCGATTTTTTCGCGTTTCTCCTCAGTAAAAAATGCGCTCATATTTCCCTCTTCTCAATACAAGCATAGGCCTCGTGGTTGTGAATTGATTCCTGGCTTGCTACTTCAACCCTGTACCAGGTTATTCTCCGATCTTTTTCAAGATGTAGCACAATTTCACGCGATAGATCTTCGACAAACCGGGGATTATCGTATGAGAGTTCAGTGATATACTTTTCATCTTCTCTTTTCAGTAGGCTGAAGATGGGAGCACTAGCAGAGGTTTCTGCCACTTCTATAATCTCCTCAATCCAAACAAGTGATTTCATTCTTATTCTAACCTTCGCATTTGCCCTCTGATTATGAGCACCCCTTTCGCTTATTTCTTTAGAACAAGGGCATACAGTCATAACAGGGACATTAACTTCGAGTATGAAATCAAAACCAGAATTCAGACGGGCTATGAAACCACATTCAAAAGAGCTATAACTGGAGATGCCGCTCACAGGGGCATTTTTCCTCAAGAAGTATGGGAAGAAAACATTTATATGAGCAACATCAGCTTTTAAGAAAGCTCGCATATCGCTCAAAATGCTTTCCATGTTTCGGGGGGTTATACGGTTATTGTGTCTGTCTAGTACTTCCACAAAGCGGGACATGTGAGTACCCCTGAAATCACGCGGTAAATCCACAAAGAGATCAAAAGTGCCAACAGTATTTTGTCTGCCCTTTGCTCTATCGAGAACCACAATGGGATATTTCAACCCTCTTATACCAACCATATCAATCGGGACATTTCTTTCGTCTTTTTCATTCTGAACATCTCTTAAAAAAGCTTTTCTCTTTTCCATAACCTCTTGAAACCCTCCATTGTTCGGGTTATAATTGATTTGTGGAGGCGTATCCTAATTGGCTAAGGAGCCGGTCTTGAAAACCGGTGGGGTGAAGGCCCCGTGTGGGTTCGAGTCCCACCGCCTCCGCCAAAAAACCGGGGTATTACCCCGGTTATTCTTTTCCTTTTAATGGCCCAAATCTTGATAACTCCCAAATTCTGAGCATTGGTTCTCCAACTATGTTTTTCCGTGGAACGAATCCGAAAAACCTGCTGTCAAAGCTATTTCCGGTGTTATCACCCATAAAGAAATAAAATCCTTCAGGAATAGTGATTTTTATGGTTTTTGTACTTGGATCCTGCCAGATGTATTTTCTCAGCTCAAGAGGGGCGAGAACACTATCGTAATAGCTAGCATAATCCAAATAGCGCTGATAATATCTGAAGAATTCGTTGTAGATAGAATAAACTTCATCAGGATGTGCCAAACCAAGGTAAAAATCCTTATCTGCAAATATGGCTTCTCGGGAATATCTTCTGTCCGCTAATTCCGGAAGAAGCTCACCGTTTACATAGAGCTGGTAATGAGGCTGATCATCATGAGGCATGGAAAGAATTTCATCCTCGATGTTTTTAAATTCAGGAGCTACTCTTAACTCTATTGTATCACCCGGCTTTCCCACGAGCCTTTTGACGTATTTCACATGGCCCTTAAAGATTCTGGGTGAAAACAAATCCATGAATTTGTCGAAAGGGCCTAACATTTCTAATGCCGATTTGTCTACAAAGGGGGCCCAAAACACGACTATGTCTCCATAATCAGGCTCTTTGAACTGATAGGTTACCTTTTCAACAAAAAGACGGTCCCCCGGATCGATGGTTGGTACCATCGATTCCGTGGGAACCATCATGGTTTCAAACATAAAGAGCCTTATTATTGTTCCAAAGATGAGAGCATAAACAAGGGCCTTCCCCCACTCTTTTAGTTCATGGACAACCCTGGATTCTTTTTTGGAGGCCCTGGCCATTAAGCCTCAGTCCCTTCTTTGCTTTATTCTGATCTTTCCTCGGATGTCTCTGATATAGTAAAGCTTTGCTCTTCTTACTTTACCTTTTCTCAAGACGGTGATTTTTTCAACTGCTGGACTGGCAAAGGGAAAGATCCTTTCAACACCGATACCTGCTGCCCCTACTCTTCTAACGGTAAAGGTTTTATTGACTCCACCGCCTCTGATTTTAATAACTACACCTTCAAAAGCCTGTGTCCTTTCCTTATTCCCTTCTCTAACTTTGACGTAGACCCTGATGGTGTCACCCGGTCTTATTTCTGGAAGATCTTTTTTTACAAATTCACTTTCAATCGCCCTGATGTACTGATCCATCTCAATCCCTCCTAACTTATATATCTTCTCCTATGATTCTGTCCAGTGTTATAGCCACCGCGGCTCTCACCGAAAGGTGGTTGAAACTTGCCCTTCCTCTTATTGGCTCAAGAACGTAATCACAAAGTACAAGTACTTCCTTTGGGAGACCCCAGCTTGTCCCGAAAAGTATCAGATGTGGTTTGTCAGATTCTTTAATGATCTTTGACATCCCAGAGTAGGAAATTCGATCAGGTCCATTTTTAGCAGAGGTATAAATGAGGTTTGGAGTCTTTCCTTCCACATCTTCAATTTCTTCTATAACATTTTCAATGTACATAGCCGTTTTTACAACGGTAAGAGCCTCACTTCTACTGGGATTATACTCTTTACCAAAATCCTTTAGCCAATATTCAAGAACGTTGCCAACGATTTCCCTTTGCGCGGGAAGATTGGAAACCACATAGTATCCCTTTATATTATAGGTTCTACAAGTCCTGGCAATATCGTGTACATCTAGATTAGTTACGGCGCTGGATACAATTTTCCCGTCACGACCAAGAACAGGGTAGTGAATTAGCGCAACGTATATATTACTCAACATTGTCTATCAACTCCCTAAAAAGCTGAAGAAGGGCTTTTTTGTCCATTTTGTCAAGTTCGTGCTTTAAAAACAAGTCAGGTCTTCGCAACAACGTTCTTTTTAAGCTTTCCATTCGGCGAAATAACTCTATTTCTTCATGGTTCCCGTTTAATAAAACATCGGGAACTTTCATGCCCTTTATTTCCCTGGGCCTTGTGTAGTGGGGATAATCCAAAAGACCGTTAAAAAAGGAGTCTTTTTCAACGGATTCCATATCGCCAATGACTCCCGGAACAAATCTGAGAATGCTCTCTATCATAACCATAGAGGGCAGTTCCCCTCCGCTTAAAACGAAATCACCTATGGAAAGTTCTTCGTCTACTATATTCATTACCCTTTCATCTATTCCCTCATATCGACCACAGAGAAAGAGAATAGACTTCTTCTTTGAAAGTTCCAAAGCCTTTTCATTATTGAAAAGTTTCCCTTGAGGAGAAGTCATTATCACATGAGGTTTTCCTTCGTTTTCAATTATTTCCTCATAGGCTTTCAAAAAAGGCTCGACTTTCATTACCAGACCGCTACCACCGCCATAAGGGTAGTCATCAGTAGTGTGATGCCTGTCGGACGTAAAATCCCTCAGGTTGATAGCCTTAAAATCGATGACTCTTTCTTTTATGGCTCTGGAAATAACTCCATATTGAGTTAAAACTGAGAACATTTCCGGGAATATCGTTAATACCTTTATTCTCATTGTAATCACTCGTTCTCTTTCTCAAAATCGGGGATTTTTGCAACAACGCGCTTATTATCAAGGTCAAGTTCCAGTATATAATCCTTAATTACAGGTATGAGAATTTCTCGGACTGACAGATTTTCAAGTCGGTGCTTGACGACAAAAACGTCATTTGCTCCCGTTTCGATGATATCTTCAACTTTTCCAAGATATTCGCCTTCAGGCGAAAAAACCTGCGCTTCTAAAACTTGATAAAAGTAAAATTCGCCTTTCTCAAGAGGTGGGAGCTTGCTCTTAGCGATGTAGAGGTGGTATCCTCTTATGCGCTCAGCCAATCCAACATTATCAAAGCCTTCAAAGGAAAGTATATAACCTGAACCGGCTTTTCGAAAATCAGTGATTCTTGTGACTACATACCTTTTGCTTTTCTCATCAAAGAGAAGGGCGTTTTCACCCACCTCTAAAATATCTTCGAGGTTTGTAGTCAACTTGAATTTCACTTCTCCTCGTAACCCATGAGGCTTAACCACATAGCCAACGGGAATCATGGAAGAGAGCAACTCCTTGATATCCGTGATCATCTAATCACCTTTAATGTAAAACTTGACCTATCGGGACCCGCAATAGCGTTCAACAGCACGTTGATGGATTTGATGGTCCTTCCATCCTTTCCAATAATTTGACCAATATCCTCTTCCGAAGCTCTGATTTCAAAGACCTTATTACCATTTTCATCGACATTTTCTGTTACTAAAAGCGAATCAGGATCCTTCACGATCCCTTTGAGAATGTGCTCGAGAAGCTCTTTCATTCTTCGTTCGCTTCTCCTTTTTCTTTATTGGTCTTGATTTCATGGACCTTTTTCATTACACCAAATTTTGAGAGAATCGATCTCGCAGTATCTGTTGGCTGAGCACCTTTGAGTATCCATTCCACAGCTCTTTCAACGTTTACATTCATAACAGCTGGGTCTTTAAGCGGATCGTAAAAGCCAAGGGAATCGATATAAGTTCCATCTCTTCTTTTTCTGGAATCTACAACAACGATTCTGTAAAACGGTCTGTTTCTCCTTCCCATCCTTGTCAAACGTATCTTGACCATGTTCAAAAACACCTCCTGAAATCTATTGAATTAAAATGGTAAGCCCTTGAATAATTTGGAGAATTTTGATTTTTTTGAGTTCAGCGCTTTCATCATGGATTTCATCTGATCATAGGACTTTAATACCCTATTCACTTCTGTAAGATTTGTTCCGCTACCTTTTGCTATACGAAGTTTTCTGCTGTAATTTATCATCTTTGGATTCTTTCGTTCTTCCTTAGTCATTGAGCTTATTATCGCTTCTGTACGCTTGAGATTTTTTTCGCCTGAGGAAAGATCGACTTCCTTGGGTGCACCAGGAATCATCTCCATCAAATCACCGATAGATCCCATTTTCTTTATTTGACGTAACTGTTCAAGAAAATCTTCTAAGTCGAATTTATTTTTGGCAAATTTCTCTTCCAGCTTTTTTGCCTTTTCCATATCGATGTTTTGCTGTATTTTATCAATGAGGCTCAGCACATCACCCATTCCAAGTATTCTTCCAACAACACGGTCAGGATAAAAAGGTTCCAGGCCGTCGATTTTTTCGGAGATACCTATGAATTTCACTGGTTTTCCTGTTACATGTCTAATTGAAAGTATGACACCTCCACGTGCATCTCCATCGAGTTTTGTAACAACAAAACCCGTCAATTCAAGTGCTTCATTGAAAGATTTGGCAGAATTGACAGCATCCTGACCCGTCATAGCATCAACTACCATGAGAATCTCATCAGGGTCCAGTTGCCCAGCGATCTTTTTCAACTCGTCCATCATCTTCTCATCGATATGAAGTCGTCCAGCAGTATCGAAAATTACCACATCGACAATATTTTTTATTGCTTCTTCCATAGCCTTAGTAACAATTTTTAGAGGATGTTGCCTGTCTCCTACAAATACCGGGACATCAATTTGTTTGCCAAGCTGGATCAACTGGTCAATTGCGGCGGGGCGATATACATCGGCAGCAACGAGAAGAACCTTCTTTCCTTCTTTCTTGAATCTGGCAGCCAATTTAGCTGATGTAGTAGTTTTTCCACTTCCCTGAAGCCCTACCATCATGATTTTAGCTGGCTTTGAAGATAAAGATAGGGGCACGCTTTTTTCACCAAGAACTCTGATGAGTTCATCTCTGACAATTTTTATAAATTGTTGGTCTGGAGTAAAACTGCTCAGAACATCTTCGCCTAAAGCTTTTTCCTGAACGTCTTTTATAAATTCCTTTACGACCTTGAAATTTACATCTGCTTCGAGCAGTGAAAGCTTAACTTGTCTAACTGCGTCTTTTATGTTTTTTTCGGATATTCTTCCTTTGCCACTTATAGACTTAAAAGCCCTCGTTAACTTCTCCTGAAGATTTTCAAACACAAAAACACCTCCGGTCTATCCCATATGGATATCCCTGCTCACTTATATATACATCTCAGCAATTATCACCTATATTCGTTAACATATGATTGCTATTTATGTGTTGATATACTTAATTAATTACCAATTCAGTATGAAGATTTAAAGTATATGTATATAAACTATAACATTCAATCCTCTTTGAATCTTCCCGTCAGTTTGTTATAGCAATCACGGCATACAGCGATGTACTTTTCCATACCACCAACGTCTATCTCGCTTTCGGTTTCTTCGACCTTTCTATAAGAAACTACAGCTTTGTATTCACCGCATATGTGACATACTGCTTTCTTTTTTATTACTTCGTCTGCTATTCCCATTATTTGAGCAGTTGTGTTAAAAGGACGGTGCTTATAGCTCATATCAAGTCCTACACAGAATACATTGACACCGGAGTAAATGATTTTCTCAATAACCTTGATTATGTTTTCATCGAAAAAATGAATCTCGTCGATGAAAATAGCATCAAGTGGTTCTCCGTGTTTTTTGAAGATTTTATGGAGTTCATCAGAACCTTTAACATTTGTAGCAGGAGCTTTTAGGCCCGTATGACTAACGATATGTTCTTCTGAGTATCTTACATCTATTGCCGGTTTAAAAACAAGGTAATTCTTTTTTCCCAAGGCATAGATCTCAATTAATGATAAGAGTTCGGTGGTTTTGCCAGAATACATTGGTCCCACAATTACAGTGAGCTTTCCAGACATATGGCACCTCCACATCACATATTAAAGCGGGGCACGGGCCCCGCCATGATAAGGGCTTGCCCCTCAAAAATCAATGATAACAGGAACCAAAGTTGCGAACTTTTCAGAGTTTTTATCGTAAGATGAAAGTACTTCTTCCTGAGTAACTCCCTCCGGAACTATTATATCGAGAACAAAAGGAGCAAAGTCTCCGGCGTCAAGAGGATAACCGCCAAGCGTCCATTCCGTTGGTTCCGGAGTAACAGCCCTGAAATTATCGGGACCATAACCATCTTGACTTCCAGATAACACGTATAGAGCCATTTGGTTGAAACTCCCCAAAGCCGTTTTGCTGACGATTACGTTAATAATTTTTTCGCCAGGGTCCGCTTCCACTTGAAGTACATCCGGGATTTCCTCACCATCTGCTGTTGCGAAAAGCTGACCATAAGAAGGCCAACCGGCTATTTTGATGAAATAATCCCACGGATATTCACTGGAAAAACTCACGCGTGCACCTTCAGCATATGTATCGGTTCTACCACCATCCTTGACATCGATATAAAGGTTTATTAGCTGATGCGAAAAGCCTTTTGGTGCATTCCAGGGATTTGTCATTTCTCCGAATTTCAGCTGGAAAATTACCGCCTGTTCATTCTCGAGAATTTTCAGCCATTCGATGTCCCATAGTCCTTTGTACGGTTCGAAAGCTGTGTTTAAAGGATATTTATAAGAACCGAACCCGTAATCATCACCCTTGGGATCCTGAAAAGTTGCCACAACCTTTCCAGTAACAGCTTGGGGGATTTGAACATGAACAGGACCGCTCTTAGGAGCATAGTCTAAAAGAACCTTTTCTTTTGAATTGCTTATGGAAACGGCAAGATTAAATTCTTGCCCGGTTTTCACACCCAGGGCATCAAGAGGAATTTTGATTTCGACCACTTCCTCAATAGCAGCACTATTTTCGATGGATGAAAATTCAGGATCAACAGACCATTTGCCATCGCCTAAGGCGTTGTAGTTGGATAACCTTCCTGGTCTTATTTTCCATGATTTGAAGCTCACCAAAAACCTCTTGGCCAAAACAAAGCCAAATGAATCTTTTTCATCTTTAAAAGGATATCGCGGGGTGGTGTTTATTTTCTCAGCACCGGGTAGATCTGTATATACTTCCAGATACAACGGTTCTCCAATCAGTGTTCTGGGATCGCGTTTGAGTTCAACGGCGAGGTAAATATTCGCGGCATCTCTCCCAATGTGGAATCCTGCTATAAGATCGTCTTCTGCAGCCATTGAGGAAATTTCTGTGTCCTTATAGTAAGCAGCCTTATCCCATTCATTTTCCTCTATAATGCCGTCGATTTTAGGTTTGATAACTCCAATGGCACCGCTGGTGGATATCGCAGGCTTCTTGTTAACCACAAAGAGATAGGAGGGGATATCTTCTTCTGGAGTCCCAATGGCACGATAAAGCTGTATTAGGGCTTTCTTAAAAGCCATATCAAAGAGGACTTCGTTGTTTCCAGCATCTTGATCTAATCCATACCACCAGAACCAGTCTGAACCTTCGGCGGTATATAAAGCATCAAGGGCTAATTTTACTTGATCAGGTAGAAGAGAATCTTTTACTTTTAAGAAAGCTTCTCGAGCTGCTGCTACCCTATTCCATGCCTCGTTCTCTTCTTTTTCGCCTATCCATGTATCGAGACTACCTCCGACCCATGAGCCAGTTGGAAGATAATTCAATGTATCTTCCACCCCATATTTGCTTATGTACTGGCTGGGTGTGAGCAATTCCAGATTTACATCATTTGACAGGGTCATGTACAGCAACTTTCTAAAGTCGTTACCATTGTTAGGATAATGCTCCCAAGCGTTTTCACCGTCGAGAGCAATGGTTATAACAGCTTTTCCAGAATCGTTCAAATGCTGAAGCTCATGAAGCCTTGATATGAAATCTTCAACCGCACTTTCCGCACTCATTGTAGAATATTTGAAGCCTATTCTATCAGATAGGTCGGTATCTCTGAAGAATACAATCAAATCGCTGTTTCCATTTGTAACTCTGTACGGCTTCATGATGTTCTTGTAGTTCCCCGTGTCAACTCCAGCCATTTGTAATATAGACTTGTCTGTAACTATCCAGTTTATGCCAGAATCCTTCAGCATTGGGACTAGTTCATTATCCACCGCTTGTTCTGAAGGCCATAGGCCTTGTGGTTTCCTGCCAAAAAGCTGCTGGAAATATTCCAATCCACGTTGAATTTGACCAAGCGCATCATCTTTCCAACCTTTTTCAATGAGGATCGGAAGAATGGGATGATAAAAGGGGGAAGTTATCAGTTCAACTTTTCCAGATTCCCACAATTTCTTGTGCTTTTCAATCACCGTTCCCATTATCTCAAGTTGTTTGTTGATAACATACAGCAAATCATCAAAACTGTATCCTCTATCTTTGTTAAGAAGTGCTGTCAGCTCTTCATCCGCTTTTATGTATTCGATGTTGATCCAGTAAAGATTCCACAGCACTTTAAGATCTAAAATATCCTGTTCGGTGAAATCTTCACCACGATTTTTCTTTTTCATCAATTCAGAATAGCGCTCACTTTTCGAAACGAATCTTGGATTTATATCGAAAAAATGGTCGATGATGAATTGCTTATCTTTCGGTGAAAGTTCAGTTTCGAAAGAAAGTCTTAGATATTTGTCCATGGCTCCTTTGTCCAAATAGTCATTTAACTGAAGCAATAAGCTTGGAACAAGGTTTACAGTCACACTGCCTCGGGTTAGATATTTATCTATCAAATCCGCCATATATGGATAGTCATTAATTGCGTGTGCTCTCACCCATGGCATTTCATAATCAATTGTGCCGGGAATTTTGTATAAAGGTTGATGTTGATGCCATACAAGGACAACTTTTAAAGGTTGTTTTGAAGGATCAGCAGGGAAGGCTTTTTCAAGGACACTTTTAGGATTAAGTGCTTTCTCTTTTTGTGTGGGTTCTTTAGCTTCGGATTCTGGAAGCTCCTCATAGGGAACATCAACCCATGATTCGATAGTATCCTCGCGAAGAATTGTCTTAGCGTCAACTACAAGTACTCTGTTGGGAATTTCATTCCCTTCTTTATCTTTTTCAACGGTGTCCCAGCTACCACGGTTGTATTTGTATTCGATTCTATCACCAACCTTTGCTGCCATAGTAATGGTAGCAAGGTCGCCGTGCCTTTCGAGGATGGTTTTGGTATCTCCAGTAGTCCAGTCATTGAATGTTCCCGTTATGTAAATATCATCATTTGCCGGGGTATTCCATGGGAGATGCACTGTGAAAGATACTTCAGCAGGTGTTCCATTGGGAACTTCGGTTTTTATTTCAGGTGCAACATCAGCCCATGAAGCTACGACATCTTCAACTACAAGAGATTCTTGTTTTACTTCAACTTTTCTATTGCTAATCTCTTCACCAGTTTCTCCCTTTTCTACCTTTCCCCAGTCACCGCGGGTGTATTTGTATTCAACAGTGCTATCTGCGGGTAGGTTTAAGGTGATCACGGCCGTATTATCCGATCGTACCATCTTATATTCGGGAGCACCAGGAATCCATTCATTGAAGCTACCAACGATATACACGGGCCCTTCAGGAGTATTTGATGGGAGGGTGACTCTAAAGGTAATTGAAACAACGCCTTTTGCAGCTTCGGCTGTTGATGTTCCCGCAGCGTTTATTTCTGCTGTTGAACTTGCGGCGGGCGAATTCGTTTCCGGTGAAGCTATCGGCGAAGTCTTTTCTGCTGAACAGCCTGCAAATAAGGTTAATAAAATGATGGTGATAGCGATGAATACAAATCGTTTCATAAACGCGCTAGCACGCTTTATAAGCAGTGATAAGCGGCCAACTCCCTCCTTTCTCAATATGGAAAGTTAATTTGAAGCACAAATAAAAAACATTTCCAACAAATTCGGAAACTTCCATTACAATTTTATCATTTTGGTTGAAGAAAAGTATAACAGCGGAATTCCGGGTTTCCGCTGTTATCAAAGTCAGTTTTTATTTTGTTCTGTAGAGTCTATCACCTGCGTCGCCAAGCCCTGGAACGATATAGGCATGGTCATTGAGGTGATCATCAAGTGAAGCTGTGAATATCTTTACATCTGGATATTTGGAAGAAATCAAAGAAATACCCTCGGGAGAGGATATCAAGCACATAAGGGTTATATGTTTTCCACCAGCCTTTTTTACATATTCGATAGCTGCTGCAGAGGAAACCCCGGTTGCAAGCATAGGGTCAAGCACAAGTATCTCGTTATCATCAATTTTGGGGAGTTTTGCATAATATTCGACGGGCTGTATTGTCTCCGGATCTCTGTAAATGCCAATAAAGCCAACCGAAGCGTTTGGCATTAAGGATAGAACACCTTCCATCATTCCAAGGCCCGCTCTTAAGATTGGGACAACGGTAACCTTCTTATCTTCTATCATTTTTCCTTCTGTTTTGCAAATCGGAGTGTCTATTTCTACACTGTGTGTTTTTATATGGCGAGTTGCCTCATAAGTCAACAACAATGTAATCTCTCTTGTTAATTCCCTGAATTCCTTTGGACCTGTTCTAATATCCCTTAAAATAGTGAGTTTGTGCTGTATGAGAGGATGGTCAACGACCACAAGGTTATCCACTTTATTAAACCTCCCTCCGGTAAAGATCTTTGTAAAGCGGGAAGCGAGAAGTAAGCTCATGAACCTTTCCAGATACTTCATCGATTATATTTTGAGGGAGATTGCCCTTCTCGTCCTCAATATTCTCTATTACTTTGATTATGAGTTCCGCGATTTCGGCCATTTCTGGTTCCCCCATTCCTCTAGTAGTTACAGCTGGGGTTCCAATACGTATGCCACTGGTTACAAATGGCGAACGAGTTTCCTTTGGAATGGTATTCTTATTTACAGTTATATCAGCTCTTTCAAGAGCTTTTTCAGCTGCTTTCCCGGTCACGCCTTTTGGGTTCAGATCTACAAGGAAAAGGTGAGTATCTGTACCGCCAGAGACGATTCTCAATCCTCTCTCCTCCAATTCCCGGGCAAGAGCCTTTGCATTGGATAGGATATTTTGCTGGTATTCTTTGAAATTGTCTTTTAGGGCTTCGCCAAAAGCCACCGCTTTTGCGAGTATGATATGCATCAGTGGTCCCCCCTGAGTACCAGGAAAAACGCTTTTATCAATGGCTTTAGCGATCTCTTCGTCGTTTGTCAAGATCAATCCACCTCTTGGCCCTCTAAGGGTCTTATGAGTTGTCGAAGTTACAATATGAGCGAAATCAACCGGATTTGGATAAAGGCCCGCAGCCACAAGACCGGCAAAATGAGCCATATCTACCACTAAATAAGCCCCTACTTTATCCGCAATTTCTCTGAACTTCTTGAAATCTATTATTCGAGAATATGCACTTCCCCCGGCAATGATTATTTTGGGTCTGTTCTCAAGGGCGAGTTTTTCAACGATATTGTAATCAATGATTTCTGTTACAGGGTCAACCCCATATGAGATAACCTTGAATAGCTTCCCTGAGAAATTCACCGGGGAACCGTGAGTGAGATGACCACCATGGCTCAAGGACATTCCCATAATCGTATCGCCTGGTTTTGCAACAGCCAAGTAGGCAGCCATATTTGCCTGTGAGCCAGAATGTGGTTGAACATTTGCATATTTTGCATCATAGAGTTCTTTCACCCGTTCTCGAGCAAGCTCTTCTGCAAGATCCACGTATTTACAACCACCGTAGTATCTCTTTTTCGGGTAACCTTCAGCGTATTTGTTTGTTAAAACGCTACCCATGGCTTCCATGACAGCTGAGGAAACAAAATTTTCAGATGCGATGAGTTCTATGCCTTCTTCCTGCCTTCTCAGCTCTTTGTTGAGAATGTCAAAAGCCTCAGGATCGCTTTTCATGAGTTTTTCCCACATTTCATTTCCCTCCTGTTCGCTTCACTGCGATAGTAGATGAAATTGGCTCTACTGGAATAGTTCTGGAAATTGTGGTAATTCCATCCAAATTGATTTTACAATCCATAGCCACAACCTTCCAAGAGGCTCTGGAGTCAAAGAGCACTTTCTGACTTTCTTTTGTCGCATTGTGCGCTACGAAGATTTCTTTTTCTCCATCATTCAACATGAACACAATAAGACCTGGTAAATCAATCGGTAGGAATTTGAGCTTTTCTTTTATTTCTTTACTGCTTTTGAGCCTGAACAGTTTTTCAGTTTTGCGAAGCATGATCAAGCCCCTGATGTAATTGTAAAAGTCCGCATAGATATGCTTTTGATTGTAATTTAGTTCGTTGATAAGCGTTCCAGAATTATAGCTATTTTCTTCCATTAATTTGGTACGTAGCATCTCTGAGCCTGCATGTAAAAATGGAATACCCTGAGAAGTAAAAATGATGGAAATAGCCAAAGCCGCCATTCTAACCTTGCTTTCAAATTTTTCTTCAGGGCAGCATTTGTGAATTTTGTCTATCAAAGTAAGGTTATCATGAGCTGAAACATAATTGACTATTTCAAAAGGTTCTGATGTAAAACCTGAAAGCGATTTTGAATATGCTATCTCTGCAACAATGCCTTTCATTACTTCTTGCGTTTTACTGAACTCCCCGGATACAAATCCTTTGCTTTCATCATCTGTAAAACCTTTCAAAGCATCTCTCAGGTTGTCATTGAAAACTGCTATGTTGGTACCTTTTTGCTCACCTTTAGAAAAGGGTATGTCTTTCATAGTTGATTGTGATGCAGCCCAGGGTTCACCATAGAGTAAAATGTCTTTTTTGAGTTTTTTCAATTCACGTTCGATGAATGACATGGTTTCTTTTCCCAATAATGCCATCAGATCAAATCTGAATCCGTCTATATGGTAGTTTTGAATCCAATGTTTTAGGGCACTGATAACGTATTGTCTAACCATCGGTCTTTCTGTGGCCAGTTCGTTGCCACATCCGGAACCATTTGAGAAATCCCCGCTGGGCGTTAGACGATAGTAATAATAAGGAACGAGTTTCTGAAAAGGGGTATCGCTGTTGTATGTGTGATTGAAAACAACATCAAGAACCACTCCTAACTTCTTTTGATGCAATCTTTGTACAAGCTTCCTGAACTCAAGCACCCTGGTTTTGGGATCGCGTGGATTAGTGGCGTAAGAACCCTCAGGAACAAAGAATAAAGAGGGATCATATCCCCAGTTATACTGGGTTGGATCTTCTTCGTCAATACTATCAAAGTCGTGGACTGGCAGTAAATGTACATGTGTAACTCCGAGTTCTGTGAGATGGTTAAGGCAAGTCTCGATTTTTAAAGGCGGGTTATAACGTTGCTCGTAGAAAGCACCATATTTCCCGTAAAATCGCGATCCGGCTGTCCAGGAGCTTGAGAAATCCTTTACATGGACTTCATATAAAATGGCATCAACCGGGTTACGAAGGGCTGGGCCTTTATCCTTGTCCCAGCCTTGAGGTTTAACATTTTCAAGATCGTATATGTATGAATATTTACCGTTTACCGTTGTGAAAGGTGCATAAGGATCCGCAGAATAAAGTGTTTCGCCATATCTTTCTATTCTAAATCTATAAGCGTATCCTGTTAGATTTTCTTTCACGCTGGCCACTCTAAGTCCACTAGGCTGTGGAAATGTGGTAAGACTATAAAGAGGGTGTTCCAAATCGTCCAGAGAAAATACTTCAACGAAAATTTCACCGGGACCAGGCGCCCATACTCTGAATCTTGTTTCGGATTCGTTCACCTTATAACCAAGGTCTTTATGATAAACAAAGTCTTTTTCTTCAAGTATCCCCACAGGATAAGCAAAGACTCTTTTGGAATTTTCCAATATGATCTCTATACTGTTAAAAGGATCGAGTCTGGGTCTGCTTAATTGAAGTTTTATATTACCCTCCTGCCGCATGATTCTAAAAGGAACATCAGCACCATTGACCAAAAGTTTCCGAGGTGTTGCTTTTGAATATAGCAATAACGTGTCAGAGCTTTCTATGGTCGCGAACTCTTTCATAATTCACCTCATTACAAAAATGACTGACCCTGTGGGTCAGTCAAATAATTTTTTCAGTGTCATATTATAAGGTGGTCTGACAACACCTTTTTCTGTTATAATGCCTGTAATCAAATTCCATGGAGTAACATCAAAAGCGGGATTATAGCATTTCACATTATTCGGAGCCACCTGGACTTCCTGAACATGAGTTATTTCCTTATGATCTCTCTCTTCGATGGGAATTTCTTTTCCCGTCGGAGTAAATAGGTCAATTGTGGACAATGGGGCCGCCACATAAAATGGTATACCATGTCGTTGGGCCAAAACCGCCACGGAGTATGTACCTATCTTGTTTGCAACGTCTCCATTAGCGGCTATTCTATCTGCTCCAACCACAACGGCATCTATCTTCCCTTGACTCATCACCCAACCTGCCATGTTGTCCGAAATTAGTGTTACATCAACTCCATCTTTCATGAGCTCCCAGGCAGTTAGCCTGGCACCCTGCAAGTATGGTCTGGTTTCATCGGCGTATACCGAAATTTTCTTTCCCATCTCAATAGCGGCCCTTATTACTCCAAGTGCCGTTCCATAGTCAACAGTGGCAAGTGCTCCGGCGTTGCAATGGGTCAAAACAGTATCGCCATCTCTGAGAAGCTCAGCCCCGTATTTGCCAATGGCTTTGTTTACTTCAATGTCCTCGTAAGCGATAGCCAGAGCTTCCCTTTCAAGAATATCAAGAATATTTCCGGATGATATATATCCCAGGAAAGTTTTATGCATCCTTTCAAGGGCCCAGAAAAGGTTTACCGCTGTTGGCCTGCTGGAAGCAAGTTTTTCTTTGACGCTTTTCATATGAGCAATACCTTTTTCGCTATTGAAATCTCCATGAAATTCCATTGCACCTAAAACATAGCCAAAAGCTGCGCTGGCACCGATAGCAGGAGCACCTCTCACGATCATGTCTTTAATAGCAATATAGGTTTCCGTGTGATTTACGCATTCAACATAAACTTCTTCCAGAGGTAATTTCCTCTGGTCAATAAAAATGACAGAGTTACCTGTCCATTCAAGGGTCATGGTTTTGAGCTTTGGCAAAACTATCCCTCCAGCAAGTTGAGAATATTTTTAACAAGCTCTCTATACGCTGTTTCTAATTCGGTATTTCTCATGTGTGTTATTACGGTTTTCCCGTTATCAGCGTTTGAAACTACCTGTGGGTCGAAGGGAAGTTTTCCCAACAATGGGATAGAGAAGTCTGCTGCAAGCCTTTCTCCCGCACCTTCACCGAACAGTTTTATTTTCTCTCCACATTTGGGGCATTTGAGATATGACATGTTCTCAACAACACCTAAGGTTTTTTTGTTGAGTGATTTGGCAAAACTAAGTGCTCTTTTCACATCAAGGGCAGCCACTTCTTGAGGGGTTGTGACCATCAAAGGTTTTACATCTGGAAGAGTCTGCATTATTGTAAGAGACTCATCGCCCGTACCGGGAGGCGCATCGATAATAAGGAAATCGAGCTCTCCCCAGGCAACATCACCAAGAAATTGATATATTGCGGAAGTTTTTAGAGGTCCACGCCAGATGACGGGTCTATCATCTTCAAGAAAACTGGCCATGGAGATAACTTTCAAGTTCGGAAGAACTTCGGGAGGAATTATCTGTTCCTCCACAACAGTGGGCTTTTTCTTCAAGCCCAGCATTTTAACAACATTAGGACCATGAAGATCAATATCGAGGATACCTGTTTTATAGCCTTCATCTGCAAGCGCTGCGGCAAGATTTGTTGCGACGGTGGATTTGCCGACCCCACCTTTTCCAGACATAACGAGAATTTTATGTTTTATTCCCGACATGTTATTCCGTATTTTCTTCATTGTTTCTGCAAGATTGTTCTGGTTCGTAGCCATTATTGTGCCTCCTCATAAATGATTTCATAACTGAAATCGCACACTTTTTTTAGCATCGCGGATGCAAAGCAATACCTTTCCTGGGAAAGCCGAACAGCCTTTTCTATTTTCTCTTTGGGGAGATCCTTTCCTTTAAAAACATAAGTAACCTTTATACTTGTAAAAACCTTTGGATGTTCATTTGCAAGCTCTCCATTGGCTGTGATCTCATAGTCGTAATCCTTCACTTTCATCTTGTTGAGTATGGAAACTACATCCATTGAAGTACAGCCAAGTAATGAAACGAGCATCAGTTCCTTTGGCCTGGCAGCGGAATCGTTGCCTCCAACTTCTGGGCCAGCATCGGCATATACATCATGGCCTGACGGGGTTTTTGTGTGAAAGGCCATATTTCCAACTCTTTTCATTTTTACCTCCACGCACATAACCTCCTCAAAAAAAAGGGGCTCATGCCCCTATTTATTCAGCCTTTGTCAGTGCCCCTTTGGCAATTTCAATGTATTCTTTGAATGCCTCAAAGTCCGTCGCTGCCAATTCTGCGAGTATTTTTCTGTTCACGGAAACACCAGCTAATTTAAGCCCATGAATGAGTTCACTGTATTTCATGCCTTCCATTCTTGCTCCTGCATTTATCCTTGTGATCCATAGTTTTCTGTAATCTCTCTTTTTCTGTTTTCTGCCGAAATATGCGTAAACTCCAGAGCGAATGTAGTATTGCTTTGCGAGACGGTACCTTCTGCTCAAAGCACCTCTATAACCCTTTGCCGCCTTCAAATACTTTCTTTTCTTCTTTTTTGAATTAACTCCACCTTTGACGCGCATCTTCTATCACCTCTTCGTTATAATCCAAGACTTTTCTTGACTTTTTTGGACATGCCTTTGGAAAGTTCTTCCCATTTTCTTGCTTCTCTGCGGTTGTTTTCACTTTTTTTGCCTGTGTTGTGGTTTCGTCCGGAATGTTGCCTCATTACTTTTCCGCTTCCGGTTATTTTGAAGCGCTTTGCAGTGGCTTTGTGTGTTTTCATTTTAGTTTTTCCCATTTGGTTTACCTCCCTGGGTTGATTTTGGTCTGAGTATCATCCACATGTCACGGCCTTCCATTTTGGGTGCTCTATCAACTTCAGAAATGTCTTCAAGTTCAAGCCTAACTTTTTCTAAAAGCTGAGCGCCTTGGTCACTAAATGCCATTTCTCTACCTCGAAACATGATAACCACCCTAACTTTGCTGCCTTTAGAGAGGAACTCTCTTATTCTATTTACCTTTGTCATAAAATCATGGGTGTCGATTCGAAGTCGGAATTTCATCTGCTTTAATTGGGTTTGTTTTGAACGTTTTTTGGCTTCTCTTTCTCTCTTTTCCTTTTCGTACTTGTACTTTCCGAAATCCATAATCCTTGCGACAGGAGGTTTCGCGTCAGGAGCAACTAACACCAAATCAAGATTCTTCTCCATAGCTATTTTTATGGCTTCATCAGTGGGAAGAATGCCAAGCTGCTCACCTTCTTCATCAACAACGCGAACCTTTGAAACCCTGATGTCATTGTTCTTAATGATTCTCTTTTCATCTCTCGCTATAAAGCATCACCTCTCAAAGAAAAAAGGCGGAAATAGCCCGCCTGTCAATATTCTTTACGAGTATTGACCCCTCGGCTTCAGGCGGGGGTGGGAGCCATGCTCCGCTTACTTTTCTAAAATATGCTGGTGGGCCGTGCAGGAATCGAACCCGCAGCCTACTGATTAAGAATCAGCCGCTCTGCCTGTTGAGCTAACGGCCCACACGCTACTTATTTTAGCTCAATAACTCCCTGCTGTCAACATATCCGGATTTTCATTCGTATAAATCTTCCCTGAAATTTGCAAAATATCCATGTGAGGTTCCTTGTTCTGTATATCTATAGGTGTTTACTTTTGCCAGGTTTAGCGTTGCCCAGATGATCCCCTCGGCATTGCCGGCATCTGCAAGCAAATTGCCATCCGGTGAAATTATACGGCTCTTACCGAGATATTCCATTTCTGACCCTTTTTCTATTTGATTTGCAGCCATAAGAAAAGAACCATTTTCAATAGCTCTAGCTCTTGTGGCTATCTCGTAAATCCTTTCACGCTCTTTCCCAAAGGCGAAGGGAGCGAGAAAAACCTGTGCCCCCCTTTTGGCGAGTGTTCTTGCGATCTCTGGAAAGCCAACTTCATAACACATGAATATGCCAAATTCTACTCCCAGGTAATTGAAAACGAGTAATGATTGACCGGGTTTAAACACTTCCTTTTCCTTTCTAAATAAATGTGTCTTGTTGTAAAACAAGGGTTCGTTGTAAGGCAGTACGACAACGGTGCTGTTGTAGAAAACGTTACCTGATTTTCTTGGGATCCCCCCTACGATAGCCACATCGTTAAAATCTGCAACAGCTGACAAGCTCTCAATAGTTTCATCAAAAATATCCATTGCACTGTTGAGTATTTCTTTTGAAGTTCCGTATCCCGTGTTAAACATCTCGGGAAGTAGAATAAGGTCCACACCCTTTTCGATCAGCAATTCCATGTATGTAATCGCTCTTTCAAGATTCTCGCCAGGATTATCGGGAGCCGAAAAAAGTTGAATAGCTCCAACATTGATTTTAGTTCTTTTTTTGGACACTTTCATCCCTCCAAGCTGCTGATTTCTTCAGAAATATTCAGCTGTCTTTGCCATTGTCCCTTAATTATACCTTTTGAAGAAAAACGGCCTATGGTTTTTAGGATGTCCGCAGAGATGTGCATATTGAGATTTTCAAAAGGGGTGCCTGGCAACGGCATGAAAGTATGACCATGTATTACAGCGCCAAATTTTTCATGCATTAACAACGATATTTCTAGTGACTTGCGTACATCGTCTTTCGTTTCAAAGGGAAATCCGAAGATCATATCGACGTATGGCATAAATCCTTTTTTAGCGATCAGTTCAACGGCGTGCAGAGCGTTTTCAACGTTATGCCCTCTTTTTAAAAGTCTCAATATTCTTTCGCTTCCGCTTTGAAGACCGATCACAATAGTCCTGTTATCGCAATACGTAGCTACGAGATCAAGCACCTCTTCAGTTACGGATTCTGGTCTAACATCTGAGGGAAAGGATCCAAAATAAACTTCTCTCATTCCGGCTTCTTTAACGCCTTTTAATAATTTTTCGATAGCTTCTATGTTTGGGATTATTCCTTTACTGGAACCATAACTGAAGGCGTTAGGAGAAATAAATCGAGCAACTTTCCGACCTTGAGCGACGCTCCTTCTGGCATAATCAAGCACTTTTTCCAGGCTTCTGTGCCTGACAGTGTTCCCAAAAAGCCTGGGAGTTTGACAATAGGCACATCCGAAAGGGCAACCGCGTGTAATCTCAATTGGTGAAAATGCCTCGTATTTCAAAGAAAACGGGGGAAATTTATCCAGGTCAACGAATCTTGTGGCTTTCCAGAGCCCTGGTTTGGGATTTAGCACAAAGCTTCGGAGCGTTTCCTCAGCTTCTCCCACAAACACTGCAAAAACCCCTCTTTTTAGTAACTGTTCAGGACGCGCTGAGGCGTGAGAACCACCTGCAATAACCTTATATCCCTTATGAATTATCTCTTGTGCCAATTTGAGATGATGCAAGGCTTCTGGACTCATGAAAGACAGAGCTATGTAAAAATCCCTTGGAAGCTCAAAAAGGTCTTCAGGATTATCAACTACTATTATCTTTACTTCAAGGTCCTCAAGTGCTCCCAGTAAAGCCGCTATGCTATATCGATTGTTTTTAGTTCTGAAAAAGGCAAGTTTCAATTTTCGCCATGCCGCCCTTCAAAAGGCATCTGGATTATCTTATGCACATCTCTCCAACTTACAAGCCCCATCAAAAAAATAGACAGGGCAATTCCAGAGCCACCCATTTTTTCGAATGCAAGCATTGAAAGCCCCCAGGCTACAAAAATAGCAAATAATACAGAAGCGATAAGTGCAGAGATTTTTCGTGCCATTATGCCGAAAGGCAGCGAAAAAGCGCTTCCTTCAATTCCCAAGAAGAGATATCCAAACGCCATGAACCTAAGGGAGGCTTCTAGCGATGATATATTCTGCCCTCTGAAATATCCCAAAATTGATAGTGCGAATATCAAGAAAATCGTTAGTGTCTGAAGCTGGGGAATCCAGTGTTTGTTGCCTATTAAGGTTCCTGTTAGAAGAGCAACTGTAACCAATATAGACATACTGATACTGAATCCAAACCTTGGGAACAGTATGATTGGAACGACAGAAAAAACGAGCCTGTACAGCATAGCTACCTCCCTATTCCAGCTTTCCCTTTTCCTTTAGCCAGGCTTCTGCCTTTTCTTTTGCCTCCTTGCTGATAACAATGTAATCTTCATCATCAGGAAGTTCCAGAACTTTTCGGCAATATTCTGTGGCCTTGTCCTCATTCCCCCACATGTCATAGAGCATGGCAAGATCATAGTAGATATCGAGATATGTAGGATCTAAGCTAATAGACTTCAGAAAGAGTTCTTCAGATTTTTTGAAGTCTTTGAAGGGCCAAGGTGTGTCACGGTACCTCAGAGCCTTTGCATAAAATGGGAAGTGGTTATCTGGAAGCAATTCCATGGCTTTGTCAATGTACTTATCAAAATCACCTAACATAAAAAGCGACTTTATAATTCCCACATATTGTGCAAGCTGTCCGATAGCAGCTCCGGCAACATAGTAAGCATAACCATAATCTGGATCTAATTTGATAGCACTTTCAGCAGTTTCGCGAGCTTTCTTGTAATACTGTTCCTTATCATTTTCAGTTGCCCAATTGGCGTACTCTCTGTAACAATCAGCGAGTAAAGTTAGCAATTTAACATCGCCCTGTGTTTCAGGGGCGTTTTCTAGAGAGAACATTATTCTTACAAGGTCAGGCTTTTTCTGATATGATCTTGCTTGTGCAAATTGTGAATAAACCGTGTCATAATCAATGGCAAATAAGCTTACAAATATTACTGTAAAGAGAAACAATACAATATTTTTTTTCATTCTAACCCCCTCCTTTAACAAGTTAAAGTCACAAATATTATATCATTGAACAAAGTGATGATAGAGCCCGTTGTGAATTGTGCGTGAGAATCATTGATTCTAACCACTTCATGGTTGTCTCTGGTCAGATCCTGAATTTGGGTTTCAAAGTGCGGGTCTAGGGTCTG